>DSLMC04102__coassemble_752_pt1 | contig 39205 bp, 33 predicted proteins | sample DSLMC04102__metabat2_high_PE_031 | metagenome-assembled genome bin DSLMC04102
CTTCCCCCGCTGCTCTGTCACAGACATTTTCAGCGAGGTTTTTCGACAGTCTGAATACTGTTGTATTTCCCCCTTTTATAACTGCACGGATGGGGCAAAAGATTGGGCAAAGGCCGCAGACACAATTGTGCGGTGCTGCCCTTGTATATGCATGAATAATGTGCTATACTGTCCTTATAATGGCGCAGTATCCTAGTCGGCGCTGCCGGCTCCCAGGAAGGGCCTAAAAATCCTTCAAAGGGCATACCTGTGAAACCTTTGGTGCTTGCTTCTTACGCCCAGTCTGGGGTGGGTGCTGAAGGGAGGCGTAACGTGTTACGCCTGCGGCGGACGGGCGGCCTCCAATGGCATGGAGACCCCGACCCGGCCGCTGCGGAGACCTGCTCTTGTGCAGGCGCGTACTCCCCAGTGGTCGAAGCGACGTCTGTACGAAGCGGGATGAGAACCTGTATTGCGGTGCGAAGGCTTGCCGGAGCGCTGTGTACAGCGTAGCCTGCCTTGCGTGAGCAGATCGGGACTGCGGTCAGGCACGACTGCCCCCGGCCAGGGGCTGGCCGTGATATTGCCGCACGAAAGCCTGCTTGCAAAAGAGGATAAGAGTCGGAGGGCGCTGTTGTGGAAATCACCTAGGCTGTCTTAACCGGGCAGATAAGGGATTGCAGTACGGACTCAGTGGCAATCGGGTCGCTTTCTAGGCAACGGAAAGACGGCGGCTTTCAAGGGAAACCACTCCTTCGGCGACGGGGAGCAGCCTCCGGGGAAATCCTACCCGACCTAAGCCGTAAGCTTAATCTTATCTGCTGCCATTATATCTAGGAGGAAGCTTGTGAAGGGATCCAAGGGAAAAAACAGAACGAAATTGCGCATTCAGCCGGACTGGCGGTGGATCACCTCGGTGTTCGGCGCGACCATCGGCATCTCGGCCGCCATGAGTCTCGTATCCAGCGGGCTTCTCAGCGGCAGCGGGATTGCCGTATCCTTTTTGATTCTGATGGTCATTATCCTTCTGGGCATCGTGTTTGATATCATCGGCGTGGCGGTGACGGCGGCGGAGGAGCGGCCCTTCCACTCCATGGCGGCCAAGAAGGTCCCGGAGGCGAAGGAGGCGCTGAATATGCTCCGCCGAGCGGACCGGGTGTCCTCCTTCTGCAACGACGTGGTGGGGGATATCTGCGGCGTCATCTCCGGCTCGGCTTCGGCGGTGATTGCGGCCCAGGCGGTCGTGGGGCTCCAGCCTCTGTGGGCCTCGGCGGTGCAGCTGCTGATGTCTGCCGTCGTGGCGGGACTCACCGTCGGCGGCAAGGCCTTCGGGAAATCTCTCGCCATGCAGAACGCCACTGCCATTCTGCACACGGCCGCCCGGCTGATCTACGCCGTGAAATCCGTTCCCCGGCGGCTGGCGGCGCTCATCGGCCGCGGCTGAGGAGGAAGAACCATGTATCTCACGCAAATCCATTCCAGAGCGGATCTCCTTCGTCTGACACCGGAACAGGACCAGCAGCTCTGCGGAGAGATCCGTGAATTTCTGGTCAAGCATATCGCCCGGACCGGCGGCCATCTGGCCTCCAACCTGGGTGTAGTGGAGCTCACCGTGGCCCTCCATAAGGTCTATGACACTGAGCGCGACCGGCTGCTCTTTGACGTGGGCCATCAGTCCTATGTCCATAAGCTGCTGACCGGCCGGATGGACCGGTTCTCGACGCTGCGGACCTATGGCGGTCTGGCGGGCTTTCCCAAGCCCTCGGAGTCGGTTCACGACGCCTTTATCGCCGGCCACGCCTCGGAATCCGTGTCGGTCGCCCTGGGCATGGCCCGGGCCCGCACCCTGGAGGGCGAGGACTACAGCGTCGTGGCCGTGCTGGGCGACGGCGCCCTGACCGGCGGCCTGGCCTATGAGGGCCTCAACGACGCCGGCGCCAGCGGCGAGCCCTTGGTGGTGGTCCTCAATGACAATGGTATGTCCATCACCTCCAATGTAGGCGCCATTGCCCGGCATTTGAAGCTTTTGCGGCTCAAGCCCGGCTACTTCGGCCTGAAAAAAGCCTACCGGCAGCTGACGCGCAGCATCCCCGGCGGCAAGGCCCTCTATGCCTTCACCCACAGCCTCAAGACGAGGATGCGCCGCCGTCTGATCGGCGTGACGATTTTCGAAGAGATGGGCTTTTCCTATCTGGGGCCGGTGGACGGCCACGATGTGCAGAAGCTGACCTTTTTGCTGGGGGAGGCCAAGGCCATGGGCGGCCCGGTGCTGCTCCATGTGATTACGAAAAAGGGCAAGGGCTATATCCCCGCCGAGGTCAAGCCCTCGGAGTACCACGGCGTGGGCCGCTTCAATCCCGTTACCGGCCTGAGCGCCGGGGGCAGCGGCAGGAGCTTTTCCGAGACCTTCGGCGAGACCCTCTGCCGCCTGGCCATGGAGGACAGCCGAATCTGCGCCGTCACCGCGGCCATGGAGCAGGGAACCGGCCTCTCGACCTTTGCCGCCAGCTTCCGAAACCGGTATTATGACGTCGGCATTGCCGAGGGCCACGCCGTGTCCATGGCGGCGGGCCTGGCCAAGCAGGGCATGACGCCGGTGTTTGCGGTCTATTCCACCTTCCTCCAGCGGAGCTATGACATGCTCCAGCAGGATCTGGGCCTGTTGGGCCTCCACGTGGTTCTGGCCGTGGACCGGGCCGGGCTGGTGGGGGAGGACGGCGAGACCCACCACGGCGTTTTTGATGTGGGCTATCTCCGGCAGATTCCCGGCATGGAGGTCTTCTGCCCGGCCAGTCAGGCCGAGCTGGCGCGGATGCTCCGTATGGCCGTGGAGGACTGCACCGGTCCCGTGGCCGTGCGTTATCCCCGAGGCGGCGACGGAGGCTACCACGCCGCGGTCTGGACGCACCGGCTCTGCGCCGCGCCCCGGCTCACCCTGGTCACCTACGGCGTCACGGTCAACGACTGCCTCACCGCCGTGGACGCGCTGGCCCAGGCGGGGGTGGAGGCGGACCTGGTGAAGCTCGATCAAATCGCGCCCCTCTGCCTGGATGCGGTGCGGGCCTCTCTGGAGAAGAGCGGCCGCCTGCTGGTGGTGGAGGAGGCCGCCGAGGCGGGCTGTGTGGGCGTGGCCATCTTGGCGGAGCTGACCCGGCAGGGGAAGCCGCCGGCGGCGGCCCGGCTTTTGAATTTGAAGTCCGGCCTGGTACCCCACGGCGCTGTGGCGCTGCTGCGCCATCGCACCGGGTTGGACCCGGCGGGCATTGAACAAGCGGCAAAGGAGCTGTTGGCGCATGAAACATAAAGAACGGCTGGACGTGCTGCTGGTAGAGCGCGGCCTGAGCGAGAGCCGCGCCAAGGCCCAGGCCATTATTATGAGCGGCGAGGTCTATGTGGACGGCCAGAAGGCCGACAAGCCCGGCGCTTCCTATGGCGACGAGGCCCAGATCGAGGTCCGCGGCGGCCACTGTCCCTATGTCAGCCGGGGCGGCCTGAAGCTGGAAAAGGCGCTGCGGGACTTCGGCGTGGACCCCGCCGGTTATGTGTGCAGCGATTCCGGGGCCTCCACCGGCGGCTTCACCGACTGCCTGCTCCAGCAGGGGGCCAAAAAGGTATTCGCCATCGACGTGGGCTATGGCCAGCTGGCCTGGAAGATCCGCAGTGATCCCCGGGTGGTGACCATGGAGCGGACCAATATCCGCTATGTGACCCCCGAGCAGCTGGGAGAGCCCCTGGATCTGTCGGTGATCGACGTGTCGTTTATCTCGCTGAAGCTGGTGCTGCCCACGATCAAGACGCTGCTGCGGCCGGAGGCCGGACAGGTCCTCTGCCTTATCAAGCCCCAGTTCGAGGCGGGCAAGGAGAAGGTGGGGAAGAAGGGCGTCGTCCGAGACCCGGCGGTTCACCGGGAGGTCCTGGAGACCTTTGTCGCCACAGCCCGGGATCTGGGCTTTACGATTTTGAACCTGACCTTCTCCCCGGTCAAGGGACCGGAGGGAAATATCGAATTTCTGGCGCACCTGACGATGGCGTCCGGCACAGAGAATATCCCCGACCTGGCCGCCCTGGTGGCCCAGGCCCACGAGACGCTGAAGGGGTGAGTCATGAAAATCGTAATGACCCCCAATCCCTATCGGGACCGCAATTTTCAATACGTGGAGCAGGCGGTGGACATCCTGCAAAAGGCCGGCGTCGAGACGCGAATCTGCCTGCCCTTCGATGTGGACAAGAATTTTGAGCTGCCGAAAAACGTGCGCTTTTACGATATCCACCGGGAGATCAAATCCGCGGACCTGCTGATCTGCTTCGGCGGGGACGGCACCATTCTCCATGCCTCAAAGATCGCCACCCGGCACCATGTGCCCATTCTTGGCGTCAATATCGGCACCATGGGCTTTATGGCCGAGCTGGAGGCCAGCGAGCTGGATCAGCTGGCGCGGCTGCCGGCCCGGGACTTCCGGGTGGAGAAGCGGATGATGCTCCGGGTCCAGGTCCGGGGCGAGGGAAAGCCCCTCTTCGATGAGATCGCCCTCAACGACGCTGCCATCACCAAGGGCGCGGTGGCCCGGGTGATCCAGCTGTCGGTGGAGTGCGACGGCGTGGAGGCCACCGCCTTCTCCGGCGACGGCGTCATCGTCAGCACGCCCACCGGCTCCACGGCCTATTCCATGTCCGCCGGCGGACCCATTGTGGAGCCCTCGGCCCAGAATATCCTGATTACGCCGATCTGCGCCCACGCCATCCAGGCCAAGAGCATTGTCACGGCCCCTTGGCGGACCATCTCGGTCAAAATGGGCAAGCTGGGCCGCCGCAACGCCTTTTTGTCCGTGGACGGCGGCCGCGCCTACCGGCTCAATGTGGGCGACGTTGTCACCATCCGCAAGGCCGAGCAGGAAACGCGGCTGGTCCGCCTGAAGGATACCAGCTTTTATCAGATTATCAACAACAAGTTTTATATCTCCAAAGGAGCTGAACCATGAAACCGAACAGACAAGCAAAAATCCTGGAGCTCATCGAGACCAAGGACATCGAAACTCAGGAGCAGCTCCTGCAAGAGTTGGAGGCCTGCGGCTTTGCCACGACCCAGGCGACCATTTCCCGGGATATCAAGGAACTGCGGATCATCAAGGAGCTGGGAGAGAACGGCAGCTATCGCTACAGCGCCGTGCCCAAGCAGCTGGAGAGCAACGCCACGGCCAAGCTCCATGCCATTTTCCGCCAGTGCGTGGTGTCCTGTGACTATGCGCAGAATATTGTGGTGATGAAGACCATGCCCGCCCTGGCCTCGGCGGCCTGCTCGGCCATGGACTCCATGAACCTGGATATGATTGTCGGCACCCTGGCCGGCGACGACACGGCCTTTATCGTCATGCGCGACACGGCCTCGGCCGCTGCGTTCTGCGCCGATATCAAAAAACAGCTGAGCTGAGTGCGGGAGGCGGAGCCATGCTGCGGCTACTCCACATTGAAAATATCGCCGTCATCGAGCAGGCGGAAATCGCCTTTGACCGGGGCTTCAATGTCCTCACCGGCGAGACCGGCGCGGGCAAATCCATCGTCATCGACGCCATTTCCGCCATTCTCGGCGAGCGGACCTACCGGGATGTGATTCGGACCGGCGCGGACCGTGCCTTTGTCAGCGCCGTCTTTGACGGCGTGCCGGACCTGCCCTGGTTTGCGGAAAACCGGGTGGAGTACGACCCTTCGGAGCTGCTGGTCCAGCGGGAGGTCTATGCCGACGGCAAAAACGTCTGCCGGGTCAACGGCAGGCCGGTGACCGTGGCGATTTTGAAGAAGCTGGGCGGCCAGCTGGTCAATATCCACGGCCAGCACGACTCCCAGCAGCTCTTTGACGAGACCAAGCACCTTTCGTACCTGGACCTCTTCGCTCGGAATGAGGCGGAGCGCACGGCCTATGCCGCCTGCTATGAGCGGGTGCTGTCCCTGCGGCGGGAGCAGGAGCGGCTGACCCTGGACGAGGGCGAGAAGCTCCGCCGGGTGGAGGCGCTGCAATACCAGCTGGAGGAAATTGGCCGGGCTGCGCTCCAGCCCGGGGAGGACGAGCAGCTGGAGAGCCGGCGCAAGCTCCTCCAGAACGCCGAAAAGCTCTCTGAAGCCTTGGCCGCGGCGGCCATGGCCCTCTCCGGCGGGGAGGACGCCTCCGGCGCCGTGGACCTGGTGGGGGAGGCCGATCATGCGCTGGCCCGCATTGCCCGCTATGACGAGGGTCTGGCTGCCCTGGGGGACCGGCTGTCCAACCTCCAGTATGAGCTGGAGGACGTGGCCGGGGAGCTCCGGGACCATTTGGATCAGATGGCCTACTCCGGCGAGGAGCTGGAGCAGATCGAGAGCCGCCTGGACGTGATTCACCGGCTCAAGCGGAAATATGGCGGCAGCGTGGAGGAGATTCTCCAATACGCGGAGAAGGCCCAGCGGGAGCTGGACGAGATCACCTTCTCCGAGGAACGGCTGGCCCAGCTGGAGAAGGAGCTGGCGGCGGTCACAGCCGAGGCGAAGGCGGCGGGCCTGCTGCTCCGGGCGACCCGGCAGACCGCCGCCCGGGCCATGGAGACCCGGCTCTCCCAGGAGCTGGCGGCCCTGGATATGCCCCGGGCCCAGTTTGTCTGTCAGCTGGAGGAGACCGACCTGACCCCCGACGGCCTGGACAGCCTGCGGTTTTTGATGACCGCCAATGTGGGCGAGGCATTGAAGCCCCTGAGCAAGGTGGCCTCCGGCGGCGAGTTGGCCCGGATCATGCTGGCCATCAAGAACGTGCTGGCCGAGCAGGACCGGGTGGGCACCCTGATTTTCGACGAGGTGGACGCCGGCGTCAGCGGCCGGGCGGCCCAGAAGGTGGCGGAAAAGCTCCGGGCCGTGTCGAAGAATAAGCAGGTCCTCTGCGTCACCCATCTGCCGCAGATTGCCGCGGCGGCGGACGTCCATCTGCTGATCGCCAAAACCGAGCGGGAGGGCCGGACCTATACCCAGGTCACGGCCCTGGACCGGCCCGGCCGGACCAGAGAAATCGCCCGAATCATCGGCGGCGCGGAGATCACCGAAACCACCCTCCGCAGCGCCGGAGAAATGCTGCAATCGGACCGAGACTTCTCGTAGGGGCCGATGCCCACATCGGCCCGCTGGCCCCGTGTGCAAGGCAGTCCGCCGAACGCCGCGGGCGTAGGGGCGGCTATCAGCCGCCCGAACAGGCCCCCGATTTCCGCCTTACCTCCGTCGAACGCCGTAGGGCGGCATGCCCACATGCCGCCACGACCGGGCTGCGATGACCGAGGGCCATGGCGGTTCCGGCAGTGCGTCCCGGGCGGATATATAATCCGCCCCTACAGACCCGCCCCCGGCCTTCTCGTAGGGGCCGATGCCCACATCGGCCCGCAAGGCCCCGTGTGCAAGGCAGTCCGCCGAACGCTGCGGGCGTAGGGGCGGCTATCAGCCGCTCGAACAGGCCCCCGATTTCCGCCTTACCTCCGTCGAACGCCGTAGGGCGGCATGCCCATATGCCGCCATGGATCGGGTGCGAATGCCGCGGGCGCCCTGGGTCCAGGCAGCCATGGAACGAGCCGATTGACAAACCGGCCGGTTTCTGTTACTATGGTGTCGTTACATGCGAGGAAAAGGACCAGTACGGCAGATCGCGCCCTGTAGAGAGCCTCCGGTGGGTGCAAGGAGGCGGACGTCCTGCCCGAATACGCCTTGGAGCAGCGGCCTGAATTTACCAGTAGGGTGCGCCGGGATGGGCCCGTTACAGCCGGGAGTCTCCGACTCCGTGAGGCCGTATCCGCGAGGATTCGGCGAACCTGAGGTGGTACCGCGAAATTTTCGCCCTCTGTCCAAGGACAGGGGGTGTTTTTGTGCTGTTTGGAAGAGAACTGATCGACCAATTCCCCGTGCGGAAATCCAAAAAACAGAAGGCCGCGTTCCGCGAGGCCGTTCTAGCCTTTGGAGCGGCACGGGGCTATACAGGCAGGGTGGAAACCGGGATGTTCGGAGCCCGAAATGTGGTCTTTGGCGACCCGGAACAGGCGGAGTATCTGCTCACCGCCCATTACGACACCTGCGCCCGGCTGCCCTTTCCCAATTTTATCACGCCCTGCCATATCGGAATCTATCTTCTGTACCAGCTGCTGATCTGCGCGGTTCTGATTTTGATTCCGAGTATACTGGGCGGCACGGTGGGGGCGCTGCTGCGGAGCCCGCTGGCTGGGACGCTTGTGGCCGAGGCATGCTTCGTGCTGCTGTTTTGCCTGCTGCTCTGCGGTCCGGCCAACCCCTCCAACGCCAATGACAACTCTTCGGGTGTGCTGACGGTGCTGGATTTGATGGCGTCGCTTCCCGAGGCGCAGCGCGCCCAGGTCTGCTTCGTCCTCTTCGATCTGGAGGAGGCCGGTCTTTGGGGCTCCGCCTCTTACCGGAAAGCCCACCGGAAGGCCTCGCAAACCCAGCTGGTGCTGAACTTTGACTGCGTGGGCGACGGAGACCATCTTCTCTTCTTCCCCAAGGCCGGAGTCAAGCGGAACCGGGCGCTGCTGGAGCGGCTCAAAGCCGCCGCCGGCCGGGCCGGGGAGAAGGCGCTTGTGGTCTGGGAGGGCGGCAGCTTTTATCCCTCGGACCAGGCCCAGTTCCCCCTGGGCGTCGGCGTGGCCGCCATGCACAGAGCCAGAGGCGGCGTCTATTATCTGGGCAGAATTCACACCAAGCGGGATACAATTTTAGATGAACAAAATATCTTACTGCTGCGGGAGTCCGTCTTGAAGCTCCTGGGGCAGGGGAATGAGAAAGGATTGTAACTATGACACTTTATGAAGAACTGGTTGCCCGGGGCCTGATTGCCCAGGTGACCAATGAAGAAGAAGTCAGCCGCCTGATTAACGAGGGCAAGGCCACATTCTATATCGGCTTTGATCCCACGGCGGACTCCCTCCATGTGGGCCACTTTATGGCCCTGTGCCTGATGAAGCGGCTCCAGATGGCGGGCAACCGGCCCATCGCCCTGATCGGCGGCGGCACGGCCATGATCGGCGACCCCTCGGGCCGGACCGATATGCGCTCCATGATGACCCAGGAGACCATTCAGCACAACTGCGACTGCTTCAAGAAGCAGATGGAGCGGTTCATCGAGTTCGGCGAGGGCAAGGCCATGATGGTCAACAACGCCGACTGGCTGCTGAACCTCAACTATATCGACTTTATCCGGGACGTGGGCGCCTGCTTCTCGGTGAACAATATGCTGCGGGCCGAGTGCTTCAAGCAGCGGATGGAGAAGGGCCTGAGCTTCCTGGAGTTCAACTACATGCCCATGCAGTCCTACGACTTCTACTACCTGTTCCAGCACTACGGCTGCAACCTCCAGTTCGGCGGCAATGACCAGTGGTCCAATATGCTGGGCGGCACGGAGCTCATCCGCCGGAAGCTGGGCAAGGACGCCCATGCCATGACCATCACCCTGCTCCTGAACTCCGAGGGAAAGAAGATGGGCAAGACCGCCAAGGGCGCGGTGTGGCTGGACCCCAACAAGACCTCTCCCTTCGATTTCTACCAGTACTGGCGCAACGTGGACGACGCCGACGTGATGAAGTGCATCCGCATGCTGACCTTCCTGCCCCTGGAGCAGATCGAGGCCATGGCCAACTGGGAGGGCAGCCAGCTCAACGAGGCCAAGGCCATCCTGGCCTACGAGCTGACGAAGCTGGTCCACGGCCAGGAGGAGGCCGACAAGGCCCAAACCGCAGCCAAGGCCCTCTTCGGCGGCGGCGCGGACGACAGCGACATGCCCACCACCGCGCTGACGGCCGAGCAGCTGACCGACGGCTCCATCGCCATTCTCGACCTGCTGCTGGCCTGCAAGCTGGCCCCCAGCAAGTCCGAGGCCCGGCGTCTGGTCCAGCAGGGCGGCGTCTTCGTCAACGACGAGAAGGTCCCTTCCATCGACGTGAAATTCACCGCCGACGGCCTGAAGGCCGGCCTCAAAATCCGCAAGGGCAAAAAGGTCTTCCATAAGGCCACGATGCAGTAATCAGAACCCGTCGCGGGGCTGACCTGCACCGCTCCACCGTGTTCCATCCCACAAGCATACCGGCGCAGCTCCCGCTTCGGGGCCGCGCCGGTTTTTCGTAAAGTCAGGCTGTTTACAGGCGCACCGGTACCGGTTATCCGCGCAAAAGAACGCCTTACCCCGTTTAGCGCGACAAATGTGCCTGGATATGGTATGATATTTCCAAAAGGAGGGAGCGCATATGAAAATCATTTTAGAGCAGGGTGAAAGCCCTGAGCTGGAGGTGGTTATCCGGGGCAACCTGTCGGACCCGCAGATCCCACAGCTGGTGGCCTTGCTCAACCGGACCGGGGGCATGTCCAAGCTGTTTCTTTATGCCGAGGAGCGCGAGTATATCTGTCGAGCAGAGGAGATTGACTATTTCGAGGCGTCAGGAGATCATGTCTATGCACACCAAGGGAAAAGACGGCTAGAGGTGCGCCACAAGCTCTATGAGCTGGCAGAAGGGCTCTATAATAAGGGGTTTGTTCAAATCAGCAAAGGGGTGATCGTCAATTCTGCTGCGGTGACTTCCGTGGCGGCGGAGTTTTCGGGAAACTATGTGGTACATCTCAAGGACCAGACCAACCTGTCTCTGTCCCGAAAATATGTCAAACAATTCCGGAAGTATATTTTGGAGGTGTCAAAATGAATTGGAAGAATTTGTGGTCCCGAATAAGAACGGGGTTGCTGATCGGTATGCTTGTACAGCTGTTTCTCCTCTGGACCATGCTGGGAACCTACGGAAGCGCCCTGGAGATCACGGTCTGGATGGCAGCCTCGGCGATCTACGGCGTATCCAGCGGCATATTTGACTGGGAGCGGCTGAGTTTGCTGGGCGCGACGGTATTGCATTTTTTCCTGTCCTATCTCGTGACGGTGGGAGCCTGCTGGTTTCTCGGATATGGAAAGACCTTGGCCGAATGCGCGCTGCATTGCCTGCCACTATTCCTGATCCTTTATATCCTGATCTACCTGGGAATCGTGCTGGTGATCCGGGTAGAAATGAAGAAGATCAACAAAAAACTTCAAAAATAACAAATAAACGCCGGACGTTTGCGCGTCCGGCGTTGTTGGTATGCGGTGGATCAATAGCCGGGCTTGCCCAGCAGGTGGAACATGTTCTTCTTGTAGGCCTCGACGCCGGGCTGGTTGAAGGGGTTGACGCCGGACATATAGCCGGAGACGCCGCAGGCGAACTCGAAGAAGTAGATCAGGCGGCCCACTTCCTCGGCGCAGATCTCAGGCAGGTGCAGCACGGAGACCGGCACGCCGCCGTCGATGTGGGCGGCCTTGGTGGCCTCCATGGCCTTGGTGTTGACGTAGCTCAGCTCCCGGCCCGCCAGATAGTTGAGGCCGTCCAGGTTGGCGTCGTCACCGGGGACCACCACGGAGGAGGCGACGCTGTCGAAGAAGACCACGGTCTCCTGGAGGAAGCGCTCGCCGTCCTGGATATACTGGCCCATGGAGTGGAGGTCGGCGGTCAGGTCCACGGAAGCGGGGAAGATGCCGATGCCGTCCTTGCCCTCGGACTCGCCGTAGAGCTGCTTCCACCACTCGGCCATAAACCGGAAGGCGGGCTCATAGGCGGCCAGGACCTCGACCTTCTTGCCCTGGGCATAGAGGGCCTGACGCTGAGCGGCGTACTGGGCGGCGGTGGAGTTGACGCCCTCGGTCATGCAGAGCTCCCGCTCGGCGGCAGCGCCGGCCATCAGAGCCTCGATGTCGATCCCGGCCACGGCGATGGGCAGCAGGCCCACGGCGGTCAGAACGCTGTAGCGGCCGCCCACATCGTCGGGCACCACGAAGGTCTCATAGCCCTCCTGGGTGGCCATGGTCTTCAGAGCGCCGCGAGCCTTGTCGGTGGTGGCGTAGATCCGGCCCTTGGCGGCCTCCTTGCCGTACTTATCTTCCAGCAGGGCCTTAAACAGGCGGAAGGCGATGGCGGGCTCAGTGGTGGTGCCGGACTTGGAGATCACGTTGATGGAGAAGTCCTTGCCCTCCAGCATGGCCACGGTATCCGCCACGGCGTCGGCGGAGAGGCCGTTGCCGATGAAGTAGATTTCGGGATCGTCCTTGCAGAGCACATTGTGGTTGGGACCCTTGACGAGCTCGATCACGGCACGAGCGCCCAGATAGGAGCCGCCGATGCCGATGACCACCAGGGCCTGAGAGTCGCTGCGGATCTTCTGCGCGGCGGCCTGGATGCGGGCGAACTCTTCCTTGTCGTAGTTCACCGGCAGATCCACCCAGCCGATAAAGTCATTGCCGGCGCCGGTGCCCTTGGTCAGGGTTTCGATGGCGGCCTGGCAGGCAGCCTGGTTGAGGGCGGCGCCAAAGCTTTCAGCGCCGGAACGGTCGAGATTCAGCATAAAAAACAAATCCTCCTAAGATGATGGTATAACAAATGGATCAGGCGTTGCTGCCCAGCATGGCCGCGCCGATGATACCGGCGTCGTTGCCCATGACGGCGGGGACAATTTTGGCGAAGTCGCCGTAGAAGCACTTCTTAGCCACATTCTCCCGCAGAGGAGCGAAGAGGAACTCGCCGGCGTGGCACAGGCCGCCGCCCATGGCGATGACCTCGGGATCGATGAGATGGATCATGGCGATGCAGGCGGAGCCCAGGTAGTCGATGTAGCTGTTGAACACGGCCAGAGCGGTCTTATCGCCCTCCTTGGCGCAGTCCACCACCAGCTTGGCGTCGATGGCGGAGGGATCGCCGTTGGATTTTGCGAAGAGCAGGCTCTTGGGGTGCTCGGCCATGGCCTTGGCGCCGGCCCGGCCCAGGGCAGAGGCGGAGCAATAGGCCTCGATGCAGCCCAGGTTGCCGCAGGAGCAGGGGAGACCGCCTGCCACCAGAGGCATATGGCCCAGCTCGACGCCCTGGCGCTTGCCGCCGTTGAACATTTTGCCGCCGAAGATCAGGCCGCCGCCGACGCCGGTACCCAGCGTGAAGAGCACCGCGGTCTGGCAGCCCCGGAAGGCGCCCTTGCCCAGCTCAGCCAGGCAGGCGCCGTCGGCATCGTTGGCCAGGAATACCGGCACTTTTTTGAAGTGGGATTGCAGGAGCTCCTTGAGGGGCACGTTGTGGAAGCCGAGGTTATATGCGTTGAGGACAATGGCGCCGGTGGAATCAATGCTGCCGGGGACGATGACGCCTACGCTGTCGAGGCTGTCCTCGGTGAGGCCCTTGAGGGCCAGCAGCTTATGGCACTCTGCGGCAATGCGTTCCGCCACCTGGGCGCCGTCAAGATGGGGGAAGGGGATGGAGATACGGGAGACGATTTCCAGAGCATCGTCCACAAGTCCAATTTTAATATTGGTGCCGCCGATGTCCACGCCGATTTGGTACATGCAATCACTCCTTGGCAAGCGAATTTCGCTGGTGTTTACTCTATTATCCACCATAATCCAACCCCCGTCAAGGAAAATGTTTGGGTAGCTTGTTGGCAAACTGCACGTTCTGTGATAAAATACCCAGGTAAACTTGCGAGGAGGCAGAAAAATGTCTGTTCTGGGTCAGATGCAGCCGGAGAAAGTGCTGCACTATTTTGAAGAAATCTGCGCCATCCCCCACGGGTCCGGCAATACCCGCGCCATCAGCGATTATTGTGTTGCCTTTGCCCGGGCGCGGAACCTGCCGGTGTGGCAGGATGAGGCGGAAAATGTGGTCATTGTCAAGGCTGCTTCGGCGGGCTATGAGGATGTTCCGGCGGTGATTCTCCAGGGGCACCTGGATATGGTCTGCGACCGGGAGCAGGGCTGTGACCTGGATATGGAGCGGGAGGGCCTGCGGCTGAAGACCGACGGAGCCTACGTCTGGGCCGAGGGCACTACCCTGGGCGGCGATGACGGAATCGCCGTGGCCATGGCCCTGGCAGCCCTGGACGACGAGACCCTGGCCCATCCCCGGCTGGAGGTGGTGCTGACCACCGGCGAGGAGATCGGCATGCTGGGGGCCGTGGCCCTGGAGCCCGCCATGCTGGAGAGCCGGATGATGCTTAACGTCGATTCCGAGGTGGAGGGCGTCTTCACCGTGTCCTGTGCCGGCGGCGTCCGGGCCACCAGCCATGTGCCGGTGGACTATGAGACGGCCCGGGGCGTCTTCTGCGGCGTCATCCTCAAGGGCCTGATCGGCGGTCATTCCGGCGTGGAGATCCACAAGGGCCGGGCCAATGCCAACCAGCTGATGGGCCGCGTGCTCGGCGCGCTGACGGCGGAGCTGCCGGTCCATCTGGCAGCCATCGTCGGCGGCCAGGCCGACAACGCCATCGCCAATGAGTGCGTCGCGACGATGGTGGTCCGGGAGGAAGACCTGGAGCGGGCCGCGGCCATCGTCGCCGCCATGGGCGAGACCTTCCGCCGGGAGTACCAGACCGCCGACCCCGGTCTGACGGTGGAGTGGCGGCAGGACCCCCAGGACGAGGATCACGAGGCGGTCACCACGGCGGAATCGTCCCGCCGGGTGACCGACGCCCTGCTGCTTTTGCCCCACGGCATCCAGACCTGGAGCATGGACATTCCCGGCCTGGTCCAGACCAGCCTGAACCTGGGCGTCGCCCGGCTGGCCGCCGGAGAGCTGACCGCCACCTTCGCCGTCCGGAGCAGCCTGGCCTCGGAGAAGGCCTGGGTCTGTGACCGCATCGAGCGGGTGACGGCCCTGCTGGGCGGCCATGTGACCTATGTGGGCGACTATCCCGCCTGGGAGTATCAGAAGGACTCGCCGCTGCGGGACCTGGTGGTGGACGTCTACCGCCGTCAGTACGGCAAGGAGCCGGTGATCGAGGCCATCCATGCCGGCCTGGAGTGCGGCGTCTTCGCCGGAAAGCTGCCGGGGCTCCAGTGCATCTCCTTCGGCCCGAACCTGCTGGAGATCCACACGGTCCGGGAGAAAATGGATGTGGCCTCGGTCCAGCGCACTTGGGCCATGTTGGCGGAGATTCTCCGCCGTACCAGGGAGCTGACAAGATGACAAGAAATGAATTTGCCGCGAGACTGGCCCAGGGCCCGCTGCTGCTGGACGGCGCCACGGGCTCCAATCTGATGAAGGCTGGTATGCCCAAGGGCGTCTGTGCCGAGACCTGGATTCTGGACCATCCCCAGGCCATCCTGGATCTCCAGCGGGCCTATGTGGCCGCCGGAAGTCAGGTCCTGCTGGCCCCGACCTTTACGGCGGGACGGATGTATCTCAGCCAGCACGGCCTGGAGGGCGAGCTGAAGGAACTCAACCGCTGCCTGGTGGCCCTGAGCCGGGAGGCGGCCCAGGGGAAGGCATGGGTGGCCGGCGATATGACCACCATGGGCCGGGCGGACGTGCCCTATGAGACCATGCTGGAGTATTACCACGAGCAGGCCCAGGCGCTGGCCGAGGCCGGGGTGGATTTGATCTTATGCGAGACTTTGATGGGCCACGACGAGGCCATGGCGGCCCTGGAGGGCTGCCGCATGGCGGCGGCGGAGCTGCCGGTCTGCTGCTCCTTCTCGGTCACGGCCGACGGGATGCTCTATTTCGGCGGCAGCGTCTACGAGGCTGCGCCCCAGGTGGCGGAGTTCGGCGCCGACGCCGTGGGCATCAACTGCTCCGTGGGCCCCGACCAGCTGGAGAGCGTGGTCCGCACCCTGCGGGAGAGCCTGACCGTGCCGGTCATCGCCAAGCCCAACGCCGGTATGCCGGAGATCGACGACCAGGGAAACGCCCATTACTCGATGCACGCCGCGGACTTCGGCCGCCATATGGCAGCCCTGCACCGCGCCGGCGCGTCGATCCTCGGCGGCTGCTGCGGAACCGAGCCCCCCTATATCGCCGCCCTAAAGGCCGCCCTGTAGGCCTCTGCGAGATTTAAACGGAATCATCCATCATCAGGACCCGAATCTGCCCGCTGCTTTCATGACGCGAAAGCAGCGGGCAGACTATGATAAATCCTGTGGAGAAAAACCGCATGACGAAGACTTCTGCGTCTGCCGCCTGGACGAGCCGGCCATGGAGGCTTCGCCTTCGGGGTAGGCAATTCCATCCCCAACTATGTGCCGGTGTCTCAGTATCGAAGGATGAATCGCATCATACGCGAAATCCGCAGCGAATAGAGAAGAAGAGACGGTCAAACACCGCTCTGAAGACGTCTTTCGCCGCGCTAAAAAACACATCTGCCGAATGGCGTTTGCCAGTCGGCAGATGTGTTATTATGGTTTCAACTGTTTCATACCGTTCCGAAGCATTCGGAGGGTGAGAGACACGATGACGGTATAGATCACGGCACTGGAGACGGCGGACAACGGGAGCATATGGCGCGTCCCGTGCTCGGCTTCCTGCACCATAATCAAGGTGTTTTGCAGGGTCAAAATGGAGACCAGGGCGTCTATGAAGTTTACCGTCCGCAGCTCCGACACCAGAATATTGCCGCTGGCGCGACGCCGCTGTCGAAGAAGGTGGACAAAGGCCATGGTGATTTTCCAAGTGGTATAGGCGGCCATGGCGATAGCGGCGTTCAGACCGAGATACACGGGCTTGGCAAACAGCGCCATCATGGAAATTGGCGCAGCCAGCGCGAGATCCAGAACAAGAAGCAGCGCTGTGCTGATTTGAAAGGTCCAGCGCCGGCAGCGATCCCGCGTGGCCTCCGGCTTGGTGCTGTTTCGTTTCTCCATCACAAGAATGCTGCCCCGGATGGCAGTAAGCAGAAGGAAGAAAACGCCGATGCTCCCGTGCCATAACGACCAGTATCGCAAACCCAGATATCCGTGGTACAGTGCGAAGAGCGCCGTACAGCCGCAAGACAGGGCGGCGCTGATGAAGGTCTGACGGGTGTAGTTTTCCTGCCAGGCCCGCAGGAGCCGCACGGCTTTTCCGTTATGGTCCATAGGGGCCCTCCGGATGGACACAGGTTTCGATGATGTCCGCTATCATCTCTATGTCGTCGGCGCAGTCGCGGCGCAGCCACACTTTGACGACGGCGATGATGCCCTCTACATAATAGGCGATGTAGTAGGGGCGATGGGCGGCCGGGATCTGAAAGCGCGCCAGAATAGGGGAGAGGATTCGTTCCTTCAGTTCTCCGTACCGGACGTCGGCGCCGATGCCGCCTGGATTGCGAAACGCTGCCCGGTATACCTTTTTATTGTCCCGAATGAAATGCAGGTAGGGCAGCAGATAGGACCGGCGGACCAGAATCAGCTCTGCCTCATCCCGGCTGTTCAGAATCTCCGCCTCCTTCTGGGGGAAATAGGAGAGGAACCGCCGGTTAATCATCTCCACCGTCTCATTCAGCAGGTCGCCGATGGTTTCATAGTGGAGGTAGAAGGTGGAGCGGTTCACCCCGGCCGCTTGGCAGAGCTCCTTCACGGTGATGTACTCCAGATCTTTCCGCTCCAAGAGGGCCAGGAGGGCTTCCTCCATCCGCAAGGCGGTATGGAAATATTTGCTTTCGGATTTGTTCATCTGCCGCCCTCCTCCCGGGGTTACTCCGCCCCGTCGCTGATCTCCCGGGCCAGCTGAATAATCTCAAAGGCGTACTGCTTCTTGCCGGCCAGCAGCAGCTTCTTGTAGATGGGATAGTTGATCCCTACACCGATGAGGCCCAGCAGCCCCAGAAGGATGCCCGCTCCCATGGCCAGTGTGCCGCTCCCGATGATCTGCATGGAAAGGCACATCCCCAGTCCCAGGCACAAGCTCATTGCGATGCCGAAGGAGTAAGCGAAGATGTAGGCCTTGCGCTTGGCTTTTCGGTCCAGCTTTCTCAGGGCTACTACTTTGGACGCGGTTTTCAGGGCGTATTCATTGGCAATGGCTTCCGCGTAAATCTTATCTGTGTTCATGGGAATATCTCCTCTGTGTACTCGCATTCTTTTGCAGCTGCTGAGGAGATTATAACGGAAGAAATGCAGAAAGAGAACGACATCCGGCTGCCTTTGTGGTGATTTCTGAGGTGACATCCGGTATTCCGTGAAACGCATCATTTCGCATGCAATCTGAAATTTGCCGCGGCAGGAGAGGAACACCGCTATTGCAAATCATATCATTTAAAGCACAGGATATCAATGTGTTGTAGTGTATGAAACGGCATGGAATGGTATCAATCCGGGAGATATATGACGGCGGGTCAAAATAGGCCTGCAAGACAGTGCGGCGGCAAATGAGGCGGAAAGCAAAGTCCCTTCCATGTTCAAAAATCCGCACGGCGTGTCGAAAACTCTTCGATACGCCGTGCGGGCTGTCAAATTCCGTTGATTAATTGGATGCGTTCAGAGCAAAGGCCTGTATCGCCTCCACCAGGTCAATGGCCTGGGTGCGGGGGATCAGCGCCAGCGGCGTGCCGTCCACTTCGGCCAGACAGCTTGTGCCGTCCACCCGGTAGAGCGCCAGCTCCACCTCGGGATAGTGTTCGTTGTCCAGCTGGATGGTCAGGCGGATTTCCTCTTCGCCCGCCGTGACGTCGGGCCCGAAGCTGCTGGCGGTCAATGCCGTCAGGGCGGCGCTCAGATCGTCAATGGCCAGCTCCTCACCGTCCACGTAGAAGGTCCGCACCTCCTCGCCGTCCTCTTCGGTGACCTCACTGGTCAGGGCGAAGGACCGGCCCTCCAGGGCGACAGTCATGGAGACCACCTGGTCAAAGGGGAAGGGGAACAGGGCCTGATACCGCAGATCACTGGCCGTGCAGGCCAGCAGGGCCTCGTACTCGGCCTGGGTGATTTGATAGATGATGGGCGAGTCGCCGACCCGGGCGTAGGCCGTGAAGGTCTCTTCCTCGGCGTCGTCAGCGGTTTCCGCGTCGGCTTCCTCAGCCGTTTCCGCTTCCGCCTCGGCTGCCTCCGCCTCTGCCGCCGCTTCCTCGGGGTCGCGGCTGACCGTCAGGGTATAGCGGCCGTGTTCTTCCGTCCCGTCCTCATCCTCGGGCTCGATGACATAGTCCACCTGGAGCGTCAAATCCGGGTCGTCCAGGCCGTAGGTTGTCAGATCCGCCTCGGTGGCCTTGTAGGTCACGTAGTCTGTGAGGTCCAGGTAGGCCACGGTGGAGAGATAGTCCTCCACCAGCGCCGGATCGAGGACGGCGTCGTCGGTATAATACCGGTCATCCTCGGTGTAGGCCCGGTCGCTGTCCTCCTGATAGGAGATTTCGTAGTCCGAAGGACCGGAGACGGAGATCGTCGTGGCGTGGTCAAAGACCGGGATCTCATCCTGGTCGATGAGGTCGTTGAGCTCCACGTCGTAGCGGTCCATGGGGTCCGAGGACACCAGATAGACCTTGCCGTCGCCGATGGAGACGTAGCGCTCCTGATCCAGGGTGCTGTAGCTGCCCAGAAGGATCTCGAAATCCTCGGTGGCAGTGGTGATATGGATGGTGCAGACCGGGTCCTCCAGACCGTACTGGGCGTAATCCTCCACGTCGTCGATGACGAAGGACACGCTGAAGCTCTCAAACCGGGATAGAAGGTATTCCATCTCCTCGGCGTCTACCGGGAAGTCCGGGTCCTCGTCATAGACCCAATCCTCGTCCCGGGTGAAGGAGAAGCTCCGGTCCTCCAGCTCCCAGGAGAGGGCCGTAACGGCGCTGGTGGGGATGTCCAGGATAATTTCCTCGGATGCGGCGATCTGCTCCTGGACCTCCTGATAGCGGGTGACGCCGAAGGTCAGAGCACAGGCCGCCACCAAAATAATCAGTAGAACAAGTACGCGCTTATACCGCTTCATGCTGCCGTTTCCTCCTTCCGACCACCACGCCGATGCCGATGCCGAGATAGACCAGCGGGAAGACGCCGATCATCAGCACCTTCAGCAGGGACGCGGTAGAGTCGCTGATGGTGAGATAGTTGTAGGTCAGAGACTTGCTGCGGATGGACAGCGCCTCGCGCTCGCCCACCAGATTGGCCAGGGCGTTCATCACCAGGTTGACGTTGGCGCCGGAGGAGTAGGCGTTGTAGACGTCGTCCAGGAAGCTGGAGGAGCCGAACCAGACCAGCTGGCCGCCGCTGGCATCCTCGATGGAGACAGCCAGAGCAAAGGGACCGGCCACGTCGCCGTCCTCCTTGTCATAGGTCTCGATTTCCAGCCCCGCGGTCTTGGAGAAGGCCTGGTCCGAGGTGGTCAGCAGCTCGGTCACCGTGGCGCCCACGGCATTGGTTCCCACGCTGAGACCCTGGGCCACCGAGAGGATGGGGTAGTAGTGCTCCTCCAGCAGGGAGTCGGTGATGGCGCTGCTTTGCAGGTCGGGCATCAGCAGAACGGGCGCGGAGACGTAGTGGGCTCGGTCGCCTTCCACCACCACGCCCTCGGCCACGGTGACGCCGTAGCCGTTCAGCAGGCTCTGGAGGTTGGGCAGCTCATTCTCCGTGGTGCCGGCCAGCACCAGCAGCTTCCCGCCGCCGGCCATGTAGTCCTGGAGCATGGCCGCCTCGTCCTCCGAGATGTCGCTCTCGGGGCCATAGATCATCAGGCAGCTGGCGTCCTCGGGAATCTCGTCGATGTTGAGGAGGGACAGGGTCTGGAGCTCATAGTTGTCCTTTTCCAGCTGGTCGGCAAAGGTGCTGGGCAGCTCGGCCTCGCCGTGGCCCTCCAGCTGGTAGACCTGGGGCAGCTCGTCGCTGACCACGTAGTCGATAGCCGAGGTGATCGCGCCCTCGCCGTCGAAGGCGGAAATGGTGGAGTAGCCGTAGTAGAGGTCGGTTTCGGTCAGATAGATGTCGCTGTAGGGGATGTAGCGGGATTTCTCGCCGCACTCCACCACCAGACTGTTGTTGGAGACAGTCTCATCGGTGTACTGCTCGGCGAAGGTGGGGTAGACGTCGGGGTTCCGCTTGACCACGGAGATGTGGTCCGAGAGACTGTCATACTTGGCCAGCAGATTGGAGAGAATTTCGTCCTCCTGGTCGGCCTGGACGATCCAGTAGATGGTCACGTCCTCGCTGAGGTTGTTGACCACGGCCTTGGTGTTGCTGGTGACGGAATAGAGCTGGGACGAGCTGATGTCCAGCTTGGTCCAGGTGGCGGGCAGAGCGGAGACCAGCACATTGACCACCACCAGAATAGCCAGAACCACGGCAGTGATAATCAGGGCATAGGAGCCGCCCTGGAAGGCGATGCGCCGGTCTACTGCCGGAGCATGTTTCTTGGGAAATACCGGCTTTTTCATCAGTTATACCTCCGTTTCTCCAGGGACTGAACCGACAGGAACAGGAAAAAGCCCAGGACCGTGAGATAGTAGACAATAGCGGTCAGATCAAAAACGCCGTTGACCACCACGGTAAACCTGGAAAAGAGGGAGAGCTGTTCCATGACCTTGGGCAGCAGGCCCTCAAAGAGGCTGCTGTCCATGACGTATACGGCCACGGTGGCGGCAATGAGAGCAAAGCTCACCCAGTAGGCCACATTGCCGTTGTGGGTCAGATAGCGGATCAGGAAGCCCAGCAGCAGGAAAATCACAATGATCGTGATAACCGAGCCCAGCGCCGTGGCGGAGACGTACTCCGAGAGGGAGACGCTGAAGTAGTTGAGGAGCATGGCGGCCACGCCGATGCCGGCGGCCATACCCTGGTTCTCCGTGAGGCAGGAGATAAACACGCCCACGGCAATCAGCGCCGCGCCCAGCAGGAAGAAGGCCAGCAGAGAGCCGTAGGAGGTGGGCAGATACACGTCGCCGAACTGGGCGAAGAGCAGGGGATAGAGGGAGATGACCGCCAGAGGGATCAGGAGCAGGACCAGCAGCGCCAGATACTTGCCCAGTACCACCTCAACCGTGGAGATGGGCAATGCGTAGAGCAGCTGATCGGTCTTCTGCTTGCGCTCCTCGGCGATGACCCGCATGGTCAGGATGGGCACCAGCACTGCGAAAATCAGGCTGGAGTCGGCCAGTACATACTCGAAGTTGCTGACCGCGGCCTGGAGATTATACTGCATGGCCCAGATGCCCACAAAGGCCAGCAGAAAGGCCCCGAAGACGTAGGCCGTCAGGGAATGGAAATGGCTGCGCAGCTCATGCTTGAACACGGCAATCATTGAGAAACCGCCTCCGTTTCTTGAGAATCGGCGGCAGGCGCCTCGGTCGGGGCCGCCGCGGGCGATTGTTCGGTCAGCTCCAGGAAGATATCCTCCAGATTGGCCTTCTTGACGGACAGCTCCACCAGAGGCTTCTTGGCCTTGGCGAAGGAAAAGAACAGCGAACGGGCCAAATCATGGACGTCGGACAAATCGGTGCTGAGGCGGAGCCGGGTCCGGCCCTGTCCGCCGTCCTCGATCTGCCGGCCGGTGATGTGCCGCACGGAATCGAGAATGGCGGCGCACTCGTCGGCTGTGGCCTCGGCCAGCACGGTGACTTCGCTGGGAGAGAGAAGCTGCCGCTCCAGGTTCTCCGGCGTGTCGAAGGCAATCAGCTTGCCGTGGGCGATAATCAGGATCTTTTCACAGATGGTCTGGACCTCGGAGAGGATATGGGAGCTGAAGATCACCGTGTGGGTCTTGCCCAGCGCCTGGATCAGGTCTCGGATCTCGATGATCTGAATGGGGTCCAGGCCCACGGTGGGCTCGTCAAGGATGATGACCTTGGGGTCGCCCAGCAGCGCCTGGGCAATGCCGACCCGCTGGCGATAGCCCTTGGACAGGGTGTTGATGCATTGACGCCGGACCTTCTGGATGCCGGTCTGTTCGATGACCGAATCGATCTGATCCCGGAGCTGCTGTCCCCGGAGCCCCTTGGCCTCGCCGACGAAGCGGAGATATTCCTCCGACGATTCGTTGAGATAGAGGGGCGGCTGTTCGGGCAGATACCCGATCCAGCGCTTGGCCTCCCGGGGATGCTCGAAGATGTCATGACCGTCGATGGCCACATGCCCGGCCGTGGCCGACAGGCAGCCGGTCATGATATTCATGGTGGTGGACTTTCCGGCCCCGTTGGGCCCAAGGAAGCCGTAGACATGGCCCTCCTCAATGGAAAAGCTCAGGTCGTCCACCGCCAGAAAGTCGCTATAGCATTTGGTGAGATGTGCTACTTCAATCATGGTAGACCTCCTTACAGGTTAATCCACCATGAGTATAGCGCCGGAAGCTGAAATGACACTGAAAAAACGCCCGCACAGGCGGGCGCAATGATCATCCGTATGGTTCAGCCGCGCTGCTCCAGCCAGATCAGCAGGACGGCCACGTCGGCGGGGCTGACGCCGGAGATCCGGCTGGCCTGACCCACGGAGAGGGGGCGGATCTCCTGGAGCTTCTGCCGCGCCTCCAGCCGCAATCCCTGAATGGCTTCATAGTCGGCGTCCGGCGGCAGGGGACGGCTCTCGGCCTTCTGGAACTCCTTCACCTGCTTTTCCTGCCGGGCGATGTAGCCGGCGTATTTCAGGCGAATCTCCACGGCCTCGGTGATGGCCCGGGAGAGCGGCGGCCGGTCCGGATCAAAGGGGGCCAGTAGGTCATAGCCGATTTGAGGCCGCCGCAGCAGGTCCGCCAGCCGGGCCGAGCCGGAGACCGGGGCGGTCCCCTGGGCCTCCAGCATGGCGTTGAGGGCTGGACTCTCGGCCACGCCCGAGGACTCCAGCCGCCGGATTTCCCGGTCCACGGCGGCGTACTTGTCCAGCACCGCCTGGTACTGCGCCTCGCTGACCAGGCCGATGCGCCGTCCGATGGCGGAGAGCCGCTCGTCGGCGTTGTCCTGCCGGTGCAAAAGGCGGTACTCCGACCGGGAGGTCATGACACGGTAGGGCTCCTCGGTCCCCTTGGTCACCAGATCGTCGATGAGAATGCCGATATAGCCGTCGGACCGGCGGAGAATCAGCGGCTCCTTCTTCTGGAGCTTCAGCGCCGCGTTGACGCCGGCCACAAAGCCCTGGACCGCCGCCTCCTCATAGCCCGAGGAGCCGTTGAACTGTCCCGCTCCGTAGAGGCCGGGGATCTTTTTGCTCTCCAGCGTCGGCAGCAGCTCCGTGGGGTCCACGCAGTCGTATTCGATGGCATAGGCCGGGCGCATCATCTCGGCATGCTCCAGGCCGGGGATGGTGTGGAGCATCTCCAGCTGCACGTCCTCGGGCAGGGAGGAGCTGAGGCCCTGGATATAGAGCTCGTCGGTGCCCAGGCCGCAGGGCTCGATAAAGAGCTGGTGGCGGGTCTTCTCAGGGAACCGGTGGATCTTCGTCTCGATGGAGGGACAGTACCGGGGCCCGACGCTCTCGATGGTGCCGTTGAAGAGGGGACTGCGGTCGAAGTTGGAACGGATGATTCTGTGGGTTTCCTCGTTGGTGTAGGTCAGGTAGCACACGGCCCGGTTTTCCGGCGGCGTCCCGGTGGAGAAGGAGAAGGGCTGAGGGTCCTGGTCGCCCTCCTGGAGCTCCATTTGGGAGAAATCCACGCTGCGGGCGTTGACCCGGGGCGGCGTTCCGGTCTTGAACCGGCGGAGGGAGAGGCCCAGGGCAGCCAGCCGTTCGGTGAGGAACAGACCGGCGTGCATGCCGTCGGGACCGGATTCGTAGGCGCAGTCGCCGGTGATGACCCGGGCATTGAGATAGGTGCCCGAGGCGATGACCACGGCCTTGACGGCGTATACCGCCCCCAGACGGGTAACGACGGCGGCCACATGGCCGTCCTCCAGCCGCAGATCGGTGACCATGGCCTGCTTCAGGTCCAGGTTGGGCTGCCGCTCCAGGGTGCGCTTCATGTCCTCCTGGTACTTCCGGCGGTCGGCCTGGGCGCGGAGCGAGTGGACGGCCGGACCCTTGCCCCGGTTGAGCATCCGGTATTGGATGCAGCAGCGGTCGGCCGCCTTGGCCATCTCGCCGCCCAATGCGTCCAGTTCCCGGACCAGCTGGCCCTTGCCGGTGCCGCCGATGGCCGGGTTGCAGGGCATGTTGCCCACCGCATCCAGATTGATGGTGAAGACCACGGTGCGGCATCCCAGCCGGGCCGCGGCCAAGCCCGCCTCGATCCCCGCGTGGCCCGCGCCGATGACGGCCACGTCGTATGTACCTGCCAGATATTCCATGAAACTTCCGCCTCTTTTGCGTATCTGAAATCGGTTTATTGTACCAGGAAAAATATATTTTTGCAACCCCGCTCCTTCGACGGACTTTGCGGACGACGGGCGGTAGAATGATCTCACAGCTTCACCAACAGCGAGCCCGATTCGTAAGTCCCATATTTTCTTCCACCCCGGAGTCAATCCGGGGATTTTTTGCGTCCATGGCCGGGCGGTGGATTTCGCTTGACGGAACGCGGCGTTCTGGGCTATGATGGTGCAAAAGGAGGGATTCCATGGATGAAGTCATGATGCGCGAGGCCATATCGCTGGCCCGAGCGGCGGCGGCCGAGGGCGAGGTGCCGGTGGGCTGCGTCATCACCCTGGGGGACCGGATTGTGGGCCGGGGCAGGAACCGCCGGGAACTGGGAAAATCGGCCTTGGCCCACGCGGAGCTCGAGGCCATCGCCGAGGCATGCCGGACCCTGGGCGGCTGGCGACTGTGGCAGTGTACGCTCTACGTGACCCTGGAGCCCTGTCCCATGTGCGCCGGGGCCATCATCAACGCCCGGATTCCCCGGGTGGTCTACGGCGCGGCGGACCCCAAGGCCGGCTGCTGCCGGTCGGTGGTGGACCTGTTCGCGCTGCCCTTCAACCACCGGCCCCAGGTAGAGGCCGGGCTCCTGGAGGCGGAATGCGCCCAGCTTTTGCGGGACTTCTTCCAGCGCCTCCGGGACAAGCGCAAGGCCGCCAAAGCCCTGGAGCTGTAGGGGCGCGCATCGCGCGTCCGTGGCCGGGTGCGTGGTTTGCCGGACCGCCGGGAAACGCACCGGGTTCCGGGCGGATATAAAATCCGCCCCTACAACAAAGACGGGGGGCCTGTGCAGTTAAAGGGCACCCGCCCGCGCCACAGCGCGCTAAAACGCCCGTCCTGGCATTGCCGGGACGGGCGTTGGGCTGGGCGCTTATCTCGCGCTGATTTTTTTTCGGGCCAGGGCTTTGGTGAGCCAGTCCTTGCCGTCCACAAAGCGGGAGACGATGAAGGACACCACATAGTCGCCGGCAGAGTTAATCATGGTCGCCGGGGGGTCCACCAGGTTGCCGATGGTCACGAGGATGGGGAAGGCCAGCTCCATCTGGGTGGGGAAGAAAATGGAGCAGATGATGTACTCGCCGATGTAGCCGCCGCCGGGGACGCCGGACATGCCCACCGAGGACAGTACGGCCACCAGGACCACCTTGACGAGCATGCCGATGCCCTCAAAGGGCACGCCGAAGACGCCGAAGACGAAGGCGATTTTCAGCACGCAGGAGAAGCAGGAGCCGTCCATATGCATGGTCGCGCCCAGGGGCAGCACTATATCGGAGACGTCCTTGGAGATGCCGGTGTCCTCGGCCGCTTCCATATTGGTGGGGATGGTGGCGACGGAGGAGCAGGTGCCCAGGGACACCATGGCAGGCCGGAGGATATGGCGGAACATCTCGCCGGGGCCGCGCTTGCCGCCGCCGAAGAGGGCGAAGAGCGGGAAGGCCGTGAAGACATAGACGGCACAGAGGGGATAGTAGACCAGCAGCGCCCGGCCATAGTCGGCGGTGATCTGGGGGCCGTAGGTGGCCACCAGGTTGGCAAAGAAGCCGAAGAAGGCGATGGGAGCGTAGTAGGTGACGATCTTGACGAACTTCATCATCACGTTGGCCAGATCGTCCAGCCACTTGCCGACCACGGTATCCTTGCCGCCGTTGAGGTTGACGGCGAAGCCGAAGAGCAGGGAGAAGACGATCAGCGGCAGCATGGCCTTGCGGCTCAGCAGGCTGACGAAGTCCTCAGCGGTAAAGAAGTTGACGATCATCTGCGAGATGGTGGCATACTCGCCCAGCTCCTCGGCAGAGATATTTTGCCAAGGGGCCAGGACCGGGGGAACCAGCCGCATCAGCACGAACATGATGCAGGCGGCGATGGCGCCGGTGACAACGAAGGTACCGATGGTGACGCCCATGATTTTGCCGGCCCGTTTGCGGCTGCCCATATTGGCCACAGCGCCGGCGATGGACGCGAAGACCATGGGAACCACGATACAGAACATCATGTTGATAAACACGGTGCCCAGAGGTTCCAGAACCTTGGCGCCGGTGCTCTCTTCTGTGGCAGGGAACAGGAAGCCCACCACACAGCCGGCGACGATGGCTACCAGCATGCAGATCAGCAGGCCGTAGTTGCGGAGCCAGCTGTTTTGCTTGCCTTGTTTCGACATAGAATCTTCCTCCTTAACGTACCGCCCGGTCGGCGGCAGCTTGATGGCCCTATTATACACAAAAAACCCACGAAGGTAAATGAAATCTTTACGCGACTTTCCACAAATCCCGACGCCAGGTCTTCTTCTTGACGTGAACTGAAATCGGTGTTACAATAAATACCACGCCGCTGTGGTGGAATGGTAGACACCGTGGACTTAAAATCCACTGAAAGGTGACTTTCGTACCGGTTCGAGTCCGGTCAGCGGCACCAAAAATCCCGAATGCGCCAGCGTTCGGGATTTTTACCTATTCCCTCTTCCTTTTCTCATCCAGCGTTCGGGATTTTTGGAAAGTAAGAAGGAATAGGGAATAGGGAATCAGTGAGGAACGGCATCGAATGCCCCAGACGGGAAGGCGTCCTCACCATGCAATACGTCCACAAGGCAAAACGTCATTCTTAGGAGGTAACGCCCATGAAACTGGTGGTGCTGGACGGCTTTACGGAGAATCCCGGCGATCTCAGCTGGAGCGCGCTGGAGGCGCTGGGGGAGCTGACGGTCTATGACCGGACAGCCTATACGGAATCGCCGCTGATTGCAGCGCGCATCGGAGCCGCGGAGATTGCGGTGACCAATAAGACGCCTATTTCCCGGGCAACGTTGGACCGCTGTCCCAATCTGCGGCTGATTGCGGTCATGGCCACGGGCTACAACGTGGTGGACTGCGCCGCGGCCCGGGAGAAGGGGATCGCGGTCTGCAACGTACCCACCTACGGCACAGCCTCGGTGGCCCAGTTTGCCGTGGCGCTGCTGCTGGAGGTCTGTCACCACATCGGCAACCACAGCGAAACGGTCCACGAGGGCAAGTGGGCCGGGCACGCGGACTGGTGCTACTGGGACTATCCCCTGATTGAGCTGGCCGGAAAGACCGCCGGGATCATCGGCTTCGGCCGCATTGGCCGAACCACCGGGGCCATCGTCAAGGCCCTGGGCATGGAGGTCCTGGCCTGCGACCCGAATCCCTGTGACAAGGGCCGGGCTATCGGAACCTATGTGGATCTGGACACGCTGCTGGGCCGGTCTGACGTGGTGTTTCTCCACTGTAATCTCACCGAAGAGAACACCCGCCTCATCAACAAGCACACCTTGGCAAAGATGAAGGACGGAGCCATCTTAATCAATAATGCACGAGGCCAGCTCCTCTGTGAGCCCGCCGTGGCCGAGGCCTTGCGCACCGGCAAACTGGCCGCCGCGGCCTTGGACGTGGTCTCCACCGAGCCCATCCGCCCGGACAACCCCCTGCTGACCGCCCCCAACTGCATCCTGACCCCCCATATGTCCTGGGGCGCCCAGGAGGCCCGGCAGCGAATTCTCGATACCACCGCAGAAAATATCCGCGCCTTCCAGGCCGGAACGCCCGTCAACGTGGTGAATTGACTGCCGGAAACAGAAAGGACCGGAAGAGATCGGCGGTTGACTTTTGTTAAGAAGTTGTATATAATCTATTCATACTTACACATTATTACTGCATATTCTCTGCGCGATTCTGGCGGATTGCATAATTTATGATGTCATGATCCAGTAGACATGCCGACGATACCCGGTCGGCTGTTGATATTTCCCCGGCACGAGCTATGAACAAACGGAGGAACGAGTCATGAAACAAGAGAAAAAGAAGAAAGAAAAGAAAGTCCGTCCCAAGCGGCCGCCGACGTTTCTGGAGGCCATTATTCCGATTATCGCCATGCTGCTGATTCTCACCATCGGCAAGGGTGTGCTGGGGTACAGCACCGAGCCGCTGCTGATTGTTGTGGCGGCGGTAGCGGCGGTTATTGCCTTCCGCGTGGGCTGCACCTGGGATGAGATGATGGATGAAATCTCGGCCAAAATTGCCAAGGGTATGCCCGCCATTCTGATCCTGGTCTCTGTCGGCGCAATGGTGGGCACCTGGATGGCTTCGGGCACCATTCCGATGATGATTTACTACGGCATCCAAATCGTCAACCCCAACTGGATGCTGGTCACGGCCTTCCTGATTACCGCCGTGGTCTCCGTGGTCACCGGTACCTCTTGGGGCTCTGTGGCCACCATGGGCGTGGCGCTGATGGGCATTGCCGGCGCTCTGGGCGTTTCCCTGCCGGCCACGGCCGGTGCGGTCATCGCCGGTTCCTACTTCGGCGACAAGATGTCCCCTCTGTCTGATACTACCAATCTGGCCCCCATCGCTGCGGGCAGCAACCTCTATGAGCACATCGGCCACATGTTCTACACCACGATCCCGGCGACCATCGTCTCGCTGATCGTCTATGCCATTGTGGGTCTCAATGCCGATACCAGCGTGGGCGTCACCTCCGACGCTGTCACTTCCATGCTCAACCAGTTGGATGTGATGTTCGACTGGAATCTGCTTCTGCTGCTGCCGGTGGTACTGGTCCTTGCCGGGTCCCTGCTGCAAAAGCCTACCATCCCCGTGATGCTGAGCAGCACCCTGCTGGCCGGTGTGGAAGCTATAGTTTTCCAGGGAACCAGCCTGAAGAACATTCTCGCCAGCACCGTCAGCGGGTTCAACACCTCCATGATTACCAAGGCTGGCTTCGATGCAGCCGTCTGTGATCCTAGTGTTCAGAGTCTGCTGACCCGAGGCGGCATGAACGGAATAATGAGCACCACGCTGCTGGTCTTCTGCGCCTTCTGCTTCGCCGGAATCATGAGCCGGGCCGGCTGCCTGGATGTGGTTCTGAAGAAGATCCTTGCCGTGGCCAAGAGCACCGGCTCGCTGATTCTGGCCACGGTTGTCTCCTGCATTACCATGGCTCTGACCACCGGCAACTCCTATCTGTCCATTCTGATCCCCGGCGAGATGTTCCGCGACGCCTACCGGGAGCGGGGTCTGGCTGCAAAGAACCTCTCCCGCACCCTGGAGGATGCCGGTACGGTCTTCGTGCCGCTGGTCCCCTGGTCCGCCGCCGGCGCGTATATGACGGCCTGCCTGGGCGTGGAGACGCTGCAATATCTGCCCTGGGCCATCCTCTGCTATACCGGCTTTATTTTCGCCATCATCTACGGCTACACCGGCTTTGGGATTGCCAAGCTGAGCGACGAGGAGAAAAAGGCCGGCTAAACGGCTGGGCTGCACCGACCGTGATCCGAAGGGAGCGAAATACCCATGATTAAACTGTTGAAGCACGCCAAGATCTATGCCCCTGCGCCCATGGGCGTGCAGGATGTGCTGGTGGTCGGCGAGAAGATCTGCCGCATTGCGCCGGTCATTGAGGGCTATGAGGGGCTGCCGGAAGTAGAAGTTTTTGACCTGGAGGGCCGGATTCTGGCTCCGGGCTATCTGGATATCCACGTCCATATCACCGGCGGCGGCGGGGAACAAGGCCCGACTTCCCGAGTGCCTGAGAGCCAGCTCAGCGTGTTTGTGGAGAATGGCATTACGACGGTGGTGGGGCTGCTGGGTACTGATGGTATCACGCGCAGCATTGAAAATCTGGTGGCAAAGGCCCGGGCACTGACCGAGGAGGGGATTACCGCCTACGCCTTGACCAGCGCCTATGGCTATCCGCCGACTACCATGACCGGCAGCGTGGAAAAGGATATTATGATGGTCCCGCCGATTATTGGCGTCAAAGTGGCCGTGTCGGATCACCGCAGCTCCAACCCCACCGGCGAGGAGCTGATTCGCTTGGCTACGGCGGCGAGGCGGGCGGGACTGCTCAGCTGCAATCCCGGCCTGGTGACCATGCACATGGGCTCCGGCCAGGGCGGCTTGGACCCGGTGTTTTACGTCCTGGACCATGCCGACGTGCCGGCGAAAAACCTGCTGCCCACCCATATGCACCGGACCCAGAGTTTGCTGGAGCAGGGCTTGCAGCTGGTGCGGCGGGGCGGCTATATCGATATCACTGCCGGCAGCGTGGGCCCGGAGCTGGCCGAGGTGGGTGAGAAGCTCCTGTGGACGCTGAGTCAGCCCGGCATTACGCCGGACCACGTCAATCTCTCCAGCGATGCCTATGGAAGCCAGCCCCGGTTTGACGGAGCGGGCAACTGTGTGGGCCTGACCTATGCCTCGCCCAATTCTCTCCACGGGACGATCCGTTATTTGGTCTCCCACGGCATGGCCCTGGAGGAGGCGCTGAAGCTGCTGACGACCACGCCTGCCCAGCTGATTGCCAAGGAGGGCGTCAAAGGCTGTATCGCGCCCGGTGCGGACGCGGATTTGCTGGTCCTGGGAGAGGACCTGTCTATTGAGGGCCTTTTTGCCCGGGGGAAAACGGCCCGTTGGGCTGGTGAAACTCAGATGCGGGGAAAATTTGAATAATCCTCAGAGGCCGGTTGACGCCGGCCTCTTTTTTACCTAAAAATGGCCTCCTGTTGACAGATCGTGAACCGGCAGGCCATTTTCTCGTCTTTATCGGGGGGAAAAGCCCATTCAATCAGACGGGAGGAAGCCTATGAAATATGCAGTCATATCCGATATCCATGGGAATTTGGAGGCATTGAAGACGGTCCTGTCTGATGCCGAGGCGCAGCGGGTGGATGGCTATATTCTGCTCGGAGACTACTGCCTGAGCAATCCGGAGCCGGACGCCTGTGTCACGCGCATTCGGAATTTGCCCAACGCCCATGTGATCCGAGGCAATGAGGAGCGCTACTTCGAGACCCTGATGCACCAGGACCAGCGCACCTGGACGGATGGGCAGATTGAGATTTCCTATTGGTGCTATCGAAATCTCAGCCCGGAAAACCGGGCCTATTTGTTGTCGCTTCCGCAGCGGCTGGAGCTGACGGTGGACGGCGTTCCGCTTCATATTGCCCATTCTTCGGCGGAATTTATTGGGGACAGAGAGCATCGGGAGTGGGGAACATGGGTGGTCTCGGAACGGTATCCCCATGGGGGACATCTCCTTTGAGGCATTTACGCGAGATATCCACCGGTATTTTGACCGGGACGCGCAGTTTCAGCAGCGGCTGTCGGAGCTGCCGCCCGGGGTGTATCTGTTCGGGCACTGTCATATTCAATGGCACTATGCTTCCGACGACGGCCGCGTGGTGCTGCTGGATGCCGGATCTTGCGGGCTGCCGCTGGAGTGCGTGAAGGACTCCATTCCCTATACGATCCTGGAGCTTACCGACGGAACGGTGCGGGTAGAGGAGCGGCGGCTGCCGTTTGATTTTACCGCCTATGTGGAACGGTTCCGGCAGTCACGGCAGTACCGGGAGGCGCCGGTTTGGAGCAGAGTCATTGCCCGTCAGTTGAGCCAGTCCCGAGACTGCCTGGTATTCTTTCTCCAATTTGTGGAGCGGTATGCCCAACAGATCGGCGATGATCGCCGCCCCTATGTACGGGAGACCTGGGAACAGGCGTATGATCTCTGGGAAAGCGCGATTTCGCCCTGAATATCCGGCCTCTACGATGGGTCGATTGCCAAAAGGACCGGCCTCTGGTACACTGGAGTCAAAGGAGGTGCGGCCATGGACGCGGCAAAACTGGGACGGTTTATTGCCGAGACCCGCAAGGCCCGGGGGATGACCCAGGCCCAGCTGGGGGCGCGGCTCTATGTCACGGACAAAACCGTCAGCAAATGGGAGCGGGGCGCGGGCTTCCCGGACATCCGGACCCTGGAGCCTCTGGCCGAGGCGCTGGAGGTCTCCCTGGTGGATCTGATGCGGGGAGAACGGACCGAGACGGAATCCATTCCTGTGGAGACGGCGGAGGCGATGCTGACCGAGACCTTGGCCCTCACCCGGGAGAGACGGCCTGTGGAATATCTTTTGGGGTGGGGCTCTGTAGCGGCGTTTGGCGTTGCTGTGCTGCTGTTGCTGCTGCTGCTTCTGACAAATGGGAAAATCGTGGCCTATTCGGTGACCAGTCTTTGTCTGGGCTTGGGGGCCTGGCTGATACCGCTGCTGTCCCTGACCTGGGGCAGACCCCGGGGCCCTTGGGCCGTTCTGGGCAGCCTGTCTCTGGCAGCTGCCGCGGTGGCGGTGCAGTTCTTCCAAATTCGCGATCACGTCCGAATGGGGGACTGGTCCTCCCTGGAGGATACCATCGATGCTTTGGCCTGGGTAGTGCTTCTGTTTTTGGCTGCCGCTGTGCTGCTGAACGTATTGTCTGTTCTGCTTGAACATCGTGCACGCTGTACGCCGAGATCTTTGGACAGGGGTCGAAGATGCTCCTGAGATGGATTTAATCGAAGATTTCGCTCAAAAACCCGGGTGCCTGTGTGAAGGCATCCGGGTTTGTCTTTTCTCTCGCCAAAGCTGCAGGATCAGAAGAAAACCTGGGACAGCGGAATGCCGACGACGGCGTAGATAATCAGACAGACAATAACGGAGGGAATGGAGAATTTGAGGATCTGCTTGGTATCCACCAGCTGATCCTGGCCGTGCATAAACGCGGTAATGGGATTGGCGGAGGGCAGTGCCAGAGCCAGGTAACCTGCATAGGCCAGCAGGGGCAGGAACTGCTGCGGGTTCATACCCATGGCCGGGCCGACAGAGAACAGTACAACCAACCGAGATGGCTACCGGGAATACAAAAGCGATCCAAAGGTCTGCGCCAGCTGCCCCAGCAGAGAGAAGTGCACAAAGTCGAAAAGCTGTGTCAAGACCGTGACGCGGCATATCTGGAAGGACTACGAGGATCTGGCGGAAGACGCCCGGCATACACCGTTCTATGCCCGCATGTACAAGCTGCGGAAAGAGACGATGGAGCGTGTGTTCGCGGATGCGAAAGAAAAACACGCCATGCGCTATACGACGCTGAGAGGCTTGGCCCAGGTACGGAACTGGGTGAAGCTTAAGGCATCACCGCACAATTGTGTCTGCGGCCTTCGCCCAATCTTTTGCCCCATCCGTGCAGTTATAAAAGGGGGAAATACATACAGTATTCCCGCCCTTTTATAACTTTCGTATGAGGCAAAATCTTTGGCCGAATGCTCTTGCCAAATTGTGCGGTGCTGCCTTAAATTTGCTGCCATGAATTTGAAAAAACTGGCCAAATGGAAATGGAAGGAGCGTTATCCTTCGTATATAATTTGCTTTGATTTACTAATTTCCAATTATTTACGTAGAAACCCCAGTCTTGCCTGAACAAAACTGGGGTTTCTCGACAGTCTGAGCGCAGTCACGATACCGTGGCTGCGCTGTTTCTATCTCAATTAAACGACAACCGGGGCCATGCCGCCGGACACGGACTCCGGAATTGCCCTGGGTGCCGGCCTCGGTGTGTGGGGCGGCATCAATATTCCGCAAAATAACCGCATACCACTTATGTTATGAAAATGACCGTATATTGAAAAACAGTAGAAATCTTTATTTGCTATTCTTATACTGTATTTGAAGGAAGAGGTGAGAGAAAATGCAAATTGAAATTAAGATTGATCATAGCTGCAAGGAAGCCAAAGTGATTGTGGTTACTGACAAGATAACCGATGAAATAAACGCACTTGTCAAAAAACTTGCCCAGGATACTCCGCAGCTTCTTGCAGGGCTTCAAGGAGATACATTGAAGATACTGGACCAACCTGATATTATCCGCCTTTATGCGACCAATGGAAAAGTGTATGCCGAAACAGAAGAGGGGGAGTATCAGCTTCGATTGCGGCTATATGAACTCGAGGAACGCCTTGACAAAGACAACTTTGTCCGTATTTCTAACTCGGAAATTATCAATCTAAAAAGAGTGAAAGGGTTTGATTTGAGTTATACTGGAACAATTTGTGTTTCCTTTCAGAATGATACGGTTACATATGTATCAAGGCGATATGTAAAGAAAATCAAGCAAGTATTGGGAATATGAGGTGATAGTATGAAGAAAAAAGTGATTGTTCGATGCTTAATCGGCGCACCAATTGGATTGGCGCTTAGTACCATGATTACCATCGCTATTTCGCTGACTGTGGGGGATGGACGCTTTTATGCGGTTGTTCCCGAATTGATTGCAGACTGTGGGACAGAAATCAATGCAGTTTTATTGCAGACAATCTGTTCGATATTATATGGCGCGGCATGGGCAGGCGCTTCGATTATTTGGGAAGCGGATCATTGGAGTATTCTTCGCCAAACAATCACACATTTGATTATATGTTCTCTTTGCACATTCCCGATTGCGTATTTTATGCGTTGGATGGATCACAGTGTTTTTGGTATTTTAAGTTATTTCGGAATCTTCTTTGCGATCTATGTAATCATTTGGATTTCGCAGTATATGGCGATTAAAAAGCGTATTCGGCAGATAAACAGTGAGGTTCAGAAGAACAATCGTATGGATTAAGCCCTGTCCTATACAGAATTCTATTCCAGGGAGAATGTGACGGCAACGGTTCCGTCTCCCAGCTTTTCCTGCAAACCGGTGGGATCGTCGATTCGGGCAAGTCGGGTCTGGCATTCTCAGAATGGCTGACCATGTTTGAGAACCAGACCATGGTAGCCGCCATGATTGACCGGCTGACTTACCGCAGTTTCGTTCTGAACATGAATTCCAGCAAGCCCTACCGGGCAGAGTATGCGGCCCAGTCCAGCAGCCCGGCCTGAGACGAAAGGTGGTAAACAATTTCAGTGTCAAAGTTTACCGATGTGGTAAACGATTTCACTGTCAGCACTGGTAAGCAATTTCAGTGTCAACGGTAAAGAAATTCATTGACATTTACAGTTCTGTGGTCAGAAACGCTCCCCAGCCCTTGCCGATGTCTTTCGCCGACAGGGATGAGGAGCGTTTTTCGTGCCTCTGACTGCCTGCATTGTAACTCTATGGAAGGGATTAAACAAATCATTTTTACAACTCACTTGAGCAACCGGTCTGTCCTATGAACTGGCTGTTTTTTGCTTTGACAAGTCCTATGCTCTCTGGTGGGTACTGGGCATGAAAATGTGGGCAGAACAACGATTGAAGGGGGAGTCAGCATCCATACCGCACAGGATGGTTTTAGTACACTGTTGTCAAAGATAAGAAATTTGCTCAGGGAGCAGGAGGTCCGGCCCAGGATTGGCACAGGTCGGGCTGCTACATTTAGTCGTATTCTTTAAGATAGGGATTTTGAACCAGGAGAGAATGGAGATGCTCTTTCAGCGCCAGTTCCCCAAACCAGTCACATGCATCCAGCAAGTTCTCCTGCAGATCGCCTACATAGGCGCTTTGGAACAGCTGCCGAACCAGATGCTCATCCTCTTTTAGCTGAGTCAAAAGTTTGGGCTGGACGGTTTGATTCTGACAGAGTTCGTACAAATCATTACCCAGCAGCTGTTCGGCAACTTCCGGCTCCTGAAGATGATGCTCTGCAGCGTCCAGTAGAAATTTCATCATCTGGATACCCACTTCCGGTTTCCACTCGCCGACCTTTCCCAGAAGTTCCATGGTGTCCATCTCCAAAAGTTCCTCCGCACTCCAGAAGCGGACTGCATCAGGAAAGGCGGCAATCAGCAGGTCCCGGCAGGCCCACTCATTCTCTGAGAAGTCCCAGTTGCGAACGGCAGCCTCCAGGGTGGCAAGATCCGGATGGAGCAGGGGATAGGCGCTCCAGTGGGCATCCAGCGCATCCTGAAGCGTATCAAACAAAGTAGAGCTGTCCTCGCCGGAGAAAAAACTTTCCACATCGCTCAGGCCATCCACCGTTTGATAAAGCCAGTCGGGCCAGGCTTTGTATGCTTCATACTGGGGCAAATCAGGCAGCAAAGATTCCCAAAAAGAACCAAGCTGCTCCTTTGTAAGCAGAAACTGATCCTCAAAAGCTGGTTTTCCGCTGCGAGCCGTCCCCAGCACCTCGCCTGCTGTGCAGAAGGAATAGCGCTGAAAAAACGCCTGCAAAAGTTGGAGGTTGCGTTGTGTCTGATTGTTAGCTGGAACCAAAGCGTGGGACATCCCGTAAATGGCCAGCTTGCAGGCCAAGAGCCGTTCTTTTTCTCCACTGCCAAAGTGCGCTTGTATTCCCTCCAGAATGGAGAGAACACCACGCTCCAGGTCCTCCAGTGCCGCGTCGCTTGCCGGGGAAAGCTTGATGCGCTCCGACCGGTTTAGCGATGAGATGTTCCCAAAATCACCACACCAGCCGCACTCCCAGTGACTTCCCCGCACCATGGCAGGACTGCCGCAGTGCGGACATCGGATTTTCATCATGGATTCATCCCTTCTACCATCTTATAAATAAGTAGTACGCGTAAAAATATTTCTCTAAAACAAATGCAGAAGCACCTGCCTATTTTTAGTAAGCTTTTCGCAAAATGGCCTTGATGCGTTCCTCGGAGATTCCGTTGTCTTTCGCTTCATTTTTTATAAGATTGTTCATAAAGCGGGTATCTGGGTCCACACCACTTTCCTTTTGGAGTGTTCTCATCTTCTTCAGGTATTTAGAAGCATAATCACTTCCTGGATTTTGATTTTCCAAAGCAAATAAAACTTTTCTTCCATAAAAATTTAATATACCTGTACTCGCCCAAAAATCCAACAATTTTTCATCCCTGCATATTGATTGGTAAATAACGGGAGTGTCATATCCTAAAATGACTTTAAAAAAGTCCGTTGCCGTGCGTTCTGAATAATTAATTATAATATCACACAAAATTCTTTTTATTTCTTCTTCATTGCTGCTTTTTATTAATTCCTGAATGCGGTAGAGTCTTTCAGCTAAATTATCTTTGCGTAGGGACTGATCAAGAAATCTAATTATACTTTCATTTAATTGGCCTTGTTCACTGCCGCTTTTATTCTCACTTATCGGCAGTTTAATTTTTTCAGCAGGAGGAATAACTATGCCTAAGTCTTCAAACTTAATTTTAAGGTTACCTTCTGAAACTGTATCGGTGTATGGCCATTCGATGAGTTGTACATTGTTTTCTTTGCACTTTCTTCTTTTCTTTTCGTCATTAGCTTTTCGGCTGTGAAATCCATCCTCACCACCAAATAAATCTACCTGTTTATAGTGTTGTACTCCCTGGTATTCAATTCCTAAATTTAACGATGGAATAAAAATATCCAGGCTTTGTGCACCTAACCAGGGGGCTCTAAATTGGTATATAGTATCGTTATAATGTTTCTTAACAAGACTATAGAGATTGAATTCTTTTTTCCAGCGCATCGAAGCGCCGGGATCTAAATTCATTATTTCACACACTCTTCCATATACATCCAAGTTAAATTCTTTATTGATTCCCAGATGAAATCTGGTTGTATCATACAAGGTGCTGCCCCAAAAATTATATAACTGGTTAACATATTTCTCCAATTGACTCTCATTGGTATATTGCAAGGCCTTCTCTTTAAACAAACTGGCTTCTTTACTTAATGGAATTCTCTGAGAAGTTCTTGCAGTGCGTAAATATAACTCGTTTAAAATGGCATTTCCATCTGACCCATAGATTGAGAAAGACTTTATACACATTGCCTTTTTTAAGGCAAAATCCATAAATGAAATAAGTGCGGGATTGTCTCTGGGAAGAGTTGTAAAATATACGGTTGTATTGTCATCAGGGAATAGATTTGTAATCTGTTGATGCTGTAGTGCAAATTTACTAACCAATAACACACATTGGAATGTTTCTAAACTTCCTTCATGATAAATAAATGGACACTCTATTATTGGGTCAAATTGAAATTGTTCTAAAAAATTATTAATCAGTATATCAAATGAAGTTACGGATGCTTTTTCAGGTGAAATTTGAGTATGCGGATGTACAGAGGTATCCTCTGGTTGCTTATCGCTACATAAATCTGTTGAAGATTCAATATTTGTTTCTAAAATATGTGGTTTGCTTTGAGTGGATACATCAGAATCTTTGAAGCCATAGTTTGTTTTTGGCTTAGCTCCCAACATTCGTCTTAACCAGCCTATAATTGACATAAAACGGTCTCCTTGTCTTGTTTGGACACTATAAATGGCTTAAATGCTATCTTTTAAAAATAGTAATTACAAACTGCATGTTGTTTTCTGTTGCATGGAATAAACGTAAGCGCTTAACCATCCCCCGCCTTTCGTCTCTCTCGAAAATGTGAGACAATATCCCAAAACTCGAAA
>DSLMC04102__coassemble_759_pt1 | contig 38185 bp, 32 predicted proteins | sample DSLMC04102__metabat2_high_PE_031 | metagenome-assembled genome bin DSLMC04102
CGCCCTGCTCCTCCAGGAGATGCTGCCTCCAGAATATCGGTTCCCCGCTTTGTCAAAAAATAAGAAATCAGGTAATCGATGTCAACTCTATCGTTTACAGGACGGTACATCGGAAAACGGTGAGATCCAATCATTCCTACTTCAGATTGTGTGGTCTTTCCGATTGCCTGTTCCCATGCGAAAACAATATTCACTATAAAGCAGTCCGGCTCAATCCAAAAGACCGCCTTATTTCCCAGTGCTGCACCTGCAACGGGCTCTTTATAGAAGAGGCCTTTCCCATGGGAACGGATGCCGATTTGCGTGTACAATTCGTTAGGCTTAACCTCCACCGGTCTCTCCACACGGCTGAGGCAATCTCCAAGCATAAACACATTCCAATCGCCAGGGAGAATACCTGCTTTTGTTTTTTTATACCCTTCCAGAATATCACCCCGGCGAATCTGCTCAATTCGCTGCTTAATTTCTGGTGTCATACTATCACCTGTTCAAATTCTTGTGGTGTCAATTTTATATCCCTGTCGGCTCAACTCTCGAATCAAACTGAGGGCCACCTCATCCACTTTGTTCTGGAAGGGAATATAGACAAGCCCTTGGATATCCGAAGGCTTTTCAAAATCAGCAGCTTCTTTCAACAAAATGGCAACCCGTTCTCTTCCTAATTTGGCAAGGAACATACCAAGTTCCAACACGACATTTTGACGAACTCTGGATTTGTATACAGTTTCCGATTTGGCCTTTCCGTCATCGTCAGGTGTTGCCAAAACAATCGCATACCCCACATCGGAGCCATATTCTTCAAGCTTTTCGATGATTGTTTGGCCGCCAGATGCCTGTTGATCCAGAATAATGGGTTCCAGGTCCCACCGGCGTAGTAATGCCTCTAACTGTGTACGGGCTATCTCGTCATGACCATAAACAACAAAAATCTTTCGGTTATTCGGCTCAACTATACCTTCCAGAATGGCTTTAACCTGATCCTGTGCCTTCCCCTGTACAGTATATTTTCCTGTGTTAAAGCAGTTGATTTTTCCTCCATTGCTGAGACAGATACATTTTCCGTACTGGATTTCTTTGATTTCAGTAATCGATACGGAAGCGCACGCTTCAATCTTTGCTTTGATTTCTTCAAAAGTCATTTGATACACCCCATCCTTTAACTTATATTTATCGTTTCAACCGCTTCACATCTGCGGCCAGCTCGTCCACATCATCCACCGCTTCCAGTGCCCGGCGGTGGGTATCGTACTGCTCATATTGCTCCAAAGCCAGTTTTTCCGCCACTTCCCGCTTGACCGTGCCGAAATTCTCCAACACCTCCCGGCCGTTGAAGCGCAGGAAATCGCCCAGCTTGCTCTCCCAGTCCGCCATGTGCATGGGGTGGTGTCCTTTGGCTTGCAGCTCCGCATAGTCCAGATACATATTCACAATGAGATTCAGCGTGCTGATTTCATCATGGGTCATGTAATTTTTTGCCACCGTCACATCGCCCCGGCGCACCTTGGCTCCCTTGAACGAGGTGAGCCCCATGTTGTCCTTGGATGCGTCGGCCCGCTGGACAATGAGTTCCGGCGCGGTGTGGCCCGTAGCGGCATATTCCAGCTTGTTCTGCACTGACTTGAAGAAATTCTGGGCAATCTGGCTTTTGCTGTCGTAGTCCACCGAGAGTGCGAAAATCTCCTTGACCTTCTGATAGACCCGCTTCTCGCTGGCGCGGATATCCCGGATGCGCTCTAATAGTTCGTCAAAGTAATCCGCGCCGAATTCCCGGGGATTGCGCAGCCGATCGTCATTGAGGGCAAAGCCCTTCTTCATATACTCGGTCAGGATTTGGCTGGCCCACCGGCGGAAGTGCCTGCCCACATTGCTCCGGACCCGGTAACCGACAGCCAGAATCATGTCGAGATTGTAGAATTTTGTATCACGGCGAATTTTACGAGATCCTTCTATCTGAACTTGTAAGTAACTCTTACAGGTTGACTCCTTCTCCAGTTCGCCGTCCTCATAGATGTGTTTAATGTGCATGGTGATATTCTGCGGCGTTACCTGATAGAGTTTCGCCATAGAGCGCTGGGTCATCCAAATGGTATCTTCCTCAAAATAGACGTCAATCTTGGTATCGCCCTTTTCATTCTGGTAAATCAGGATTTTCCCGGTGTTCTCCAGTTCACCGCTCATAGCCCCAGCTCCTCCAGATACTTTTTCATCTGTGCCTGCACCTCAGCAAGTTCCGCCTCAATGCTGGCAATGTTCCGCTGCACCTCGTCGATATCCACCAGCTCTTCTTCCTCGAAGGTATCCACATATCGGGGGATATTCAAGTTAAAGTCGTTCTCCTTGATCTCCTCGAAGGAGGCCACATAGCTGTACTTGTCCTCGTTCTGCCGCGCTTGATAGGCGCTCACAATGCGGGAAATATCGCTGTCCCGCAGAATATTCTGGTTTTTGCCCTTCTCAAAGTTCCCTTCCCCAGAGGCGTCGATGAACAGCACGTCCCGGCGCGGGCGGTTCTTCTTGAACACCAGGATGCAGGCCGGGATGCCAGTGCCGTAAAACAGATTGGCCGGCAGGCCAATCACCGCATCCAGCAGGTTCATCTCCACCAGCTGACGGCGAATTTTTCCCTCGCTGGCGCCGCGGAACAAGACGCCATGGGGCAGCACCACCGCCATGCGGCCGCTTTCCGCATCCAGGCTGGAGAGCATATGCAGCACGAAGGCATAATCGCCTTTGGACGTGGGAGGCACACCCCAATCAAAGCGGTGGTATGGATCCAGCTCCGCCGACATTTTCTTCTTGCCCTTGCTGTCCGCTTCCGCTTCCGAGAGAAAGCCGCTGTCCCACTTGTCCAGGCTGAAGGGCGGATTCGCCACCACCACCTGGAACCGCATCAGGTGGTCTTCCTCCACATTCTGCGGGTTGGAGAGGGTATCGCCCTGCCAGATCCGCGCATCATCCACGCCGTGCAGGAACATATTCATGGTACACAGCGCCCAGGTCTGCTGGTTCTTTTCCTGCCCATAGATGGCCACCTTGCCGCTGGGCACCTTTTTATAGGCTTTCAGCAGCAGGCCGCCGCTGCCGCAGGTGGGGTCGTAAATGCGGTCGTTCTCCTTGGGCTGCACCAGAGACGCCACCAGCTCAGAGACCTGGCTGGGGGTGAAAAATTCTCCGCCCTTCTTTCCGGCGTCAGAGGCAAACATGGCAATCATGTACTCATAGGCATCTCCGATGATATCAGAAGAGCCCAGCTGACTGGGTCGCAGATCCAGGCCGTTGAAGTCCTCCAGCAGGTTACGCAGGGTGGCGTTCTTCTCCTTGGGTTCACCGAAATCCACCTGGGAGTTGAAGTCAATGGCGCGGAATACATTGCGCAGCTTTCCGCTGTTGTGCTCCTCGATTTGGTTTAATGCCACATTGATTTTCTGCCCGATTTCCGCGTCGTTCCGGTTGGCATAGAGATAATCGAAGGTGGATTTCTCGTCCATTGCAAACCGTTCCCGGCTCATGGCGCGCTCCACCCGGCGCAGATCGCCCTCATACTGTTTGAAATATTCCTCGCGCTTCTCCTGCGACACGTCGCTGAGGTACTTTACGAACAGCATGGAAAGAATATAATCCTTATAGCGAGAGCTATCGATCTTGCCGCGGAAGCTGTCGCAGGCGTTCCACAGAACCTTTTCGATCTCTTTTCTGGTTGTCATCTTGATTTCCCTTTCTTGGCTCTTTTGTACGCCTGTTGCAGCAGGCAAGCATATAATTTCTCTTTTTCCCCTTCCAGCGCTTTCAGCAGCTGGCTTTCTCTCCTTGCCAGCAGATGAAACTGTGCGATTTTTTCCTGGGTCTCAGGGGAAAGAAGCGTCAATTCAAAGTCCAGAAAGAATTTTGTATTTACCGCGCCAAGCATATTGTTGGTGGTATTCTCGTATATGTTCCGCCTTACGGGCTCTGTGTTCAGCAGCCAGAATAGATACTCCGGCAACAGCTTTGGATCTTCCGTGCGAATCACCACAAAGTTTGAGGAAATCACCATTCCCGCAGTAGACGCATCGATCAAAACCGCGGTATAGGGCGCAGTCAGGCGAACCACGATATCTCCCTGTCGAGACAGATACTCCGCCTTTAGCGGCTCCTTGGCCTCGAAGATATCTGTCTCCTTTCGGTCAATGAACCCCTCCGGTCTTATACAGCGCAAATTGATCAGAGGATACCGGTATTCTGTAGGCTCTTTCGACTGCTTCCTTGCCAACACCAATCCGCCGCGAACACTGGCAAGATCCTGCAATTTCATTCCTTCACCTCGTTTGTCATGAGTAATAAATAACATTCACTCCTGAAAAAAATAACACTGTTGCGATGCGTTCATTATATACCAACGAAGGAAGCTCGTCAACTTCGATCTGTCATGATTCAAAAATAACACTCGCCGCATACGCTTCCCCTTCTATGGGTTTCACAGAGAAGGGGGGGTGTCTTATGTCTCTGTTCATTCCGTCGGCGCTTATTTTCTGCCTGATTGCGCGGCGTCCTCCGAGTCTTGCGGCGCGGAACATGTCCCCGCCCGGAGGATGGCTTTGAGCGTTTCACAGGCGCAGTACAGGCTGAGCTCTGCCTCTTTGCGCTGGGGCAGCGCTTTCAGGGTCAAGGCAACGTTCTCCGCTCCCATTTCCCGGTCGTACACGTGATACGCCGTCTGCTGCATCAGGGTGCGATACTGATTGATATAGTCACACAGGATTCCAATCTGGTCGCTGGAGCAAAGGAGATCCAGCGCTGAGGAATTCAGCGGCTGCTCCTTCCCCTTGGCGGCAACCAGCTCCATCATCCGCACCAGTTTCAGGTTTTGCGCTGCCCGCTCGCTGAAGCCATACTTCTCGATGGACAGGGATTGCGATCCGGTCGCTCGATAGTCTGTGCGGCAGAGGAGATAGTCGGCGCTAACGTGATAGATGTCGCACAGCCTGATCAAAAAGCACTGCTGCAATTTCAAAAACTGCCACTGCCTGCTCCTGGACACCGGTGAGGCCATCGAGTGCTCCAGCGGTTGAGCAGCGCCGTAATCTGCCGGTACTTCCGTCACGTGCTGTTGAAAGACCCGGCGGGCAAGCCGCTGGAGCTGGAGCTCTTCCCGCCCGGCAGCCAAAAGCGCTGTGCCGTCTGCGGCCAAGTATTTCTCCCGGCCTCCAACCGCGCCAAATACTGCCCCGCCTGTAAGCAGACAGCCGTCCGCCAACAAAAGGCCGCCTCTGCCCGCAGAGCCCGAGCCGTAGAACGTTAGAACGCCGGAGTCCTTGCAAATACAGGGCTCCCAAATAGCAAAACAAGGTGGGGGATATCAGGATACCCCCACCCCGCACAGTATGTATAGATTTTCCAATCTCATTTTATAATACAGAAGGGAGCGTGATATATGATTGGAAATCGATGTAGATCAAAACAAAAAGCTGGTCTCCGTGTGGCTGACCCAGGCAGAGAGTCAAGACGCCGCCATGAAGGAGCAGCTAGGGGCACTCTATCTGTCCTACTGGAAGCAAAAATATAAGGTCGCCGTATTTCACTCCGGCCATGAGGATCTCTACCAGAATACCCTGGAGCTCCTGCGCTACAACCGCCGCCGCAGCGCCTCGCGAGCCGTCCAAAAAGCCAAATCCGCACCGGAGCGATAAACGATCCAGGTAGGCTGTCCATCTGGGCAGCTCACCTTTGTTTTCTTATTGATGTCGATTATGCGGTACAAATAATGCGAGACATCCCCGAAGTGATATACAGGAAGCTCCGTATACGCACCGCGGATTCCCGCATGGCTGCAGATCCGCGGAGGCAGAAAACGCAGGCGCCATGAGACCCCATCGTTTTCCCGCCGACGCGCAGAGAGTTTCTGGTGCAAAAACAGCTCCATGATGACGCCCCTGCCAGCACATGGCTTGCAGACGGCCAATCACAGAGCTGTTCTGGTTGAGAACACTGCCAACTTTCCAGGCCTGATTATCCCAGGATCATCTTCGCGGCGCCGTAGATTCCTGCGTCATTCCCCAGCTGGGCAAGCAGAAGCTCCGTATCCCGGGATGCGTGGAATGCACAGCGCTGATAGGCTTTCCGAATTCCGTCAATGAGATATGTCCCGGCATTGCTGACGCCGCCGCCGATGACAAACGCCTGGGGATCCAGAACACAAGCCACCTGGGCGAGGGCTTTCCCGAGCAGGGCGAACATCTCCCCGGTAATGGCTGCTGCGGCCATATCTCCGGCTTTGGCTGCCGTAAACACAGCCAGGCTGTCAGCGTCGGGCTGCAGGACGGTCTTCACCTCCGGGTACGCCTGCAGATACCGCCGGGCCAGACGCGAAACGCCATTGGCTGAGACATACTGCTCCAGGCAGCCGTACTTACCGCAGCCGCACTGCTCCGGCTCATCCTCCCGGGCCGGCATATGCCCGATCTCTCCCGCCGCGCCGTGGATTCCCCCCACAATTTTGCCGTTGAGAACGACGCCGCCGCCCACGCCGGTCCCCAGAGTAATCATGACGATGCTCTCATAGCCCTGGCCGCCGCCCTTCCATTGCTCTCCCAGGGCAGCCACATTGGCATCATTGCCCACGCGGACGGTAAATCCGGTCATATCGGTCAGCAGCTGTCCCACCGGCAGGACGCCCCAGCGGAGGTTGACACACTGATTGACGGTCCCATCCGGCGCCACCGGTCCCGGCACACCAAGCCCCAAGCCCAGGACCTGACCAGTGGAGATTTTTTTCTCATGGAGCTTCTGCAGAACGGTGTCGCAGATATCCTGCAAAATGGAGGCCGGTTCGTCGGTGACCACCGTGGGAATGCTCCATTTCTCCAGCAGCGTCCCGTCCTCCCGGAACAGGCCCAATTTGATAAATGTGCCGCCTACATCGATTCCAAATCCGTATTTCATGCTTCACACTCTCCTGTCAGCCGCCGGAGCATGACGTGATGGCGGCGGCACTGCTCCACGGGATCGACATAGATATCACAGCCCATGTCGAAATATTCCCGCTGCCCCTCGTATTCCGAGGAGATATAGCCGTTCCAGCCGGCCTCTCGCAGCACCTGCATGGGGCCCTCATAGTCAATGGCCGGTTCCACGCAGTCCTCCGTCATCTCATAGAATTTGCCGTGGCAATGCTTGGTATAGGGCAGAATTTCGTGAATCCAGCGGGGATCGTCGTGAATGGAACCGCGGAGCTTTTTGCCTGCATCCAGCTCTACCTTCCCGCCGCCCATGGCCTGGATCTCCGCATCGGAGAGCGCTGCACCGGCCCGGTAAGCCTGGTCGATGGCGTCCAGGATCTCAGCCTTGGCGCCCTGGCGCAGGTAGCGATGGCGGGAGGCCAGGGACATGCCCCGGGTGAAGATGCCGAAGTCCATGACAAAGCCGGCGGCTCTGGTCCCAGTTCGGAGAATCTCCTCCAGGAAATCCTGGGTCCACCAGGTATGAATACCTCGGGGCGCGTGGATCTCGGTAGCAATCTGAATGCCCAGATCCTCGGCCAGCGAAAAGCACTGGGACAGCACCGGAATGTCCTCGCGGCGGATAATGCCGGTGCGGTACACCGAAAATCCCAGCTGGGCCGCTGCCTTTAGGTCCTTCTTTGTCTCGTAGACCGTCTCCCGCACGGTGAGATGCCGGTTGGAGTACATGGTCGTAAAGAAATTCGCACCATATGCCGTAGGAACGGTGTGGTATTGATCCATCCAGCCAAACCAAGTGTCGAGATCCCGGTCACTGATGACCTTGTCGGGGGAGCGGAAGCTCGGCAGCGGCATCTGATCCGGTAGGACTTCAATACCCTCTGCGCCGATTTCCAGGGCGGTTTTGGCAATACAGCCCTCCAGATTCAGTTTCCCCAGGTAGTAATCCTCCTGCAGACTATAGAGCGACACGCCGCGTTTAATGGCCATATCAACCACACTCCTTTCCGGCCGGCTCCAGTTCGAATTCATCCCAGCACAGGCTTCCAAAATTCTTATTGCCGTAGATCACGTCAATGGAGACATCCACATCCAGCCTGTGCCGGCCGGCCGGCAACGGTTCCCCCAGCAGCGCCTGAATCCGCAGCTTTTCGCCGTACTCCCAGAAGTAAGAGCTGACTGTGACCAGCTCCTCCATCCGAAACACCTCGCCGGTGGAGGCCACTACCCGCAGTTGTTCCTGCGGCAGATCTTCTCCGTCCAGCTTCGCGCGAATATGGGCAATCTGGCTGAAAGGCACGCCCAGATAGTAGGGAATGCGCAGCCGGAACTGGAAGCCCACCGTCTTCCCCTGCTCCACCACCGGCGCATAGCCCTGGTGATCGATGATATATTTCTCGTTCATTGTCCGCTTCCTTTCTCCGTCGTATGTCAGCGCGCATCCCGCTGTTCCTTCGATGAAAAAGGTGGTATTTCACCGGCATCCTCTATAGACGAGCGATGGCACAGTGAAATACCGTCCAAACCCGGCATTACCAGCCGAGAATCTGCAGATAGGCCCGGCTTCTGCGGGCAGCCTCCAGGGGATCGAGGTCATAGTGCTCATCCTGCTCCACGACCACCCACTTGGAGCCGGCTTCCATGGCTGCATCCAGAATGGGCTCCCAGATCTGCTGGCCAAAGCCCACCGGCCGGAACTCGAACATGCCGGTCTCCTCTTCTGCCTCCTCTGTCTCGATGCCGATGAGCTTGTAGAGGTTCTTGGGATTGCCTTCCTTGATGAAGTCCTTCAGATGGACAATCTCACAGCGGGAGCCGTATTTGCGCACATAGGCGGCCGGATTCTGCCCGGCTACCTTGATCCAACACGTATCCGGCTCCACCATCAGCAGATCGGCAGGAATCTGCGTATAGATATCGTCAAAGCCGAACGTGCCGTCGGGCAGCGTCACAAACTCGAAATCGTGGTTGTGATAGAGGAGCTTCAGCCCCGCGGCCTTAGCCTGGGCGCCGATTTTGCGCATCTCCTCCAGCACCACGGGATAGCCGGGGGTGTTGTGCCGGTATTCCTCGGGCAGATAGGGCACCACCAGGTATTTGACGCCAATAACCGTATAGTCTGCCAGAACCTTGGGCATATCGGCAATCATATCCGCCAGCGGCACATGGGCGCTGATGGGCGTCAGTCCGATTTCAGCCAGGGTGTCCCGGATATAGGCGGGGTCCAGGCCGTACAGACCGGCCAGCTCCACGCCGTCATATCCCATGGCCTTGATCTGCCGCATGACAGCGGCAAATTGATCCGGCGTGTTCTCCAGTAGATCTCTCAGGCCGTAAACCTGAATACCAACAGGCAGTTTGCTCATTGTTCATTCATCCTTTCTTGTCCTTGTGCCGGTGTCAGCACACGGATCCAGGTATATCGGTTGGTCTTGATGCCAACCGTCAGGCACTTCAGAATCTGATCACTGTTGAGGCAGAGCGCCACTGCCATCACAGGCCAGTGCCACACAAACGCTGCCAGCAGCCCCAGCGGCACAGTATAAACCCAGCTGTAGATGATATCGCTGATCATGCTGTAGCGGGTATCGCCCCCGCCGTGGATAATGCCCAGCTGGCAAGGCATCTGGTAGGCCATGCCCACCGAGATCAGCGCCTGGACCAACAAAATCTGCATGGCATACTGCCGGGCCCGCTCCGTCATGGCGTAAAGCGACAGCACCGGGGTCCGGAGGACCAGCAGCACCAGGCAGATGAGAGCGCCCAGCGATACGAACAGCATCTGCAGCGTTCGCACATAGGCCCGAAGCTCCCGCAGGTCTCCGCCGCCGATGGTCTTTGCAATCCAGACATTGGCTGCGGCCGCCGCACTGGTGGGCACCATCTTGAGGTACTGAAAGAGCGTGCCGGAGGCGCTGGCCGCCGCCATGGCGTCCTCGGAGATATGGCCGAAAATCGCCGTCTGCACCGCCGTGGCACAGCTGAAGAGGAGGGCTGAAACAATGCATGGCACCGAGACCCGCCAATAGGTCCCCACGGTTCGCCGTCCCACCCGGAAGATCTCCCGCAGACTGTATCGGATCGGCAAATCCTTTCGCCGGAGATAAAAGAGCACCACAGCCAGCTCCACACACCGGGCTGTCACCGTGCCCACTGCTGCGCCGCGTATGCCCAGCTCCGGCAGGCCGAACCTGCCGAAGATCAGGCAATAGTTGATCGAAACATTAACGGCGAGGGCAGCCAGCGAGGCCCTAAAGGCCACCGTCACCAGCTGCACGCTCCGCAGCGAGGCCAGCAGGAGATTGGTGGTAATGAACAGCAGATACGTCCAGCGGAGGATGTCCAGATAGGCCACGGCCTCTTGCTGCACGGCCGCCTCGGAGGTGAAAAGTTCCACCACCTGCCGGGGCCAGAGTGAAACTGCTGCCGTCAGCAGCAAACCTGTCCCCCATCCGGACAAGAGCGCCGCGCCCAGCAGCCGCTGCTGCCCTGCCGTATCCCGTCCGCCCCAGAGCCGGCTGGATAGAATCACAAGTCCCTGCCCCAGCCCCATGATGGTGAACTGCTGCAGGATATACTGGATCTGATTGACCGCAGCCGCTCCTGCCAGGACCGTCTGGCTATAGCTGCCGAGCATGAGGTTATCGGCCACGTTGACGCTGTAGGTCAGAATATTTTGCAGTGCCAGCCCCAGCAGCATCCGGAAAAATGCAGTGTAAAACCCTCGGTCTCTTGTTAAAAACGTCTCTCCCGCCGGAAGGCGGCTCTTTGCTAGCTGCACGCCACGCGCCTCACCCTCGAAGCTTCCCCCTCCCCCCGCCGGGAGAGGGGGATATGATCAGAATTCAGGCAGCGCCCTCTCGGTTTCCCTGCCCGCACAGCACGCAATGCCGGAAGACCAGCCGGGCAGGAAGCAGAGCTGCCTTAGAACTCGGTGTCGAACTTGAGCACCTCGGTGCCGATGTCCTGCTCGCGCAGATACACGGAGGGAGAGAGCTCGATGATCTCATCGCGGGTCACGCTGCGGCCCAGCTCCTCGGAGAGGAAGATGCCGTCGGTGAACAGCAGCTGCTGGGCAGCGATCTCCGGGGTGTTGTAGCGGGTCTCGTCGTTGAGGATCCCCAGCTTGTAGGCCAGCCACATGACCTGGTTGTCGTTGTAGTAGAGCATCTCGGGGTTGGTAAGCTCTTCTTCCATGCCGTTCTCGTCGCAGCGCAGATCCACGGCCACATCGCGGCCATTCCAGTTGCCGAAGAACTTCAGGTTGGGTTCCCCGCCGAAGTTGGGACGGCCCATGCCGGGACGGGCATACTTGCCGCCGACCGTATCAGTGTCCAGAACCTCCAGGCCGCCCTTGGAGCCCAGGATGTAGGTCATGGCATACTCCTTGGCATTGTTGGCGGATGTGGAGAGGAAGTGGAAACCCAGGCCGGTCTCAAACTTGGCAAAGCCGTCGCAGATATCTTCCACGCCGAAGCCGTCGGGATTGGTGATCAGCTCGGGCTTGAGCTCCATGGCCTGCTTGGCGAAGCCGGACACGCTCTGGAGCTTGGGGCAGCCAAGCATAAAGAGGATCTGGCCGATGACATAAATGCCAAGATCGATGGAGGGACCGTGGCCAGAGATCCGCTTGGAGTAGAAGTCGGTGGTAAAGGCGCGCAGGCCGGCATCGTAACCGGGACGGCGGCGCATGGTGCACTGCTCCAGGTTGACAAAATAGGGGTTGCCGAGTTCGCCGCGGGCAATCATGTCCCGACCGACCCGGGCCTGGGGGGTCATGATGGAGCTCATCTGGACATGGTACTTTCGGCCCAGCTTCTTGGCACAATCAATCATCATTTGTGCATCGCGGTAAGAGACGGCCTCGGGCTTCTCGCAATAGCAGTCAAAGCCGGCCTTCATGACCTCAATGGAGATGGGCGTGTGCAGATTGTTGTGGACGCAGACATCGATGGTATCCAGGTCGTCGCGCTTGAGCATATCGCGGTAGTTCTTGTACATGTCCTTCTCGTCCATGCCATATTTCTCGGCCCAAGCCTTACGGGTGGCGTCATCAATTTCGGCACAGGCCACAACCTTGGCGGTAAAACCCAGCTCGGCAGCGCGACGCTGGATATTGGAGTAAATGACCATGTGGCGGTGGGAGATCATGCCGCCACCAATGATACCGACGCGAATTTCTTTCATTGTAATATCTCCTTTTCACAATTTTTATGGATGACCCCGCCGCCTCCCAAGGGAGACGGCAGGGCAGAAAGGGGGCTTAACCGTTGGTGCTGTAGATGCTGGAGCAGTCATAGATGCCCAAGCCGAAGAGGTCGATGCCGGCAATGTCGCTTCTGGTGAGGGACATCACCACATTGGTGTACAGGCCGATGGAGACAAACTGCTCACGGAACATGGCCTGCAGGTCGGCGTAGGCAGCCTTCCGTTCCTCCAGATCGGAGGTGGCATAGCAGCGGGCGCAGATTTCGGAATATTCCTCATTCTGGTAGCCGCAGCCGCCCATGACGTCCGCAAAGGAATAGGTCAGACCGTCCGTGCAGCGGACTGCCTCGGTGTAGTAGGAGTACTGCTGGCTGGAGATGTACATATCGAAGTCGCCTTCGGCCAGCGCGGCAAAGTGCACGGGGGTCTCAGCGGTGACGATCTGCATGTCAATGCCGCCGGCACGGAGCTGCTCCTGCAGCAGCGTGGCAGCCGCAGTGGAGGAGCTGCCGCGGAGCACCAGGGTCAGGCCGTCGGGATAGCCGGCCTCGGCCAGCAGGGCCTTGGCCTTCTCCACGTCCACAACCTTGGTGGAGGACTCGTCAATGCCGTCCCACATGGGACCGCCCTTGGCGATGATGGTGTCGCAGAGTTCGCCGAAGCCGGAGGCGCCGACCGCCTGGAGCGCAGCCTTATCAACCAGCCAGTAGATCGCTTCACGGACGCGGACGTCGTTCAGCGGTTTGCCCTCGGCGCTGTTGAGGAAGAGGGTGCTGACGTTGTTCTGAGGCAGCAGAACGGTTCGGACAGTGTCGTCCGCGCTGTAGACGGCGTAGTCGCTGAGGTTGACGCCGGTGGCGATATCCACATCGCCGGCCTTAACAGCCATGGCGCGGGCAGTGGCATCGTTGATGAAGACAAACTTCACATTCTTAAAGTAACCCATGTCCTCCTGGTTCCAGTAGTTCTCATTGCGCTCGAGCATGATATACTCGCCGGGGACCCATTCCTTGAAGACATACTTGCCGGTGCCGGCATTCTCCATGTACTGGGTGGTGGTAGCGGCGCCGCCGATCTCCTCGAGGGAGGAAGCGCAGGGGATCATGTAGTAGTTATAGGCCAGCAGTTCCTTGGCCTGGGCCCAGGGCTGGGAAAGCTTAAGAACGATGTTATAGTCGTCTTCCACCGTAGAATTCTCCAGGTCGAAGATGGTGAAGTAGGTGGCCATAGCACCCTTCTGGCCTTCCTGGATCAGGTAAACCACATCGGCAGTGGTGAGCTCCTGGCCGTTGGTAAACTTGACGCCCTGGCGGAGGGTGAGGCGGAAGGAGGTGTCGTCCACATCTTCCCAAGAGAGCGCCAGACCGGTATCGCTGAGTTCGGCGGACTCATAATCTTGGGCGATCAGAGGCTCATACATCATCCGCATGACCAGAGAAACATCATTAGAGGTAAAGGCGACGGCGGGGATCAAGGTATTGGGCTCGGCGGAAAGCGCGATGGTCACGGTCTCGTCGCTGAGCGTCGTCGGCTTTTCCGCATCGTCATCAAATGAAACTTCAGGCGTGGTGGTATCTTCGGTGGTACTGGTAGCGGGGTCGGTAGTCGTTTCGGTTTCCGATTGCTTGGCGCAAGCAGTGAACATGCCAAGGACGAGAACCAGTGCAAGGAGCAGAGCCAACGTCTTTTTCATTTCTTTTTTTCCTTTCTGTTTGGTATATCAAAGGGCAGCTTATTTCGCTTCCGCTTTGTCGAGATGACTGAGTTCCTCCACCCGGTGGCACTTGACGAAATGCCCCGGCAGAACTTCCCGGAACTCAGGCTCACGGGCGTGACATTCCTCGCAGGCATAGTTGCAGCGGGCCGCAAAACGGCAGCACTGCTTTGGCTCAATGGGGTTGGTAATTTCGCCTCGGAGGATAATGCGCTCGCGGTGATCGTGGATGCTGGGGGTAGGGATGGCCGACAGCAAGGCCTGAGAATAGGGGTGAAGCGTATTCTGGAACAGTTCCTTGGACGAACACTTTTCCACAATCTGTCCCAAGTACATCACGCAGATCTCGTCGGATATGTGTTTGACCACCGACATATCATGGGTGATGAAGATATAGGTAAGCTGCTTGTCTCTCTGCAAATCCATCAGCAGATTGAGGATCTGAGCCTGAATGGAAACGTCCAGCGCCGAAACCGGCTCATCACAGACGATGAAGTCCGGCCGGAGGGCCAGCGCCCGGGCGATGCCGATTCGCTGCCGGCGGCCGCCGTCGAGCTCATGGGGATAGGTGCCCGCCAGACGTCTGGCCAAACCCACGGTATCCATCAGCTCAAAGACCCGCTGCTCCAACTCCTTCTTGGACTTGCACAGATGGTACGTGCGCAGGGGCTCCGCAATCAAGGAGGAAACGCTCATTCTGGGATCCAGCGAAGCATAGGGGTCCTGGAAGATCATCTGCATCCGCATGCGCATCTGTTTGAACTGCCTGTGGGGCATGTGGCCGACTTCCTCGCCGTCAAAGAATACCTCGCCGTCGGTGGGATCGGTCATGCGGATCAGAGTCTTGCCCAAGGTGGATTTGCCGCAGCCGGATTCGCCCACGATACCGACGGTTTTGCCGCGCTCAATATTGAATGTGACGTCATCTACCGCATGCAGACGGCCAGCCGGGGTATTGAAATATTTCTTTAAGTGCTTTACTTCCAACAGTGCCATGGCCTATCCCTCCACCTTCTTAGTCATCACGCCGCACCGGACAAAGTGTCCCGGCTCTACTTCCACCAGCTTGGGGTTGCCCTGCTTGCAGCTGTCGCAAGCGTGGTCGCAGCGGTCATAGAAGCTGCAGTAAGGCGGTAGATCCATGGGATTGGGCATCATGCCGTGGATGGGCGTCAGCCGCTCCGCCTCCACTTCCAGGTTGGGCAGAGAGGCAAAGAGGCCCTTGGTATACGGATGCATGGGGTTATCGAAAATATGCTTGAGCTCACCGGCCTCGACGATCTCTCCGGCATAGACCACCATGCACTTGTCGCAGATCTCGGCCACCACACCGAAGTCATGGGTGATAAAGATCATGGCGGTACCCAGCTTCCGCTGCAGCTCCTTCATCATCTGAAGTACTTGGGCCTGAATGGTCACATCCAGCGCCGTGGTGGGCTCGTCGGCAATGATCAGGTCGGGCTTGCAGGCCAGGGCAATGGCGATGACTACGCGCTGCTTCATGCCGCCGGAAAACTGATGGGGGTATTCCTTATACCGGGTGGCAGGAATGCCGACCATCTCCAGCATATCGCAGGCCCGCTTAGCCGCCTCAGCCTTGGAGCATTTCTCATGGATGCGAATCACCTCGGCGATTTGGTCGCCGACGTACAGCACCGGGTTCAGCGCCGTCATCGGGTCCTGGAACATCATGGTGATCTTCTTGCCGCGGATCGTGCGGTAAATCTTGCTGAGATTCTGCGCCTGACGCTTTCTCTTCCGCCGAGCGGCAAAATCGAACAGGCCCTTGGGCTCCTTTCCGGTGGGCAACAGCTCCTCGCCTTCAAAGCGGATGCTGCCCTGGATCACATGGGCCGGCGGTTTGGGCAGAAGGCCCATGATACTCAGTCCCAGCGTTGTCTTGCCCGCGCCGGTCTCACCGGCCACGCCGAGGATTTCACCCGGCTTCAGGTTAAAGGAGATGTCGTTGACGGCTTCTACCACCGCCTCATCCGTTTCATAGTGGACCACGAGGTTGCGTACCTCGAGCAAATTCTTATCTTTTGTCATGCTTGCCACCTCGCCTTACTTCAGTCTGGGATCCAGTGCATCCCGCAGGCCGTTGCCGAAGAGGTTGAACGCCACAACCGTCAGCGCGATCATCAGGCCAGGGAACAGGACCAAGTGGGGTGCAACGGTCATGTACTGCTTGCCTTCCGAGAGAATGGCGCCCCACTCCGGAGTGGGAGAGACAAGGCCGACGCCTATATAGCTCAATGTGGAAACAGTCAGGATGCTGCCGGAAATGTTGCCGATAGCATTGATCACGATCATGCCCACGGCGTTGGGCAGCAGATGGCGGATCATAATCATCAGATTGGACACGCCGATGGAGCGGGATGAGTCCACGTAGTCGTTATTGCGGACCATAAAGATAGCAGCGCGAATAGACTTGGTCAGGCCCTGAATAGCGCCAGCCGCAATGGCGATGACCAGCTGTACCATGCCGTTGCCCAGGATGGCCACCAGCGAAATACAGAGCATGGTGCTGGGGATGGACTGGAGAATGTCGATAAACCGCATGATGACATTGTCCGTCTTGCCGCCGAAATAGGCAGCCAGCAGGCCCAGCGTGCCGCCGAGCAGCAGGCCGATGCAGACACACAGAATGCCAATGGGCAGCGAGTAGCGCGCACCGTAGATGCAGCGGCTGAGCACATCACGGCCAATGACGTCCGTTCCGAAGGGATGGGCCAGACTGGAACTCTGCAGAGGCGTCCCCACAGTGCTCCGGTAGTCATAGGGCGCCAGGAAGTTGGCGAAAATCGCCACCAGCAGCATGATAATGATGATGACCATACCGGCCACAGCAATCTTATTTTTACGCAGCCGCTTCCAGGCCTCACGCCCGGGAGAGCTGACGCCCTCAGCGTTATACTTATGTTTCTTCCGCAGCTTTTCCATTGCTGGGGTTGTCATTTTTGCCATGTTCAGTTCCCTCCCCCAGCAGCAACCCGTTTCTTTTCCTTCGATACTTTGGCTTTAAAGAGATTGCTCTTGAGCCGCGGATCTGCCACGGTATAGAAGATATCGACGAAAATGTTGATGATGACAAACATAAAGGCCGTAACCAGAACGCCGCCCATGACCGAGGGGAAATTCCGCTGGGTCACCGCGTCAGCCACGTACTTGCCGACGCCGGGCACGGCAAATACGGTCTCGACAATCAGCGCACCGCCCAGCTGAGCGCCCAGAGCGCCGCCGATGCCGGCGATGACGGGGATCAGGCAGTTCCGGAAGCCGTGGCGCAGGATGACCACGCTTTCCTTCTGGCCCTTGGCCCGGGCCGTCATAATGTAGTCCTGACGGATGATCTCCAGCATATTGGTCCGCACGCCTCTGGCCGTGGCGGAAATGGCGTTAATAGCCACGCAGAGCACCGGCAGGACATAGCTAATCGCCGTGCCATCATACATGCCCGGAAGCCATTTGAGGTCCACGCTGAATAGTTGTATCAGCATCAGGGCCAACCAGAAGCTGGGCAGCGAGGCTCCGACCATGGTCAGGAACACGATCAGTGCGTCCACCCAGGTGTTTTGCTTGACGGCCGCCAATATGCCCAGCGGTGTAGCGATGACCTGGCTGATCAGCAGGGAGACAATCGCAACCACGATGGTTTTGGGGATACGGGACAGCAGCTCTGTCATAACAGGCTGTCTTGTCTTATAGGAGGTTCCGAGATCCAGCCTGGTAATGACACCCCAGATGTAGTCCCCGAACTGTACCAGCACCGGATCATTGAGGCCCAGCTCTTCCCGCAGCTCGTTTCTCTGCTCTTCCGTGGCCGTGGCAGGCAGCAGCTCGGAGGTGGGGTCGCCCGGCATGATCATTTTCATGGCGAACAGCAGAACCAGCACGCCAAACATGACCGGGATGATATATAGGATTCGTTTGATGATATACCTTGTCATTTCCTTTCTCCTCGCCTTGATCTCAGGTTTCGAACTGAACGGCCTGGTTGGTCTCGGAGGACTGCACCACCGCTTCCATCACGGCCAGCACACGGCGCACCTCCGAAATCTTGATCTTCTGCTCCGCAGTCCCGTTGAGCACATCGCGGAAATTGCGATAAAATTCGCTCACGTCCGTCTCAATCTGGGGCAGCGGCTCCTCCGTGATGCCGCCGGGGGGCACGGGTGCAAACTGACGGGTGGGACCGATCTCGCTCTCCGCGATCTCGATGGGCAGCTTTTCCAGCAGCTTACCGGTCCGATAGATGGCGCCGGTCCGACCGCCCAGGCTGTCTACCACCATGGTGCCCTTGTCACCGGCAGCCAGCCAGCGGGGCTGATACTTCAGAATGTAGGTGGAGAGCTCGATATGTACGGTAATGCCGTTGCTCATTTTCATGATGATCTTGAAATAGTCGTCCACCTCGTCGTGGAGCACACTCTTCAGATCGGCGAAAATCGTCTTGACCTTGACGCCCGGCATCATAAAGAGGATCTGGTCGATGAGGTGCACGCCCCAGTCATACATCATGCCGCCGCCGTACTTTTTATAGAGGTGCCACTCGTGCATATAGCCGTTGCCGGAGTGAAGTTTGGACTCAATAGTAAAGATATTGCCCAGCAGATTGTGGTCATAGGCGTACTTTACAGTGAGCATGTCCCGGTCCCACCGCCGGTTCTGATGGACGGTGAAATGGACGCCAGCTTCCTGACAGGCGGCCGTCATCTCATCCAGCTCCCGAACATTCAGCGCCGCCGGCTTCTCGGAGATCACGTTCTTGCCCGCCTTGGCCGCCTTGATGGCCATTTCCTTATGCAGGTGATTGGGCACCGTCAGGATAACGGTGTTGACTCTTTCATCTGCCAGCAGTTCATCCGCCGAGCCGTAGGCCGTCAGACCCGCATCCTTCGCCTCCTGCACCCGCTCAGGCAAGATGTCCGCCGCTGCGACAACTTCCACACCTGCCTTCGGCGCATTCTTTGCATGATTTTTCCCCATGCCGCCGAAGCCGATGATTCCCAACCGTATCTCCTGCATATTTCATTTCTCCTTTTTAGATATTCGCTAAAATCACATTTTTCTATTGCCTTCTCTTTGTGCATATTATATGTTTTCTGTTTCGACTCTTCTTCTCTTCTGATGACATGTGTAGCTGCGGATTCTTGCTCATTTCCGTTTTTTTGCAGGGCGCTGCCTGCAGGGTGCAAAACTCATACGTTGAAATTTGATATTTTCAATAAAAAAAGAGCGCAGGGAAAGAATTCCTTGCGCCAATTGACCAAATCTCTGACGACCTCTATCTGTAATTTGGGAAAATTTCAATGAGCCCGAACTCATTGGGCGAGGCCTGAATGTGCAAATTCATGGTCCTATGGTCCACGTTACAGCGCTGCATGGTCCGCTTCGGGACAGATATTTGCTTGATATACTCAATATCTTCGCCGGTAATATTGGTAAATCCGCCCAATCGTTCCCATTCATCCAGCACGCTACCGGATTCTGGATTGATGCATTGCCGGCGTATATTATAGGATCCGTTTTCCATATGCTCCAGGATGAGATCTAACACCAGCTGCCCCCGATCCTCAAAGAGATAGTTGAGGTCCTCATAGTCCAGCTCATATTCCTTTTTCAGGTAGATTCCAGCGCCCAGATGCTTCATATTGTGGTATACAATGGCATAGCTTCCATGGGAGTTGCGTGTGACAATATAATTGCCGGTGCGGGCGATAACATGATTTTTTAGCCTTTCGAGGAATTCATAGGCATAACAGGCAGGCTTCCGAATCCCGTCGCGGGTCAGCAGCCCAGCGCCGCCGAAGAGAATTCGTTTACAATCCTTGTACTCAAAGGACAGGTCGGAACAGGTCCAGTAACAGAGCATATCCGCTTTCCCGATGATATCCAGCGCGTTTTTGATAATATAAGCACCCTTGAATACCGTGTCATTGAGGATATTCCGACTGGAGATGGTAAGATTCCAGGTGGTGAAAAAAAGGGGCTTTTCGGCCATGTTGCAGCGGCGCTGATCCTGCTTGGCACACTCCACCATGTCAAGCAAGCCATCGGAATCCGTAATCCACCGTGTCTTTGCCGCCCCAGTCCCATCCGCAAAATACGGAAACGCCGTGTAGGAGAAAAAATCCGGGCTGGCATCCGCCGCTCTCCAGCAGGCTGCCATGTCCTCCATCCGCTGGGAGTGCCAGTTGGGCGTGAACTCTCCGCCGCCTACCTGGGCGGCTGGGACATAGCGCTTCACCGCACGGTATGCCTCAACAAACATCTCTTCAGAATACCAGTCGAACCAGACGCCGTCCCAAACCGCAGGCGACCACATCTCAAAGATCCAGCTCTCCACCTCCTGCGCACCGTAGTTCTCCACCAGGTGGCACACCAGCGCGTCCATCAGTGCACCCCATTCCTTGGCCGAGTAGCTGGCGATGGTATTATCCTCGCGCATGATGGTTTCCTGGACTGAGGCCGAAATAATCCGAGGCTTTGGCCCCAACTGCAGCATGGGCTTGAGATGGTTGGCCGTCAGGAAGGTCAGAATATCGTCCAGCTTGCTGAAGCTAAAGGTCTCTCCTTCCTTTTGCGGCAACATCATCATCTGGTCCTGGAAAAGGCCCCAGATCCGCACATAGCTGAAATGCAGCGTCTCGCGGAGGAAAAGGATGTGCCGCTGCAGCTTGGAGTTGAGCAGCTCCGAAGCTGTGCCGCCGTTGATGATACGCTGCCAGGGCCGCATCAGCGGCTCGGTTTTCGATACATCCAGCCGCAGTGCCTCGGCATCGGCGTTCTGTTTTGCCTGCACCTGCCGCAGATTCTGCTCCACACAAGCCAGCGCCGCTCGGTTGATCTCCTGCCGGGCCTGAAAATTCTGCTGGATCATTTCCCTGTTGTCCCGCCGGTACTGCGACGGCGTCACGCCAAAGTGCTCTTTGAACGATTTATTAAAAATCGCCATGCCGGAAAAGCCGTTGTCGCCGCTGATACGGATAATGGGCTTGTCCGAATAGATCAGGTCATCCCGAGCATGCTCCAGCCGGATACGGTTGACATATTTGAGATAGCTCTCGCCCAACTCCCTTTTCAGTAGCCGCGAAAGATGGGATTCCGTCACGTAGAGCATCTGCGCCAATTCCTTCAGAGAAATCTGCTGGCTGTAGTTTTCCTCGATATACTGCAGCACCTGCCGCATTCGCTGGTCCTGATAGCCGTCCGTCTGACCAGTCTGCTCCAGCCCGTCCTCCGACCGGAACCGCTCCACCAGCTCCTGCAAGATTTTTAGGATGCTAATCATCTGTGTAAAATTTACCTGCCGGTCATTCTGCAGATAGTCATGGAGCAGCTCATTTAGGAAACGTCCCAGCCGCTCGTATTTTCCACTCTGATCGCCCACACTGTTGCAGGCAAAATAGGGTCTTCGCCCCTCCATCAAGCCCTCCAGAACGGAGCGCTCGATCAGCAGCTCACAGACGACGCCGTCCTTCAGCACGGTCCAATCCGAGCGCTCCTCACTGTTGATGACCAGAGTGTCATTCGTCTCCAGGTATGCCGTACGCCCGCACAGAGATATGCCAATTCTGCCGCTCAGCAGGTATACCAGCGTGATTTTTCCCATGATCCGCCCCGTCACGTTTTCCAGCGGCTTGACCCGGACTTCAACGCCGACATCAATCATGCTTTCTCCCCCTTTCCTGCAAGGTTGCGCATATATATGCATTAGTTCATCCAATATACAGTTTTTTTCTGCTATACCAGATGATTCTATTCTTTGGAAAAAGTTGAAAATACATAAAAATATTCACCAATATTTGTCATTAACTCATGATTAATATTACGCCTACTTGTTCTGCCGGTCAAAGGCAAGAGCACTCTTTCAGTATACACACTTTCTATACTAACCGCAACCCCGGAAATTGTTGGCCGAGTCCGCAGCGGTTACAGAAGTTCCGGTTTTCGCGTCCAGCTGTCAGCCTCGGTGATCTGGCGGATCACGCGGCAGGGCACGCCATAAGCCAAGGCGCCAGCAGGGATATCTTTGGTAACCACGCTGCCGGCGCCAATGACCGCACCAGCCCCGATGGTCACGCCGCCGCAGATCACCGCGCCCGCGCCAATCCAGACGCCGTCTCCGATAACCACTGGCTTGGCGCAACAGGGGTGGGGATAGCTCTGTCCCGCTGCCGTGAAGCCAGTGCGCTCCGACGCCAGAAGCGGATGCGACGGAGTAGCTATGGTCACGTTGGGGCCGATATTGACATCATGACCGATGGTCACCGGTCCGTCATCCTGAACAGTAAAATTATAATTAGCAAAGAACCGGTCCCCTACCACGGTATGCTTGCCGTAGTTGAAAAACACCGGGCCCTGAATCCGCACGTTTTCCCCCATACCGCCCAGCAATTCCCGCAGAATTTCCTCACGGCGCTGCGTCTCATGTTCGTAGGTCATGCCGTAAGCCAAGCTCAGCTCGTGAGCCGGGCGCTTGATGGCAGTCAGCTCCGGGTCCACCGGGTTGAAGACCTTGCCAGCCAACAGCTTCTCATGCTCTGTCATGGTCGCTCCTCCCTCCCGCAATCCCGCGTCAGGCACTCTGGCACACAGACCAGTGCTCGGCGATTTTTCCGTCCTTCACCGCAAAGATATCCACAATCCGGCGGACGGTCTTCTCGCCGTTCTTGACCTTCAGGTAGGCCGTCACAGTGCCGTTGCCGTCGGTGAAGAGTACTTCGATGACATACCGGGTCTGATCATTGGCAAAAATATCAGGCCGCAACCGCAGGTAGTCCTCGACTCCGTTTGCCGCGACCGGCGCATTTTCCCGAAAATCTGCGGCAAACAGCCGCTTTACCCCCGGCACATTGCGCGCATTGCTCAGCCGGTACAGCTCCTGAATCAATTCCTTTTCCATGGTTACCTCCCGTCAAATACATCCCAGTGCTCATACAGCATGCCAGATTCGTCAAACCGATATAGATCCACCAGATCTCCATAGGGAGAAGGATTGTCTCCGCGGCTGAGAAGCACCGCTGCACATCCCTCGCCGATCACGATCTTGACAATGGTGAGTTTCATTTTTTTGCCCGCGGCAAAGGCATCGGCAAACGTCTTGATAAAGCCGTCGCGTCCGTCTGCTACGCCTGGATTGTGCTGCCGGTAGCCGGGCGCCAAATACCGTTCGGCTGCCTGGGCGTTGCTGCCCAAAAAAACCTCTTCATAGAGCGCTCGTATTTTTTCCTCCATCATATCACCCCATTGAGTAAGAGAACCCCGGTGACTGCACCAGGGTTCTCCGTTGTTGCGTTTTTTGCTTATTCCTCTTCTCCGATCAGGCGGCGAAGCATTTCGTGGTGCCGTCTGACCTGCTCCACCTCGTCCTGCAAGCCGTCAAAGCCGCGGTCCTGATAGGCGCGCTGACCTTCGTACTCCGTGCAGATGTAGCCGTCCCAGTTGTTCTTTTTCAGGATGTCGATGACCTCCTTGTTCATGGTGACGGGATCGTCGTAATGGCCGGGCTGGCCGGGAATTTCCACCATGTTGTGGACCTTGCCGTGGAAGCTGAAGACATAGGGCAGGATCAGCTCCAGATCCTTGGGGTCGGCCGTGGTCTTCCAGCTGACCTGCCGGAGCTCGCCGGGGTTGAGCCGGTCGGCATACTTTTCACGGCACAGGGCGCTGAACTCCTGAGGCGTGGAGGCCTTAAAGGCCGCCTCCAGCTCCGCCTTCAGGCCCTCGTCCTTGATATGCCGGATCATGGCCTCGCAGCTGGAAATATAGGGGCCCTTCATAAAGATGCCCATATCGGGCTGGAAGCCCAGGTGCTTGGTGCCGGTTTTTTCGATAAACTCCACGGTTCTGGCCACGGCCGTGCCGGGATTCTCGCAGAACAGGCCCTGAATTTCAGGATTGGGACGGATCGGAATGGGGTTGTGAATCTCCCAGGCGATCTTCACATCCAGCTTTTCGGCAGTGGGCAGCGCCAGCTCGGCCACCTCATTGGGCAGACCGGTCATGGTGCGGATGTGGCGGAAGCCCATGTCGTGAGCCTGCTGCAGGTCCAGCTTCAGCAGCTCGGCGGCCTCTGCGTAGTTGAGCACGTGATCCCGGAAGCGCATGGTGTCCAGAAAGCCGTCAAATGCGATGGGCTTCAGGCCGTAACGGGCCATGGTATTATGCCATTCGCCGAGGAATTCCTTGCTGGGGAAGGGATACCCGGGGACGGTGGCTTCGTTGATGATCTCCACGCCGTCGCACTTCAGGTTATCGTGGAGCTCCTTGCACATATCATGCCAGTCCATCCAGCCGAAATACTGCGCCTGCTGGTAGCTGTAGAACGATACGCCTCTCTTAATCGCCATAACTGTTCTCCTCCCTTACTTTAGTTCCAGATCATAGAAGTACACTTCTGCCTGTTTGCCGGCCAGGGCCCTGGGTTCGGGGGTGTTGTCGATCCACTCCTGGTCATGGGGCTGCCAGCCATACTGGGTCAGCAGGCCCTGCATCAGACCCAGCCTATGCTTGCCGGGCTCCAGGCCGCCTTCCTTCTCCACATAGAGCGTAGCAAAATCTCCGTAATCCCAATGCTCCCAGGTGGCCTTTTTGATCTCGTCAAAGGTTCTGGGAGGCTTGCCGTTGACCTCAAATTTCTGCACCGATCTCGGATACTCCACACCGTCCATATTGACGTAATATCCATGTACCAGGCTCAGGAAGCAGCCGCGGTACTCACCGATGCGGACATCGAACTTGAAACCCACGGCCTTCCCATTTTCGTAGACGTTGGCCAGACTTCCGTCTCTTACCAGAAAACTATCATACATGTCTGTTGTCTCCTCTCGTCAATTTAATTATCATGACCGCGCGCTGAGCGTCAGTTAGATACAAGCGTTTCCTCGGGTTCTCCGCCGACCAAGCGCTTTTCCTTCCACTTGCCGCTGCGGTAGCGGATAAAGCCATAGGCACTGCCGCAGATCCAGCCGATGGGGGAGCCCAGGAACACGCCGATGTAACCCAGAGGGGTGAAGTGGGACAGCACATAGGCCATCACAATGCGGGTGCCCAGCTCAATGCCGCTGATGATCACACCGGAAGACGCATCGCCGGCACCCACCAGGGTCGAGCGGGTCAGGAACACGGTGCCGCAGAAAATCACGCTGATGCCGGTGATGATCAGGTACTGCCGGCCGATGTCCACGGTGACGGGGGTATTGGTAAAGAAGGTCATCAGCGGGCCGCCCAGCAGGCACAGGAAGATGCAGGAGCAGACAGAATAAATGATGATGATCTTCAGCGCCGCGCGGAAGCCTAACTCCACCCGCTCAAACTTACCAGCGCCCACATTCTGGCCCGCAAAGAACTGCAGGCCGGTGGTGATGCCCCCGGGCGGGTAGGAGATCAACGCCTCCAGCTTGGTGGCTGCGGCATAGGCCGCCATAACCGGCAGCGCCGTAGTGGTGAAGCTGTTGACCATGGACTGCACCAGCAGCGCGCCGATGGAAAGCGTAGAGCTCTGTAGCGCAGAGGGAATGCCAATGCGGATCAGGGTGACTGTGATACGCTTGTTCATGCGCAGGGACGCCTTGTCCGGTCGGATGATGGGGAAGCGCTGCCAGATGATGACCCAGCATACTACCGCCGAGATAATGGTAGAAAGTACGGTGGCATAGCCGACACCTGCCACGCCCATCTGGAAGGCCGCCACAAAGAGTACGTTCAGGCCCACATTCAGCACACAGGTAATGGCCAGCACAATCATTGGGGTCACGGAGTCACCCAGAGCCCGAGAAACGGCGTTGCCCATATTATACATGGCCGTCGCGATGGTGCCGGCAAAGATGATGCGGAGATAGATCACGCCGAACTCCAGCGTCTGGGGATCGGAAACCTTGATAATCTGCAGCAGCTGCCGGGCAAACGCAAAGCCCAGCGCGCCGAAGACCGCCGCACAGCCCAGCACAATATAAATACCGGTCATCAGCGTACTGCGAACGTTGCGCTCGTCTTTTGCGCCGATGTACTGTGAAATAATGATGGACATACCCGTGGTGGCGCCTGTCATCAGCAGCAACACGACAGTCGTCACACTGCCGCTGGTGCCGACAGCACCCATGGCGATATCTCCCACAAACCGGCCGACGACCAACGTATCGGCAGTGTTGTAGAGATTTTGCAGGACCATGGCCAAAATCATTGGCCATGAGAAGATCAGCAATTCCTTCGCGGGATCGCCTACCGTGAAGTCTCTCGTTTTCCTAGCCATTGTTTCACCTTTCTACCCCATTCATTTTTCAGGGCATGTTTTGTCGAGTTTCTCGATTGCAAGTATATTGTATGCCATTCTTTGTGCATATTCCTATCGTTTTTTATCATTCTTTCGGGGCATATCGTGCATAACAAACAATAAGCAGTCAGCGTCTTGCAAAAACGAATGATATGTTTTTTGATCTCAGGCTGTCGGCGGCGTCTGAGCAGCAATCCGCTTTCGCTTCCAGCGCCCCTGTTTGTAGATGCCGTAGGACAGGGCTGACGCGACAAGCCAACCGATGGGCGTGCCGAGGAAGAGCCCCACATAGCCCAGTCCCGCCGTCCGGGACAGGAAAAACGCCGCTGCCAGCCGCACACCCATGTCCGTGATAGTGGCGTATACGGAGCTTGCGGTATCTCCTGCCCCAATCAGCGTGGATTTCGAAAGCTCCAAAATGCCGCAGAATGTAACGCCGATGCCGGACCAAACCAGATAAATCCCGCCGATCCGGGCCATCTCCACATTGTCCGGATCAAAGAGTGCCACCAGCTCTCGTCCAAAGAAGCACATTACCGCGCCTGACGCCACCGAATACAGAAGCACCGCCAGCGCCGCACCACGGTATCCCAGGTGGACTCGTTCGAGCTTGTTGGCGCCCACGTTCTGACCAGTAAAGATCTGCATGCCGCCGGTGATCCCGCCGGGCGGGTAGGAAATAAACGCCTCAATTTTGGTCGCGGCGGAGAACGCCGCCATGACTGTGGTGCCGAAACCGTTGACCATCGACTGCATCAACAGACGTCCCAGGGACAGAGAGGAGGTCTGGAGCGCCGAAGGCAGGCCAACCCGCGCCACAATTCCCGCAATCCGGAGGCTAGGACGCCAATCCTCGCCTCGGAGCTGCAGCAACGGAATCTTTCGCAGCAGCAGGGCCCAGCTTGCCACCGCCGAAAGGGCTGTGGCAATGACCGTTGCATACCCCACACCGGCCACCCCCATGGCAAACCGTGCCACAAAGAGCAGATTGAGACCAATATTCAGCACGCTGGCAATCACCAGCACCACCATTGGTGTCATTGAATCGCCCATGGCCCGGGAAAGGGAATTGGCCATATTGTAATAGGCCGTGGCCACACTTCCGAAGAAAATAATCCGCAAATAGCGGACTGCATCATCCAGCGCCTCCGGCGGTACCTGAATCAGCCGCAGCAAGGGCTCGGCCAACACAATTCCTACCGCGCCGAACAGCAGACTGAGAAGCGTAATCAGGTACATGGAGGTGGAGACGGTTCGCTTCAGATTGGCCGTGTCTCCCGCGCCACGAAACTGGGCCGCTACCACGGACATGCCCAGCGTCGCGCCGGACATAAACATCAGCACCAAGGACGTGACCGCCGTCGTTGTCCCTACTGCCGCCATCGCCGTCTCGCCGACGTAACGCCCTACGATCACGGAATCCGCTGCGCCGTATAAATTCTGCAGCACAGTGGACACGATAAAGGGCACCGCGAAGATTAACAACTTCCGCACTGGCGGACCTGTGGTAAAATCTTGCATTTATCTCCCCTCTCTTTTCCAAATATGTCTATAGTATATAAAAGCGGCGTGTCAATTTCTTTTCTGTTTATTGCTTTTTTCTAATCCCCTTTCTGCATCCCTGTGCAGCTTTTTACATTTTTTCCATCTCTGTGCAATAATCATCGCCGCGTTTTTTTCCTTTTCCCCGGCTGCAGCCAGTTCCCTTGACACTCCCATCCCTCGGTGTTATGCTGAGAAAAACACGAAAGGGGCACCTGATATGCCAGTTCCACGGATCGACTCCAACCGCCCTGGCCAGCGCTACTTTGAGGGCTACACCCTCCGCGAAATATCTTGTCCCGACGGCAAGCTCCGTCGGAAATGGGTTTACACCGGGATCTATTACCGGCAAAACCTGCCTGAACGCACAAGAACCAGGCGGAGGCTCTGCTATCCTCTCGCATGGCTCTTTTCGCTTCTTCCAGTTTTCTATTGCGGTCTAGCCCCCTTTCCTTTTCTCAAAAGTTGGTGGGGGATTTTATCGATCTTTGGGCCGTTGCTTCTGCTGCTGATTGCAGCCGCTTCCTTTTACCACTATGCCGTCGCCGCAGGGGAGCTAACCGCATACCGCTACCACAAGATTTCGCAGCTTTTACTCTTCACCAAGCTTCTCACCGTGATTCACGGTGCCTGCGCTGTCCTGATGCTGACGTGCTGCTTTGTGTTCGGCGCCGAACGCCTCGCCGTTGCGCTGGGCGCGGTGCTTCATTTGGCCGCCGCCGTCCTTCACGGCGTCGTCGCATATCGAGAGTCCAGAGTCACCTACTCGACTCGCCGTGCAGAATGATCAGCCGTCAGTGCGCCGAACCGGGATTGCACCACGCCGCCGGGCTTTTCAGCTTCTTATCCAAAACCCACTGCAGCTGCAGTCTGAAACAACGTGCTTCTTTCTTCCAGAAAAAACCGGAAAAGCATTGGAATATCTGCCCGGAAAACGGCAGATGATAATGGGGCAAAGAGACATTCCTGTCATTTTGCGGCGTTTTTTGCCGCCGGACAGAAGATTTTGAAGCAGGAGAGGATAGTATGAAAGCAACCGGTATTGTACGCCGTATCGACGACCTGGGCCGCGTCGTCATTCCCAAGGAAATCCGCCGCACCCTCCGTATCCGCGAGGGCGACCCGCTGGAGATTTATACAGAGCGGGACGGCGAGGTGATTTTTAAGAAATATTCACCCATGGGGGATCTTTCCCAGCAGGCCGCCCAGATTTGTGACGCCGTATTTAAAAACACCGGACGGACGGCTGTGGTGTCCGACCGGGACTGCGTCATTGCCGTGGCCGGCATCGCCCGGCGGGATCTGCTGGACAAGCACAACGCCCCGGAGCTGCTGCAGCTGATGGAGCAGCGGCGGCCCTACCGCCTCCAGGAGGGGGACCGCCCCATCCCCGTCTGCGAGCACACCGACCGCTACACCTTGGCCGTGGCCGCGCCCATTCTCTCCGAGGGAGATTTGATGGGCTGCGTGGTCCTCCTGGCCGAGGAGAACGAGACCGTCGCCACCGAGGCCGAGCAGAAGCTGGCCCAGACCGTGGCCGCCTTCCTGGGCCGCCAGATGGAGGGCTGACCCTTCCCCGACGCGCCCGCAGCGCCCTCGACCGCTTCCAGCGGCAGGGCGTTTTTTGTCGTCCGGGCATCCCGGAAAATGGAATAATTTCCCTGTGAAAACAACTGATTTTCATCCCCCATTCCGGATGATTTCTTAAACGAACCATGCATGAAATTTAAAAAATCAACCGGATGAAAATCATTCGCAAATAATATATATAGAATAAGAATATAGAATAATAGATAGAGAGAGTGTGTGTTTATTTTTATGGACCCGTGGACATGCCATCGCGAACGCCTTTGCAGGGGCGGCTTTTAGCTGCCCGTGACCGGGTACACCGGCGAAAGTCGTACCCGGTTACGGACGCGCCATGCGCGCCCCTACGATGTGTGCGTTCGGCGGTGGCGCATCCGACGCGGCGGTGCGGCATGGGCGGATATATAATCCGCCCCTACGGGCCCGCTTGCGGCCTTCTCGTAGGGGCGGCCTGTATGGCCGCCCGGAACCAGGTTCCGATTCGCGCCGGGGTTCGATGGTTCCCCTCAGCTGTAGGGGCGCGTTCGGCGGTGATGCATCCGAACCTGCGGTGCGGCATCGGGCGGATATATAATCCGCCCCTACGGACCGGCCCGGAAGCGGCAGGCACAAAAATACAGCGCAGTGGGGGTGCCACTGCGCTGTCGGGATTATTGGAAATACAAAAGGGGAATGGCGTCTGCGACGGCCTGCTGGCCGGCGGCGGTGAAATGGGCGCCGTCGGTGGTGTAGGCGGGCTGCAGCTCCGTGGCGGTCTCGTCCGTGCAGAGGAAGTCCAGGTCGATGACGCCGTCCGCCGGGTTTTCCTTGCTGCGAATCCAGGCGTTGATATCCACCCGCAGCTGGTCCAGCTCCGGCGTCCACTGGATGTCGTCGGACAGCCCCAGCACGTTGCGGGTATAGCCCTTCCAGGCCGTTCTGGTGAACAGATAGACCCGGATGTCCCGTGCATGGGCCGCCTGGATCAGCCGCGTATAGCCCGCGATCATCTCCTCCGCCGTCACCGCCGGGGCCTCGCCCTTCATGCTTTCACAGTTGGGATGCACCACGTCGTTGACGCCCACCTTCAGGAAAATCGCACTGACCCCGGGCTGGTTCAAGGCGTCCCGTTCAAACCGCTCCACCATAGCCTCGCCGTAGGCCATGCCCAGGATACCCGCTCCGTCCGCCAGCAGCCGGTTGCCTTTAATGGCCTGCTGCAAAATGCCCACGTTGGTCACGCCGGCGCTTTGCAGCCGCCGGGCCAGCAGCAGCGGGATATCATTGGCCAACGTCGAATCCCCGATCAGCACCACCGATTTGGCCTCCGGGTTATAGACCTCCACACCGGTCAGCGCCGGAATGACGCTGTACTCGCCGAAATCACCCTCCATCCGCATGGGCACGCCCAGGGTCGAGGCCGCCTTGGCGAAATTGCCGGTCATAATATACGTATCGCCGCCGATCAGGCCGTAGGTCTTCATATTGGCGGTATCCTTGAGATAGAGCGACACCGTCAGATACTCCAGCGCCTCCACCGACAGGCCGATGGGGTCCGAGGTCACGGTCTCTCCGGCGGGAATGGTGACCTTGGAGGAACCGTCGAAGGTCACCGTCTTGCGGGTCCAGGTCTGGATGGCCTGGGGCAGGCGCTCATAGCCCCGCGCCATGGTCACCGCGTCCACGGTCAGCGGGCCGGCGCCATAGAGGTTGCTCAGGGTGATCCGGACGTCCTCGCCCGAGACTGTAGGCTGGATTCTGGTCCGGAACGTCAGATATTTCAGGCCAAATTCCCGCTTGATGCAGCCTAAGTTCAGCATCTCCTTCCAGTTGAACTCCACCGGGCTGGTACTCCAGGCGCCGGTCCAGCCGTCACGGTCCGCCGCCGCAGCCGTGGGCAGCGCGGCCGTCAGGCACAGCGCCACCAGCAGCACCGCCAGAATGCCCGAAATCATCCGCTTCATTTTGTACATTCTCCTCATCTCCTCTGTATTGTACTGCGTGTTTTTCAACAGTATAAAATACGCCCGGCAAGGCGAAAAGACGATTTCGCCATGCCGGGCGTATTAGCAAGGCGTTACCGGGCGTTGACGTAGTCCACAAACCGCCGGAAGGCGGCCTGGCCTTCGGGGGTGCGGGCGTAGACGCCGGCGTGCTCCAGGACCTTGGCGAAGACCTGGCCCACCTCCTCGCGGAGGATGGCGGTGGTGTTCTCGGCAGTGAAGGTATAGCGGGTCTTGAGCTCCTCCACCCAGGGGGCGTGCTTTTCCAGGTCGCCGGTCAGGGGTGCGCCTGCGAGGATGGCCTCCTCCAGGGCCGCCAGCTCGCCCTTCAGCCGGGCGGGCAGGACCGCCAGGCCCATGACCTCGATCAGGCCGATGTTCTCCTTCTTGATATGATGGAGCTCGGCATGGGGATGGTAGACGCCCAGAGGATGCTCCTCGGTGGTGATATTGTTCCGGAGCACCAGGTCCAGCTCGTAGTCGCTGCCGCGGCGGCGGGCGATGGGGGTGATGGTGCTGTGGGGCACGCCGTCGGTCTCGGCGAAGATAAAGGCCGCCTCGTCGGTATAGCCGCGCCAAGCGGTGAGGATCTTATCGGCCAGCTCCACCAGCCGGTCCTTGTCGGGGCCGTCCAGCCGGATGACGCTCATGGGCCACTTGACGATGCCGGCCTTGACATCCTCAAAGCCCTGGAAGGTCAGCTCCTTCTCCACCGGCGAGAGCTCCATGGGGAAGGCGTAATGGCCGCCCTGGAAGTGCTCGTGGCTCAGGATCGAGCCGCCGACGATGGGCAGGTCGGCGTTGGAGCCCACAAAGTAGTGGGGGAACAGGGTCACGAAGTCCAGCAGCTTGGCAAAGGCCGACTTGTCGATGACCATGGGGGTATGGGAGGCATTGAAGACGATGCAGTGCTCGTTGTAGTAGACGTAGGGGCTGTACTGGAGGAACCAGTTGGCGCCGGCCACGGTGATGGGGACGATCCGGTGGTTCTCCCGGGCGGGATGGTTCATCCGGCCGGCGTAGCCCTCATTCTCGGGGCAGAGCTGGCACTTGGGATAGCCCGACTGGGGGGCAGACTTGGCGGCGGCGATGGCCTTGGGGTCCTTCTCGGGCTTGGAGAGGTTGATGGTGATATCCAGGTCGCCGTAGTCGGTCTTGGTTTTCCACCGCAGATCCTTTTTGATCCGGTAGCGGCGGATGTAATCGGTATCCTGGGACAGGGTATAATACCAATCGGTGGCCTTCTGGGGATCGTCGGCATAGAGGGCGGCGAACTTGGCCCGGACCTCCCGGGGCAGGGGGGTGAGGACGCCCATGAGCTTGGTATCAAAGAGGTCCCGGGCGGTGATATTGTCGTCGCAGACGCCCCGGGCCACGGCGTCATCCAGCAGGCCGGCGAGGATGTCCTCCAGCTCCAGGGCCGGGGCCTCCTCATACTCGTAACTGTCGAGGCCCATGGTCATCAGCAGCTGGTTGGTGATGTAGGTCTGGTCACAGGGCTCAATCAGGCCCTTCTCCAGGCCGTAGCGGACCAGAGCCGTGAGATATCCATTGACAGTCATGGTCATATTCTCCTTTCAATCGAGACGAACGCCGCCTTCGGCGCGGATGGACAACACGTGACAGGCGCCCTGACCCAGGACGGCCTCGATGCCGGTGCGGAAATGCTCCAGCTTCTCCAGGGGGACAAAGGCCTGGACCGTCCCGGCGAAGCCGCCGCCGTGGACGCGGTAGGCGCCGCTGCCCTCCAGCAGGAGGTCGCATAGCGCCAGCGCAACGGCCATATCCTGATGTTGGATGGCCCCGGCGGGGGTGATATCCTGGAGGTACATCCAGGAGCTGCGGCCGGACTCGGTGACCATGCGCAGGAAGCTGTCGAAGTCCCCGGCCTGGAGGGCGGCAAACTGCTGCTGGACCCGGCGGTTTTCGCCGAAGAAGTGGATAGCCCGGAGCACGGCGCGGTCAGAGGTCGCGGCCCGGACCTCCTTGAGCTTGGCATAGAATTCCTGCTCGTCCACGTCCCGCAGGACCTCCTTGCCGAAGAAGGCTGCCACCTGGCGGCATTCCACCGGGATGGCGGCATATTCGTCGGTCAGGTTGGCATGGTCCGCGCCGGAGTCCACGATGCACAGGGCATAGCCCAGCTTCTCCAGATCCAGGGACAGATTGTGGACCACAGGCTGGGCCGGGTCGGCGAAGTCGATGAACACCATGCCGCCCACGGAGGAGGCCGTCTGGTCCATCAGGCCCGAGGGCTTGCCGAAATAGACGTTCTCGGCGTACTGGCCGATCTGGGCGATGGCCACGGCGGAGAGCTGCTTGTCGAAGAACAGCTCGTTGAGAATGGTCCCGATGAGGACCTCAAAGGCGGCGGAGGAACTGAGGCCGCTGCCGGGGAGGACGGTAGAACGGACCTTGGCGTCGAAGCCCTGGAGCTTTGCGCCCCGCTGGGCAAAGGCGGCGGCCACGCCGCGGATCAGGGCGGCGGTGGTGTTCTTCTCCTCGGGGTGGATGGAGAGGTCGGAGAGCGCAATCTCCACCGGCGCATATCCCTCGGAGGCCACGGCAATGACGCCCCGGTCATTGAGCGTCACCTCGGCCACGGTCTCCAGGTTGACGGCGGCGGCCAGGACGCAGCCGTGCTGATGATCGGTATGGTTGCCGCTGATTTCCGTGCGGCCCGGCGCGGAGAAATGAAATACTTGCATCGTATTCTACCTCGCATTCTCAGGTTGCCATGGACAACCCGTGTATTTTCCTTTATAATATAACACGAAAATTGTCCACTGGAAAGGGGAAAAACCATATGTCCGAGAATCAAAATCAGCGGGAGGATTTCCGCCGGGTCAATGCCGCCGGGCGCACCCTGGGGATTCGCATCGTGGCGGCGGGCTTTGCGCTGTACATGCTCTATGAAATCATCGTGGGATACATTCAGGGCGGACCGGAAGCGCCGTCGCTGACGCTGCTGATTCTGGCCATCCTGCTGCTGGGCGGCGGCGCGGCGGCGGTGCTGATCCTGGGCTATCGGGGCTGGAAGCAGGACAAGGCCGCGGCCCGGATGACCGAGGAGGAAATCAAGCAGGTGGAGGCGCTTCGCGCCGAGGACGAGGCCGACGGCTGACGCAGCCGGCGGCTTCCGTGCGCCATTCTCCCCAAAGGAGCTTTTATGGAACTTCTTTTATCCGCACTTCAACAATTGCCCGAGTACCGCGTCCTGGTCGCCCGGCTGGAGGCCGGGTCCGTGGCGGCGCTCTCGGGCGCCGGCCAGCTGCCCCGGAGCCATATGCTGGCGGCACTGGCCCGAGACCTGCACCGGCCGGCGCTGATTCTCTGCGCCGACGACCAGGCCGCCCAGCGGACCCAGCTGGAGCTGGCCGCCTTTTTGCCCCAGGCCCCGGCCCTGCTGCCCGGCCGGGAATTTACCTTCTGCGACGCCAGCGTGGTCTCCCGGGGCTGGGAGCACCGGCGGCTCACCGCCCTCTGGCAGCTGCGGCGGGGGGAGCTCCCGGTGCTGGTGGCCTCCCTGGAGGCCCTCTCCCTGCGGACCATGCCGCCCGCCATTTTGGACGCCGCCGCCATTGCGCTCCGCCCGGGCATGACCCTGGAGCTGGATTCGCTGGCCGCCCGGCTCACCGCCGCCGGATACGCCCGGACCTCCCTGGTGGAGGGCCCGGGCCAGTTCTCCATCCGGGGCGGCATTGTGGACGTCTACGCCCCCAACTGTGACAGGCCCCTCCGGGCCGAGTTCTGGGGCGACGAGCTGGACACCATGGGCTTTTTTGATCCTCTGACCCAGCGGCGCACGGAGAACGCCGAAGCGGCCGTCCTGCTGCCCGTGGCCGAGGCGCTGCCCCATCTCCACCCCCAGGGCGTTCCCGGCCTGGTGCAGGACCTGACCAAGCTGCTGGAAAAGCAGAAGCGCCGCAAGGCCCCCCACGCCGCCCTCCTCTCCACCCTGGAGGCCGACCGGGAGAAGCTGGAGAACGGTCTGCCCTTCCCGGCGGCGGACCGGTATCTCAGTCTGATCTATCCGGACTTCGCCACGGCGGCGGACTATCTGCCGCCCGACGGGCTGGTCCTGTTCTGCGACCACGGCAGCCTGAGCCGGGCCGACAAGGCGCGGCAGGAGAACTTCGGCCTGGAGCTGGACGCCTGCCTCCAGGCCGGGGAGCTGGCCGGGCCCCTCTGCGATTTCACTGCCGACTTAGACCGGCTCTGCCGCAGCTTCCAGGGTCATCCCGCCGCCTATCTGGACAGCTTTCTGGCCTCGGCCTATCCCGAGGCATTGCCGCCCAAGGAACTTCTGTCCCTGACGGCCAAGCAGCTGCCGGGCTACGGCGGCAGCCTGGACACGGCGGTCTCCGACCTGACCCATTACCAGAAAAACGGCTACGCCACCCTGGTCCTCTGCGGCAGCCGCCGCCGGGGCGAGATTCTGCTGGAGCTGCTGCGGGAGCGGGGCCTGACGGCGTCCCTGGCCATCCCGGCCCAGGCCCTGCCCCACGCCGGGGAGATATTGCTGACCGACGGCAGCCTCCCGGCGGGGCTGGAATATCCCTCCATCAAACTGGCCGTTCTCACCGAGGGCCAGATCTCCGCCGCGCCGCTGCGCAAGGCCAAGCCCGGCCGGAAAAAGGCCACCAACCGCCAAAAATTGAACTCCTTCACCGACCTCTCCCCCGGCGACCTGGTGGTCCACGAGACCCACGGCATCGGCCGCTACGTGGCCATGGAGCAGATAAAGGTGGGCGGCGTGGTCAAGGACTATGTAAAAATCGCCTACCAGGGCACCGACGTGCTCTTCGTTCCGGCCACCCAGCTGGACATGGTCAGCAAGTACATCGGCGGCGGCGAGGACGCCCCGGTCCGGCTGAGTAAGCTGGGCGGCGACAACTGGAAGAAGACCAAGGCCAAGGCCAAGGCCGCCGCCAAGGATCTGGCCGCGGGGCTGATCCAGCTCTACGCCGCCCGGAAGCGGCTTCCCGGCTTCGCCTTCGCCGCCGACTCCCCCTGGCAGCAGGAGTTCGAGGAGGGCTTCGAGTACGCCGAGACCGAGGACCAGCTCCGCTGCATCGCCGAAATCAAAAAGGACATGGAGAGTCCCACGCCCATGGACCGGCTGCTCTGCGGCGACGTGGGCTTCGGCAAGACCGAGGTGGCGCTGCGAGCCGCCATGAAGGCCATGCTGGACGGCAAGCAGGTGGCCATTCTGGCCCCGACCACGGTGCTGGCCCAGCAGCACTATGTGACGGCCCTGAAGCGCTTCGCCGGGTTCCCGGTGAACATCGACGTGCTGAGCCGGTTCCGCACCACGGCCCAGCAGAAGAAGACGCTCCACGGTCTGGCCGCGGGCACGGTGGACCTCATCATCGGCACCCACAAGCTGCTGCAAAAGTCGGTGGTCTTCAAGGACCTGGGGCTTTTGATCGTGGACGAGGAGCAGCGCTTCGGCGTCAGCCACAAGGAGCGGCTCAAGGAGCTCTCCCGGGGCGTGGACGTGCTGACCCTCTCGGCCACGCCGATCCCTCGGACGCTGAATATGGCCCTCTCGGGCATCCGGGATATGTCCACCCTGGAGGAGCCGCCTCTGGACCGCTACCCGGTGCAGACCTTCGTTCTAGAGCACGACGACCGGCTGCTCTTTGAGGCCATGGGCCGCGAGCTGGCCCGGGGCGGGCAGGTCTACTATCTCCACAACCGGGTGGAGAGCATTGAACAGACCGCCGCCAAGATCAAGGGCCGGTTCCCCGACGCCGAAGTGGCCGTGGCCCACGGCAAGATGGACGAGGAGCAGCTGGGCGACGTCATGGAGCGCATGGCCGGGGGCGATATCCAGATCCTGGTCTGCACCACCATCATCGAGACCGGCATCGACATTCCCAACGTCAACACCCTGATTATCGAGGACGCCGACCGGCTGGGTCTGGCCCAGCTGCACCAGATTCGCGGCCGGGTGGGCCGCTCCAGCCGCCACGCCTACGCCTACCTGACCTTCCGCAAGGGCAAGGTCCTCAGCGAGGTGGCGGAAAAACGGCTCTCGGCCATCCGGGAGTTCGCCGAGTTCGGCTCCGGCTTCAAAATCGCCATGCGGGACCTGGAAATCCGGGGCGCGGGCGACCTGCTGGGGGCGGAGCAGTCGGGCCATATGCTCTCCGTGGGCTACGACATGTATCTGAAGCTCCTGGAGGAGGCCGTGCTGGAGGAGCGCGGCGAGGTCCGGCCCCAGGCCCCCGAATGCGTGGCGGACCTGTCGGTGTCGGCCAACATCGCCAAGGACTACGTGCCCTCGGGCGAGCAGCGGATGGACCTCTACCGCCGCATGGCCGCCATCCGCTCCGAGGCCGACAGCGAGGAGCTGCTGGACGAGATCGTGGACCGCTTCGGCGACCCGCCGCCGGCGGTGATGAACCTGGTGGCCATCGCATTGCTCCGGGCCCGGGCCTCGGCGGCCGGCATCTCCAAAATCGAGCAGAAGGGCGACCAGCTGCAAATCACCATGGAAGTTCTGGACTTCCCGGCGGTATCGGCGGTCTGCGCCGAAAAGCGGTACCAGCGCCGGATTTTCTTCTCCGCCGGGGAGAAGCCCATGCTGACCCTGAAGCTCCTCAAAAACGAAGACCCCCTCAAGGCCGCCCAGACCCTGGTGGCCTCCTACGCCGCCAACGTCAGCGCCCCGGAGGCACAATGAGCCGCCGCGGTCGGCGGTGGTGTGTCCGACGCGGCGGTGCCGAAATTCGATGGTTCCGCCTCGTAGGGGCCGATGCCCACATCGGCCCGCTTAAAGCCTCCCCTTGGTGACCAAGGGGAGGTGGCAGGCCGTAGGCCTGACGGAGGGGATCAGAACCGGCAGAAACTGGAGCAGACAATCCCTCAGTCTCGCTTCGCGAGCCAGCTCCCTTTACACAAGGGAGCCTGCCCTCTCAGGCGTCGGGGCTGG
>DSLMC04102__coassemble_782_pt1 | contig 34317 bp, 41 predicted proteins | sample DSLMC04102__metabat2_high_PE_031 | metagenome-assembled genome bin DSLMC04102
ATAGTATACCATATCCGGCTATACAATTATATAGTTTCATTAGATTTTAGTATTAGTATCACAGCAAAAATCCCCATCCCATGGTCGGGACGGGGATTTTCTATTACTGCACCAGCTTGCGGCAGGCGGCGGCCAGGGCCGAGAGGGTGCTGCACGGGATCATGCGGCACAGGGCCGCCATAGTCTGGACGCTTTTGAGATAGGGCCACTTGCTCTCGGGAATGGGGTTCATCCACACCACGCGGCCCGCCTGGTGCTTGGCTTCCAGCAGGGCCCGGACGGCCCGGGGCAGGTCGATGGTCTTGGTGTCGGAGAGGATCAGCAGCGTGGCGGCCGGACCCAGCACCGCGGGCTGCTTGGCGCAGAGCTGGGCCAAGGCCGTGCCCAGGTCGGTGCCCCGGCCATAGAGGCCCAGGTCCCGGACATGGTTGCGGAACAGATCCATGTTTTGCAGGGAGAAGGGGTCGGCCTCCACCAGCTCCTCGGAGAAGAGGAATACCCGGGAGCTGTCGGAGGTCTGGTTCATGGCCTGGATAAATCGCAGGGCGAACTCGGAGAACTGCACCATGGACCCGGAGACGTCGCAGAGGATCACCAAGCGCTTCCGCCGCTTGGGCTTGCGCTTGAAGCTCAGCCGGTGGAGGCTGCCGCCGGTCTCCAGGCCGCGGCGGATGGTCCGGCGAAAGTCCAGCTGGCCGGAGTGGCCTTTTTTCTGCCGCTTGGCGGTGAGCTCGCCGTTGATTTGCCGGGTGATGGCCGAGATCAGCGTAATGGCCCGGGGGATCTCCACATCCCGAAACTGGGTGATATCCCGGTAGAGCAGGCCCAATTCCGGGTCGCTCTCGTCCACGCCCAGCCCGGCGTCCTCCATCTTCATCTGCTGCTCCAGCAGAGCCCGGGTGAAGACCGAGTGGATAAAGTTGCCGTAGAGGTCCGGGTGGCGGTCGATGTTGCCCTTGTAGCGCTCCATCAGCTGGCGAAGCCGTTCCCGCTCCTCCTCGGGCATGGTGGCGTAAACTTCCTTCAAATCCTCCCGGAGGTGCATGGGCTCGCCGCGAATTTGCAGATCCTCCTCGGCCTCCCGGCGGCCCTCCTCCAGCTGCTGCTCCCGCTCCATCTGCGCCTGGGCCTGCTGGCGCATGGTCTCCTCGCTGACGAAGAAGCCGTCGAAGACCCGGTCGAAGCCGGCCTGTTCCTCCCGGGACTTGGCGAAGACGGTCCGCAGCGCCGTCTTCACCCGTTCCCGGTCGGCGAGTCCCAGAGAGATCAGAATCTGGCTGGCGTCGGCGGTCTCCTGGACGCCCACAGTCAGCCCTTCCCGGCGGAGCATGCGGGCGAAGAGGGAGAGCTTCTCCAGATAGACCGAGGGATCATCCATGGTGATGGCCCTCGCACTGGCCGCCGCAGCCGCAGGCCTCATGGCCGGGCTGATCGTCCTCCTCCAGTACGTTGAGATCCTCGCTGTTCTTGAGCACAAAGCCGGCGGTTTTGCGCATGGCGTCGGGCGTCAGCTCCCGGACGCCCAGGGCCTCCAGGGCGCTGGCCCAGTCCAGGGTCTCTGCGATGGAGGGCTTTTTCAGAATGGCCTCGTTGGCCCGGAGCTTCTGCACCGCCACGGCCACCTGGGCGGCCAGCCGGTCGTCCACATGGGGCAGCTTCTCCCGCAGAATGGCCAGCTCCTTCTCCAGGTCGGGGTAGGTGAGATAGACGTAGGCGCACCGGCGGCGCAGCGCCTCGGAGAGGGGCCGGGCGCGGTTGGAGGTCAGCACCACGAAGGGGATGGTCTTGGCCCGGATGGTGCCCACCTCTGGGATCGAGACCTGCATCTCCGAGAGCAGCTCCAGCAGGAAGGCCTCGAATTCCTCGTCGGCCTTGTCGATCTCGTCGATCAGCAGCACCACCGGCTTGTCCGACCGGATGGATTTCAGCAGGGGCCGCTCCAGCAGATATTCGTCGCTGAACAGCGAGGCGGTCAGCGCGTCGGCATCCCGGTTGTCCTTCTGAATCTGAATGGCCAGCAGCTGCTTCTGGTAGTTCCATTCATAGAGGGCCTTGCTCTCGTCCAGGCCCTCGTAGCACTGCAAGCGTACCAGCTCCCGGCCCAGAGCCGCGGCCATGACCTTGGCAATCTCGGTTTTGCCGACGCCGGCCGCGCCTTCAATCAGCAGCGGACGGCCCAATTCCAGCGCCACACCCAGGGTGGTCAGCAGCGTTTCGTCGTGAATATAGTGGGCAGAAGCCAGCTTCTGCCGCAGCAGTTTCAAATCCATAGCAACCTCCCGATCGTATTTTTCTTTCAGGCAGCACCGCACAATTTGGCAAGAGCATTCGGCCAAAGATTTTGCCTCATACGAAAGTTATAAAAGGGCGGGAATACTGTATGTATTTCCCCCTTTTATAACTGCACGGATGGGGCAAAAGATTGGGCGAAGGCCGCAGACACAATTGTGCGGTGATGCCTTCAGTGTACCCGGTTTTTTCTTCGGAGTCAACGGGAATCTCTTCTTCCACGTTAGGCCGCGGAAAGACTCTTTTCCGCCGGGGGATTTTGTGGTATAATAGCCCAAACTACAAGGGGAGGGACGGTCCATGAAGCCTCACCGTGCCTGGCTGCGCGGCGCGTTTCGGTTTTCCGTCCGAGACACGGTTCGGTCGCTGCTCATTCTCCTGGGATTCTCGGCCCTGTGCTTTGCCCTGCAGGGCTTTGATCCAAACAACGGCTTTGTGTCGATGCTCTTTGTGCTGGCGGTGTTCCTGATTGCCACGGTGACGGACGGCTATTTTTATGGCATCGCCGCGTCGCTTCTCAGCGTCCTGCTGGTGAATTACGTCTTTACATATCCCTATTTTCATTTCAATTTCACTTTGGCGGGCTATCCCATCGCCATCGTCACCATGCTGGCCGTGTCGATTGTCACCAGCGCCCTGACCACCCAGGCCAAGCGCAGCGCCAAGGCGCGGCTGGAGGCCGACCGGGAAAAGATCCGGGCCAATCTGCTGCGGGCCATATCCCACGATCTGCGCACACCCCTGACCGGCATCCTCGGCGCCGCGTCGGCCCTCCAGGACCACGACGATACGCTGAGCCGGCCGGAGCGGTTGGATCTGGTGCGGGATATCCGCAGTGACGCCGCGTGGCTGATCCGCATGGTGGAAAATCTGCTGACCATTACGCGCATTGACGGCAGCGCCGAGGCCCAGGTCCAAAAAACGGCGGAGGTCGGGGAAGAGGTACTGGAATCTGCCGCGGCCAAGTTCCGCAAGCAGCATCCGCAGTGGGGCCTGATGCTCCAGGTCCCCGACGAGCTGCTCTTCATTCCCATGGACGCGGTGCTGATTGAGCAGGTGCTCCTGAACCTGATGGAAAACGCCGTGCATCACGCCCAAGGCGGCGACCGGATCACCGTGACCTTGACCCGGCGGGACGACCGGGCCGTCTTTGAGGTCCGGGACAACGGGGCGGGGATTGACCCGGCGCTGCTCCCGAAGATTTTTCATACCCATCTGCCCGCCGAAGACCGGGCTGACAGCACCCGCCGCATGGGCATCGGCCTCTCGGTGTGCCATGCCATTCTCAGCGCCCACGGCGGAACCATCACGGCTGAGAACGCGCCCAAGGGCGGCGCGGTGTTTCGCTTTACCCTACCTCTGGAGGTGTCAACGTGACGAACAGCTATCATATTTTAGTGGTAGAGGATGAGAGCAATATCCGTACCTTTATGAAGACCATCCTCACCTCCAACGGCTATACGGTCCTCACTGCCGAAACCGGCGAAGAGGCCATGGGCCTGCTCTCCAGCCAGTGCCCGGACCTGGTGCTGCTGGACCTGGGCCTGCCGGATACCGACGGCCAGCTCTTTATCCGGGCGGTCCGGCGCTGGAGTCAGGTGCCGATTCTGGTGGTATCGGCCCGGAGCCATGAGCGGGACAAGGTCATGGCTCTGGATCTGGGCGCCGACGACTATATCACCAAGCCCTTCGGAACCTCGGAGCTGCTGGCGCGGGTCCGGGCGGCGCTGCGGCACGCGGCCCAGCGGGCCAGCGGGTCCGAGCTCCAGGTCTACCGGTCCGGCGGTCTGGTGGTGGACGGAGAGAAGCGCCGGGTCCAATTGGACGGTGTGGACGTCCACTTGACGCAAAATGAATATAAGATTGTCTCTCTGCTGGCCCAGTACGCCGGAAAGGTCCTGACCTACGATCAGATCATCCAGCACGTCTGGGGCCCCAACGCGGCCGGAGACAACCGGATTCTCCGGGTCAATATGGCCAATATCCGGCGGAAGCTGGAGCAGAACCCGGCGGAGCCGCAGTACCTGTTCACCGAAATCGGCGTGGGCTACCGCATGGCCGAGGGTGAGTGAACGGAGTAAGAGAAACTGAAAACAGGAGTGAAGCGTATGTATGCAAGAGATTTTCGGGCCAGAGCCCGAGCCGCCCTCAAGGGCCACTGGGGAACGGCCATCGCGGTGGCGCTGGTGGCGGCCATTCTGGCCGGCAGCAACCCCATGTTTTCCGTGACTGTCTCCTCTCAGAACAGCTATTCCGTCTACCTGGGCGACTATATCGATCTGAGCAATTATCTCAACTGGCAGATGCTGTCCCTGCTGGCCACGGTGCTGGTGGTGGGATCGCTGCTGGCCCTGGTCATCGGCGGCTGCATTGAGATGGGACAGGCGACCTTCAATCTCCACCTGATGCGGGGGCAGCGGGCCGTATTTCCGGACCTGTTCTCCCAGTTCCACCGCCTGGGCGCCGGAATTGCCATGGTGATTCTGCGCAGCGTCTTTGTCTGGCTGTGGTCGCTGCTGTTTGTGATCCCGGGCATCATTGCCACCTATCGCTATGCCATGATGCCGTTCCTGATGGCCGAGTTCCCGGATCTCGGCGCGCTGGACGCCATGCGGGAATCCAAGCGGCTGATGCAGGGCAACAAGTGGCGGCTCTTCTGCCTGGAGATGAGCTTCCTGGGCTGGGCGTTCCTGTGCATGTTTACCCTGGGAATTGGCATGCTGTGGCTGCTGCCTTATATGGCGTCGGCGCGGACCGCCTTTTATCTGGAGGTCACCGGCCGCAGCCATGAGCAGCAGCAGCCCTATCGCAGCCCGGAGTTCTGAACCCCGCATAAGCGCCGTCCGCCGGGGCATCCTATTCCCGGAGGCGATGACAATGGCGAAAAATAAGAAGTACCCGCTTCAAGGCGAGCCCCCCAGCCCCACGGACCCCCAGGGCAGCTACACCGGCAAGCCCATGGACCCGGAGGACACCCCGGTCCAGGACGCGGACGATCTCTAATATTGAAATGGATCAAAAACGGCAGGATGGATACGCATCCTGCCGTTTTGCGATATTTAGGTTGGGAAATCGGAGAATACGGTCCATTCATTCGCGACCTCTCGCGCCATTGCCTCCGTGCCCCGGAACCGGCATACGACCCAGCAGCCATCCACGGCGCCGGTCAGGATCTGTAGGTCGCGGGCTTCGTCATAATACTGGAACGTCAGAGGCTGCGCTTCCAGCGTTCTCTCCTGATAATGGACCGAAAACCCGCAGAATGCACCGGCTTCCGTCAGATATTGCACGTGGAACTGGCCATAGGACGGATAGATATCAATGTCGGCCGCCCCGGCGTCCGCTACGGTTGGAAACGGGACGCCGTCCAGCTGTGCGATTAAATCCATGACGTCCTGCTTGGAGGAAATTCCGTTCAGATCCAGACTGTTTTCCGTCAGATAGGCCGCAAACGCCTCATCGGACAGGGAGACGGAATCGAAAAAGGCTGCCAGTGCTTCCATATCTGGAAAGGAGAGAATCTCCGGCGGTTCCGCTGCGGCCTCAGTCTGCTCCATGGCATATGGTTCCCTGGGAGCCGGGGCAGCGCAGCAGCACAGCAGCAGGAGGCATCCAATCCAAAGGCAGAAAAACAGCTTACGCATGGCGAGGGCTCCTTTCGTCCGGGAGACTAGGGCAGCTGTTCCACTTCCACCACGGTCAGTACCCCGTCCCGGACCCGGAAGCGGAAGTCCCAGCCGCCGAAGGCCGCGCCGTAGAGCCGGTCGGGGTCGTGCTGGTAGGAGGGTCTGGGGTCCTGGGCGAGGATCTCCTGCACCGGCTCCCGCAGCCGCTCGGGCACCTGGGCCAGCAGCGCAGGCGGGAAGATCACCTCCAGCCGGTAGTCCCGGACCGGGTCGGAGAAGCCGCCTACGGCATCGGGGTGACTGTCGGTGTAGGGGAGATAGGGCTTGATGTCCACAATGGGCGTGCCGTCCATCAGGTCGGCTCCGGCCACCCGCAGCACCGGCCCCCGGGCCGTGTGGAGGTCCACCCCCAAGAGCCGCACCGAGGACAGGCCGATGGGATTGGGCCGGAAGGGGGAGCGGGTGGCGAAGACGCCCATCCTGGTTTTCCCGCCCAGCCGCGGCGGCAGCACCGTGGGGGACCAGGTCTCCCGGATGGCCTCGGAGAAGATCCACAGGAGCCACAGATGGGAGTAGCCGTCGATGCCGCGAAGGGCCGTCTTATTCCGATAGGCCGGGGTAAAGATGATGCGGCTCTCCACGCCCTCCACCAGGCCGCTCTGGCGGGGAATGGCGAACTTGGCCGTGTAGTCGTTTTCAATATGCGCGATGATGTTGAGGGGTTGAGCTTCCATAGCAGCCTCCGCAGTTGATGATGCCGTGCAGCACGGTCCAAAGCCGTTGCGGCATGCTTTGTTTTATTTTACCATAGCCGCCGGGCAAAAACAATGATGGCAATGGGGCTAGCTTTTCGGATGGAGGTGTGATATAATGAAACAAACGTTCGATTAAAATTTAGCGGCACGTCGAGGAAATCGCGTGCCGGCAAGGAAGGAGAGCTCGTATGAAACGGATCGTACTGTATATACTCCTTCTGACTCTGGTGCTGGGCGGCTGTGATCTTCCTCTGGAAGGCTTCGCTCCGGCAGTCGGGGTGGAGGACGGATTGACCGTGCGCTGCCTGGACGTGGGCCAGGCGGACAGCATTCTGCTGCAATGCGGCAGCGAGGCCATGCTGATTGACGGCGGCAATGTGGAGGACGGACCGGACGTCGTGGCGCGGCTGCAGGAGGTGGGCGTGAATCGGCTGACCTATGTGGTCAACACCCATGCCCATGAGGACCATGTGGGCGGCTTGGCCGATGTGCTTGCGGCCTTTGAGACCGACAACGTCTGGTGCCCGGTGGAGAAATACGACAGCCAGTGCTTTGAGGCCTTTGCCGAGGCGGCTGAAGACCAGGGCCTGGCGTTGACCTGTCCCGACCCGGGCACAGTCTGGTCTCTGGGCGAGGCCGAGGTGACGGTACTGGGTCCGGTGGAGGACTATGCCGAGACCAACAATACCTCCCTGGTCCTGCGGGTGGACTACGGCTCAACCAGCTTCCTGTTCACCGGTGACATGGAGCGGGAGGCCGAGGCGGATCTGCTGGATTCCGGCGCGGCTCTCGAGGCCGACGTCCTCAAGGCCGGCCATCACGGGTCCGATACCTCTTCCAGCTATCCCTTCCTGCGGGCCGTGGCTCCGTCCTATGTGCTGATTTCGGTGGGGGAGGGCAACAGCTACGGCCATCCCGGCGACGATGCCCTGTCCCGGTTCCGGGACGCCGACGCGGTGGTCTACCGCACCGATCTCCAGGGCGAAATCATTGTGACCAGCGACGGCGCGTCGCTCCAGTTCGAGACGGACCGATACGCCGCGCAGACTAACCCGACCGAGGCGGAAAAAGAGCCCGCCCAGGTGACCTATATCGGCAATAAGAAATCAAAAATCTTCCACCTGCCCACCTGTGCCAATCTGCCTGCCGAGAAAAACCGAATTACATTCTCCGACTATGACGCCGCCATCGCCGAGGGATACGTCCCCTGCGGCAGCTGCATGCAATAGACGCCTCCGTCAAAGGGCGAAATTTCCCGTTGTATTCTATGGGAATTTATTGTATGATATAGAAAGTATGAGACGAAAGGATCGATTTTGTGGATTCACAGGAAAAGGCGACACAGCTGCACGACGCGGGCTGGAACTGCTGCCAGGCCGTGCTGGGCAGCTGCTGCAAGCGGTTTGAAATGCGCCCGGAACAGGCATTTCATCTGGGCGCGTTCTTCGGCGCGGGCATGCGCTGCGGTTCGGTCTGCGGCGCGGTCACCGGCGCACTGATGGCCCTGGGGCTGGCCTACGGGGACGAGAACAACCGAAGCAGCCGGAAGTCCCATGCGTTTCTCAAGGCATTTGAGGCGGAATTCGGTCATGTGGACTGCAAGGATCTGGTGGCGCCTGCCGGAATGAGCAAGAAAGCGATGTGCCCGAAGTATATTCAATTTGCTGCAAAGTATTTGGAGGATGAGTTTCGATGAAAAAACCGATTGTACTGGTGATTATGGACGGCGTCGGCAAGGGTGACGGCGGCAGCGGCGACGCTGTGGCGGTTGCCAAGACTCCCAACCTGGACAACCTCTTCGCCACCTGCCCCTATACCTGGCTCAAGGCCCACGGCACCGCCGTCGGCCTGCCCTCTGACGAGGACATGGGCAACTCCGAGGTGGGTCACAACGCCCTCGGCTGCGGCCAGGTCTACTCCCAGGGCGCCAAGCTGGTGGGCGAGAGCATTGAGAACGGCACGCTGTTCGCGTCTCCCACCTGGATCGATCTGACGGAGAACTGCGTCAAGAACGGCAAGGCCATGCACTTCCTGGGCCTGCTGTCCGACGGCAATGTCCACTCCAATATCAGCCACTTGCTGGCTCTGCTGCGCCATGCCAAGGCGGACGGCGTGCAGAAGGCCTACTGCCACATCCTCCTGGACGGCCGTGACGTCCCCGCCACCTCGGCCCTGGAGTATGTCAAGCAGCTGGAGGATGTGCTGGCCGAGCTCAGCGACGAGACCCACGAGTACAAGATCGCCTCCGGCGGCGGCCGTATGTCCATTACCATGGACCGCTATGAGGCCAACTGGCCCATGGTCGAGGCCGGCTGGCGCACCCATGTCCAGGGCATTGGCCGTCAGTTCCCCGACGCCAAGACCGCCATCGAGACCTACCGGGCCGAGCTCAACTGCATCGACCAGGATCTGCCCGCCTTCGTCATCGCCAAGGACGGCCAGCCTGTGGCCAAGATCGCCAACGGCGACAGCGTCATCCTCTTCAACTTCCGCGGCGACCGGGCCCAGGAGATCTCCCTGGCCTTCGACCGCAAGGACTTCACCCACTTTGATCGGGGCGACTACACCGGCGTTCACTTTGCCGGTATGCTCCAGTACGACGGCGACCTGAACATTCCCGAGCACTATCTGGTCCAGCCGCCGGTCATCACCAATACCCTCACCGAGGTCCTCTGCGCCGCCGGTATTCGGGAGTACGCCCTGTCCGAGACCCAGAAGTACGGCCATGTGACCTATTTCTGGAACGGCAACCGCTCCGGCAAGGTGGACGAGAACCTGGAGGTCTATGAGGAGATCCCCTCCGACGTCATCCCCTTCGACCAGGCGCCTGCCATGAAGTCCAAGGAAATCACCGACAAGATGGTCGAGAACATGGCCTCCCATAAGTTTGACTTCCTCCGCTGCAACTTCCCCAACGGCGATATGGTGGGCCACACCGGCGTCATGTCTGCGGTAGTTGAGGCCATGGAGTGCGTGGATGAGAGCGTGGGCCGGATCATCGCCGCCGCCAAGGAGTATGGCTACACTGTCTGCGTTACCGCCGACCACGGCAATGCCGACCAGATGACCGAGACCAAGAAGGGCAAGACCTCGGTCCGTACCGCCCATTCTCTGAATCCGGTGCCCTTTATCATCTGGGATCCCGATACCAAGTATGTCATCAAGGACGGCCACTACGGCCTGGCCAATGTGGCCCCCACCATCGTGAAGATGATGGGCCTGGAAGCTCCCGCCTGCTGGGAAGAGAGCATGATCTAACGAACTAGATAATGCAAGCACCCCGACGGAGCCTCCTGCACCGCTGGGGTGCTTTGTACATTCACACCACCCACCGGAGAGAAAGGAAGATGCAAATGGAGTACAAATACCCCCATGTCTGTCAGCCCATCACCATCGGAAGAGTGACCTTCCGCAACCGCATTTTCTCGGCGCCCATGGGCGGTACCGATATCACCAACGACGGCTGCATCGGCCCCAAGTCCACGGCCTTCTATGAGCTGCGGGCCAAGGGCGGCGCGGGCGCTGTCACGGTCAGCGAGTGCATGGTCCATCCCCAGACCGACGGTTCCCACGCTTACCACCTGGACACCGCCATTTTGAACTCTCTGGCCTCCTTTACCTATACCGCCGACGCCATTCGCCGCCACGGGGCCATTCCCAGCGTGGAGCTGTCCCACTCGGGCATGTATTCCGGCACCTATATGACCGACAAGAGCCGCCAGCACGGCCTGGCCCAGTGGGGCCCCTCGGCCTGTGTCCGCCCCGACGGCGTGGAGGTGGGGGAGCTCACCGTGGAGATGATCGACGACATTGTCGCCGCCTACGGCCGGGTGGCGGGCCTTGCCAAGCGGGCCGGCTTTGAGATGATTATGGTCCACGGCGGCCACGGCTGGCTGATTAACCAGTTCCTCTCTCCTTATTTCAACAAGCGCACTGACGAATACGGCGGCTCCTTGGAGAACCGCTGCCGCTTTGCCCGCCGGGTGCTGGAGTCCGTCCGGGCTGCCGTCGGGCCCGGGTTCCCCATCGAGTTCCGCCTCAGCGGCTCCGAGCTCTTTGAGGGCGGCTACGATCTGGCAGGCGGCGTGGAGATCGCCAAGCAGCTGGAGGACTGCATCGACCTGCTCCATGTCTCCGCCGGTACGTATCAGCGGGGCTTCGGCGACACCCATCCGTCCATGTTCAAGCCCCACGGCTGCAACGTCTATCTGGCTGCCGAAATCAAAAAGCATGTGAAAATCCCCGTGGCCACCCTGGGCGGCATCAACGACCCTGCCATGGCCGAGGAGATCATCGCCTCCGGAAAGGCCGATGTGGTCTACATGGGCCGCGCCCTGCTGGCCGACCCCTTCCTGCCCAACAAGGTCATGGCCAACAAGGACGAGGATATCGTCCACTGTCTCCGGTGCTTTACCTGTATGGCCGAGCGGGCCGCCACGGCCACCCGGCGCTGCACCGTCAACCCGCTGATCGGCCGGGAGCTGGAGGGCGACGTGGTCTATCCCGCCCCGGTGAAGAAGAAGGTCCTGGTGGTAGGCGGCGGCCCCGGCGGCCTCTACGCCGCCTATACCGCGGCCCGGCGGGGCCATCAGGTGGTGCTCTGCGAGAAGGAGGCCCAGGTGGGCGGCATCCTCAAGAGCGAGCAGGCCCTGCCCTTCAAGTATGAGATGTACCAGCTGGCCGGCACCTACGCCAAGCTGGCCAAGGACGCCGGCGTGGAGTTCCGGATGAATACCGAGGTCACCCGGGACTATGTGGACCGGGAGGCCCCCGACGCGCTGATTATCGCCGTGGGCTCCACGCCCCTGGTGCCGCCGATTCCCGGCCTCAAGGGCGAGAACGTGGTGGTGGTCAACAACTACTACCTGGAGAAGGAGAAGGTCACCGACGACGTGGTGGTCTTCGGCGGCGGTCTGGCGGGCTGCGAGTGCGCCATCCACTTGGGCATGGAGGGGAAGAAGGTCCACCTGGTGGAGATGCGGGACCAGCTGGCCCCCGACGCCAACGTCCGGCACCGGCCCCTGCTCCTGAAGGAAATCGAGAAGTACGTCACCGTCCACACCGGCTGCAAGGGCCTGGAGGTCCGGCCCGACGGCATCCTCTGCGAGACCAAGACAGGGGAGCAGGTCCTGATCCCCGGCACCAGCGTCATCTGCGCCCTGGGCCAGCGGTCCCGGACCGATGTGGTCAATGCCCTGCTGGGCAGCGCGCCCTTCGTCCGCGTCATCGGCGACGCGGCGCGGGTCTCCACCATCACCAACGCCGTCTACTGGGGCTACCACGCCGCCCTGGACGTGTAATTTCAAACCGAGCGCGGCGCGCTCCCTGAAAAAAGCAGACTGGACACTGCCCTCCGAGGGCGTCCAGTCTGCTTTTTATGATGGAGAAACAGGGCGGTTTTACCGGCCGGACCGGGGGCGCGGCGGCGAGACCGGGACGCGCATCAGGCCATGGCGGTTGCAGTAGAGATAGAGCATTCCGCGGCCCTGGAGCCGCATCCGGCAGGCGGCGGGTCCCTCGGGATAGAGCTTCACCCATTGCAGCCGGTCCGCGGTGACATCGGCCAGAAAGGAGATATAGTGCGCCTTGGTCATCGGATGATCCAGGGTCAGGTAGGTCTCGTCCTCCACCGGCTCCAGCGTGACCTGGTGGGCCAAATCCGCGTCCTCGGCGGTCAGCGGCGGCAGCGCGATGCCGCAGCAGCTGACCACAGCCGCATGGAGCAGATTGCCGCAGACCGGGCAGGCATAGAAGCTGCCCCGCAGCATATTGGCCGATTTGTTCTGGTTTAAAACGGGCGTGCCGGAAACCAATTCGAGAATGGAGACCCCCAGCGCCGCCGCCAGAGGCTCCAGCAGGGAAATATCGGGCAGCCCCTTTCCGGTCTCCCATTTGGAGACGGCCTTGTCTCCCACATCCAGCTTCCGGGCCAGCTCCGCCTGGGTCATGCCCTTGGTTTCCCGCAGCCGCTTGATTGTCTCGCCAGTCACATAGGCGTCCATAGGTTCATCCTCCTTGCGGTTCTGGGCCTATCATAGCAGAACCGGCGGCAGGCGGCAACCTACGGTGCGTAGAGTGGCGTCAAGCCTTCTTGTTGGCAATATAGGGCTTGATGACCCGGTAGATTTCGCTGGTCTTTTTGTTGTCGAACTGCTTCATCAGGGCGTTGTTGAGGCCCTGCTTTGTCTTGTACTTGTCGATCATGCCCATGACCACCTGGACGTCCTTTTCCTCCAGCAGCTCCCGGAGCTTGGCGGTCAGCTCCTGGTCCTGGCGGCAGGTCTTTTCCACATCGAGATTCGAGACCCGCAGGACCTTGATGTTCTGCTTTTCCCAGAAGTGGCAGACGCTGTCGAAGCCGCTGTCCTTGGAGATGATATGGTAGACGGCGGCTTGTCCGTGCTCGTGGACCATATAGCCCAGGAAGGACACCAGCTGGAAATCCAGCGCATTTTTGGTGCCGGACTCCACCTTGTAGTACCGGACGCGGGCGCGGCTTTCCAGGAGCCGCTGATGGGCGTCAAAAGTCAGACGGTCGGCGTTTTCCGTATAAAAAATATAGACGACATCCTCTTCCGTCAGCTTTTCCAGGCCGGACAGGCCGGAAGCGCTGACGTTTTCGTAGTCAACCAGAAATAGGGACATAAAAAACATACCTCCAAATTTGTACGATCTGTCCAAAAGAAACGGGGCAAGAAACATTGAATGTTGCCGGTATTCATGGTAAAATGAATAAAAAATGGGGGGTCGAACCAGATGCAAGAGGGAAAGATCATTCAATCTGTTGCAAAGGCCATGTGCCTGCTGGACCTGCTGGCAGCCTCGGAGCGCCCCATGACGTTGGCGGAGATCAGCGCTCAGACAGGCTGGCCCAAAAGTACCGTCCATGGACTGCTTTCCACCATGCGGGAGTTTTCCGCGGTGTCGCAGGACGAGGATGGGCGATATTTGCTTGGCATCCGCCTGTTTGAATATGGCTGTACCCTCAGCAACTCATGGACGATCATTGAAATTGCGAAGCCCTACATCCAGCACATTTCCTATGAAACCGGCGAGACCGTGTTCCTGTCCATCCTGGACCGGGGCGAGGTCATCACCCTGGACCGGGCCGACAACCGCACCGGGCTCAATACCACGGCTGAGGTCGGCTGCCGTTTGCCGATCCACTGTACGTCCCAGGGCAAGCTGTTCCTGGCCTATATGCCGGAGGCAGAGCGGCGGAGCATCCTCAGTCAGGCCAAGCTCGAACCGTATACGCCTCTGACCATTACCTCACCCGAAGCGCTGAATCGGGAGCTGCTTCTGATCCGCTCCCAGGGCTATGCCATTGAAAACGGCGAATATAAAACCGGCCTGCGATCGGTGTCCGCCCCGATTTTCGACCATGCCGGCGCGGTGCCCTACGCCATCGGCATCATCGGCATGTTCCGGCAGATCGAGTCCGAGCAGTTCAGCCGCGCCACCCGCGTTGTGGTGGAGACAGCGCAGAAAATCTCCAAGGCCCTGTGAAATGAAAAAAATGGAACCCCTCTTCCGGCATAACCGCCCCGCGTTCGGGGATACTAAGGCTATCACCGACGAAGGAGGGAAACCATTATGAAGACCCAGGCCAACAAGTCCATCGAGTGCACTGTGAACCAGTGCGCGCATCACTGTGATCTGGAGAACTACTGCTCTCTCAACAAGATCAAGGTCGGCACCCACGAGTGCAACCCCACCATGGATCAGTGCACCGACTGCCTTTCCTTTGTGCGCAAATAAGTGTTCCCTCGGAGCTTGCCGTTCGGCAGGCTCCATTTTTTTCAGCAGAAGCAGCACAGGCCGGGATAGCAGGAGAGAAGATTGGAGCAGATGCAAAGTCCCAGACAGGCCTGCCAGGGGTCCATATTGAAGTGGAAGCCCTGCTGCTGGGCCTGATAGGCGGTGCCGTACCGCTCGACCTGCTCCCGGACTGATTGATATTCCGGATTGTCCGGCGCCATCCGGCAGGCCTGGTTGATCTGCTCATAGGCCAGAATCCGGTTGCCCATATTGAGATTGACCAGGGCGCTGAGATAGTACCACTCTGCGGACCGCTGGCCGGTGGGCACGTTGTGCAGGACATAGGCGGCGTCCTGGAACGCGCCCATCTGGATATAGTGCCGGGCTGCCTGGAACTCGGTGTTCTGAGACTGACCCGGGTCCTCCCGCCGCTGCCAGCCCGCGAAGGGATCATAGCTGTTCTGGGTGGTGGTCTGCCGGGGCGGGTTCTTGATTTGATCGTAGGCGGCGTTGATATCGTTCATCATTTTGGCGGCATAGGGGTCGCCGGGGTTCATATCCGGGTGATATTTCTTAGCCAGCTGACGGTAGGCGCGCTTGACCTCCTCCTCGGAGGCGCCGGGCTTCAGCCCCAGGATACGGTACGGATCATCAAACATGGTCGGCCTCCTTGCCGCTTCGGTTCAGGGCGTGGTACCGCGCCCAGACGCCGGAATAGAGTATGTTGCGCATCAGCCCCACATCCTGTACCAGGGGCAGACGTTCAAACGCGTCGGTACATTCACCCATGAGAATCTGGAGCACCGGGAGCAGGGTCTCCCGCGTGAGTCCGGCCTCGGCGCGGCTGCGCAGGGGATTGTACCGGTTTTTGCGCAGATCCTCGGGCAGATCCGCCAGAGCATCCAGCAGGTAGATATACCGCCCCAGCGCCTCGCCCATCTGCTGCAGCAGCGGCGTCCACCGGTCCTGCCGGGGGGAAAAGAGGGCGGCCATCAGGGCTCCGAAGGCGGCGGCAGGCTGGTCCGGCTCCTGGACGTCCTGGAGCTCCAGCGTCCGAAGCTTGTCCAGCGCGTCCGTGATGGCCTGGAGCTGCCGGGGATAGGCCGCTTCGATGGCCGGAATGCTGCCCTGAAACATCCGGCTCTCGGCCCAGGCCAGCGGGGCGTGATCGTCCGTCCAGTCGTCCAGCCGCTGGTAATAGGCCAGCGCCACGTTCATGGCGGCCGCATAGCCGGTGAATTCACTCTGCCACTGGCCGTGGCGGCGGAGGGGATGGGCCAGGCAGCGGCGCTGGGCCTGGGTCTCTGGGGGCTCGTAGAGGGAGGAGAGCAGCAGCACCAGAAACGTCAGGTCGTAGCTCAGCGCGAAGCGCTGGGGCTGCCCATAGGCGCGGCCAATGGCATGGCAGAGTCCGCAGTAGCAGCCGCGATAGCGTGCGAGCTCCGCCTCGGACAATGCCTGGCGGTTTGCCAACACATAGCCAAACATGGCGCTCGACCGTCCTTTCCAGGAAATACTCTTTTAATTCCAATTATTCTACCACAGAATTCCTGGAAAACCAAATGAACTTTTCATTAACGCCGGGAAAACGTCTCCCGCAGGATGGAAATGGGATGATAGGCGCCGTTGTGGAGCAGACTGGCGGTCAGAGCCCCGTAGAGAAAGAGCAGGAGGCAGATATGGAGCCAGATGCACGTCAGCAGCAGCAGGCCGATGCCGCCGTATAGCTTGACGTATCCGGCAAAGTGATTGACATAGATCGAGAACGCCCAGGAAATCAGCAGCCAGCAGCCGGAGGTGGCCAGGCCGCTGACCAGGCACCAGCGGAAACCGAGGCTCCGCCGGGGGAAGAAATAGAAGATCAGGGCAAAGAGGAGCCCGAAGAGGAAAAAGAGGTAGGGCGTGCGCAGATAGTAGATCAGCGCGGCCACGCGGACCGCGGCGGGGAACCAGCGAATGCAGGCGGCCAGCAGGGACTCGCCGAAGACGTGGAGCAGCAGCATGGTCAGCAGGGCCACGGCCAGGATCAGAAAATAGAGCACCGAAAAGAGACGGCGGAGCAGGTATCGCGGCTCCCGGGGGCGGTTCAGCACCGCGTTGAGCCCGTCGGTGATGGCGAGAACGCCCTTGGAGGCGGACCAGAGCGTCGTCACGGCGGAGACGGAGAGCAGCGTGATGGTGCTGCTGGTGCGCACGGTGTCAAACACATAGCCCACCACCGGATGAAAGGGATTGGGCACAACCTGCTCCAGCGCGTCCAGCAGCGCGTCCAGAGAGAGGGGCAGATAGGGCAGAAGAGAGAGAAGGAACAGCGCCGCCGGAAACACCGACAGGAGGATGTAGAAGGAAGAGCTGGACGCATAGAGAGAGGCCCGGCAGGCGGTAAAGGGCTCCCAAAGCCGGCGCAGAGATCGGATTCGGGCCACGGCATACACCTCCTATCGCAATAGACAAATCCACCGTCTCTATGATATAATATGGACGCAAGCTTGTAAAGAGAAGGGAGCATTCTTATGAGATGTCCTTACTGTGGCTACCAGGAGAGCAAAGTGGTGGATTCCCGCCATTCTGATGACAACACATCGATCCGCCGCCGGCGGGAATGCCTGTCCTGCCAGAAGCGCTTTACCACCTATGAGACCGTGGAAAGCCTGCCGATGGTGGTGGTGAAGAAAGACAACAGCCGCCAGTCCTTTGACCGCAATAAGATCCTCAACGGCATGGTCCGGGCCTGTGAAAAGCGGCCGGTGTCCATGGCGGATCTGGAGCAGGCCGTGGATGAGATCGAGCAGATCATCCAGAACTCTCTGGACCGGGAGGTGTCCACCGAGCGCATCGGCGAACTGGTCATGGAACGGCTCAAGCCCCTGGACGAGGTGGCCTATGTCCGCTTCGCCTCGGTGTACCGCCAGTTCAAGGACATCAACAGCTTTATGCACGAGCTGACAAAAATCCTGGAAGAGCGCTGAGTCCATGGGGCTGTCTCATTAAGAGCCAGCCCCTTTCAAAATGCACAACTCCGATGGGGGAGTTGTGTATTTTGCGCCGCCTGCGGGCGGGTTATGGAACGCGACCGCCCAGGCCGGCTTCTCTTGCCCTTCGGGCAATTTACCGAGGCCGCCCCGACACGGAAACCGGGAGCGAGTCCGTAGGGGCGGATTGCATATCCGCCCGTGCGCACCGCCGCGCCGACCGCACCCGTCGTAGGGGCGCGCATGGCGCGTCCGAAACCGGGTGCGTTATATACAGGGCTGGCGGTCGATGCACCCGGTTCCGGGCGGCCAAGTTTTTGTGCATCTATCCCGGCTGTTGCTATTTGCGACATCTTTTTTGGTATCTCAGAAAAGGTTTGCAAAAACGGGCAGCTCCATATCCCGCACGTGGTCCAGGGTCTCCAGCAGCGCGGCGCAGCCGGGGAGAAATTCGTCCTGATCTCCGGCCTGCACCGTCACTTGCAGCCGGGCGAACTCCTCCACCACGCCGTCGATTTCGTCGTGGCGCAGCACCGTGCCGAAGTAGCCGCCGTACCGGTCCCAGGTGTCCGACGCCGCCTGTACGGCGGCCCGGGCCTGGGAGAACTGATCCGCTTCGGCGGCCTCGTAGGCCGCTTCCAGCAGCCGGGCCGTCTCCTCCACAGCGCCGCGGACATAGGAGGCCGACCACAGGCAAAAGCCTGTCACGGCCGCCACCAGGCTCAGGCCGATCAAAAGATGCTTCATTCCTGCCCCCGGACGCTGAGATAGATCCGCCCGCCGGGCTCCACGGTCAGCAGATAGACGTCTCGGACGCGGCAGCGGTGGTCCCGCAGCACGCCCTCCACCCAGTCCTCGGTCCGGCCCGCCACCGGCAGGTTTTCCCGGAGCAGCCGCCCGCTGCTGATGATCGTCACCGGAAAGCCCATGGGTTGCACCGGGATTCCGGCCTCCTGGGCGGAGGCGGGCTTTTCCTCCGGATAGACCAGGGCGCTGATCTGACCATTGGTTTCGAGGATGGCGTACTGGACCGTGCGCAGATCCACCACCTCCTTTTCCCGCAGCAGCTCCGTCAGCTCGTCGGGTGTGATGCGGGTCTTGGAGAGGTTCTTCTGGAGCAGCGTGCCGTTCTCCATCAGGATGACCGGCTTGCCGCTGAACAGCCGCCGCCATATCGGAAACCGGTAGCACAGCACCGACAGTAAAAGCTCCGCCGCCAGAATGGTGAGGATGGGAATGATCCCCGAGAGCAGGGGAATGGCCAGATCCTGCATGGGCACCGAGGCCAGGTCGGCAATCAGAATGGCTACCACAAATTCCAGCGGCCCCATTTCCCCCAGCTGCCGTTTCCCCATCAGACGAATGACGAGGATCAGCAGGGCGTAGAGAATGACCGTGCGGAACAGACAAATAAGCATCGGCGTACCTCCTCCATATAGCTGCCGGAAGTATACCCCAAACCGGTCCGCTCCATGCACAGCCGGAAAATAACGCTGGGATTTCGGGAAGGGCTATGATATAATATATCAATAGCGACCCAATCGAAAGGATGAGGAATATGGATCATACGCCGGAGAATCTGGAGCATTTCAGCGCCCAGCAGCAGGAGCTGGAGGAGCAGCAGCAGCCCAGCTACACGCCCCGGCCCCTGCACCATCGGGTATTGGCCTGGGTGCTGATTGCGGTGGTGCTCTTTGCCGTCCTGGGTACCTGCCATTGGATGGTCAATTTCCGCTGAGCCATGCGCATTCTCGGAATTGATCCCGGCTATGCCACCATCGGCTTCGGCGTGGTGGAGGCCGGGCGGGGCCTGCTGGCGCTGCGGCAGTACGGCACCATTACCACCCCGGCGGAGATGGCCTTTCCCCAGCGGCTTCAGACCATCTACCATGATATGCAGCGGCTGATCGACACGGTGAAGCCCGACGCCATGGCCATTGAGGAGCTGTTCTGGGGCCATAACGTCACCACGGGAATCGGCGTCTCCCATGGCCGGGGCGTGATTCTGCTGGCCGCCGCCGAGAATCAGCTGCCGGTTTTTGAATATACGCCCATGCAGATCAAACAGTCCGTGGTGGGCTACGGCAACGCCACAAAAAAGCAGGTGATGGACATGACCCGCCGCCTGCTCCGGATGGAGCGGGTGGCCCGACCCGACGACGCCGCCGATGCCATCGCCGTGGCCCTCTGCCACGCCCGGTCCGCCACCAGCCTGCTGCAGCGCATGAACAACTAGGAGGGACGGCTTTGTTTTACTATCTCAACGGCACCGTCACCGTGCTGGAACCCAATCTGGCGGTGCTGGACGTGGGCGGGGTGGGCTATGCCTGCCACACCACCGGCTATACCCTGTCCCAGCTCCAAAAGGGCAGGCAGCAGAAGCTCTATACCTATTGTTATATCAAGGAAGAGGCCTTCGATATTTTCGGCTTCTCCACCCGGGAGGAGCAGAAGCTCTTCCTGCACCTGATTTCGGTCAGCGGCGTGGGCCCCAAGGCCGCGCTGTCGATCCTCTCGGCCACCACGCCGGACCAGTTCCTGCTGGCGGTGATGACCGGCGACGAGAAGACCCTGACCCGTGCGCCGGGCGTGGGCAAAAAGCTGGCCCAGCGGATCATCCTGGAGCTCAAGGACAAGCTGACCGGCCAGCTGCCGGAGCTGGAGAGCGCGTCCCCCGCCGTGCTGGCGGCGGTACCCGGCGGCAAGGCGGCGGAGGCGTCGGCCGCCCTGGCGGCCCTGGGCTATTCCCAGAGTGAGATCGGCGCGGCCCTCAAGGGCGTGGATGTGGAGACGCTTTCGGTGGAGGAAATCATTCGCGCCGGCCTGCGGGCCATGGTGCGGCAGTAAAGGAGGGTCCCTATGAGCTTGGATTTTTCACAGGACTATGAGGCCCCCCTGGTGACCACCTCGCTGACGCCCCTGGACGACGGCGAGCTCAGTCTCCGGCCCCGGCTGCTGGCCGACTATACCGGACAGGAGAAGGCCAAGGGCAATCTCTCGGTCTATATCGAGGCCGCCCGGCGGCGCAATGAGCCCCTGGACCACGTGCTGCTCTACGGCCCGCCCGGCCTGGGCAAAACCACCCTGGCGGGGGTCATCGCCAATGAGATGGGCGTGCAGATCCGCATTACCTCGGGCCCGGCCATCGAGAAGGCGGGCGATCTGGCGGCGCTGCTGACCAACCTCAACGCCGGAGATATTTTGTTTATCGACGAGATCCACCGGCTCAACCGGGCTGTGGAGGAGATTCTCTACCCGGCCATGGAGGACTTCGCCATTGATATCATCGTGGGCAAGGGGCCTTCGGCCAATTCCATCCGTCTGGACCTGCCGCGCTTTACGCTGATCGGCGCGACCACCCGGGCCGGACAGCTCTCCAGCCCCCTGCGGGACCGGTTCGGCGTGCAGCTGCGGCTGGAGCTCTACACGACCGAGGAGCTGGCCCGGATTGTCACCCGCTCCGCCGCCCTGCTGGGCATGGACATCGATCCCGAGGGCGCGGCGGAAATTGCCTCCCGCTCCCGGGGTACGCCGCGCATCGCCAACCGAATGCTCCGCCGGGTCCGGGACTTTGCCCAGATCTATCACGACGGCGTCATCACCCGGGCCGCCGCCGACCATGCCCTCAGCTGCTTGGAGGTGGACCGGCTGGGCCTGGACGCCATCGACCGTCGGATGCTCACCTCTATCATCGAGAACTACAACGGCGGCCCTGTGGGCCTGGAGACCCTGGCCGCCACCATCGGCGAAGAGGCCGTCACGCTGGAAGATGTCTATGAGCCTTACTTGATGCAGATTGGCTTCCTTACGCGAACACCCCGCGGCCGCTGCGTCACCGAACGGGCCTATGCGCATCTTCATCTGGAAGCGCCGAAACGCGAACCGGAACAGCTGCGTTTTGACGGCGCGTGACGCAGTTTTACCCGGAATTGTCAAGAATGTGGAAGATACCGTCGAAATCACACAAAAATAAAATTCAACTTGAAATCAGTTTTATTATTATTGACAAATCCATTTCATGTGCTATAATGGGTGCAGTTCATACAAGACCTACGTTGTGAACGTTCGACTGTCTGTGCGGCAAGCATCATTCCAGCTCAGCTGGCAATTCCGCGTTCTTTTACTTCTACTTTGGCGGGAACTTTTTTCTTCTTTTCTTTTCCCAGAAGCGAAAGCCTTTGCGTGTACTTGCGGGTCGTCTTATCGCGAACGAACGTCAATCAGAACCCCACTCCACACGCGGTGTGGAACCTTCCCGATGGGAAGTGCCGAAAGGCGAGTACAGCGTTTCGCTGTTCGCAAATATCATGCCCTGACCGTAGCTTCATGATTTTGGGAATACTGCAGGGAAGAACAATTGCTAAAGAGAGGTAACATCATGTACGAAGACAAGACTTTAGTGTGCAAGGAATGCGGCGCCGAATTCGTGTTCACCGCCGGTGAGCAGGAGTTCTATGCTGAGCGCGGCTTCCAGAACGAGCCCCAGCGCTGCAAGGCTTGCCGCGACGCCCGCAAGAATGCGGCCCGTGGTCCCAGAGAGTATTTCACCGCCACCTGCGCTGCCTGCGGCGGCGAGGCGAAGGTTCCCTTCGAGCCCAAGTCCGACCGTCCCGTCTATTGCAGCGAGTGCTTCGCCCGCATGAAGGGTCAGGCCTAATTCCGCTTTCTCGACCGCTCTGCTCCGGCAGGGCGGTTTTTTTCTGCTCTTGGCATCTTGTCCCGCATATCCCGGACGGGCCGGGCATAGAGATAGGGTACAAGTATTGCGAAACGGAGGAGCGCACATGTTGGGAACTGCCACGAATTTATATCGGGATATGGCCGAGCGCACCGGCGGGGATATTTATATCGGCGTGGTGGGACCGGTCCGCACGGGCAAGTCCACCTTTGTCAAACGGGTGATGGAGGCCTTGGTCATCCCCCATATTGAAAACGTGTACCAGCGGGAGCGGGCCCGGGATGAGCTGCCCCAGAGCGGGTCCGGCCGGACCATTATGACAGCCGAGCCCAAGTTCGTCCCCGAGGACGCGGTGACCATTTCGCCGGACGGGACGGCCCAGCTGTCGGTACGGCTCATCGACTCGGTGGGCTATCTGGTCCCCGGAGCCCTGGGGGCGGAGGAGGAGGGACAGCCCCGGATGGTCACCACGCCCTGGTATCCGGAGGCCCTGTCCATGAAGGAGGCCGCCGAGCTGGGCACAAAGAAGATCATGGAGGAGCACAGCTCCATCGGGATTGTCATGACCACCGACGGCTCCATCACCGACATTCCCCGGGAGGACTATGTCGAGGCCGAGAGCCGGGCCATTGCCGATATGCAGGCCACGGGCAAGCCCTATCTGGTGCTGGTCAACTCCACCGACCCCGGCGGAGAGGCGGCCCAGGCCCTGTGCCGGCAGATCGAGCGAGACCACGGCGCATCCTGCATGGCGGTGAACTGCCTGACCCTGGATGAGCAGACGCTGCGGGAGATTCTGAGCCATGTGCTCTATGCGTTCCCGGTCACGGAGATTCAAATCTATCTGCCCCGGTGGCTGGACGCGCTGCCGGTGGATCATCCCCTGAAGACGGCCCTCTATGAGGCCATGACCCAGTGCGCGGCCCGGATCGGCACCCTGCGGCAGGCGGAACCGGCGCTGCAGGATCTGACGGAGCTGGAGACCGTGGAACGGTTCCGAATGCGGTCCCTGGACCCGGGCACCGGCACGGCGGTCTGCGAGGTGGTCATGCCGGACCGGCTGTTTTATGAGATCCTCAGCGAGCAATCCGGCTTCCAGGTGGGCAGCGACCGGGATCTGCTGGCGCTCTTGGAGGAGCTGTCCCAGATGAAGCACCGCTATGACAAGGTGGCCGCCGCCCTGGACCAGGTGCAGGCGACAGGCTATGGCATCGTCATGCCCACCCTGGAGGAGATGCACCTGGAGGAACCCCAGATCGTCCGCCGGGGCACCAACTACGGCGTCCGTCTCCGGGCCAGCGCGCCGTCGATCCATATGCTCCGAGCCGATATCGAAACGGAGATCAACCCCATCGTCGGCGACGAGAAGCAGTCGGCGGAGCTGCTGCAATACCTGCTCAATGAGTATGAGGGCGACACGGAGAAGCTCTGGGACAGCAATATCTTCGGCAAATCGGTTTTCGAGCTGGTCAGCGACGGCCTGGGCAGCAAGCTGAACCGGATGCCGGAGGAGGCCCGGATGAAGCTCCAGGCCACCCTGAGCCGGATCATCAACGAGGGCAGCAGCGGCCTCCTGTGCATCATCTTTGCCTGACCGCCTCTATGGAATCAAAATCACCCGCTGTGCGAGAAGCACAGCGGGCGTTGCTATTGTACATGGACGCGGGCTCAGCCGCCCAGGCGGGCGATGCCGTCACGGATGCGGGCCAGGGACTTCTCCTTGCCCAGCAGGGCGCAGAGCTCCGTAGCTCCGCCGGGGGTCGAGGCCTTGCCGGAGACGGCCACGCGCAGAGGCCAGAGGACCAGGGCGTTTTTCCAGCCCTGGGCAGCAGCCAAATCGGAGAGCGTGGCATAGAGGGCGTCGTTGCTCCAGTCCTCCTGGGCCTCCAGAACAGGAAGCACGGTCTGGAGAGAGGTCAGGGAGTTCTCCAGGGTGGTCTTGGACTTCTTGTGGACGTAGAGGGCGGTGTCATAGTCCGGCAGCTTGTCCAGGAAATCCACCCGCTCGGGCAGATCCGAGAGGATCTCGCACCGGGACTGGACCAGAGCGGCTACGGCGTGGAGGTCGATGTCGGGATCGGAAATGGCCTTCCGGAGCCAGGGCTCGGCTTTTTCGTAGAATTCGGCAGGGGAGAGCTTCTTCATATATTCGGCGTTCATCCACCGGAGCTTCTGAATGTCGAAGATGGCCGGGGACTTGGAGATGCCGGTGATATCGAAGGCGTTGACCAGCTCGTCCAGGGTGAAGAACTCCTGCTCGGCCAGGTCGCCCTTGGGAGACCAGCCCAGCAGCGCCACATAGTTGAGCACGGCCTTGGTGAGATAGCCGTCGGCAATCAGATCCTCGTAGCTGGGGTCGCCGTGGCGCTTGGACATTTTGTGCTGGGCGTCCCGCATGACCGGGGAGCAGTGGACGTAGGTGGGGATCTCCCAGCCGAAGGCCTCGTAGAGCAGATTGTATTTGGGCGCGGAGGAGAGGTACTCGCTGCCGCGGACCACATGGGAAATGCCCATCAGATGGTCGTCGATGACGTTGGCGAAGTTATAGGTGGGCAGGCCGTCCCGCTTGATGAGCACCTGGTCGTCCAGGGTGGAATTTTCCACGGTGATATCGCCGAAGATGGCGTCGTGAAAGGTGGTGGTGCCCTCCTGGGGGATCTTCTGGCGGATGACGTAGGGCATACCGGCGTCCAGCTTGGCCTGAATTTCCTCGGGGGAGAGCCGGGAGCAGCGGCCGTCATATTTGTGGATGGAGACGCCCTCGGCCACCTCCTGCTCCTCGCTGTCCTCCTTGTCGCAGAAGCAGCGGTAGGCGGCGCCCTTTTCGATCAGCAGCTCGGCATATTTGCCGTAGAGGCCCTGACGCTCGGTCTGGATATAGGGGCCGGTGGGGCCGCCGACATCGGGACCCTCGTCGTGGGTCAGGCCGCACTCGGCCATGGTCTTATAGATGACATCCACAGCACCCTCCACCAGACGGCCCTGGTCGGTGTCCTCGATCCGCAGAATAAAGGTGCCGCCGTAGTGCCGGGCAATGAGCCAGGTGTAGAGCGCGGTGCGCAGGTTGCCCACGTGCATATAGCCGGTGGGGCTGGGGGCAAACCGGGTGCGAACCTGTCCCTGGGGGATGCGGGCCTCCATTTCTTCAAAAAAATCCATCAATTGTTCCTCCATGTATGGTTCGCCAGCGTGGCGAAAAAGTCTTTTCGCCACGCTGGGCGTATTTTCAAACTTTTGAAAAAGTTTGAAAATACGTGTTGATTGAACGCGCAAGGGGTCTTAACCCCTTGCACACATTCCCCGCTGCTCTGTCACATCAGCTTTCAGCGAGGTTTTTTGACAGTCTGCGCTCTGCCGGGGCAGAGCCGTTGTTGGTATTCGTCGCTCCTATCATATAGATATTTTTCGCATCCGTCAATGATTGATTGCGAAATTGGGCAATTTATGATAGAATGCAAGTACCTATGACCACACCAGATAAAAGAGGTAACAATTATGGAAGCGAAGAAGCGCATTTTTTCCGGCATTCAGCCCAGCGGCGAGCTGACTCTGGGCTCTTACATGGGCGCCATCAAGAATTGGGTCGCCCTGCAGGACGAGTATGACTGCCTGTACTGCATTGTCGATATGCACGCCATCACCGTGCGGCAGGTCCCGGCGGATCTGCGGCGGCGGTCCGTGGCCCAGCTGGCCCAGTATATTGCCTGCGGCCTGGACCCGGAGAAGAATATCATGTTTATCCAGAGTCACATACCCCAGCACGCGGAGCTCTCCTGGGTCCTGGGCTGCTATACCCAGTTCGGCGAGCTGAGCCGGATGACCCAGTTCAAGGATAAGGCCAAAAAGCACGCCGACAATATCACCGCGGGCCTCTTCACCTATCCGGTGCTGATGGCCTCGGATATCCTGCTCTACCAGTCCGACCTGGTGCCCGTGGGCGATGACCAGCGCCAGCACGTGGAGCTCTGCCGGGATATTGCGACCCGGTTCAACAACTGGTTCCCCGACACCTTCACCATTCCCGAGGCCTTTGTGCCGAAAATGGGCGCGCGGGTCATGAGCCTGGGCCAGCCGGAGAACAAGATGAGCAAGTCCGAGCCCGACGGCTGCGTCTTCCTGATGGATAAGCCCGAGGACATCATGCGCAAATTCAAGCGGGCCGTCACCGACTGCGAGACCGCCGTCCGCTATGACCCGGAGAACAAGCCCGGTATCTCCAACCTGCTGACCATCTACTGCGCCGCCACCGGCAAGACCATGGACGAGGCGGAGGCCGACTTTGAGGGCCAGGGCTATGGCATCTTCAAGCCCGCCGTGGGCGAGGCTGTGGTGGAGCTGCTCCGGCCCATCCAGGCGGAGGCCACCCGGCTGATGGCAGACAAAGCCTACCTCGAATCCGTCTATACCCAGGGCGCCCAGCGGGCCCAGGCGCTGGCCAACCGGACGCTCCGCAAAGTCTATAAGAAAGTGGGCTTCGTCCCGGCAAAGTGAGGTAGCGCCATGCCCGATTTGAGTTTTATGCTGCGGCTGAAGGCGGCGCTGCTGGGGTCCGGCCTGATCGCCTTTTTGGCCACGCCCCTGGTCAAGAGCCTGGCCTATAAGGTCGGCGCCATCGATGTGCCCAAGGACAACCGCCGGATGCACAAGGAGCCGATCCCCCGGCTGGGAGGCCTGGCGATCTTTATCGCCTTCCTCTTTTCCACCATTGTCTTCGGCAATATCGACCGCACCACCCAGGGCATTCTCCTCGGCGCCATTATGATCGTGGTCCTGGGCGTAATGGACGATATTATGACGCTCAACGCGCTGCCCAAATTCCTGGTGCAGATTGCGGCGGCCGGCGTGGCGGTCTATCACGGCTGCACGATCCAGTTCCTCTCCAATCCCAACGTCTTCAGCGATATCTCCTACCTGGACCTGGGCTGGCTCTCGATTCCGGTGACCATCATCTGGATCGTGGCCATTACCAACGCCGTCAATTTTATCGACGGCCTGGACGGCCTGGCCGTGGGTGTGTCGGCCATCTCCACGGCGTCCCTGCTGATTATTGCCCTGATGGTGGGCGAGCTGTCCATCGCCATCATTCTGGCCGCTCTGCTGGGCTCCTGCCTGGGCTTTATTCCCTATAACAAAAACCCGGCCAAGATTTTTATGGGCGATACCGGCGCGACATTCCTGGGCTTTATCCTGGCCACTCTGTCGGTCCAGGGCCTCTTCAAGCTCTACGCCATCATTTCCTTTGCCGTGCCGTTCCTGGTGCTGGGCATTCCGATTTTCGATATCTGCTTTGCCTTCCTGCGCCGCGTGGCCAAGGGGCAGAACCCCATGCACGCCGACCGGGGCCATGTCCACCACCGGCTCATCGATATGGGCTTCAACCAAAAGCAGGCCGTAGCCATCTCCTATATGCTGACGGCCATTTTGGGTCTGGCCGCCGTGCTGCTGACCTCTTCCGGTGAGCTGCGCGCGCTGATTCTCATCGGCTCGGTGATTATCGTCGGCGCCATCGGCGTGCGGATCATCTTCAAAAAGCCTCACCATCCTGAACCGCCCAAAACTGAAACAGAGGACCAAAACCATGAAGAAGTTTAAAATCATGTCCGTTTTCGGCACCCGTCCCGAGGCCATCAAAATGGCGCCGCTGGTCAAGGCGCTGGCCCGGTGCCCCGATCTGGAGAGCATCTGCTGCCTGACGGGCCAGCACCGGGAGATGCTCGACTCCGTCATGGAGATCTTCAACCTCCGCGGCGATTTCGACCTCAATATCATGGAGCAGCGGCAGACCCTGTCCACCATCACCACCAAGACGCTCCTGGGCATGGAGCAGGTGATGGAGCAGTGCCGGCCGGACATGATTCTGGTCCACGGCGACACCTCCACCACCTTTGCCGGGGCGCTGGCGGCCTTTTACCACCAGGTCCCCGTGGGCCATGTGGAGGCCGGCCTTCGCACCTATGATAAGTATTCGCCCTTCCCCGAGGAGATGAACCGCACCCTGGTGGGCGATATCGCGGACCTGCACTTCTCTCCCACCAAGGCCAACGCCGAGAATCTGCGCCGGGAGGGTATCCGCGGCGAGATCTTTGTCACCGGCAATACCGCCATCGACGCCATGGGCTATACGGTCAAGGAGGGCCGGCGGTTCCAGACGGCGCTGCTCAACGACCTGGATTTTGAACATCACCGGATCATCGCCGTCACCTGCCACCGGCGGGAGAATTACGGCCGGCCCATGGAGGAAATTCTCTCCGCCATTGCCGAGGTGGTCCGCACCCACGAGGACGTGGAGGTGGTCTATCCGGTCCACCTGAGCCCCGTGGTCCGGGAGTGCGCCCGGCGGTATCTCGGCGGGAAGGACCGAATCCATCTGATCGACCCCGTGGACGTGGAGGAGATGCACAACCTTCTGGCCCGGTGCTATATGGTCATGACCGATTCCGGCGGTCTCCAGGAGGAAGCCCCCGCGCTGGGCAAGCCCGTGCTGGTGATGCGCCGGGAGACCGAGCGGCCCGAGGCCATCGCGGCCGGGACGGCCAAGCTGGCGGGCGTCACCTATGACGGCGTGCTGGCCGAAGCCAACCGGCTGCTGGACGACCCGGCGGCCTACCAGGCCATGGCGAAGGCGGTCAACCCCTATGGCGACGGCCATGCCTGTGAGCGGATTGCCCAGGCCATTCGCTGGCACTTCGGCCTGACGGATCAGCGCCCCAGCGACTTCCTGGGAGAATAAAGAAAGGACGCAGGATATGGACCGCAAACCCTTTTCCCGGCGAACCGGGTGGCTGGCCGCCGCGGCGGCCCTGCTGGTGGTGGCGGTACTGGTGGCGGTGTTTATCTTCAGCCAATCCCGCGCCCCTCAGGAGGGCATTGTCCTCCCGCAAGAGCCGGTCACCGAAGCGCCGCCTATCGTGACCCCGGAGGAGTCGCAGACGGATGGCTTTGTGCAGATCACGCCGGAGAATGTTCTCCCGGTATTGCAGGAAACCCTTGATAAACCCACCGCCTATCATCAGTCCTACACGGTTTCTGTGGGAGCGGATGACGCGCAGTCCCAGCGGTCGGTGGAGCTGTGGGTCAACTGGCCCCTGATGCACGGGGAGGTGTCGGACAAGAACCGCACCAAAACCGTAATCAGCGATGGGGAAACCGCCTATCTATGGTATAACTCCGATCCGAACTATATCACCGTGCCCTTAACGGATTCGGTGGAAATCTGGGATCTGCTGGGGCTGCCTGCCCATGATTATCTGGCGGCGCTGGCGGACGCGGAAATCACCGATGCCGATTATCTGGTGCTGGAGGACCCCAGCGTCCAGTGCGCCTATGTCTGCACGCAGGCAGGGGATGTCACCTGGCGCTATTGGGTGGAGCTGGACAGCGGCCTGCTCTATATGACGGATGTCCTGGAGCGCAGTACCCAGGTCTATCTGGTTCGGCAGACGTATCTGGAGCTGCTGGCGCAGGAAGACGAGAGCTTTTCCGGCCGTTTCCAGCTGCCGGACGGCACTCGGCCCTTCGCGGCTGAGGAGGAATAGCGCTATTGCAGCAGCAGGAAGGCCGCGGCGGTCAGCAGCAGCGGCAGGACCTCGTTTTCCTCGGCGTCCAGCAGCAGCAACCAGATGACTGCCAACAGCAGCAGATCGCCCTGGTCCAAGCCAAAGAGGGTCTGCTGCTGCTTCTGTTCCCGGGCCGGACAGGGGGGCGGCGCTTCCTGGGCCGGACACGGTTCCGGCTCCGCCGGAGGGGACGGCTCCCGAAACGGTTCGACCACGGGATGGCACTGATAGGAGCCGTCGGCTCCGGGGATGTAGCGGTTATACATGGTCATCCTCCTTCGGTTGGGCGGTCAGACCGGCCTGCTGGAGCAGACTGCCCAGGTTGGAGAGCTGCGCCACCTGAATGGCCCGCTGGAGCCGTTCCCGCCGCCCCGGCCTGAGATAGGGCAGCAGGGCCTGCACCAGGGCGGCCTGACGGCTGCTTCTTCGAGCGCCGGACGGTCCCGCGGAATCGTCCGGCGGCTCCGCGCCCAGGCTCGCGGCCAGGTGCATCACCTGCTGCATCTTCTCCGGATCATTGAAGATCTCCTGTATTTTTTCACCCAGCTCATCCACGGCGCGCCGCCTCCTCTCCCAGGCCTCGGGCCTCCAGATAGGGCTTGAGCAGGGCCAAGGCCCGCTGATACTGCCCGGCCTTTACCGCTGCCAGCGCCTGGGTGACGGCCTCATCCTGATTTCCCTCCAGCAGCGCCAGCAGCGCCTTTCCGCGGCTGGAGCCCAAAACTGCCTGCATCTGCGCGGGGTCCACGGGCAGACGATCTGCCAAGGAAACCGCCTCCTTCCAACATCAGGTTCGTTCTCTCTATCCTATGCCGCACAAGGAAACAAGGTGACAGTTTGAAAGTTTTAATTTTATCCGATTCCCACCGCCGGGTCGAGCCCATGGCCGAGGCGGTGCGGCTGGCCCGGCCGGACTATGTGATTCATCTGGGCGACATCGCCCCCGACGCCGCCGCGCTGTCGAAGAGATTTCCGCTGCTGCCGCTGATCTCGGTCAACGGAAATTGTGATTTTACCGACTACAGCCGTGAGACCCGGATTGTGGAGCTGGGCGGAATCCGCTTTTTCCTGACCCACGGCCACCGCTACGGCGTCAAGCAGGACCTGCTGCGGCTGAGTCTGGCGGCCCGGGAGGCCGGGGCGCAGGCAGCCCTCTTCGGCCACACCCACCAGGCGCTGGCCGAGCAGCGGGACGGCCTGTGGCTGATTAACCCCGGGACCTGCGGTCCCACAGTCCGTCCCACCTGCGCCGTACTCAACTTGGACCGGTCCGGCCTCCGGTGCCGGATACAATCTATCTGCGATTGGAGCGAGGAACCATGATTTTAGCCGTCGATATCGGCAACAGCAACATCGTCCTGGGCTGCATCCAGGGCCAGACAATTGAAAAGGAGGCCCGCATTGCCACGGACCTCATCAAGACCTCCGACCAGTATTGCGCGGAGCTGAAGAATATGCTGGACCTGCTGGAGGTTTCGGTCAGCTCCATTGAAGGCAGTATCATCTCCTCGGTGGTGCCGCCGCTGCTGAACTCCTTCAAAACCGCCATCCGCAAGCTCACCGGCCTGACGCCGCTGGTGGTGGGTCCCGGCATCAAGACCGGCCTCAATATCCTCCTGGACAATCCGGCCATTGCCGGCGGCGACCTGATCGTCGGCGCCGTGGCGGCCCTGGCCGAGTATCCCGCCCCCATGCTGATTATCGACATGGGAACCGCCACCACCATCACCGCCATTGACGCCAAGGGCAACTACCTGGGCGGCTGCATCTGCCCCGGCGTGAAGATCGCCGCGGAAGCCCTGAGCTCCCGGACGGCCCAGCTGCCGGCCATCAGCCTGGAAGCGCCCAAGAAGGCCATCGGCCGCAATACCGTCGATTCCATGCGCTCCGGCCTGATGATGGGCTCCGCCGCGCTGCTCGACGGGATGATTGAGCGCATGGAGGCCGAGCTGGGGCAGGAGACCACGGTCATCGCCACCGGCGGCATTGCCCGCTTCGTCATTCCCATGTGCAAGCGGAAGATCTACTATGACAAAGATCTGCTGCTCAAGGGCCTGCTGCGGCTCTATGAGAATAACAAGAAGCCCGGAGGACGCTGAGCATGGACCGGGAATATCTGCCGGATCTTCTGCCGGTTCCGGCGGAAGCGGTGGCCGCCTGGGCCAAGACCCATGGCACGCCATTCTACCTCTATGACGAGGCCGGACTGGAGGCGTTGATTTCGCGGGTACAGACGGCCTTTGGCTGGAATCCCGGATATGTGAACTACGTTCGGCTTCGGGAGAATCCCAATCCGGCGCTGCTGCGGCTGCTGTATGACGGCGGCTCCGGCGTGTCCGTGTCCAACGGCCTGGAGCTCCGATTGGCCCGGCAGTGCGGCTTTTCCGGCGTCAGGCTGCTCTATGCGCCCACCCGGCGGGACCCGGAGGCGGAGGCGCTGGCCAGATCCCTCGGCGCGGCATGGCTGATTCATGCCCAGGCCCTGCTGCCGGATGCGCCGGTGCCGGTCCTCTATCTGCGGGTCGTCCGGGACAGCAGCTATATGGAGCCCGCGGCACGACGCCGCCAAAATCGAATCAAGGCCGGCTTTACCGAGGCGCAGCTGCGGGAGGCCGTGGTTCGGCTGCGCGGTTGGACGTCGTCGGAGGTGGGGCTGGCCGCCTATAATACCTCCTATGATTTGCTGCCCGGGATGCTGGCCTCCCGGTGGACGGATCTGCAAAAGCTGGCGCGGCAGCTTCAGCAGGAGACCGGCGCATCGATCCGGCGGTTTTACCTGGGCGAGGGGCCGGGCGTGGTGTACCGGCCCAGCTTCACCGGCCCCACCCTCGAAGAGGAGGCCGAGGCGCTCCGCACAGCGGTGGGCGAGACGGACTGTGTGCTCTCCACCGGCATCTGCAAGCAGGTGCTGGAGCGCCACGGGCTGCTGGTCACGTCGGTGGTGGAATGCCGGACCGTCTACCGGAACTATCTGGTGGTAGACGCCGGGATCAGCCAGTATCTCCGGCCCGCCCTGCACCAGGCCTACCGCCATATCTCCATTCTCGGCAAGACGCAGCCGGAAAACCGGCGGCTCTGGCAGGTGGTGGGTCCCACCGACGAGGACCTGGACCGGTTCAGCGACGGACGCATGCTGCCCAATTGCCGGCCCGGGGATCTTTGTATCGTGCACGACGTGGGCTGCGGCGGCAGGAGCAGCCCCATGCTGTCGGTAGGGCAGACCGTGGCCCCGGAATACCTGTACCGGCGGGATGGAACCATCGTGCCCATCAGTCCCGCCCGCAGTGCCGAGGACGTGTGGACCTTCCTCTACGGAGGTCTATAGCATGGTCAGGGCGATGCCGACGCTGACCATGGTGCAGGCTGCCACGGCTACCATCACGAGATTTTCTACAATACAGGTGATCCATGCGCGGCGCTCGCTGGCACGGAATCGCGCTTCTTCCCGCCGTTCTCTGGCGTGCCAGTCCGGCTGATACCCAGCCTGCTTCCATACGATCACTTTTCCGTCCATTTCCATCATCCTTTCCGCGGTTTGAGCGCAGTATCAGGCTGCCTAAAACCACCGCTGAAAACTTTTCCATCACGTTGACAGTATATCACATGCTCCGTCCCATAAACGGGACGGACGATACAGTAGGAGGCGCACCATGCGGGAATTTTTTTTACAGCACGGTCAGACAGAGTTTCTGCACTGCTGCCAGTGGGAACCGGCTTGCCAGCCCATCGGCGTTGTGCAGCTGGTCCACGGCGTGGCGGAGCATATCGCCCGCTATGACGGCTTTGCCCGTTTTCTGGCCGACCGGGGCTATGTCGTCGTCGGAGAGGACCATCCCGGTCACGGGAAATCGGTGCCCACTGGCGAGGCTCTGGGCTATCTTGACGGCGGCTGGGAGGCTGCGGTGCGGGGCGTGCATCAGCTCTACGTCAAAACCCGCGGCGCGTTTCCAGATCTGCCCTACTTTATCCTGGGCCACAGTATGGGCTCCTTCCTGATGCGGACCTATCTCTATACCTTCCACGACGATCTGGCCGGGGTGATTTTGTCCGGCACAGGCTGGCAGAACCCTGCGGTTCTGGCCGCGGGACGGGCGATCTGTCGGACCGAGGCATTGCATCTGGGGGAGCGGCAGACCAGCCGTCTGCTGCAAAAGCTGGCCTTCGGCGCGTACAACGAGGCTTTTGCGCCCAATCGAACGGCGTTTGACTGGATCTCCTCGGACCCGGCCGCGGTGGATCAGTATGTGGCCGATCCCTTCTGCGGCTTCGATCCCACCATCCAGCTCTACGGCGAGATGTTCCGCGGCATGGCCAACAACCAGAAGGCGGAGAATCTCTCCCGGATGCAGAAGCAACTGCCGGTTCTGTTCCTCTCCGGTGCGCTGGACCCGGTGGGCAGTCAGGGGAAGGGCGTCCAGAAGACCGCCGAGGCCTTCCGCCGGGCCGGCATGGAGGATGTCACGGTAAAGCTCTATGCGTCCATGCGCCATGAGCCCCTCAACGAGGTGGGCCGGGAGCAGGTTTACGGCGATATTCTCGCCTGGCTCCAGCGGCGCCAGACGGGTGGCCCAGCCGGGAAATAGAAAAGGTTGCAATTTGTAACCGACTGTGATACAATGTATCTAAGGCAGCACCGCACAATTTGACAAGAGCATTCGGCCAAAGATTTTGCCTCATACG
>DSLMC04102__coassemble_785_pt1 | contig 34089 bp, 36 predicted proteins | sample DSLMC04102__metabat2_high_PE_031 | metagenome-assembled genome bin DSLMC04102
TTGATTGAACGCGAAGGGGCCCTTGGGCCCCTTCACACTTCCCCCGCTGCTCTGTTACAGGCATCTTCAGCGAGGTTTTTGACAGTCTGCAGGGACGCGTTGTATGAGACGGCGCGTCCCCAGACTTTCACTTCCCTCGCTGAGGCATGATGCGACCGAGCAGCGGAAAATATCTGCAAGAAAATTTCCCGGCGGCTGTAAGACAGCCCCGGGTTTTTTTGATATAGTAAGTGAAAGGACCTTTCAGAGAGGAGGACGGACTGTGGAAGATGAAAAAATCGTGGCCCTCTACTGGGCACGCAATCCGGACGCCATCGCCCGGACCGACGAAAAATACGCGCCCTACTGCCGCGCCGTGGCCCGGAACATCCTCGGCAGCCCCGAGGACGCCGAGGAATGCGTCAATGATACATGGCTGGGGGCCTGGAACTCCATCCCGCCCCAAAAACCGGTGGTGCTCAAGCCCTTTCTGGCCAAGCTGACCCGGCGGATCTCCTTCAACCGCTGGCGGCGTCAGTCGGCCCAGAAGCGGGGCGGCGGGGAAATCGACGCGGTGCTGGATGAGCTGAAGGACTGCGTAGCCCGGGACGGCGACCCCGAGGGCGAGGCCATCGCCGCGGCTCTGGGGCAGACCATCCGGCAATTTGTCCGGCAGCTGCCGCCCCGGGAATGTGACCTCTTCGTCCGGCGCTACTTCTACACCGAATCCGTGGCCGCGGCGGCCAAGCACTGCGGCCTCACCGAAAATCACGCCGGGGTGATTCTGTCCCGGACCCGGCAGAAGCTCCGGGCACACCTATGTAAGGAGGGATTTCTCCATGAATGAACAGGATCTCTATGAAAGCATCGGCCAGGTGGACGACGACGTGCTGCTGCGCAGCGACAAAAAACGCCGGTCCTCGCGGCCCTGGTGGGCCGCGGCCGCCGCGGCGGTCTTGGCTGCGGCCATTGCCGTGGGCATTTTCTTCCCCGGCGGGCCGGCCTCCACCACCGCCTACGCCGTCACCGAAGCCAGCTACCCGGAAATGGCTCCCTATCCCAATGAAATGGACGCCGACTTTGAAGCCCAATACGACGCCTGGCAGACGGACAAGCGCGCCCAGGACCGGGACCCGGCCTATGCCGACGGCCTGGAGGGCTACTTCCGCGCCAGCATCCCCGCCTTCCTCAGCGGAGCCGGTACGGAAAACCGGGCCTATTCCCCGCTGAACGTCTATATGGCTCTGGCCATGCTGGCCGAGCTCACCGGCGGCGAGAGCCGGGACCAGATTCTCACCCTGCTGGGCGGCGACTCCATCGAGGCCCTGCGAGCCCAGGCCAATGATCTCTGGAACGACCACTACTCCAACGACGGCGCCACCACCAGCATTTTGGCCGGGTCCCTCTGGCTGGAGGACGGCGTGCCTTTCAATCAGAATACGCTGAACACTCTGGCGCAGAACTACTACGCCTCCAGCTTCCGGGGAGATCTGGATTCCCCGGCCATGACCGAGGCGCTGCAAAGCTGGATCAACGATCAGACCGGCGGTTTGCTGGCCGACCAGGTCCAGAACCTGAAGCTGTCTCCCGACGCCATTCTGGCCCTGGTGACCACGGTCTGCTACCAGGCCAAGTGGAGCAGCCGGTTCTCCGAGGAAAACACCGCGCCCCAGACCTTCCACAGCCCGGTTGGCGACGTGACCAAGGACTTTATGCACACGAGCTTCGACGGCCACTACTACTGGGGTGACCAGTTCGGCGCTGCCGGTCTGTCTCTCGCCAACGGCGGCGGGACCATGTGGTTCCTCCTGCCCGACGAGGGCGTCAGCCCCGAGGATCTGCTGGCCGATCCTGAGGCCATGGACTTCCTGCTCTCCGGCGGGGAATGGGACCAGGAGAAATATCTGATCGTCAATCTGGCATTGCCGAAGTTCGATATTTCGTCCCAAATCGACCTGGGCGAGGGCTTGCAGGCATTGGGCGTCACCGACGTCTTTGACCCTGACCGGGCCGACTTCTCTCCGATGCTCTCCGGCAGTGCTGAGGACCTCTGGCTCTCCGAGGCCAAGCACGGCGTCCGGGTGGCCATCGACGAGGAGGGCGTCACCGCCGCGGCCTATACCGAAATGGCCATATCCGGAGCCGGCGCCCCGCCGGAGAATGAGATCGACTTCACCCTGGACCGCCCCTTCCTCTTCGCCCTGACCGACACCCAGGGCCTGCCCCTCTTTGTCGGCGTGGTGAACCAGCCGTAGGGGCGCGCATCGCGCGTCCGCGCCGGGTCCGTTGTCTGCCGGGCCCGCTTCAGGGCGGATATGCAATCCGCCCCTACGGCAGGGACGGTGGTCGGTGCGGTCTACTGCCTCGGACACCGGTACCTGGTTTCGGGCGGCCATACAGGCCGCCCCTACGGCGGATTTCCAGGCGGGTCCGTAGGGGCGGGCTTGATGCCCGCCCGTGCCCAGCCGCAGCAGCCACCCAGGCCGCAACCCATCCTCCCCGGTTCTGGCGGCATGTGGGCATGCCGCCCCAGCGTGTCGAAAAAGTCTTTTCGCCACGCTGTGCGTATTTTTAAACTTTCTAAAAAGTTTAAAAATACGTGTCGATTGAACGCGAAGGGGGCTTTTTGCCCCCTTCACACTTCCCCCGCTGCTCTGTCACAGACATCTTCAGCGAGGTTTTTCGACAGTCTGTGGCGGCATGTGGGCATGCCGCCCTACGGCAAAAACGGGGTCCCTGCGGTCGGCGGACTGCCTTGCGCGCGGAGGCTGGCGGGCCGATGTGGGCATCGGCCCCTGCTGCCTTCACGTTTCCTTCACCACCACCCGGCCGTCTTCTACGGCGGTGCAGAGACAAAGCCGGTCCTCGGCCCGGAGCAGGCGGTCGGCCACGGGGGCCTCGATGTCGGCGCGGATGGCCCGGCGGATGTCCCGGGCGCCGCCGGGGCCTTTGGCGCACTGGGCCGCCAGACAGGCCGCCGTCTCCGGCGACAGCTGGAGATCCGCCCCGGCCCGGGCCGCCCGCTGGACCGTCTCCCGGAGCTCCAGGGCGGCAATCTGCGCCAGCGTCTCCTGGGACAGGGCGGAAAAGGTCACCACCGCGTCCAGGCGGCCCAAGAACTCCGGTGAGAAATACTCCCGCAGGGCCTTCCCTGCCGGGTCCCCCAGCTTTCCGCCCAGGAAGCCCACCTGGTCCAGATTGTTCCGGCCGCTGCCCAGGTTGGAGGTCATGACCACAATGGTATTGCGGAAGTTCACGTGTCGGCCCATGGAATCGGTCAGAATGCCGTCCTCCAGCACCTGGAGGAGGATGGAGGTCACATCCCGGTGGGCCTTCTCCAGCTCGTCCAGCAGCACCACCGCATAGGGCCGCCGCCGGACCGGCTCGGTGAGCTCACCGCCCTCGCCGTGGCCCACGTAGCCGGGCGGCGCGCCCAGCAGCCGGGATACGGCGTGCTGCTCCATATATTCCGACATATCCAGCCGGACCAGAGCGTCCCGGCTGCCGTAGACGCAGTCGGCCAGGGCCTTGCACAGGGCCGTCTTGCCCACGCCGGTGGGGCCCAGAAACAGCAGCGACGCCACGGGCCGCTTCTCGTCGGCCAGCCCCATTCTGCCCCGGCACACGGCCTCGGCCACGGCCGCCACGGCCTTCTCCTGCCCCAGGACCTGCCCCGAAAGGGCCGCCCGGAGTCCCAGGAGCCGCGCCCGGTCCGACTGGGTCACCTTTCCCACCGGTATGCCGGTCCGCAGGGAGACGGCCTTGGCCACGTCCTCCCGGTCCACCACCCGCTGGGCCAGAATGCCCCGCTGCTGCCGCAGCAGCTGCTGGAGCTTATCGCGAATGGACGCCGCCTGCTCGAACCGGTTCTCCCGCACGGCTTGGCTCAGCTCCCGGTTCAGGGTCTGGCGGGCCGTCTCGGTCCGGTCCGCCAAGAGCTCGCCGCCGGTCCGGGCCGCCGCCTCGTCCAGCACGTCTACGGCCTTGTCCGGCAGAAAGTTGGCCGGCAGATACCGGCGGCTCAGATCCACCGCCGCCTCCAGCGCCTCGCGGCTGATTCGGATTCGATGGTGCCGCTCCAGACCCGGCTGCAAGGCCTCCAGCATCCTGAGGGCCGTCTCCCGGTCCGGCTCCTCCACCTTCACCGGCCGGAACCGCCGCTCCAGGGCCGCGTCCTTCTCGATGTGCTGGCGGTACTCCTCCAGGGTCGTGGCTCCGAGGATCTGCACCTCGCCCCGGCCCAGGGCCGGCTTCAGCAGATTGGCCGCGTCAATGGCCCCCTCGGCCGCGCCCGCGCCCACCAGGGTGTGCATCTCGTCCACAAACAAGATCACATTGCCGGCGCGGTGAATCTCCGTCAGGATATCCCGGACCCGCTCCTCAAACTCGCCGCGATACTTGGTCCCGGCCAGCACCGAAGCCATGTTCAGGGAAAACAGCCGCTTGTTCTTCAGCTGCTCCGGCACCAGGCCCTGGAGCATCCGCTGGGCCAGTCCCTCGGCGATGGCCGTCTTCCCCACCCCCGGCTCCCCGATCAGGGCCGGGTTGTTTTTATTCTTCCGGCAGAGAATGGCAATGACCGTGTCAATCTCCCGGTCCCGGCCCACCACCGGGTCGGCATCCGCCGCCTTCTCCACCATATCCACGCAGAATTGTTCCAACAGACGCATATTGACGCCCCTTTCCGCCTCGGGCCGGTGCTGTACCCCGGCCTGGAGGTCCTCATAGAGATCGGTGAACACACAGTCCAGACTGGTGCCGTGCCGCAAAAGCAGCTGGGCCGCCGTGGAATCCTCCAGCCGCGTGATGGCCAGCAGCAAGTGCTCCGGGCTCACCTCCGCCGCCGCCAGCCGCCGGGCCTCCAGCGCCGCCCCGGCCAGCAGGCCCAGGGCGTGGTCCGAAAAGCCCTGGATCATCGGCAGCCCCGGCGTGCCGCTGCCCCGGGCCCGGAGAATTTGCCGCAGCGCCTCCGGGTCCCACCCGCTCTGCTCCAGCACCCAGGCCGCCTCGGTCCCCCGCCGCTGCATCAGCGCCAGCAGCAAATGCTCGCTGCCCACCATGCTGTGGCCCAGCAGCACCGCCTCCCGCCGCGCCGTCGTCAGCAGCTTCGTCAGCTCTACGCTCAAATCCATGACTTCACCGTCCTCTCCCTTCCTGGTAGTCTTCCCCTGCCCGAGAAAAATATACCAGGCCCCCGGCCTCCTCGCATATTTCCATTTGCATTTTCGGGAAAACATGATAGAATAAAGACGCAATCTATTCTGGAGGTGTTACTTCATGGCATATGTCATCTCTGACGAGTGCGTCAGCTGCGGTGCTTGCGCCGAGGCCTGCCCCGTGGGCGCCATCAGCGAGGGCGACGGCAAGTACGTCATCGACGCCGACACTTGCGTTGAGTGCGGTACCTGTGAGGGCGAGTGCCCCAACAGCGCCATTTCCCAGGGCTAATCTCGTACACAGCCAAAAGCCTGTGCGCCATGCACAGGCTTTTTGATTACTTGCCGCGGCGAGCGGACCCACCGGAGCCCGGAACAAAGCGCACCGGGGGGCCGGGCGGGGATGAACCCCGCCCCTACGACAACCTTGCAGGTGTGTCTGTAGGGGAGGGCTTTATGCCCTCCCGTGCCCAGGTCCCGGAACCACCGGGGTCCGGAACACGGCGCACCGGGTTTTGGCGGCATGTGGGCATGCCGCCCTACGGACCACCCGAGGCCACAGCGGTCGGCGGGGTTCCTTGCACGCGGGGCTGGCGGGCCGATGTGGGCATCGGCCCCTACGATCAGAGAGGAGGCGCTCTATGGCCCTGGAAACACTCTGGAACGGCGTCACGCTCCGGACTCCGGCGGGGCGCTTCCCTCTGGGGACGGATTCGGTGGCGCTGGCGGCGTTTGCCCGGATTGCCCGGGGGAGCCGCGTGGCAGACCTGGGCTGCGGCAGCGGAGCCGTGGCCCTGATGCTGCTGGCCTCGGAGCCCGGCTGCGCCGTCACAGGCATCGAGCTGGACTCGCTGGCCGCCCAGGCCGCCCGGGAAAACGCCCGGGAGAACCGGGTGAATTTCACCGTGGTCGAGGGGGATCTGCGGCAGATCGAGACGCTGCTGCCCGCCGGACAGATGGACGCCGCCGTGTCCAACCCGCCCTACTTCCCCGCCGGGAGCGGTCCCGGCGCGTCCATGGCCCGGAGCGAAGTCTGGCTGCCGCTGACGGATCTCTGCCGGGCCGCCGGATGGCTCCTGCGCTGGGGCGGGACCTTCTCTCTGGTCCACCGGCCCGAGCGGCTGGCCGGCCTGATCGGCTGCCTTCAGGCCCAGCGGCTGGAGCCCAAACGGCTCCAGCTGGTCCGCCATCGGTCCGGCGGACCCGTGAGTCTCCTGCTGCTGGAGGCCAAAAAAGGCGCAAAGCCCGGCCTCCGCTGGGAGCCGGACTGCATTCTCTATGATGAGCAGGGCCGCGAGACCAACGCCTGCCGGGCCCTCTACCACCGCGACGGAAAGGAATGTGATTGACATGGCCGGGACGCTCTATCTGGTCCCCACCCCCATCGGCAACCTGGGGGACATCTCCCAGCGCTGCCGGGATACGCTGGCCCAGGCGGACTTTATCGCCGCCGAGGACACCCGCGTGAGCCTCAAGCTGCTGAACCATCTGGAGCTCAAAAAGCCCCTGGTCAGCTACTACGAGCACAATCAGGCCGAGAGCGGCCCGAAAATCCTCCAGCGGCTGCTGGCCGGAGAGACCTGCGCGCTGGTCTCCGACGCCGGGTCCCCCGCCATCTCCGACCCCGGTGAGGGCCTGGTGGCACTCTGCGCCCAGGCCGGGGTGCCGATCTGCGCCATTCCCGGTCCCTGCGCCGTGATTACCGCCCTGAGCGTCTCCGGCCTGCCCACGGGCCGGTTCACCTTCGAGGGCTTTCTCTCCACCAACCGCAAGAGCCGTACCGACCATCTGGACTCCCTCCGGGCCGAACAGCGGACCATGGTCTTCTATGAGGCCCCCCACAAGCTCCTCCACACCCTGGAGGATATGGCCGCGGTCTTCGGCGAAGGACGGCGCATCAGCCTCTGCCGGGAGCTGACCAAGCTCCACGAGGAGATCCTCCGCACCACCCTGGGCGAGGCCATCGCCCTGTACCGGGAGACGCCGCCCCGGGGCGAGTTCGTCCTGGTGGTGGAGGGCGCGGAAGCGCCCCCGGCCCAGCAGGCCACCCTGGAGGAGGCCGTGGCCCTGGTGGCAGCCCTGATGGAACAGGGGCGCAGCCGCAAGGACGCCGCCAAGGAGGCCGCCGCCCAAACCGGGTTCAGCAAGAACGCCCTCTACAGCGCGTCCATGGAGGGCTGACGCCCTGTCTTACCGAAAGGAGCGAACCAATGAAGCAGACGTTCTTCTGCGTCCACTGCGGCGCATCGCTGCCAGAAGGGGCAGAAGCCTGTCCCGTCTGCGGCAAACGCCAGCTGCCGCCGGTCCCCGCGCCCACCGGCCGCAGCCGTCTGGCCATGCGGCTCCTGGCCGCCCTGTCCCTGCTGCTGATCGCCGCCGCCGTGATTCTCCGGATCTTATTCTGAGGGTGCACACAAAGCCCCGCAGCCCAAACGGCTGCGGGGTGTTTTTTACGGTATATAGATCATGTCGATGCCCTTTTGGAGCGTCTCGGCGTCGATGGCGCCTCGGGCTTGGGCGATGGCGTGGCCGCCGGCGTCAATGAAATAGGTCGTCGGCAGGGAGTAGACGCCGTAGGTGATGGCGGCATTGCTCTCGGTATCGAAGAGCACCGGGAAGGTATAGCCCGCCTCCTCCAAAAAGGCCTGGGCCGTGTCCAGGGTCTCCCGGCTGCCGTCGGTCATATTGACCATCAGAAACTGGACGTCCTCGCCCAGGGTCTGGTAGGCGGCGTCAAAGTCCGGCATCTCGCTCTGGCAGGGGCCGCACCAGCTGGCCCAGAAGTTCAGGACGATGGGCTTGCCGAAGTAGTCCGAGAGGCGGACCGCGTTGCCCTCGGCGTCGAACACCGTGAAGTCCGGCGCTTGGACGGGCTGCGGCTCTTCTGCCTCCTCCGTCTCTTCCGCTTCCTCCGGCGTCTCGTCGGGGGCTTCCTCGGCCGCAGGCGGTTCCTCTTCCGGCCCCTGGGGCTCGGACACCAACACGTCGGCCTCCACCTGGGCGCTGAGGCTTCGATAGAGGACCCCGGCTCCGGCCAGCAGCACAACCAGGGCGATGGCCACGATCAAAAGCGTTTTCTTCTGGTTCATAGGGCCTCCTAACTCAGCATGGCCAGCAGGCGGCCCAGGGTTCCGGTGGCCATCAGCAGGCCAATGGCGATGAGCAGGCCGCCGCTGATGCGGTTGATGACGGCGTAGTGGCGCTTCACCCAGTCAAAGGTGGATTTGAGCTTGTCGATCAGCAAGGCGCTGAGCAGGAACGGCACGCCCAGGCCCAGGGAATAGGCCAGCAGCATGACCATGCCCTGGACCACGTGGCCCTGCTGGGAGGCCAGTGCCAGCGCCGAGCCCAGAAACGCGCCCACACAGGGGGTCCAGCCCAGGGAGAAGATCAGGCCGAAGATCAGGGCGGAGAAAAAGCCCATATGCTCGCCGTCCACCCGGAAGCGGCTGCCCTGGAAGAAGGACAGGCGGAACACGCCCAGGAAGCTCAGGCCGAAGAAGATGACCAGCAGGCCCGAGACGATGTTGACGGCGGTCTGGTGGGACTTCAAAAAGCTGCCCAGAGTCCCGGCCAGCGCGCCCATGGCCACAAACACCACGGTAAAGCCCAGGATAAAGCCCAGGGCGTTGGTCAGGGTCTTGCGGGTGGACCGTTCGCCGCCGCCGGCAAAATAAGAGACGTAAATGGGCAGCATCGGCAGCAGGCACGGGGAGAGGAAGGTGATGATCCCCTCCAGGAAGGAGATGAGATAGGTCATGGGAGTCCTTTCCGTGAGTGTTGATTCGCCGCGGCGGCTCACTCAGCCAGATACTCGGCGGCGTAGTGGGAGGCCACAGCGCCGTCGGCCACCGCGGTGACCACCTGCCGCAGCTCCTTGGTGCGGACGTCGCCCACGGCGAAGACGCCGGGGATATTGGTCCGGGTGGTCTCGTCGGCCGCAATGTACCCCGCCGGGTCCAGGGCCACCTGTCCCGCCACCAGCTCCGTATTGGGCTGACGGCCGATGCTGACGAAGACGCCGTCACAGGGCAGCTCGGTCAATGCCCCGGTGTTCTTGTCCCGGAGGGTCAGGCCGGTGAAGGTCTCGCCATGGTTCAGGGCGGCCACGGTGGCGTTCCAGTGGAAGATCACGTTTTCGGCCTCCTGGAGGGGCTGGTGGTAGACCTTCGTCGCCCGAAGGCTGTCCCGCCGGTGGATCAGATGGACCTCCTTGGCCACGCGGCTCAGGAGCAGGGCGTCAGCGGCAGCGGTATTGCCGCCGCCCACCACGGCCACGGTCTTGCCCCGGTAGAACATGCCGTCACAGGCCGCGCAGTAGTGGATGCCCCGGCCCAGCCAGGCCTCCTCGTCCGCCACGCCCAGGGGGCGGGGGTTGGCTCCGGTGGCCAAGAGGACCGTCCGGCCCCGGAAGTCGCCGTCGGTGGTATGGGCTACCTTAATCTTGCCGGTCAGGTCCAGGGACAGGACCTCGCAGAGCTGGGTCTCCGCGCCGAAGCGCTCGGCCTGGGCCTCCATCTTCTGGCCCAGGGTGAAGCCGTCGATGCCCTCGTCGAAGCCGGGGTAGTTGTCCACCTGCTCGGTCAGCGCAATCTGGCCGCCGGCGGAGAGCTTCTCCAGCACCACGGTGGAGAGACCCGCCCGGGCGCAGTAGAGGGCGGCGGCGTATCCGGCGGGGCCGCCGCCGACAATCAATACATCATAGAGCTTGTCCATGGAAGAAACCTCCTCAGGTCAGATAGGGCGCGAGGAACGCGTCAATGGCGGCTTTGGAATCCGGGGCCACCATGGTATCCAGCAGGGTGCCGCCCCGGTAGAGCAGGAAGGTGGGCACCAGCTCCACGCCCTGGTCGTCGGCCAGCGCCGGATAGTCGTCCATGTTGATCTGGGCCACGGTGACGCGGCCGTCGTACTGCTCGGCCACCTTGGCCAGCGCCGGTCCGATCCGGCGGCAATAGACGCACCAGGGCGCCCAGAACTCCACCAGCAGCAGGCCCTGGGCCTGGTCCATCGCTTCGCGGAACTGCGTATCATTCATTGTAATCGTTGCCATGGGGATGTCCCCTTTCGTTTTTCTTTAGCATACCCCATCGGGGCCAAAAGTACCGTGACGAAATCACCTTTGATTTCCGGCGCAGTCTATATTATACTAAATAGAAAGAAAATGCGCAATGCGTTTGGAGGTACTGAGATGGAACTGGCGGCATTTTTCCCCATGTGGGACCAGCTGACCGAGACCCAGCGGCAAACCCTGACCCAAATCGCGGTGCGGCGGCAGGCCCAGGCCGGCGCCGTGCTCCACCGGGGCAGCGACGACTGTCTGGGCCTGCTGCTGGTGGAGTCCGGCCAGCTCCGGGCCAGCCTGCTCTCTCCCGAGGGCCGGGAAATCACCATTTACCGGCTGTTCCCCCGGGACATCTGTCTGTTCTCGGCCTCATGCATGATGCGGAGCATCCAATTCGATATCACCATCGAGGCGGAAAAGGACACCCAATTTCTCCTGGTGCCGCCGGACCGGTTTCAGGCTCTGATGGCCCAGTCGGCCCCTCTGGCCAACTACACCAACGAGATCATGGCCAGCCGGTTTTCCGAGGTCATGTGGCTGATGGAGCAGGTCATGTGGAAGCGGTTCGACCAGCGGCTGGCCCAGTTCCTGCTGGAGGAGAGCGCCCTGGAGGGCAGCCAAACCCTGTATCTGACCCATGAGAAAATCGCCAACCACCTGGGCACGGCCCGGGAGGTGGTGACGCGGATGCTCCGGTACTTCCAGTCCGAGGGCATGGTCCAGCTCCGCCGGGGCGTCGTGGAGCTCACCGACCGCGCCAAGCTGGAGGCCATGTAGGCCCCGCACCACGCGTCAGATGCGCCCGCCGAACGCGCATGCCTCGTAGGGGCGCGCATGGCGCGTCCGTGACCGGGATTTCGAGTCACAATCCGCCCGGCAGCCGGGCCGATGTGGGCATCGGCCCCTACGCGGGACCATCGAACCCCGGCGCGAATCGGAACCCGGTCTCGGGCGGCCATATAGGCCGCCCCTACGTGAAGACCGGAAACGGGCCTGTAGGGGCGGATTGTATATCCGCCCGCGCTGATGCACCCCCGCCGAACGCGCCCCTATGGCGCATTCGCCTCTTTCTCTCCTCTCGCATAAAAATGCACCCGCCCGGGTAATGGGGGCGGGTGCTATGTCATTTACAGCATGGACAGGATCTGCGCCTTGGGACGGGCGCCGGCGGATTGGCGGACCACCTTGCCGTCCTTCATGACCACCAGGGTGGGGATGCTCATGACCCGGAAGGCAGAGGCCAGCTCCTGCTGCTCGTCCACATTGATCTTGCCGACCTTGATGTCGGGCCGCTCCCGGGCAATCTCCTCCAGGATCGGTCCCACCATCCGGCAGGGGCCGCACCAGCTGGCCCAGAAATCCAGCAGCACCGGCTTGTCGCTCCGCAGGACTTCTTCGTTGAAATTTTCTCGATTGATGGTAAGGGCTGCCATATCGATCACCTCTCGGTTCAAGTTTCTTTGTGGCTTTATCCTACCACATAGCATGCCCCGATTCCGTGACGATATCACAATTCCTCACTTCAGCTGCTCCAGGTCCTGTAGATCGGCGATCCGGTCCAGCAGGTACTCGGGGTGCGCTTCCTTCATCAGCGTCTCTCGCGAAAAGCTGGTGGGCACAGCGGCCACGTCCATCCCGGCGGCGTGGCCGGCGGCGATTCCGCTGAGGGCGTCCTCCACCACCAGGCAGGCCCCGGGCTCCACGCCCACCCGGCGCGCTCCCTCCAGGTAGATATCCGGGAAGGGTTTCTTCCGCTCCACGTCGGACCCGGTGACCAGGGCGGTGAACAGGGACTCCGGCGCGCCTACGGCGGCCAGATTGTACTTCACCTTCCGCAGATCCGCCGCCGAGCAGACCGCCAGCTTCAATCCCCGGGCATGGAGCGCTTGCAGCATCTCCCCCACCCCGGCGGGAATCTCCACCTCGGTCATCACCCGCTTGCCATAGTAGTCATAGGCCAGCTCCTTCATGGCCTTGTCATAGACCGCGCCGTGCTTCTCGGCCACGCCGCCGATAAACCGGTCCTCGCCGCAGCCGGTGAATTCCATAAAATCCTCGTCCTGGGCCCGGATGCCGCAGTCGGCCAGCGCCTGGATGGCCGTGGCCCGCATCAGCCACTCGGACTCGATCAAAACGCCGTCCATATCGAACAAAACTGCCTGATACCGCATATATTTGCCTCCTTGGGAAAGATACTTCGGCGGACCCCGCCCTGCGGCATTCGACGGCTGGTCCGTTGGGATTACAAGGGCATCACCGCACAATTGTGTCTGCGGCCTTCGCCCAATCTTTTGCCCCATCCGTGCAGTTATAAAAGGGGGAAATACATACAGTATTCCCGCCCTTTTATAACTTTCGTATGAGGCAAAATCTTTGGCCGAATGCTCTTGCCAAATTGTGCGGTGCTGCCCAAGAAAAAAGAGGACGCGGGTGATCCGTGTCCTCTTATGTGCTTTCTTACAGGGCCTTCTTGGCGGTCTCCGCCAGCAGGGCGAAGGCGGCGGGGTCCTGAATGGCCATCTCGGAGAGAGTCTTGCGGTTCATCTCCACGCCGGCCTTCTTCAGGCCGTACATAAAGCGGGAGTAGTTGAGGCCCAGGGGGGCGACGGCGGCGGAAATACGGGCGATCCACAGCTGCCGGAACTCACGCTTCTTCTGCTTGCGGCCCACGTAGGCGTACACGCCGGACTTCATCACGGCCTGCTTGGCCATCTTGAAGTGGGTGGACTTGGAACCCCAGTAGCTCTTGGCCAGCTTCAGGGTCTTATTTCTTCTCTTGCGCGTCATCATAGCGCCTTTGACTCTTGCCATTTCGTTATCCTCCTATCTGAAAAACCGAATTATTTGTACGGAATCATCTCGCGGATGGCGGCGCTGTTGGTGATATCGGCGTAGCCATTCTTCCGGAGATTTCTGGTGCGCTTGGTGGTCTTCTTGGTGAGGATATGGCTCTTGAAGGCGTGGGCTCTTTTCACCTTACCGGACTTGGTCAGGTTGAATCTCTTCTTAGCGCCGCTATGGGTCTTGAATTTCGGCATGATGGGTTCTCCTTCCGTATAATGGGTTTATTTGGCCGCTGTCTTGGGGCTGAGGAACATGGTCATCAGCCGGCCGTCCAGCTTGGGATTTTTCTCAACGGTGGCGATCTCGGCGCACTGCTCGCCGAACTGCTTCAACAGAACCTCGCCAATGGAGGTATGGGCCATCTCCCGGCCCCGGAACCGCACGGTCACTTTGACGCGGTTGCCGTCCTTGAGGAACTTCTGCGCATTCTTCAGCTTGACGTTGAAGTCGTTGGTGTCGATATTGGGCGACATCCGAACTTCCTTGATCTCCACCACCCGCTGGTTCTTCTTGGCTTCCTTTTCCTTTTTCATCTGCTCGAAGCGGAACTTGCCGTAGTCCATGATCTTGCAGACCGGCGGCGTGGCGTTGGGCGCGATCTTCACCAGATCCAGATCCTTTTCGTAGGCAAGTCTCTGTGCATCGGCAGAGGACATGATCCCCAGCTGTGCGCCGTCTGCGCCGATGAGCCGAACTTCCTTATCGCGGATCTCCTCATTGAGCTGATGTTCTAGTTTACCGATGTGAAACACCTCCAAAAAAAATTAAGCGGATGCACGATGGCACCCGCAAAAAACACCCGCCAGGTTTGGCGAAGAAGTATGTGTTTTAAGAACCTTTTCGCTCTGCGCTGAAGGTGAGGTGCGGGGCCGCCGCTCCTTCTTTTCATAACCTTAGATAGGGTATCACATTCCCGGGCCGTTGTCAAGGGTTTTTTCGTGCAGCAGACGCTCCACGGTGATTTTGCAGGCCACGGCCCGCAGGGCCGCCGCAGCCGCCGCCGGACAATCCGCGCCCGCCGGCGCTTCGGGGTTTTCCACCAGCCGCTCCAGCTCCCCGGCGAAGCCGTCGTAGCCGGCGGCCAGAGAATCGGCCTCCAGCAGTGCGAGAATCGCAGCGATCTCCTGCATGGACAGGACCTTTTTTAAAAGGCAGATCATCAGAAACTTGGCCAGATGGGCCCGGTCGTACTTCTTCTTCTCCGCCGGGGCCGTCAGCTTGAGCTTGACATAGTTGTTGACCATACTGGCCGTCACCGCCGGGCCCTCGCCCACGGTCACCGGCCCCAGGGCCGTGTTCAGCACCAGCAGCACCTGGTCCATATACAGCGCCAGATCCGGCAGCGCCTCCCAGCGCGGCAAAGTGAAATGCATCGTCAAACCTCCAAAATGGTTTCTACGACACCCCCGGAGGCGGATCCGTAGGGGCGGCCTGTATGGCCGCCCGCACCGCACCACCGTTTCTCAGGGGGGCTGGATTTTGGCTCGTAGGGCGGGGTGCCCACACCCCGCCAAACCAGGCCGCCGGGCCGCGGAGCTCTGCAATGGCGGCATGTGGGCATGCCGCCCTACGCCCGAAGCGCTCGGCGGAGTGCCTCGGACGCGGAAGGGCTGGCGGGCCGATGTGGGCATCGGCCCCTACGAGAGGGCTGCACCTGCGGGTGTGGTTTTATGGCAATCGCATTATAGCACAGAAGACAAGATACTGTCAATTTCCCCTTGACGAATTTATGATAACGTGTTACTATCATATTACCTAGTATGCAATACCAGTTCTCGCAGGAGGATGATATTATGAAGGTACAGATTTACGGCGACTCTCTGATGAAGGGCGTTCTGGTCGATGAAAACTTCAAATATAAGCCCGTGGCCGGGAAGCTGCTCCAGGAGCTGACGGCCATTACCGGGGTGGAGACCGTCAACCGGGCCCATTTCGGCTATACCGTGGACAAGGGCCAGGCCGTGCTGCGGAAGGACCTTCAGAAGGGACTGGACTGCGACATCGCTGTCATCGAGTTCGGCGGCAACGACTGCGACTTCAACTGGAGCGAGGTGGCCCGGGCCCCCGAATCGGTCCACCATCCTCACACGCCCATCGGACAGTTCCTTGACGCGGTGTCGCAGATGGCCAAGTCTCTCAAGGACGCGGGCGTCAAGCCGGTGCTGATGTCCCTGCCGCCTTTGGACGCCCAGCGGTATCTCAACTTTATCGGGCGGCTGGGTAACAACACCACCAACATTCTCCACTGGCTGGGAGACGTCAACCGGATCTACCGATATCAGGAGATGTACTCCAACCAGATCAGCCGCCTGGCGGCCAAGCTCAATCTGCCGCTGATCGACGTTCGCAGCCGGTTCCTGGACCGGCGGGACTGCGGCCAGCTCATCGCCCGGGACGGCATCCACCTGACCGAGGCGGGCTACCGCCTGCTGCTGGACGAGGCCCGGCTGACGCTGGCAGGGATGTCCGCCTATTGACGCCCCACAAAAAACAGCAGGCCCGGCGTCTCCCGCTTTGGGAGCGCCGGGCCTTTGCGTCTCTATGCCTGCGGCCGGAACACACGGCGAATCGCCGTTTCACCGGCCGTGAGGATTTCGTCGGTTTTCTCGCCCAACGCCTCTTGCAGCAGGGCGTACTCCTGGGCCACGGCTTCGCCGTGGCAGACCGTGTACGCACCGGCGTCGGTGCCCAGGGCGAGCTTTGCGCCCAGAGCGGCGGCCCGGGCCACGTGCTGCTGCTGGTAGGCCAGCAGCGGCTCCAGGACGCCGTCGGGAAACCGGCCCTCGTGGCGGAGATTGCCGATGGTCACCAGAGTCGGCACCCAAACCGCGCCGGATTCGGCCAGCTGGTGCAGGGTCTCCTCGTGGAGGTAGGCCCCGTGCTCGACGCTCTCAGCTCCGGCGGCCAGAGAGGCCGAGACCGCCGCGTCGCCGTTGGCATGGACCATCACCGCAAAGCCCGCGTCATGGGCCACGGCCACCAGGTCCCGCAGCAGCTCCGGCTCCGCCGGGGTGTCGGTCAGGACGCCGTAGTGGTCAAAGTCCATCAGGCCCGAGGCCATGACTTTAATGAAATCGCCGCCCAGGGCTTTGACCTCGGCCACAAGGGCCCGGTATTCGGCCAGATCCCCAAAGGTTCGGCCCAGAAAGGCCCCGTAATGACCGGCCCGGCAGATATTGAAGGCCGGACTCCGGTAGTCGATCCCATAGGCCCCGGCCAATGCCTTGGCCCGGAGTCCCACGCCCCAGCGGTCGCCGCCGTCCCGGAGAAAGGTCACGCCCCGAGCCGCGTAATCGGCCAGCCGGCGGCGGATCAACGCCTCGTCGGGCGCAGTCCGGTGCCGGGCAAAGGCGGCGCGGTAATCCACGCCGTCGAGAATCATATGAATATGGCAGTCTCCGAACAATCCGCTCGCCTCGATTCGCCGGTCACAGCAGCGGCGCATAGCCGAAAATCATCGTACACAGCAGCCACACCGCCGCCAGACTCGGCAGCATCAGGGCCAAAAAGGTCGCCAGCGGGCCCACAGGTTTACGTCTCATGGTATTTCTTCCTTTCTCAATCACGGCGTTCCCTCCAGGGGCCGCCAGCTGAAATTGACGCCGTCGGCATAGCGGTAGTAGGTCACAGTCTTCTGACCACCACGAATGCGGAAGGTTGCTTCGGGAAAGCCGTCCTCCTGGTACTCCAGGCCCAGGTAACTCCCCCAGCGCCGCTCCCAGTCGCCGCTCTGGAGCAGCGTTGCCAAGGTGTGCAGCACGCCGGTCCCGTCCGGCGTCGCCAGGGAAAAGTCCAGCGCCGTGATCTTATAATCCTGCAAATCCAGTTCCAGGGACAGCTGGCCGTCGCTGCCGGAGAAAAGGCAGGAGGCAAAGGACGCCGTCCGCTGGTCGGTCGGATGATAATAATAGATGACCCGCAGGTCCGTGTATTGTCCTATGCTGTTGGCCGAAACGCCCATCAGCAGCGTCAGCTCCTGACGGAGCCGGGACATCAGGCCGTCCCAGTGGCCGTACCGGCTGCCCACCATCTCCTGGGCCAGCCAGGACTGGGCCGCATCGGGGTCCACCGAGAGGCAGATTCGGTCCAGCAGCGTGGTGGGCTCCTTCTCCGGATAAAAGCTGCTCTGGTCCACGGTCTGGGTGGTCACCCGGCGCAGCAGCCGGGCCTCCTGCTGGCGCATAATCAGATAGGGCGCGGCCAGAATCACCGCCAGAAGGACCAACAGCAGGGCCACTGCCGCTATGCTCCTCTTAGTCATAGGTCGCCTCCCAGCAGCACGGTGACCACGGTGCCCTGGCCCTCGATGCTCTTAAAGTCCATCACGCCGCCGTGGACCTGGACGATGCGCTTGGCGATGGACAGCCCCAGACCCGCGCCGCCCTCGGCCCGGGACCGGGACTTGTCCACCATATAGAAGGGCTCGGTCAGCCGGGACAGGGCCTCGGCGGGAATGCCCCGGCCGTGGTCCCGGATTCGGAAGCAGTAGCCGCCCTCGGTGCGATAGCCCCGGAGCTCTACGGTCTGTCCCGGCTCCGACGCCTTGCGGGCGTTGTCCAGCAGATTATAGAGCAGGGTGTGCAGCAGCGTCGGCTCGCCGGAGAGTTCGGCGTCCTCCACGTCCACCTGGAGCGCCAGGGATTTCTCCTCGTAGCGGAACCGGCTGCTCTCGGCCGCGGCGGCGGCAATGGCGCCGGTCCGCACCGGCCGCAGCTGGGGCGCCGACCGCTCCAGGGCGAAGAGGTCCAGCAGCGCCAGAGACATGGTCTCCATCCGCTTGCCCTCGGAAAAAATATAGTTGGCCGCCCGGAGCTGCTGCTCTCGGGAGAGCGTGCGGCTGCGCATGGTGTCGGCGTAGCCGATGACCGAGGTCAGCGGCGTCTTGATCTCATGGGCGAAGGAGGCCGTGAAGTCCCGCTCCCGCCGCGCCGCATCCTCCAGCTGGGAGATCTGCCGCTCCACGGTATCGGCCATGTGGTTGAAGTCCACAGCCAGAGCCCCCAGCTCGTCGTGGGTGGTGACCAGGGCCCGGCGGGAATACTGGCCCTGGGCCATCAGCCGGGTGGTGCGGGCCAGCCGGTCAATGGGGGCCACGAAGAACATGGACACCACCACGATCACCGCCGATCCCACGGCCAGCGCGCCCAGGATGGCCAGATAGCTCAGGCGCAGGTTTTTGTCCCGGGTCTCGAAAATCGACGTGATATCCCGGAAAAGCCGCACCGTAAAGAGCTGGTCCGCCACCTGGAGCTGCTGGAGCGTCTCGAGAATGTAGCGGCCGTTCTGAACCGACACCTGGGTCGAGACGGTGCCCAGGGTGTCCTCGTCCACCTTCAGGGCGGGGGTAAAGCCCTTGGCCTGCGCCAGCATGATCCCCTCGCCGTCGGTAACCTGGTAGGCATAGCTCCGCAGCCGGACGCCGCTTTCGAGAAACTGCTCCACCGCCTCCCTGGCCCCGACCATCAGCGAAGCGGCCATGGTCTGGCTGGCCATGGAGCCCATGGCCGCGCAGAAGATACCGCTCTCCTGCATGGCGCTCTCATACTGGGCCCGGAGCTCCGACTGAAAGCTGCTGCTGAGGAATACCGTGGTGCAAAGGCTCACCGACATGGCCACGATCAGCACCGTGGTGAGAATCAGCTTGAATTTGAGCTTCACCGGGCTGCCTCCAGCCGGTAGCCCACCTTGTAGACGGCGCTGAGCCGGTCCTGCCAGCCCAGCTTTTTCCGCAGCCGCTGGACATGGAGGTCCACGGTGCGGCTGTCGCCCAGGAAGTCCGACTCCCAGACCCGCTCGTAGATGGTATCGCGGAACAGGGCGATATTGGGATTGCGGACAAAGAGCAGCAGCAGCTCGTACTCCTTCCGGGTCAGCTGGACCGGCACGCCGCCCTTGGTCACCTGCATGGAGCGGACGTCAATATCCACATCGCCGACGGTGAAGTGCTCGTCGCCCTTCCCGGCCCGGCGGAGCACGGATTCCACCCGGGCAATCAGCTCCACCACCTCAAAGGGCTTGACCAGGTAGTCGTCCGCCCCGGCCCGCAGGCCCCGGACCCGGTCCGCCGTGGTCCCCAGGGCCGTCAGAAAGATCACGGGAATTCCCAGGGGCCGAATCTGGTCCATCAGGTCGAAGCCCGAGAGCCCCGGCAGCATGACGTCCAACAGCACCAGGTCGTATGTATAACGCTCCAGCAGATCCGCCGCCTCCATGCCGTCATAGGCACAGGTGCAGGCGTAGCCGCTGGCGGTGAGGTTCAGCTCCACCAGATCCGAGATGGGCCGTTCATCCTCGACGATCAGTACTTTCAGCATAGGTTCTTCCTCCAGAGTTGTTTTCTCGCTCTATAAGATATATACGAAAAACAGGGCGCTCAGGTTTCAGTCCGGCGGAAATTTTGTGATTTTGACGAAGGGGACAGGGCACGTTCCTTCGCCGTAGGGGTGCGTTCGGCGGTGGTGCGTCCCGGACGGATATAAAATCCGCCCCTACGGACCCGCCTCCGGTTTTCTCGTAGAGGCGGGCTTTATGCACGCCCGGAACCGGGTGTGCGATTGCCAAGGCCCCGGCGGTTGCTTCGGCATTGGGCGCATATATAAGCCGCCCCTACGGGCGTAGGGGCGGTGGAAGGGATCAATCCTGATCCCAGTTGTGCCAGATGTTCTGGACGTCGTCGTCGTCCTCCAGCATGTCGATGAGCTTCTCCATGTTCTTGATGTCCTCTTCGCTCTCCAGCTTCTGGTAGTTCTGGGGGACCATCTCAATCTGGGCCGAAGCAAAGGTATAGCCCTTCTGGGTCAGCGCCTCGGTGACGGCGTTGAAATCGTCGGGATCGGTATAAATCTCGAAGACGTCGCCGTCGGCCTGGAAGTCGGCCGCACCGGCGTCCAGGGCGTCCATCATGACGGCGTCCTCTTCGTAGTCGCCGTCCTCGTTGTCGATGATGACCACGCCCTTCTTGTCGAAGCTCCAGGACACGCAGCCGGACGCGCCCAGGCCCTTGCCGAACTTATCGAAGTAATGGCGCATATCCGAGGCGGTGCGGTTCCGGGAGTCGGTCATGGTCTCGACGATGACCGCCACGCCGCTGGGGCCGTAGCCTTCGTAGGTGATGGACTCATAGTTGTCGCCCGCGCCGGCGCCGGAGGCCTTCTCCAGCACGCGCTTGATATTGTCGTTGGGCATATTGGCCGCCCGGGCCTTGGTGATGACGGTGGCCAGCCGGGAGTTGTTGGCCGGGTCGGCGCTGCCGCCCTCCTTCACCGCCACGATCATCTCCTTGGAGAGCTTCGTGAACATGTTGGCGCGCTTGGCGTCCTGCGCACCCTTGGTCTTCTGGATGTTATGCCACTTGGAATGTCCTGACATGGATGTTCTTCCCTTCTCGGTCTAAGTCAAAATTCTTCCGCTATTTTACCATATTCCCCGGGTGAAAATCAACTATCAACCGTAGAAATTCATATAGTCCCGGTGGGTTTCGGCACATTCCACAGGAATCTCCGGAAAGGCCGCCCGGAGCTTGGCCGCCAGCACGGCCACCACCGGATTCTCCGTGGCGAAGTGCCCGGCGTCGATCAGATTGACGCCTTCGGCCTTGGCGTCATAGAATTCGTTGTACTTGACGTCGGCGGTGACGAAGGTATCACAGCCCGCGGCCAGCACGGCGGGCAGCTCGTCGGCGCAGGCGCCGCCGCCCACGGCCACCTTTCGGACCGGCCTGCCGCCGTCCACATACCGAAGCCCCTGAACCTGGAGCCGGGTTTTCACATGGGCCAGGAATTGGGGCAGCGGCTGCGCCTCCACGGCGCCGGCTCGCAGCAGGCCCCAGGGCCGCCCCTGGCCGTCCACGCCCAGGGGGTCCAGGACCTCCACATCCGCAAGGCCCAGGGTCTCGGCCAGCACGTCGTTGACGCCGCCGGGGGCGCAGTCCAGATTGGTATGGGCGTTGAGAGCCGAAATGCCGTGCTTTGCCAGGAACAGGATGGACCGGCCCACATCGTCGCCGTCGGTGACGGATTTCCGGGGCCGGAAAATCAGCGGATGGTGGGTGACCAGCAGGTCCGCCCCCTTGTCCGCCGCCTCCCGGCAGACGCCCTCGAAGGGGTCCAGGGCCACGAGGATCTTGTGGACCTCCTGGCCGGCGCTGCCGCAGAGCAGGCCCACGTTGTCCCAGTCGTATTTCATAGAGAGCGGAGCCAGGGTCTCCACAAAGGTCAGAATATCATGTACCGTCATACTGTCGCCTCATTTCCCGCACCTCGTCCAGGGCGCGTTGGTAGTAGTCGAGCTTTTTCTCGTCGCCCCCGGCGGTGATCCCTGCTACGGTCCGCTCCAACGCGTTCAAAATCCGGTCGAAATAGGCCGGGAGCAGCGGGTCGCCGCTGCGGAGCAGCTGGGGGGAGAGATATTGCTGGCCCGGCGTCAGGGGCGTGCCGCCGCCGAAGCGGGCCAATATGGTGAAGTAGAGAAAGCCGCCGTCCCGGACCAGGGCCTCGGCCTCGATGGAAAACCCCGCCCGGCCCAGATACCGCCGGAGATCGTTGCCCGAGGTCTGGGGCTGGAGAATCAGCGTATACCGGGGATCGTGGACCCAGGCCGCGGCATCGAGAATGGAAGCGATATTGTCCCCGCCCATGCCCGCGATGACGACGGTGTCCACGGCCTCGGGGTCCACGGCGGCCAGACCGTTGGCCGTGAAAAAGTCCATGCGGTCCGCCGTGCCGAATTGGGCGGCGTTGGCTCTCGCCTTTTGCAGGGGCTTTTCCCGGAGATCCGTGGCAATCACATGGGCCGCCCGGCCGGTTTGGAGCAGATGGATGCCCAGATAACCGTGGTCGCAGCCCACGTCGGCCACCCGGGCCCCGGCAGGCACCAGGTCCGCACAGGCCAAAAGCCGCCGGGAGATGGGGAGTTTCATGGAATCACCTCGGAGAATGGATGGAAGATGGCACACCGGCCACCTGGACCGGAACCATGGGAGCACCACACACATCGGAACCGGTTCCGGGCGGGCATAAAGCCCGCCCCTACGAGAAGGCAGGGGCAGTGGCGGCACTCCATGACGCGACAAGGGAGGACGCTTGGCGTCCTCCCTGTTGCCGGAATGTTTACTGCTGCTCCTGGGCGGCGGCCTCGGTGGCTTCGATGAAGCGGTTCACCTGGGCCAGGAAGGCGTCGCAGTCCACACCGTGGACCATGCAGGCCTCTTCCACGGTCTCGCCGCGGGAGGAGGGGCAGCCCAGGCAGTGCATGCCGATGGCCATAAACAGCGGGGCAGTCTGGGGGGCGATGTCAAGGATATCGCCGATGATGGTGGTTTTTTCGATCTTAACCATGGTTCATTGCTCCATTCTTCAATTGTTGGTTTTATTATACCGAATTTTCGCGGTTTTTCAACAGGGAATCTGCGAGCGAAGACGATACGCGCACCGAACGTAGGGAGTCCCGTGCACGCAGAGGCAGCGCGGGTCGATGTGGGCTACGCGGTGATTTCTTACGCCCGGGAGAGCAGGGTGACGGCGGCGGCGATATCGTCCAGGTTGGCGTCCTCCATGCGGCCGGTGTCGAAGAGGCGGGCCGTGTCGGGGTCGATGGGCAGCCGGGCCAGCACCGGCAGGGAGTAGCTCAGGGCGATTTCATCCAGCTTGCTCTCGCCGAAGATCTTGTGGGTCTTGCCGCAGTCGGGGCAGCGGAAATAGCTGTAGTTCTCCACGAAGCCGTAGATGGGCACGTTCATCATCCGGGCCATCTTCACGGCCTTGCCGACGATCATGCTGACCAGGTCCTGGGGCGAGGTCACCACGACGATGCCGTCAATGGGCAGGCTCTGGAAGACGGTCAGGCCCACGTCGCCGGTCCCGGGCGGCATGTCCACGAACATATAGTCCACGTCGCCCCAGCAGACGTCGGTCCAGAACTGCTTGACCGCGCCGGCCAGAATGGGGCCGCGCCAGAGCACCGGGTCGGTCTCCTCAGGCAGCAGCAGGTTGATGGACATGACCTTGATGCCGGACTCGGTCTCGGCGGGGACCATGCCCTCCTCGCTGGCCTGGATCTCGCCGTGGAGGCCGAAGGCCTTGGGCACGGAAGGGCCGGTGATATCGGCGTCCAGAATGGCGGTCTTCAGGCCCAGCTTCTGCATCCCCACGGCCAGCATGGAGGTGACGGTGCTCTTGCCCACGCCGCCCTTGCCGCTGACTACAGCGATGACCTTTTTCACATGGGACTGGGGGTTGGCCTCGGCCAGGAGGCTCTCTTGCTTGCGGTCAGAGCAGCTTTCGCCGCAGCTGGCGCAGTTGCCGGAACAGGATTCGCTCATTGCGATACTCTCCTTTGTGTCGTTTTTCTTAGGCAGCACCGCACAATTTGGCAAGAGCATTCGGCCAAAGATTTTGCCTCATACGAAAGTTATAAAAGGGCGGGAATACTGTATGTATTTCCCCCTTTTATAACTGCACGGATGGGGCAAAAGATTGGGCGAAGGCCGCAGACACAATTGTGCGGTGATGCCCTTATTCTATTGCCTTATTCGCCAATTGTCAACTTGAACTCAGGCGGGTCTCGGCCCAGGCCTTGACGAAGGCGTAGACCTCCCGGACGCTGGCCGTCAGCCGCTGTAGGGGCGGCGTTTCACAGGCGAGGCCCACGGCCTCCTGGCCCTGGGCGCGGGCCAGATACTGGGCCCGGGTCTGGTGGTAGTCGCTGGTGAGAATCAGCACCGTATCGGTCTCCGCGCCCAGGGATTGGGCCAGCGTCCGCGCATACAGCAGATTTTCCCGGGTGTCGGTGGAGCGGTCCTCCTGATGGACCCGGGAGAGGTCCGCGCCGTGGGCCTCCATCCAGGCGGCCATGACCTGGGCCTCGGTGATCCCGTCGCCGTCGGGGTCGCCGCCGGAGAGGATCAGCAATCCGTCGCTGGTTTGAAGATAGGAAAGCCCCAGCTCCAGCCGCCGCTCCAGCTCCTCGGTGGCCTGTCCGTCCTCCAGCCCCACGCCCAGGACCACGGCGTAGTCCGGGTCCAGGGGCTGGTTCTCCGGCGGGGACCAGACAATGGCCGTGCCCACGGCTACCATGACCAGGGCCAGCAGCAGCGCCATGTGGAGCAGACGGCGGACCGTCTTTTTCAAAAAGCAGCCCAGCAGCAGCCCGACGGCCAGGACTGCCAGCGTCAAATAGAGATAATTCATGCTTCCAACTCCAGGGAGAGCTGCTCCCACTGCTCCATCAGCGCCTCCAGCTGGGCCTCGGCGGCCTCCTTCTCGGCGAGGAGCCGGGTCAGCTCCTGATAATCCGAGGCCGCGGCCTCGATCTGGGGCTCAAACTCCGCCACCAGGGCCTCCTGCTTCTCGATGTCCCGCTCCACGGCCCGGAGCTTCTTCTCCAATGCCTTGTCGCCGCCCTTGGCCTTGGGCTTTTCCTTCTTTTCGGCCTTTACCGGCGCGGCCTTGGGCTTCTCGGCCTCGTGGGCCAGGATGGAGCGGTACTTCTCGTAGCCGCAGCGGTAATCCTGGATCGTCCCGTCCTCCAGGACCCAGATCCGGGTGGCGAACCGGTCCACAAAATACCGGTCATGGGAGACGAACAGCAGCGTACCCTCGTAGTCTTCCACCGCCGCCTCGATCCATTCCCGGGAGGCGATATCCAGATGGTTGGTCGGCTCGTCGAGAATCAAGAGATTGATCTTCTCGTCCATCAGCATGCACAACCGGAGCCGGCTCTGCTCGCCGCCGGAGAGGTTGGCCACGGTCTTGAATACGTCCTCTCCCTGGAAGAGGAACGCGCCCAGCCGGTCCCGGGCCACCTGGGGCGTACAGTTCTTCTCATAGAGCATGGTGTCGTAGAGCGTCCGCTCCGGGTGGTCGAAGTGGATGATCTGGGGGAGATAGGCCGTCTTCACCGTGGGACCGAACTTGATTTTGCCGTGGTCGGCCAGGGTCTCGCCCAGGAGGATCTTCAGGAAGGTGGATTTGCCGGTGCCGTTGTCGCCCAGCAGCGCGATTCGCTCGCCGCCCTTGACCTCCAGCTCCACATGGTCGAAGAGCGTCTTATCCTCGAAGGATTTGCCCAGGTCCCGGATGGTGAACACCTCGTCGCCGAAGAAGTCCTTTTCCTCAAAGCGGAGCTTCAGCTGCTTCTCGGTGACGGGCCGCTCGGTCTTCTCAATGCGCTCCATCCGGTGCTGGATGGACATGGCCCGGCGGTAGAGGCTGCGGTTGTTGATGCCCCAGCCCTTCATCCGCTCCACGGTGTAGCCCAGCTGCTTGAGCTTGGCCTGCTCCTGCTCGTACTGCTTCAATTGCAGGTCGAACCGGGCCTGCTTCTCCACCACGTAGGCGGAGTAGTTGCCGGTGTAGAACTCGGCCTTGCCGCCCCGGAGCTCCACGATCCGCTGGACGATCCGGTCCAGGAAGTAGCGGTCGTGGGAGATGGTCAGCACCGTGCCCTTGAACCGGAGGATGTACTCCTCCAGCCACTCCACGCTCTTCATATCCAGGTGGTTGGTGGGCTCGTCCAGCAGCAGGATGTCGGTCTTCTCCAGCAGCAGCCGGGCCAGATTGACCCGGGTCTTCTCGCCGCCGGAGAGCATGGTGAATTCCCGCTGGCGCATCTCCGGCGGGATGTTCAGGCCGTTGACCACCTTCTGGAGGTCCACCTCGGTCTCGTAGCCGCCGCCGGTGGTAAAGCGGTCCATCAGGGCGTCGTACTGGGTCAGGACCTCCCGGGAGGGGTGCGCCCCCATCTGGGCCTCCAGCTCCGAGAGCTGCCGTTTCAGCTTCTCCAGTCCGGCAAAGGCCGTCCGGAGCACCTGCTCCACGGTGTAGCCCGCCGGGTACTTGGGAATCTGGGAGATCAGCCCCACCTTCTTCCCCGGGGCGAAAATCACCTCGCCGGAGTCGTAGCCGATTTCCCCGGTGAGAATGCGGAACAGCGTGGTCTTGCCCGCGCCATTGCGGCCCATAATGCCCACGCGCTCCCCGGCCTGGACGTCGAAGGTCAGGCCGTCCAATATATTGTCATCTGCGTCAAAGGATTTGACCAGATCTTTTACCGATAAATCGATCATGGTTCCTCCAGCGCCCAAAGGGCGCACCTATTCACTATTCGCTCATCTGTTGCGTTACATGCGCCATCGCCATGGGGCGGGGCGCCCACACCCCGCCGGGGCCTGAGCACATCGCGCCCGGTCACAGGCGGGCGACTGATAGTCGCCCCTACGAGAAAACTGCAAGCGGGTCGTAGGGGCGGCTATCAGCCGCCCGGACCGCACCGCCGCGTTAAAGGCACCTCGCTGGTTTTGGCACACCGCATCCCGATTTCCTCTTCAAACGTCTCCTTTGTATAGAGGAGGTTCAGCGCCTCCAGCAGGGCGTTGGCGCTCATATGGGACGGCAGATTCAGCTCCTTCAGCAGGGCCAGCCGCTTTTCCCGGCTGTCGGGGCCGCCGGAGAGGCCCCATTCATAGAGATCCGCCTTGGTGATGGGCGTCCCGGCGGGGGCTTCGGCCGCCTCGTCCAGGAACGTGGCCCCGGCCCGGCGCAATGCCTCCAGCAGCACCGCCGGTTCCATGCCCTCGACGCCCAGCTTGCCCTCCTTGCCCGGGGCCTTTTTCCGCCGCTCCTTCCCGGCGATATCCGGGATATAGGCGTGGCGCACCTGCTCCTTCGGCAGCGCGCCTTTCAGGAAATTCCGAATCACAAATCCGGCCCCGTCGGAGTCGGTCAGGAGAATCAAGCCCCGTTTTTCCGCCACGGTCCGGAGAAAGGCCAGCAGCTCCCGGTCCTTCATCACGCCGAAGCCGTGGGTGGGGATCACCGCCGTATCCACAATCTGGCGGAGGGTGTTCTGATCGTATTTGCCCTCCACCACGATGGCCTCTCGAATTCTAACCACGGCGGCCCTCCTCCCGGAGCGTCAGCAGCAGCAGCTCCAGCGTCCGGCCCGGATCGGCCGCGCTGCTCTTAAGCTGCCAGTCGGCCTCCATACAGGCTCGAACCGCCCGGCGGCAGTAGCCGTCGGAGATCTGGCGGGCTGCCGCCATGGTCTTGCGCAGCACGTAGGGATGGGGCGCCCGGCCCGAGGCGGCTTTCAGCAGGTCGCCCAGGCCCTCCTCCCCCTTCCCTGCCCCCAGGCAGGTCCGGGCGCAGAGCAGCCGCCGCATCTGGCTTCCGATGGCCGCCAGAATGAGAATCGGCTCCTGCTGCATGGTCAGCAGCTGCCGCAGGGTGGTCAGCGCCTGGTCAAAATGCCCGGCAGAGATGGCGTCGGTGATTTCAAACACCTGGGCGTCCAGCACCGGAATCACCACGGCATCCACATCGGCCCGGGTGATTTCCCGGCCCTGGGCGTAGGCCGTGAGCTTCTGGAGCTCCGACTCCAGCGTCGTCATGGCTCCGCCGGTGCGGAAGGTCAGATACTCGCAGACGGCGTCGGAGATGTCCTTACCCCCGGCCATGGCGTGCTTCCGAATCCAAGCCGAGAGCTCCCGCTGGCTCTGGCGCACAAACTCCACGGTCACCCCGGCGTCCAGGGCGGCTTTCAGCTTCTTATAGCGCCCGTCCACCTTATAGGGGACGGTGTCATAGGCCAGGACCACGGTGCAGTAGTCTGGGATGTCCGAGAGGATGGAAGTCAGCCCCTCCCGGCCCGCCTCGCTGAGCTTGGAGAGGTCGTAGTCGTCTACCTGGACCAGGGTCCGCTCGGCCATCATCGGCACCGCCTCCACCGCGTCCGTCAGGGCCTGGAGGTCCACCGCCCCCTGGGGAAACCGGTGGTAATTGAAGTCCTCGGCCGGGCCGTCCAGCAGCTTTTTGCGCAAGAGGCCCAGATAGTGCTCCAGCAGGTACCGCTCCTCGCCGTAGAAGACGTAGAGCCGGGCAAAATCGCCGGATTTCAGCTGGGCTTTCAATTGGGTCAGGCCGTCGGCGGTCTGTTTTTTTGCCATGGTATTACCTCCGGAAGAAAAGCGTCCCGTCTTGGTCGGTGCGAAACACCGCCGCGCCGGCGGCCTCAATGCGCGCCAGCGTCTCCTGGGCCGGGTGGCCATAGTGGTTTTCAGCGCCGACGGAGATCACTACCGTCTCAGGCTGCACCCATCGCAGCAGCGCCTGGGAGGTGGATTCCGCCGCGCCGTGATGCCCGGCTACCAGCAGCTCCACCTGGGGCAGGCTGTACTGCTCCAGCAGCGCCTGCTCGCTGCGCATGTCGCAGTCGCCGGTGACTAGCATATCATATTCTCCCACGCTTGCCAAGATAGCAAGGCCGTCGTTGCGGTCCGCACCCATCGGCGGATAGACAATCAGGGCGCCGCCGGAAAACTCGACGCCTGTTTTCCCGCTGATCCAAAGGACCTGGGCCCCGGCTTTCTCGGCGACGGCGGCAATGGCATCGGCCTGCGGATCGGGCTCCGCCAGCGCCGGCAGCAGGACCAGGCCCACATCCACCCGGCGCAGGAGCTGCATCGCGCCGCCGGAATGGTCCGCGTCGAAATGGGTCAGGGCCAGCACATCCACCTTGGTGAGACCGGCGCTGAGCAGCGTCCGGGCCATGGTCTCCCCGGCCTCCTGGGGATCGGTGCCGCCGCAGTCCAGGACCGCCGTGAAGCCGCCGCTCTCCAGCAGCAGGCTCTGGCCCTGGCCCACGTCCAGCACCGTCAGCGTCATCTCCCCTGCCGTCAGCCACAGGTGTCCGGCCACGGCAGCCGCCGTGAAGGTCACTGCCAGAAAGCCGCCGAGCAGCTTCCGCCGCTTCCAGCCAAAGGCCAGCAGCCCCACGGCAATGACCATCGCCCCTACTGCCCAGACCAGCAGCGCCGGATTCTGTTCATAGGCCGCCGCCCAGGGGATTCCGGCCAGCAGGTCCACCACGGCCAGAATATACCGGGTCACCCACCGGGCGGGGATCGCCGCCAGCGGCCCCAACGGACCGGCGACGGCTGAGAGCATCCCCAGCAGGAAGCTGGCGGTCACGGCGCTGAGGCACAGAAGATTGCTCAAGGGCGACACCAGGGAAACGGTACGGAAGTAGAACATGGTCAACGGCAGCGTCATGGCCGTGGCCGCAGCCGTGGCCGAGAGGCAGTTGGCCGCAAAGTCCGGCAGCTTCCACTTGACCAGCCGCTGCCGGATCGGCTCGCCCAGCAGGGCCAGCCCGGCCACCGCCCCGAAGGACAGCTGAAAGCTGACGTTGGCCACGGTCCAGGGGTTGGGCAGCAGCAGCAGGAGGGCCGCGCCGCCCAGGGCCGTGGGCACATCGTACTCCCGGCGCAGCAGCGGGGCCAGCAGCAGCAAGATCTGCATCAGCGCCGCCCGGCAGGCTGAAGGCGTCGCGCCGGTCATCAGCGCGAAGGCCACCGACAGGGGGATTCCAACCAGCGCCGTGGGCCGGGGCGCACCCTGAAAGAGCGTCCGCAGCACCATCACCAGAATGGCCACGTGCATGCCCGAGACGGCCACGGCATGACTCAGACCCGTCACGGCCAGCTCATTTTCGGTTTCATAGGAAAAGCCGCTGCGGTCGCCGGTGACCAGGGCCCGGAGAAAGGCCAGCGTCTGGCCCTCGTAGAGCTGCTCCAGCCGGGCCCGGAGCCAGAGGTGGATGGCTTCATACCACCGGGGCGTCCCGGTCTCCACCTGGACGGCGTCTTCGGCGCTCAGGGTCAGAAACGTGCCCCGGGACCGCTGATAGAGCGATTCCCCCGCCTGCGTATCCCAGCCGGTGCGCTCCACTTGAAAGGTACCGGCGAGGATGTCGCCGGGCTTCGTCCCCTCGGGCAGCGCGTCACAATAGACCGTGACGCCAAAGGTCCTGCCGGTCAGCGTCAATTCTCCCTCGGCCATAACGCCGTAGGCGGTTTCCTCCGGCAGGGCCGAGACCCGGACCTCCAGCGGCAGCGTCTGGCCCACCAGCCGGTTGGCCGGGCTCAGCCAGACAATCTGATACGCCGCGCACCAGGTGACGCCCACGGCCAGCCCCAAAAGAAGAACGGAGGCCCGGTTGGGCCCCCGCAGCCGCAGCGCCAACGCCCCGACCAGCGCCGCGCCGGCCAGCGCCAGAACGGTCCACCCCAGCCGCAGGTAGACGTACCCCGCCGCCGCGGCGGTGAAGCTCAGGGCAAACAGGCCGAGCTTGCGCATGGAGGGAGCCTCCTTTCTGGATGGGTAATCAGTTCACCGGCAATCCCGGCCGAGGACCGGTATCAGTTGAAGCTGCCCAGGTCCTTGCCGGAGAGGACGTGGAAGTGCAGGTGATGGACGGTCTGACCGGCCAACGCGCCCACGTTGGTGACCACGCGGTAGCCCTCGGCGATGCCCAGGTCCTTAGCCAGCTGGGCGATAACGGCGTAGATATGCCCCACCACCGGGGCGGTCTCCTCGGTCACCTCGGCGGCGGATGCCAGATGGACCTTGGGGATCACCAGAAAATGGACCGGAGCCAAGGGGTTGATATCATAAAAGGCGTAGCAGAGGTCATCCTCATAGACCTTGCTGCTGGGGATCTCCCCGGCGATAATCTTGCAGAACAAGCAGTCGTGCATGGCGATTCCTCCTTTGTTTTCCCTCATTATACCAAAGCCCGCGGCATTTGACAACCGGCGGTTCCACTACCGCCGGTCCGGCAATAAACGCACCCGGACAGACGCACGATGCGCGCCTCTACGAGGTTGGTGCGGGCGGATATAAAATCCGCCCCTACGGACACGCCCTCAGCCTTCTCGTAGGGCGTAAAGCCTCCCCTTGGTGACCAAGGGGAGGTGGCAGGCCGAAGGCCTGACGGAGGGGATCAGAACCGGCAGGGACCGGAAGCCTACAATCCCTCAGTCACGCTGCGCGTGACAGCTCCCTTTGCACAAGGGAGCCTGCCCTCTCAGGCGTCGGCGCGAGCAGCGTTCGGCGCGGGTGCAGCCGACGCGGCGGTACGCACGGGCGGATATAAAATCCGCCCCTACGGACACGCTTGCGGGCTTCTCGTAGGGGCGGCCGAAACCAGCAACGGGCGCGCCGCTATGCACGGCGCGCCCGTTTGTATCTGTTTCTTACTCTTTCACGTGGGCATCGACGTAGTCGTCCAGAGCCGCCAGGCAGTCGTCCAGCTTGAGGACGTCGGTACCGCCGCCCATGGCGCTGTCGGGCTTGCCGCCGCCCTTGCCGCCGCAGATGGGGGCCAGATTCTTGATGACGTCGCCGGCCTTGATGCCCCGGGCGATGGCGTTCTTGCCGCAGGCGGCCAGCAGGGTGATCTTGCCGTCGTTGACCGCGGCCATCAGGGCCACGCAGTTGGGCGCTCTGTCCTTGACGAAGTCGCCCATCTTCCGGAGATCCTCCGCGCCGATGTCGCTGCGGGTCATGGTGAAGACCTTGACGCCCTTGATCTCCTTGGCGGAGAACAGGGTCCGCTCAATCTCGCCGGAGAAGAGCTTATCCTTCAGCCGGTCCACGCGCTGGCGCATCTCCTTCAGATCCTGGACCGTGGAGGCCGCCTTGTGGAGCAGGTCCTGGGGCGTGGTCTTGAGAATGGCGGCCGCGTCGCCGATGAGCTGGGACATCTGATCCACCTGGCTCAGCGCGGCCTTGCCGGTGAGGGCCTCGATCCGGCGGACGCCGGCGGCCACAGAGGCCTCGGAGAGGATGCGGAAGGGACCGACCTTGGCGGTGTTGTCCAGGTGGGTGCCGCCGCAGAACTCCACGGAGTAGCCCTCGCCCATGTCCACCACCCGGACGGTATCGCCGTACTTCTCGCCGAACAGGGCGATGGCGCCCCGCTTCTTGGCTTCCTCCAGGGGCAGCACGTCGGTGTGGATTCCGTAGCCCGCCAGAATGGCCTCGTTGACCACGGCGGACACCTGGGCAATCTCCTCGGGGGTCAGGGCGGAGAAGTGGGTGAAGTCGAAGCGCAGCCGGTCCTCCTCCACCAGAGAGCCAGCCTGGTGGACATGGTCGCCCAGGACCGTGCGCAGGGCCTTATCCAGCAGGTGGGTGGCGGAGTGGGCCCGCATAATGGCATGGCGGCGGCCGGTATCGATCTCGGCCCGGACGGCGTCGCCCAGCTTCAGAGCGCCCTCCACCAGCTTGCCGTAGTGCATATACTTGCCGCCCTTGTTCTTCTGGACGTCGGTGACCACGAAGCGGGCGGGATGATCGCCGTCCACGACGATCTGGCCGTGGTCGCCCACCTGGCCGCCCATCTCGGCATAGAAGGGCGTCTTGTCCAGGACCACGATGCCCTCGACGCCGGGCATCAGCTCCTCGGCCTGCTCGTTCTCCACCACCAGGGCCACGATCTTGGCCCCGTCGAGGACGGCGCGGTCATAGCCCACGAACTCGGTCTCGGGCACGTCCTTGCCGAACTCCACGCCGGCCCAGCCCAGGTCGCCCAGCGCTTCCCGGGCCTTCCGGGCCCGCCGGCGCTGCTCGTCCATCTGCTTGTGGAACTCGGCCTCGTCCAGCTCCATGCCCTGCTCCTGCACCATCTCCAGGGTCAGGTCCACGGGGAATCCGTAGGTATCATAGAGCTTGAAGGCGTCGGCGCCGGAGAAGGTCTTCTCGCCCTTGGCCTGGTGACCGGCCAGCATTTCATTGAAAATCCGCAGGCCGCCGTCGATGGTCTTGGCGAAGTTCTCCTCCTCCACCCGGATGACCTTGGTGATATAGTCCTGCCGCTCCCGCAGCTCGGGGTAGTGGCCCTCGTTCTCGTGGATGACGGTGTCGCAGACCTTGAAGAGGAAGGGCTCGTTGACGCCCAGGAGCTTGCCGTGGCGGGCCGCCCGGCGCAGCAGACGGCGCAGCACATAGCCGCGGCCCTCGTTGGAGGGCAGCACGCCGTCGCAAATCATAAACGTGGCCGAGCGGATATGGTCGGTGATGACCCGGAGGGATACGTCGCTGCTGTGGCTCTGGCCGTAGGAGACGCCGGTGATCTCGGTGACCTTGTGGGTAATGTTCATCACGGTGTCCACGTCGAAGAGGGAATCCACGTCCTGGCAGACCACGGCCAGACGCTCCAGGCCCATGCCGGTATCGATGTTCTTCTGCTTGAGCTCGGTGTAATGGCCCTCGCCGTCGTTGTCAAACTGGGAGAAGACCACGTTCCAGACCTCGATATACCGGTCGCAGTCGCAGCCCACGGTGCAGCCGGGCTTGCCGCAGCCGTACTTCTCGCCGCGGTCGTAGTAGATCTCGGAGCAGGGGCCGCAGGGACCGGAGCCGTGCTCCCAGAAGTTGTCCTCCTTGCCGAATTGGAAGATCCGGTCGGCGGGAATGCCGATCTCCTCGTTCCAGATGCGGAAGGCCTCCTCGTCGGCGGGGGTGGTCTCATTGCCGGCGAAAACAGAGGGATAGAGCCGGTTGGGGGCCAGACCCACCCACTCCGGGCTGGTCAGGAACTCCCAGGCCCAGCGGATGGCGTCGCGCTTGAAATAGTCGCCGAAGGAGAAGTTGCCCAGCATCTCAAAATAGGTGCCGTGGCGGGCCGTCTTGCCGATATTCTCAATATCGCCGGTCCGGATGCACTTCTGGCAGGTGGTGACCCGGTGACGGGGGGGCTCCTGCTCGCCGGTGAACCAGGGCTTCATGGGCGCCATGCCGGAGTTAATCAGCAGCAGCGAGGCGTCGTTCTGGGGGATCAGGGAAAAGCTGGGCAGGCGCAGATGGTCCTTGCTCTCGAAGAAGCGGAGGAACATCTCCCGCAGCTCATTCAGGCCGTATTTTTTCTGTTCCATTTGGTGTAACTTTCTCCTTTTTTCCGATAAAAAATAAACGCCTCGCCCAACATAGGGGCGAAGCGGACTTCACGGTACCACCCTAATTGCCGCAAGCGGCATCTTAGTCATCCGAATAACGGGGATGAGCCGCCCGACTCGTCGCCGGGGCGCTCGGAAGCGGCTGCCGCGGCCGGTGGGCAGAGGGCTTGCACCGTCCCCTCCTCGCTTGGGTCCCCGATTGACGCGGCTGACTTCGTCATGGCAATTTTCAGTATTTGCTAGGATATTTTATCACTTTTTCCGCAGTTGTCAATAGGAATTTGTGGAAAAACCGTACCGTTTACCGGCAT
>DSLMC04102__coassemble_798_pt1 | contig 32062 bp, 32 predicted proteins | sample DSLMC04102__metabat2_high_PE_031 | metagenome-assembled genome bin DSLMC04102
TGAGGCAAAATCTTTGGCCGAATGCTCTTGCCAAATTGTGCGGTGCTGCCTTAATGACATTGCTCGTTAAGAGACAGCCCTTCATATTATAGCTTGGTATATTCGAGCATTTCGTACCGCAGCCGGTCGCCCTCGGAGAGCGGCTCCGGCAGCAGGGCCCGGGCCACGGGCTTGAGCGGGGCGGACGGGTCGTCCAGCCGCTGGAGCTGGGCATAGTCGCCGTCCAGATCCCGGACCAGGTAGTCAATGGGGGTCAAAAAATCCATGGTGTCACCTCCTGTCCTGATCTGCGTCAGCCCAGCAGCGCCTGGGCTGTATAGAGCGCCGTCCGGTGCAGGGGATAGTACCAGTAGAAGAACCACTTCACCGGGCGGCCCCGCTGGCCGTTGTAGAGCAGCAGCAGCGGCAGCGCCAAGACCATCCAGCACTGGGTTTCGTTGACGATCACAGTCAAATACCGGACGCTCAAATAGAAATCCACGTGGCCGTAGCAATAGTACAGCATCCCGATGCAGGCCAGACAAAACAGGGCGAAGACGCCGCACTGGAGCCCCTTGGTTTTCGCGAAGTAGAGCAGTACCCCCAGCCCCAGGAAGATGGGCGTGTATTCCGCATAAAGAAGGCTGGGGAAAAAGGCGTCGGTGAGACCCAGGACCAGAAGGAGATATCGAATCCCCAGGGCGTGGGCCGGTCCCAGCAGCCGTGCCTCGATCCAGCCGTTGAGCAAGACGGGGACCACCACCATGGCGGCCAGCGCCAGCACCCAGAGGCCGGTCCGCCGGTCCCGGGTTTTCAGCCAGCGCCACAGCTGCTCCAGCAGCTCCACCAGAATCGCCACATAGAGGAAGGTCGAGAAGATATTGCCGGTTTCCCGGCAGCCCAGGAAATCCCCCAGGAAGAAGACGCCGGCCACGTCCCACAGCTCCACCAGCAGCCCGGCCAGATAGAGCCGCAGCAGCAGCCTCGGACGGCTGTGGGTATGGCGGAGACTCTGGACGAAGAGGAAGAGAAAGACCGGCATGGCGATCCGTCCGATGACCCGCAGCGGCGACGCATAGGGGGCGATCCAGGAAATATCGCCGCAGTAGGCCCCCACATGGTCCAGCGTCATGGCCACCACGGCGATGAGTTTTAGCTGAAAGGCCGTCAGGCCGAAGCTCTGCCGCATATGCTCCATCTCCTAGGTCCGCAGACGGAAGGTCCTGGGGGCCATCCGGTAGACCAGCACGCAGGCCACCGCGCAATAGATCACGCAGAAGGCAATGCAGGCCAGACCGAACACCAGAATGGGGAGCCTCACCTGCATCAGAACAAAACAGACCACATAGGTCCCCATCATCACCAGGGAATAGGTGCCGCTCTTGAGCTCCGTGGCGGCGTTGTAGGGCTGAATCAGATAGTAAATCGTCAGATAGTGGATGGAGAAGAAGACGCTCATGGCCAGAATGGTCACGATCAGGACGGCATACTCCAGTGGATTCTCCGTGCCTCCGGAGGCCCAGAGCAGCAGCGCCAGACCGCCGCCGAGAATCAGCGCCGGGACTGCGTTGATTTTGACAATCTCCCACAGCCGAATTCGAAACAGCGTCAAAATATGGCGCGGCTCCTTAAAGCAGGCGTAGGTCAGAAGGCTGTGGTCGCAGTTCATAAACAGCGCCCGGGTAAAGCCGGTGCCCCGGTTGAGGCTGTACATGATAAACGTGAAGTAGGGAAGCCAGGTGAGGAGCATGCCGTTGATCTCCGGCCGGCTCTCCGGCACCAGCTTTAGAACCAGCAGCCCCAAGGCGGTCAGCGCCAGCAGCACGGCGGAAATCTTCTCGGTGGCCTTCCAGAGGATCTTCTGATGGCGTTTTATAAAAAGCTCATTGAGATAGGCGAAGCCTTGGCGGCGGCTGGTGAGAGAGAGGTCAGCGGAAATGGACTTTTCCACCGATTGCTTTACCGAGGATTTGGCGCTGTCCATTTGATGGAGCATCTGCCCCAGCAGCTCCTGGTGGAGGGCACGGTATTGGTCAAAGCGCAAAATGGTGGGGACCGACAGCGCGCCGCATACAATCATCAGACCGAATACACTGAGAGACGCCGCAGGAGGCAGAACATACCCCAGCGCCGGCGGTCCATAGGCCAGCGCCAGCAGCAGGGCGGCGGCCAGCCAGATGGATTTGGAAAGCCTGTTTTCGTTGTAGATCGAGCCTCGCCTCCGGTAGTCCCAGAGAGAGTAGGCGGCCACAGTGACCTTGGCGCCCACCACTGCCGGGGGCAGCAGCAGACAGACCCACCAGGGGACATTCCGGTTCAGGCCGAAGAACAGCGCCATGGGCAGGAACCCCACGAGGACTTTACCCATGGCGTAGGCATAGCTGGAGAGGGTGTAGGCCCGGGCGTCCATTCGCATCAGAATCAGCGCATAATATTTGGCCCGGGTGGGATCGAACATCTGCGTGTTGAGGAAAGCGCCGATCAGCGTCAGGCACAGCAGGATATGGAGAAACACCGCTTCCGAAGACGCCTTCTGATACAGAAGGCCGATGCCGCAGACCAGGGTCAGGAAATAGAGAAATTTCCAGAGGAAAACCGACAGGACCTCCCAGATCCCGGCTATGACGCATGCAAGCCGCTTGAGGCCCCGGACACGGTAGAGTTCGTCGGGCAGCAGGCGCTTGAGCAGCGGGATCTGTTTAAGCGCGTAGAGGATGGAATTGACCCGGTATGTATTCTGAAGCGCAAAGGAAATACGCAGTGTCTTATTCATGGCTCTCCTCCCGCAGCGCGGCCAGGATCTTCGCCTTAAAGTCTGCCTGGCCCAGGTGGGCCCGTTCCACCGCTTCCAGCTCCCCGTGGCTCAGCAGCACAATCTCGTCGCAGAGGTCCAGGGCCAGGTCGAGAATATGGGTGGAAAACAGAATAATCCGCCCATCCTTGAGGGACCGCAGCAGCTGCTTCATCTCCTCCGCCACCACCACGTCCAAGGAGGTCAGCGGCTCGTCCAGCAGCAGGAGATTGGGCCGGGCCATGATATTGACCAGCATCTGCATCTTGTTTTTCATGCCGTGGGAATAGTCCTTCAGCAGCTTGTCCCGATCCTCCGGCCCGATGGACATCAGGTCGAAATAGTCGTCCAGGGGCTTAGGGTCGCCGATGGCGTCCCGGTTGATGTCGAGGAAGAATTTCAAAAACTCCCGGCCGGTCAGAAATTCCGGCACCGTGGGCGTGGAGAGCACATAGCCGATGTCCTCCGGCCGCAGCGGCCGCCGGACGCCCTGGTCCTCCAGTTCGCAGCGGCCGCCGTCTGCCGGGATATCACGGTTGACGCAGTTGAAAAGCGTGGTCTTGCCCGCGCCGTTGCGGCCCAGCAGCCCGTATATTTTCCCGGCTTCAAAGGTGAAGGTGATGTCCCGCAGGACCTCTTTTTTTCCGTAGGATTTGGACAGATGCTCCATGATGCACTTCATAATGCGCTCCTTCCGCCGACCCTGTCTCGGCGCCATTTGGCGTGATTGCCGACATTATACAAAATCTTTCGACTGTTGTCTTCTGGTAAAGTGACGAATTATCTGAACAAGTTGTAAACTGCTGCGCTGGCTGCCCCTTGACAAGTTTCTTCTACGCATGTAGAATATGCTTATACTACAAACGTAGAAAGGGAGTGATATGATGGAACAGTCCATTCGCCGTCTGCCCGACGCGGAGCTGGAGGTGATGCAGGCATTGTGGTCCTGTACCATTCCGGCCACCAGCCGTGAGATCGAGGCGGCGCTGCCGGCTGGGCGGACCATGGCCCAGACCACGGTGCTGACGCTGCTGAGCCGTCTGGCCGACCGGGGCATGGTCACGGTGGAGAAGGCGGGGCGCCGGAGCCTCTATACCCCCGCCGTTTCCCGGGAGCAGTACACGGCGGCCCAGAGCCGGACCTTGTTCCGGAAGCTCTGCGGCGGCAGCGTACCGGCCTTTGCCGCGGCCCTCTGCGACAGCGGTCTCACCCTGGAGGAGCTGCAAACCCTCCGGGATCTGCTGGAGCGTGACGCGCTATGAGCAGCTTCACGCTGATCCGGCTCCTGGCGGCGCTGGCAGTCGGAGGGCTGCTGGTCTATTCCTTTTACCACACCGACCGTCTGGAGCGCCGGGAGGAGCCGGAGCGCGAACGGCGCTATGCGCCCTATGGAAACCCCTGGCTGCTGCCCGCCTTTCTGGCGGCTTTGACCGCCGCCGCGGCACCGACGAGGCGGTGCGCGTGGCGCCATACCCGGAGCTCCGAGACGAGGAGCGCGTCACCTACCGCTGCGTGACGCCCATCGACTGGAGCTATGTGGAATCGCTGCTTGAATAGGATACAAAAAGGGTATCGGACGAACATCCGATACCCTTTTGCTGTGCTTATATCAGTTGCCGGAGTCGAACTGGGAGTTGGTGTTGGTTTTCAGGTGGTCGATGGCCTCCTCCATCACCGTCTCATAGTCCGCGAAGAGGCTGGACTTGAGGGCGGCGCGGATGGGCAGCACCTGGAACCGAATATCGGCTTCCTCGCCCTGGTCGAGAATGTAGAGCGGCGTATAGGAGACGTTGGAAATGGTAGTCTCGCCGGTCTCGCTGCTCTTGGTGAACTCCAGATTGAGGATCACGCTCTCCATGGCGTTGGCCTTGTCGGGCATGTAGGAGATAAAGTTGCCCAGGCTGTAGGCCACGAAGCACTGCTTCTTTTCACCTTCCACGGTCTCCACGTCGACCATCTCCATTTTACTGACGATATGACTGTGGGAACCAAGGATCACGTCCACGCCGTTTTTCAGCAGCAAATCTGTGATGTCCTCCTGGGTACTGCTGATGGTCGTGTCATACTCAGCGCCCCAGTGCAGCATGGCGACGATGATGTCGGGGGATTCGGCCTTGGCGGCGTCCAGCCGGTTCATGATGCCGGTGGTATCGACGATGCTGTAGTCGGAGTTGTAGTCCGTATAGAGAAGGTCCACACAGTATTCCGAGTTCAGCGGCAGCGTCATATTGTTCAGGCCCTTGGTAAAGGCGATGAAAGCGATCTTGATGCCGTTGATTTCCCGGATCACATAGCCGCCGGTGGTGCCGGGGTCACTGAGATGGGTGCCGACTGCTTCGATCCCGGCGGCGTTGAGGATATTCATGGTGGAGGTCAAACCGTTGATGCCGTTCATAATAGAGTAGGTGTTGGCCGTCTGGAGAATGTCAAAGCCGATATCCGCCAGATTCTGGGCCAGAATATCCGGCGCGTTGAAATAGGGCGCGGTCCGGGGATTGCCGGAATAGGGTGTCGTGCCGCAGAGGTTCAGCTCCAGATTGCCCACGGTCAGATCCGCGCTGGAGGTATATGCCTTGATGGCCGAGAAGCAATCGGCAAAGTTATAGGTGGCGTCCTCCTGCTGGGCGGCGTCGATCTGGTCCTGATACATCATGATATCGCCCACAGCGGCCAAGGTGGCGGTTTTATCGGGCTCCACCGGCTCGGGCTCTTCCGGCACCGTCGGAGGCGGCGTCACAACCTCCTGCTCCGGAGGCTCCTTTTCGGCCGTGCAGCCGCGGACGATCAGCACCACGGCCAAAATTAGAATCAGGGCTGCCGCGCCGAAGACAATCCGCTGCTTGATTTTGTGTCTTCTCTTCATTTCCAAACGCTTAAGACGGCGCTGTTCCAGCACCTCTTCATCGCGCTCGTACTCATCATACTCTTGGTTGGGCATGGGATTCCCTCCTTGGTCGAAGAACTTTTGTTTATTATACAGTATTTCACAGAATTTCTCAATTATTTTTTTGTCGTTCCACCAATTTCATGGGATGACATTTAGGGGTTGGCGAAAGATAGAGGATATGATATAATATCGTCGATTAGCTGCCAAATTCCCGCCCCGGGGCGGCGATACTTGCGGACCCGATCCGCGGAGGAGAGCAACCCATGAAAAAGCAAAAGCGCCGTGGACGCGGCCTTACCATATTAATTGTCATTTTGGCGCTGGCACTGACCGGCGCCATTGTCTGGGGGATCGCCATGGCGGCCCAGTCGCTGATTCAGTATGGCGATTCGGCCCAGATTGGCCAAAAGGAAGAGGAAGAACAGATTTCCGGCGAGTCCATGGACCAGGAGACCGACACCGCGCCCGTCGAGCCGGAGCTCCAGGAGGGCCTGCCCCGGAACCGGTATGATCCGGCCTGTTTCATCGAGACCGACGGCATCCGAACCTATGACAGCGACACCGTCTCCGGCGTGGCCGGCGTGGATGTCTCGGCCCACCAGCAGGACATCGACTGGGCCCAGGTCAAGGCCGCAGGCATTGAGTTTGCCATGATCCGCCTGGGCTATCGCGGCTACGTCTCCGGCGAGCTGGCCTTGGATGAGTACTTTGAGCGCAATATCCAGGAGGCCCTGGACGCGGGACTCCAGGTGGGCGTCTACTTCTTCTCCCAGGCTCTGAATGAGGAGGAGGCTGTGGAGGAAGCGGAGTATGTCCTCTACTGGCTGGAACACTATGACATTACCTACCCGGTGGTTTTTGACTGGGAGGAGGTCAGCGCCGCTGATGCCCGGACCAATGAGATGAATATGCTCCTCCTGACCAGCTGTGCCAAGGCCTTCTGCGAGACCATTGAAAACGCCGGTTACCGGGCCGGAATCTACTTTAACCAGGTCTATGGCTACCAGCAGTTCAATCTCCTGAGCCTCAAGGACTATATCTTCTGGCTGGCGCAATACGAGGAGGTTCCCACCTTCGTCTATAACTTCCAGATGCTCCAGTACTCCAACAGCGGTACCGTTCCCGGCATCGAAGGGCCTGTGGACCTGAATATCTGCTTCTGGAACAAGAGCTGAACCCCACATCTTCACCAAATCCCTCGGGCCAACCGGGGGATTTTCCTATCGGCCTGTCAGTTGACAAGACAGGTGACAAAACACTATAATGATGGGGAAAATTAAGAGAGAGAAGGGAACTGTATGTTTTCGAAATTCCGGGCCTTCTGCCGGAAAAAGGACGTGGTCCTCTCCCTGCGGCGCTACGGCATCGATGCCTTGGGCGCGATGGCCCAGGGCCTGTTCTGCTCACTGCTCATCGGCACCATCATCAAGACCGCCGGGCAGCAGCTCAATCTCCAGCTGCTCGTCGATATCGGCACCTTCGCCGGGGATATGTCCGGCGCGGCCATGGCCATCGCCATCGGCTATGCCCTGAAAGCGCCGCCGCTGGTGCTGTTCTCTCTGGCGGCCGTAGGCTATACCTCCAATGCCGTCGGCGGGGCAGGAGGGCCGCTGGCGGTGCTGTTTATTGCCATCCTGTCCGCCGAGGCCGGTAAGCTGGTCAGCAAGGAGACCAAGATCGATTTGCTGGTGACGCCCCTGGTGACCATTTTCCTGGGCTGCGCCCTGTCCATGTGGTGGGCTCCCGCCATTGGCCAGGCGGCCAGCTATGTCGGCAATCTCATCAACTGGGCCACGGATCTCCAGCCCTTCTGGATGGGCATTGCGGTGTCGGTGCTGGTGGGAATTGCCCTGACTCTGCCCATCTCCAGCGCGGCGATCTGCCACACCCTGGGCCTTGCCGGTCTGGCCGGCGGCGCAGCGGTGGCCGGCTGCTGCGCCCAGATGGTGGGCTTCGCGGTCATGAGCTTCCGGGAGAACAAGTGGGGCGGCCTGGTGTCCCAGGGCATCGGCACCTCCATGCTCCAGATGGGCAACATCGTCAAAAATCCCCGGATCTGGCTTCCGGCCATCCTGACCTCCGCCATCACCGGCCCGCTGGCTACCTGCGTCTTCGGCTTTCAGATGAACGGCGACCCCGTGGCCGCGGGCATGGGCACCTGCGGCTTTGTGGGTCAGATCGGCGTCTATACCGGCTGGGTCCGGGAGATGGAGGCCGGACTGCGGACCGCCATCACCGGCTGGGACTGGCTGGGCATGCTTCTCATTTGCTTTATTCTGCCTGGTGTGATATGCTGGCTTCTGGGACTCCTGCTCCGGAAGATCGGCTGGATCAAGGAGGGAGACCTGACACTGCACTGAGCGAGGTGAACGCCATGCAACTGACTCTCCTTTGCAACGCGGGCCTGGCGCTGGTCTCCGGCGGACAGACGCTGCTGGTGGATGTGCCGGCAGGGGAGGCTCCGCCCTTTGCGCCGCTGCCGCCGGAGACCTGGCAGCGTATTCTGGAACGGGACGGGGACTACCGCAGGTTGGCGGGGCTCTGGTTTACGCACACCCATCCCGACCACTGTGATCTCGACGCCTTGGCGGCCTTTCAGCACCGATGGCCGGAGGTGCCGTGCATGATGCCGCAAGCCGGAGAGCTGCACGGCATCGTGGAGCTGGGCGGCTTTGCGCTGGAATACGCGGAGATTCCCCACGCGCCCATTCCCAATCCACCGGTCCATCGCGTAACCTGGATTGAGGCCGAAGGCCGGTCCGTCTACGTGGCCGCCGACGCGGCGCTGGATGTGGAAGCCCACCGCGCATTTCTCCGCGGCAGGAGAGCCGGGGACGCCTTCTTCAACGCCATGTATCTCTCCAGACCGGAGACCAGAGCCCTGCTCCGAGAGGCGGCGGATCGGGTCTGGATCTACCATATGCCCCCGGATCAAACCGATGGGATCTGGCGCAAATGCCGCCGGAACCTGGAGCGCTTCGGCCCGGAGCTGACCACCGTAACGGTCCTGGACCGATACCCCTCTGCAATTCCCCTATAAAATCCACGACGAACTTTTCACGGCAGCGGTTGCGCTGCCGTGATTTTTTTCTGCTTTTGCATAGGGGAGGACAAGGGCGGCATAGGATGCACCGAGGAGGGATGCTTTGTGAAGCAATGGAAGCCTGTCAAGGCAATGGAATGGATGGGACTCTGGTGCCTGGGGGCGCTGGCCGCCGCGGCAGCGGCTTCGGGGCTGACGGCGTGGCTGATTCTAAAGGAGGCCATCCCGGAAGCCCAGGGGCCGCTGCTGGCACAGCTGCTGGCGTCGGCCATGCTCTTCGGGGCCATCTATATGGCGGTGAAGGCCGCGCCGGACCACCGGCTGCTGTACGCTCTGGCGATGGGCTGCGTCTATCTGGGCCTCGGCCTGCTGCTGCGGGCCGCCCTCGGCGCGGGCAGCGGCGTCGCCCTCCACGGGAGCGCCGTGCTGCCCCTGATCGCCGCCGTGGCCGCGGGCCTTTTGTCAAACCGCAGACCGTCTCGCAGGAGAAGATGAAGGAACGGCTGCAAAATCAAGATAGTAAAATACATTTACCATACATGCGAATAATGCAAGAAAAGCTGCACAATCAAGATTTAGTAAAAAAGTATGCCCGCGCCTACCAAATATTGAGCGGACACGGACAATTTGAAGGCCGCTGCCTGCGTGAAGTTTCGAGGTTAACATAAATATGTTAACATAATATTTGGCATAATTCACAAAAATTTCCGAGTTTCTGGATTTCACTTGAAATTAAAACGGAATTGCTATATATTATCTACACTTGATTGTGACAGCCGGTAGAAATAACACGACGGGTTCTGTATTATGCGGTGCTGAGTTACCGCCGTGCTGCATAGGCTTCTTGCGAGGAGCGTGAAGACGATGCAGCAGTGCAAATGCAAGAACGCCGTATGGAACGGGTTATTTCTTCTGATATTTTCTCTGGGCGCGATTTGCGGCGCCTTCCTGGTACGGATCATAGCTCTGGGAGAGGGAAGCTGGCTGGCCGCCTACTGTGCGAGCCTGTCAGCGGCCTCGGCGCTGACGCCCTGGGCGATGCTGTTTGTGGTACTCCGGCCGGTGCTGGTGGTATTGGCGGTGGGGATGATCCCCGGCGGATACCGGCTGCTGCCGGTGCTGGTATTCCTGCGCGGCTGCCTGACGGCCTATGCCGCCGCCGCCTGCTACGTGACCGGCTCGTCGCCTGCTTTTGTGATTTTCCGCGGCTTGCTGCTTTTGCCGCTGTTTTATTATTTCTGCCGCTGGGTCTATGTTATGCAGGCCCCAGGGGCAGCCGCAAAATAGCAACAGCTTGATCGGACGTGCTGCGCGCTGCGGTGCGCCCGGAACACATTAGCAAATCATGTGAGGATACGACTATGGCTGAGATTATGGAACAATACGAGGATTTCTTGGTGGAAACCAAGCACGCCTCCGGCAACACGGTGGCCTCCTATATGCGGGATCTGCACCAGTTTGCCGCCTATCTCCAGGAGCGCAAACTCCCCCTGATGGAGGTGGACAGCGGCGCTGTCACCACCTATATGACGGTGCTCCACGACAAGGGCAAGTCCGCCGCCACCATCTCCCGGTGTCTGGCGAGCCTCAAGAGCTTCTATAACTTCGCCGTCTCCTGCGGGCGGAAGGACCAGAACCCCGCCCTCAATATCCATGTGGAGAAGGCGGAGAAAAAGCTGCCGCAGATCCTCACCGGCAAAGAGGTCGAGCTGCTGCTGGAGCAGCCCAAGTGTACCGATCTCAAGGGCTACCGGGATAAGGCCATGCTGGAACTCCTCTACGCCACCGGCATCCGCGTCAGCGAGCTTATCAATCTCAATGTCTCCGACGTCAATTTGCCCGGCGGCTTTATCAAATGCGATTCCGGTGGAAAAGTCCGGATTATTCCCCTGTATCCCGCCGCCGTCAAGGCCCTCAGCGACTATATCGAGGACGTCCGGCCCAAGATGGTCGCCGATGGCAGGGAGACCAGCCTGTTTGTCAATGTGTCCGGCGAACGGATGTCCCGCCAGGGCTTCTGGAAGATCATCAAGCGGTACCAGGAGATGGCCCAGATCGACAAGGATATTACGCCGCACACCCTGCGTCACAGCTTTGCCGCCCATCTGCTGGAAAACGGCGCGGATCTTCGGTCCATCCAGGAGATGCTGGGCCACAGCGATATTTCCTCCACCCAGATCTATGCCCAGCTGGTCAAGCAGAATCTCAAGTCGGTCTATCATAAATATCATCCCCGCGCCTGATTATTTGCGTAAAAATCCCCGCCGTTTTTCCATAAACGGCGGGGATTTGCGTTGTTCGGAAGGGGAGAGGGGTTATTTTTTCAGCTTGGAGAGGGGATTGGCCTCGGCGGCAATTTTCAGCTCGGTACTCTCAATATGGGTGTAAATTTGGGTCGTATTGAGATTTTCATGGCCCAAAACCTCCTGGACTGTTTTGACGTCCACGCCGTGGGAGAGCATCAGTGTGGCAGCCGTGTGGCGCAGCTTGTGGGCTGAGAATTGGGAGGCGTCCAGCCCCGCGGCCAGCATGTGCTTTTTCACCAGCCGGTGAACCGCGGTGACGCTGATTCGATTCTTGTCCCGGGAGCCGAAGAGGGCCCGGTTGTCCGAGAGAACGATTTTGTTGCGTTCGGGCAGATAGGCGTCGATGGCCGCCTTGCAGGCCGCGCCCATGTAGACCACGCGCTCTTTATTGCCCTTTCCAACCACCCGGATTCGGTCCTCGTAGACGTCGGTCAGGTTTAATCCCACTAACTCCGCCCGCCGGATGCCGCAGTTGAGGAACAGCATCAAGATGGCATAGTCCCGCTTGGCGTTGGGGCCGTTTACAGCCCGGAGCAGCGCGGTGCATTGCTCCAGCGTGAGATAGCGCGGCAGGGATTTCCGGAGCTTGGGAAACTCCAGGTCCTGGACCGGGTTTTCCGTCAGCTGCTTGGTGTGCATCAGATATTTATAGAAGGATTTGACCGCCGAGAGCTTCCGGGCCCGGGCCGCCGCGCCGATCCCGGGGTCGGGCGATTTCTCAGAGGTCCGGTCGTTGGCCAGATAAGACAGGAAGTCGAAGATGTCCGAGACGGAGATGGACTCGATAAAGGCCAGATCCAGGGATTTGATGTCGATGGTCTCCAGGTCGGTGTCATAAGGCAGCTCACGCTTGACCAGGGCCATAAAGCGGAGAAACATCCGCAGATCCAAATAGTATTCCTGAATCGTCTTGGCCGACTGGCCCTTGATGGTCTCGTGATAGGAGAGAAAATCCCGCAGGATCTGCGGACAATCGGAAAACCGCGCCATGGAAGCGCCTCCTTAAATCAATGGAATGGGCGCGGTCAAACCCCGGCCCGTGGCTCCAGTATACCACACCTATACTGCGAACGCAACAAAATTTTTATTTTGTTGCGTTAGAGAACGACGGCCCAGGCCCTTCCCCACCGGGGCCGCGCTGGAGCTGGACCGGGGCCTGGAGAAGACTTTGGTCCGGCCACGGATTGCGGCACTTCCCGGGGATTTTCATTTCTTGACACCATTTGCCAGGGCTGATATAATACCAAGAGATTTTGAAAAGAATAAGGTGTGTGAAGAAAAATGGAGAAACAAAAGCGCCGGTTTGGTGACCGGAAGGACGGCTACCTCCTGCGGGATCAGGATGCCATGCACTTTATCATGCCCCTGATCTACCCCAATCGCTGCGACAACGAGGCCTACATCGCTGAGACGGTGGATCTCACCAATATCAATGCGTTTTTGGCCGAGAAAAATGCCGGCAATCCCGTGTTTAAGTATACCATGTTCCATCTGGTGGTGGCGGCGCTCTTAAAGACCATCGTCCTTCGTCCCAAGCTCAACCGCTTCATCGCCAACAAGAATACATACCAGCGCAACGAGGTTTCTGCTGCCTTTGTGGTGAAGAAGATCTTTTCCGACAACGGAGGAGAAGGCCTGGCCTTCCTCCGCGCCAAGGAGGACAGCACCCTGGAGAGTCTCCATGAAAGCCTCTTCAAGCAGATTTCCTCCTGCCGCAAGTCGGAAAACGGGGATTCGTCCACCGATGATGCCATGAACATCCTCAACAAGCTGCCCCGCTTCCTCTCCAAGTTCCTCATCTGGCTCCTGACCCGGCTGGATGTCCACGGCTGGATTCCCCAGAGCATCATCGCCACGGACCCCTATTACAGCTCCGTTCTGATTTCCAATGTGGGCTCCATCAAGCTCAAGTGCGGCTATCACCATCTGACCAACTGGGGCACCTGCTCCATCTTCTGCCTGATTGGAGAGAAGAGCGTTCGCCCTGTGTTCGATTCCGAGGGCCATATGGAGATGAAGGAAATGCTCGATGTCGGTTTGACCATCGATGAGCGGCTGGCCGACGGATACTACTACTCCAAGTCCATCCGCCTCTTCAAGCATCTGCTGCAGAACCCCTCCCTGCTGGAGCTGCCGCTTTCGCAGGAAGTGGATTATTAACCCGGGATAAGAGAAAATGACCTCTTCCCTGCTGCCATAAGTTTAAAATGCTGCCCTGATCCGGTGACCCGGATCAGGGCAGCTTGCGTGTGCGAAGGATTTATGCTTTCGTCAGTTCAGCGAACCGCATAAACATGGCTGCGGTTTCCGCACGGGTTGCGCCCTCCTGCGGCGCAAGGCGCTTTTCACCGCGTCCGTTGACGATACCGCTGGCATTGGCCCATTCCAGGGCATCGGCGGCATAGTCGGAAATCTGGGCGTAGTCTGCAAATCCGCTCAGATCCGCCGTGGCGGAGACATCCAGCTCCAGCATGGCTGCATAGCGATAGAGCATGGCGGCCAGCTGTTCCCGCGTAATGGCGCCTTCCATATTGGAGCCGTCGGAAATACCCTGCTCCTTGGCCCAGGCCTGGGCTTCGGCGTACCAGGCGTCATCCTCCACCGTGACCTCCGGCGAACCGGCCAGCCGGTAGAGCATGGTCACGATCATGCCGCGGGTCGTTCCGGTGTCGGGAGAGAACTTCCTGCCGCCGGTGCCGTTCATCAGATTGTTGACAGAGGCGTAGACCACTTCGTCAAAATACCAGGCGTCCGTGGCTACATCGGCGAAGGGAGAAAGCCGCACGTCAGCCAGAACCATGGCGGTAAACTGTGTGCCAGCGTCCGTTTCTCCGCCGAGGAAGTAGTCATAGCTGCCGCTGGCGGCAGAATACCGGCCGAATTTCTCGATCAGATCGGACACGCGGAAGGTGACCTGATAGAGGGCGGATTCTCCGGCTTTCTCCTCCAGAGCCTTGAGAGAACCTTCCACGGGCGTGATGTAGGTAGTCCGGATATTGAGCATGCCCAGGCCGAACCGGAGTGTGGCCTCCTTGGGCTTACCCTCCGCCGGCGCGGTAAAGACCAGATCCACCGTGGCATTCTCGTTATACATCGGAATGACCGGCGTACCCTGGATGGCAACCTCATCGATCTGTTCGTCGGCAAAGTCCTCCAAGGCGTTCAGGGCGTCGGTGGTAGCCTTCTGTCCGGCGGCCGACAGGATTTCCTTCGCCTGGGACGGATTTGCCTTGGCGGAGGCAACGGCCTGGGCATTGGACTCCATCAGACCGTCCACCAGCTCGGCCCAGAGGGTATTCAGGGCCTCATGGCTGGTGCTGTAGGTGAGCTCCACCTTCGTCTGAAAGTCCTTGAACTTACTCCAGCCGGAGCCCTCATACAGGGCCTTGGAAGCGTCGGGCAGCAGATGGTTGGCCATCTCAACGGAGGAATCCTCCATCTGATCGATCTCCTCCGGAATCCCTGCCAGCGGATGCAGCGGGATATAGGGCAGCTCGCAGGGATGGCCGAACGCGGTCCAGAGCGTTGTAGTCAGAGGCGTCTCGTCGAAGACGCAAATCAGGCTTTCATCGGTGGTTCCGGTGCAAATCCGGCGCAGGGTGGTGTCGTGGGGATTGCCGCCCGGGGCGCGGTCGGTAGCGGCGTCCTCGGAGGTTCCCTCATAGTGCTCACTCTGCACTTCCATCAGGCGCTCCAGGGTGATGGAGCCATCCTCCACCTTGACCCACAGAGGATACTCTGCGTCATCCGGGCGGCTGTCGGGCAGCGTCCCGTTGAGCAGCATTTCGGTGCCATAGTACTGCCGGTAGGTATTGCCGTTCGAGCGATAGGAGCCTTCCGCCTGGAATGTCTTGGCGAAATCAAACACGCCGTCGGTCTCCTGATAGAAGCCCTTCTCCTTGGCGTAGTCAATCAAATCGTCGGGATAGAAAATGGTTTCGCCGCGCACACAGCCTTCCAGATTGAGATCATGGACGGTGTAGTGGTTGGGCATCACGATGACGGCGTCATCCGGGCAGCGAACGGCCACATAATATTTGCCGCTGATGATCTGTACCATCCACACCTCGTTCTGGTCGGCGATGGTATAGGCGCGGCCGGAAGGCGCATAGCCCCAGGTCTCCACCATGTCGATGCAGATTTCTACGCCGTGCCGGGCGCTGGTGGCCCGCTCGGCCAGAACGCGCCGGAGATTGTATTCGATACCGCCGTCGGTGACGCGGCTTTCGTCACTGGTATCGACCTTGGAGCTTGCGTTGCTGTTTGAAACAATCAAGACGCCCGCGTCATTATAAAAGGCGTCCGCATTGGAATAGCCGCCGGACGCCGGCTTGAGCTGACTCCAATAGTATCCGAGGGTATGGCTGACCTGCGGGATAGCGGCTCTCCCCTCTTCCGCCGGCAGCACACTTCCGGCGGGCCAATCCTTCGGCGGCACGTATCCGTGATCCACCATGGCCCGACCGCCGTCATCTTCGTTATGGGTTACCATGACACGACCCGTTTCCGACGCATCCTTGCCAACGAGCACCGTGAAGCAGGCGGAGGATTGCAGAACCATGGCGGCAACGATCACAACAGACAGACATACTACGATCAATAGATGCGTAAATCGTTTCATTGCACTCTTCCCTTTCTGTTCGTAAACCGGTAACATGGCGATCAGCTGCACATCCATACCAGCGGCTGATCTAAGATGATTTCAACGAAAAAATGGGGACGGGGCAGCTTGAACTCTGCATTCACCTCCTTCATCAGGTCTGTACGATTGACTGCATGACCGCTCCTGCGCGGAATGGGCCCGGTGTGCCCGGCGTACCGCTTTGCACCCGCGCCGAGGGGCCGCTTCACGCCGCCGGGAACACCGTCTAAAACCGCGTCGGAGTTATATGCATTCAGTAAAATCACAATTCGACATGATGTCAATGTGCTATATACAATATATCGCAAAATATCGAATGGAATATAACGGAAAATATGCGATATATACAAGTTCGATTAAACAGAACGCGCCAGCAATAAACAACCGGGACATCTGAACCGGTGCGGCACGGCACATCCGGTTCCGATTCGCGCCGGGCTCCGATGGTTCCGTTCACCGTAGGGGCGCGCATGGTGCTTCCGCTTGCTTCCGCGTGCAGGGCAGTCCGTCGAACCGTGCTGTCAGCCGCAGGCTGACTGAGGGATTGTAGGCCTCCGGTCACGGTCAGTTCTGATCCCCTCCGTCACGGCTTCGCCGTGCCACCTCCCCTTGGTCACCAAGGGGAGGCTTGGGGCGTATGCGTTCGGCGAACTGCGATGAACCCGTAGGCTGGCGGGCCGATGTGGGCATCGGCCCCTACGAAACGGAATCCTCGAACACCGGCGGAAATCGGAGGCCGGTCCTACGAGAAAACCGGAGGCGGGTCCGTAGGGGCGGATTATATATCCGCCCGTGCGCACCTACGCGGCGGATGTACCTTCGCCGAACGCTACCAGCCCCAATGCCCGAGAGGGCAGGCTCCCTTGTGCAAAGGGAGCTGTCACGCGCAGCGTGACTGAGGGATTGTAGGCTGCCGGTCACGGTCAGTTCTGATCCCCTCCGTCACGGCTTCGCCGTGCCACCTCCCCTTGGTCACCAAGGGGAGGCTTTTCCGCGTGCGTTCGGCGAAGGTGCATCCGACGCGGTGGCAGGGATGGCCATATAGGCCGCTCCTCAGACAGGCCGCGGGTTTAGGTGAAAAAAAGGGACTGCTGCAATTTTGCAACAGTCCCCTTTTCGTTCCATTAGTTTGGCAGGCGTTATTCCTTGGGGGATTTGTCCTCCCAGAAGACCCGGGCGATGCCGAAAATGCCCAGAAGCATGGGGACAAGTAACATGATCCCATTCCCATTGAATTCCTGGATAAAGAGGAAAACCAGAATGGAAAAGAGCAGAATGGCAATTCCCTGCAACGCGTATTTCATCGGAGTCTCTCCTTTCAAAAAACTCCCGGTGCGGTGCGGACCGCATCGGGAGCAGAGAATATTTCGCTGGCGGAGCTTACTTCATGGACTCGGCCACGGCGACGGCGCAGGCCACGGTCATGCCGACCATGGGGTTGTTGCCGGCGCCCAGGAAGCCCATCATTTCCACGTGGGCGGGCACGGAGGAGGAACCGGCGAACTGGGCGTCGGAGTGCATCCGGCCCATGGTGTCGGTCATGCCGTAGGAAGCAGGGCCGGCGGCCATGTTATCGGGATGCAGGGTCCGGCCGGTGCCGCCGCCGGAGGCGACGGAGAAGTACTTCTTGCCCTGCTCGATGCACTCCTTCTTGTAGGTGCCGGCCACGGGATGCTGGAACCGGGTGGGGTTGGTGGAGTTGCCGGTGATGGACACATCCACGCCCTCCAGGTGCATGATGGCCACGCCCTCGCGGACGTCGTCAGCGCCGTAGCAGCGGACATTGGCCCGCTCGCCCTCGGAGTAGCGAATCTCACGGACGATGTTGACCTTGCCGGTGGCATAGTCGAACTGGGTCTGCACATAGGTGAAGCCGTTGATCCGGGAGATGATCTGGGCGGCGTCCTTGCCCAGGCCGTTCAGGATGACGCGCAGAGGCTCCTTGCGGGCCTTATTGGCGTTCTTGACGATGCCGATGGCGCCCTCGGCGGCGGCGAAGGACTCGTGGCCGGCCAGGAAGGCGAAGCACTTGGAGTCGTCGCTCAGCAGCATGGCGCCCAGGTTGCCGTGACCCAGGCCGACCTTGCGGTCGTCGGCGACGGAACCGTCGATGCAGAAGGCCTGCAGGCCGATACCGATGGCCTTGGCGGCCTCAGCAGCGGTCTTCACGCCGGACTTGATGGCGATGGCGGAGCCCACCACGTAGGCCCAGCAGGCATTCTCGAAGCAGATGGGCTGAATGCTCTTGACGATGTCATAGGGATCGAAGCCCTTGGCCTTGCAGATCTCTCTGCACTCTTCCACGGAGCCGATGCCGTACTGAGCGAGGACGCCATTGATTTTGTTAATTCTTCTCTCGTAACTTTCAAACAAAGCCATTTTTGTGTCCTCCTCTTATTCCTGACGGGGGTCAATATACTTGGCCGCGTTGTCGAACTGGCCATAGTGACCCTGGGCCTTCTTCATGGCCTCGGCGGGATCGTCGCCCTTCTTGATGAAGTCCATCATCTTGCCCAGATTGATAAACTCATAACCGACGATCTCATTTTCCTTGTTGAGGGCGACGCGGGTGACATAGCCCTCGGCCATCTCCAGATAACGGGGACCCTTCTCCTTGGTGGCGAACATGGTGCCGACCTGGCTGCGCAGGCCCTTGCCCAGGTCCTCCAGGGAGGCGCCGACGGCCAGACCGTCTTCCGAGAAAGCGGACTGGGTGCGGCCGTAGACGATCTGCAGGAACAGCTCGCGCATGGCGGTGTTGATGGCGTCGCACACCAGGTCGGTGTTCAGCGCCTCGAGGATGGTCTTGCCGATGAGGATCTCGGAGGCCATGGCGGCGGAGTGCGTCATGCCGGAGCAGCCCAGGGTCTCGACCAGAGCCTCTTCAATGACGCCGTTCTTGACGTTCAGGGTCAGCTTGCAGGCGCCCTGCTGGGGAGCGCACCAGCCCACGCCGTGGGTAAAGCCGGAGATGTCGCTGATTTCCTTGGCCTGGACCCACTTGCCCTCCTCGGGAATGGGAGCCGGACCGTGATATGCGCCCTTGGCAACGGGACACATATGCTGAACTTCGGTAGAGTAAATCATATGGACTTCTTCCTTTCCAAAATAGTTCCATAGTCCTTTGGGGCTTGTCCGGAGACATTAATACCCAAATTAACAAGAATAGTATACCGAATCCTTCGCCATAAGTCAAGCGATAGACATTCGCTCGAATCCGTGGTATCATGGAAAGCAGCGTTTTTGCGAGGTGAGAAATGATCATATTCTTAGGCATCATCTTAATTATTCTCGGGATTATCAACCGGAAAGGCAATATTTCCACCATTCACTGGTATAACCGCCGAAAAGTCTCCGAGGCGGATCGCCCGGCTTATGGAAAATGGATGGGTTGGGGCACCATTCTCTGCGGCGCCGGTTTAATGGCGGGCGGGATCCTGCAATATTTTGCCCCGGAAGGCATTTGGAGTATTCCCGTGGTCGTGGGACTGGTGATCGGCCTCGGGCTGATGCTCTACGCCCAGCTCAAGTTTAACCACGGGATTTTTTAGGAGGTGGAGCAGTGAAAACCATCGCAGTCATTGAGGACGATCTTCCCATCGGCGACACGCTGGAAGAACTCCTCCGCCAGGAGGGCTATGGCGTGCTGCGGGCGTACTCCGGCACCGAGGCGCTCTATCTTCTTTCGTCGAAGCAGCCGGATCTCGTCTTATTGGATCTGATGCTGCCGGGACTTCCCGGCGAGGCGGTGCTGCCGCAGATCCACGGCATTCCCGTCATCGTCCTCAGTGCCAAGGGCGACGTGCAGGACAAGGTGTCGCTCCTGCGAAGCGGCGCGGTGGACTATGTGACCAAGCCCTTCCACCCCCAGGAGCTCCTGGCGCGGATTGCCGCCCATCTGCGCGCCCCCGCTGCGCCGGACGCGCCCCTCTCCTTTGCCTCTTTCTGCTTGGATTGCTCCACCCATACCGTCTCTTCTGGATCTAAGTCCGTCCACCTCACCAAGACCGAGAGCGCCATCTTAAAGCTCCTGATGCAAAACCCCAACCAAGCCCTCTCCAAAGGCGTCATCCTCGACCGCATCAGCCTTGACACGCCAGACTGCACCGAGAGCTCCCTGAAGCAGCACGTGAGCAATTTAAGAAAGAAGCTCAAAGCGCTCTGTGGAACTGACTACATTCAATCGGTTTGGGGTATTGGATTTATTCTCACGGAAGAATCTTGACTAATTCTTTACCATTTTCTTGACTGCTTTCTGGAGCGTCGCCTGATATGCTATCGCCATCAACCTTAGGAGGCGATTTTTTTGGACTATGTACTCACCGCCACAGGCCTTGGAAAGCAATACCGGCGCTTTAAGGCACTGAGCGGCCTCTCTATCCATGTACCCCGCGGCTCTATTTACGGCCTGGTGGGCAAGAACGGCGCGGGCAAGACCACCCTCATCCGTCTGATCTGCGGCCTGCAAGCGCCCACCGCCGGGCAGTATGCCATTTACGGCATTCCCCATACGGATCCCGCCATCGTCACCGCCCGCCGCCGAATGGGCGCCGTGGTGGAGACACCGTCGATCTACCTCGATCTCAGTGCTGAGGACAATCTCAAGATGCAGTATCTCACTCTGGGGCTCCCTTCCTTTGCGGGAATCCCGGCGCTTCTCAAGCTGGTGGGATTGGAGGGCACCGGACGGAAAAAGGCAAAGAACTTCTCTCTTGGTATGCGCCAGCGGCTGGGCATTGCCGTGGCGCTGGCGGGAGATCCCGACTTTCTGGTGCTGGACGAGCCGGTCAACGGCCTCGATCCCCAGGGCATTATTGAGATGCGCGAGCTCATCCTCAAGCTCAACCGGGAGCGGCAGATCACGGTGCTCATCTCCAGCCACATCCTCGACGAGCTCTCCCGCCTGGCCACCCACTACGGCTTCCTGGATCACGGCACCATGGTCAGAGAGCTGAGCGCCAACGAGCTGGAGGAAGCCTGCCGAAAGTGCATCCGGGTGGAGGTCAGCAATACTGCGGCGCTTGCCCAGGTGCTGGACGAAGAAGGGATTTCCTACGCCATCCTCTCCGATACCACCGCCGACATTTATGCGCGGGTCAACGTCTCCCATCTGGCCTTGGCGCTCTCCCAGCGAGGCTGTGAAATCCGCACCATGGAGGAGCGGGACGAGAGTCTGGAGAGCTTTTATGTCAACCTACTGGGAGGTGAGCGGTCATGATGTCACTCCTCTCCACCATGCTGTTCCGCCTGCGCCGGAGCAAGTCATTCTGGTGTCTGATGGCCTTTGAAGCAGCTGCCGGGCTGATTCTTCCCATTTTAAACTACCGCAACAACCGGAGATATCTGCAGGAGATCCCCTTGGACAGCAATTCCTTCGCCTTTGTCACCTTTATGGTGGTTCTGTCCGCTGTTCTGGCGAGCCTCTTCCTGGGTACGGAGCACAGCGACGGTACCATCCGCAATAAGATCATCGTGGGAAACCGGCGACACCAGATCTACCTGGCCAATCTGAGCGCAGTGTATCTCGGAAGCCTTTTGCTGTGTGCTTGTTTCCTGGTACCGTACCTGGCCGTGGGTATTCCCCTGCTGGGCTTCTATCAGACAGAAATCAGCGTGATTCTCCTAAATTTGCTCACAGCCGCCGTGCTGATGTTGGCGGTGACCTCGATTTACACTGCGTTGACCATGCTCAATCAGAACAAGGCCATTGTGGTGGCCGTGTGTATTCTGCTCTCCTTTGCCATTTTAATGGCCGGCGCCTATGTCAATGCAGCTCTGGCCGCGCCGGAGTTTTTGGACGGCGTCAGCATTGACCAGGCAACCGGCGTGCTGCAGCAGGAGGTCATTCCCAACCCGCGGTATCTGCGCGGAACCATGCGGAAAGTCTTTGAATTCTTCTATGACTTCCTGCCGGGCGGCCAAGCCATTCAGCTTAGCAGCATGGAAGTTGCAGCTCCCTGGCGGCTCATGGCCTACTCCCTGGTCATATCCCTGGTTTCCAGTACTGTTGCGGTCTTCTTTTTCCGCCGCAAGGACTTAAAGTAGAATCGCAGTCTTCCATTTTGAAAGGAGCAGAGATGAATCACTTTGGTTATGTCGCTTTGGCCGCTCTATCCGCTCTCCTTCTGCTCCTTCTTTTGAAAATCCATCTGCTGCACCAGGCTGCCCGGACGCTTCGCGATGGACTCGTGCGCCAGCGGGAGACGAAGAGCAACACCCTGCTCTCTCTCCCCTGCCGGGATCGGGAAATGCTGGCGCTGGCCGACTGCCTCAATGAAGAGCTTCGCACCCTCCGGGATGCCCGGCGGCGCTATGCCCACGGCGATCTGGAGCTCAAGGAGGCCATCGCCAACATCTCTCACGATCTGCGTACACCGCTGACGGCAATCTTCGGCTCCCTTGCTCTGTTAGAGCGGGAGGAAAAGACCGAGGTCGTGGCGCGCTATCTCAGCCAGATTGAAAACCGCGCCCAAGCCCTCAAGACGCTGACTGACGAGCTGTTTCGTTACGCCCTGGCCGCTTCGGTGGCAGCCCTTTCCCCGCAGCCGCTGGAGCTTCGCGCCGCGCTGGAGGAGGCGCTTCTCTCCTGCTATGGCGCGCTGCACCAGCGCGGAATCACGCCTGCGCTATCGCTCCCAGACCGGCCGGTGAGGCGCACCCTGGATCCCGAGGCGCTTTCCCGGATCCTCCACAATATTCTCTCCAACGCCTTGAAGTATAGCGACGGCGACCTCTCCGTGACCATGACCGAGGACGGCGTTCTTACCTTCCGCAATGCCGCGCAGCATTTGACGCCCATCGCTGTCGGACGTCTCTTTGACCGGTATTATACGGTGGAATCGGCGCAGAGCAGCACTGGCCTGGGGCTCTCTATCGCCAAGGCGCTCACCGAGCGGATGGGCGGAAGGATCTCCGCTGCCTATGAGGACGGCAGTTTGGAAATCCGGCTGGCCTTCCCATAATATAGAAAACCGCACCCATTTAGAGCGATTTTGCAAGAATACCCCGTAGGGGCGGCTATTAGCCGCCCGCGGGCGCATATTATGCGCCCCTACAAGGTGCTTTCTTATTTCAACGCTCTATTTGGGTGCAGTTTTTCACGCTGAAAGGCTTTATTTCGTGCCGAAAATGCGGTCGCCGGCGTCGCCCAGGCCGGGGACGATATAGGCGTGATCATTGAGGCAGGGGTCCACGGCGGCTACGTAAATTTCCACGTCGGGATGGGTCTCCTGGACCTTCTTAATGCCCTCGGGGGCGGCGATAATGTTCATCAGGGTGATGGACTTGCAGCCGTACTCCTTGATAAAGGTGATGGCGTCCGCCGCGGAGCCGCCGGTGGCCAGCATGGGGTCCACGATAAAGACCTGACGCTCGGCGATATCCGGGGGCATCTTGCAGTAGTACTTTACGGGCTCGTGGGTCTCGGGGTCCCGGAACAGGCCGATGTGGCCGATCTTGGCTGAGGGGATCAGGTCGATGATGGTGTCCACCATGCCCAGACCGGCCCGCAGAATGGGCACGATGGCCAGCTTCTTGCCCGAGAGCACCCGGACCGTGGCAGTGGCAATGGGGGTCTCCACCTGACGCTCCTCGGTGGGCAGGTTCCGGGTGGCCTCATAGCACATCAGCGCGGCAATTTCGCCGACGATTTCCCGGAATTCCTTGACGCCGGTATTCTTGTCGCGGAGAATGGAGAGCTTGTGCTGTAGTAGCGGATGGTCCAGGACGTGTACTTCGCTCATAATCAAACCTCTTTCTCTGGTAATGTGTGGAGCCGTTTCTGCCGCTCCCGTTCCGCTTGGCTCAGCCGCAGATAGTTGGGCGTCAGGTCGCGGCCTGAGGGGTGTTCTCCGGCGCAGAGCCGGTCCCATGCCAGAAGGGCTGCCCCGGCGGCTCGCTGCTGCCGGAGATGCTCGGGCAGGAGGCGCAGGTCGGGCATGTCGTTTCCAAGGGTATTATAGCACAGGGCGGCTCCATCTCCAACCAAAAATTTCGGCCCGTTTTGCGCTTGCAGCCGGGTTCCCAGCTCCTCCAGGGAGAGGGCGGCGTCCTCGGTCACCCGGGTCATGGTCCCGGCCTCCACCGAGAACAGCGCCGTGTAGACCTGACTGCGTCTGGCATCCATGGCTGCGCAGTAGATTCCGTCGGCCCAGGCCGCGGCCCGGACCATGGCCTCCAGGGTGGAGACGCCGAAGCAGGGCACTTCCCTGCCCCAGGCGAAGCCCTTGGCCGCCGCCGCGCCGATCCGCACGCCGGTGAAGCTGCCCGGGCCTGCTGCACAGGCCACGGCGTCCACGTCGGCGGGGGTCAAGTCGCAGTTGCGCAGCAGATCCTCGGCCAGCTGCATCAGGGTCCGGCTGTGGGTCTGGCCGCTGTTCTGATAGTATTCCCCGATCAGATTGCCGTCCTCCACCAGGGCGGCGCTGACGGCCTTGGCCGAGGTCTCAAAGGCTAAGATCCGCATGGCGGTCCCCTCCTTCCAGGGTGATTTCCCGGTCCATGTCGCCCAGGCGGCGGATGGATACGGAGATGGCGCCGGTCAGGGCGTCGGCCACATTCTCGCTCCACTCCACGGCGCAGACGCCGCCCCGGGCCAGATAGTCTTCCCAGCCGATGTCGAAGAGCTCGTCCGACGAGCCCAGGCGGTACATATCAAAATGAAAGAGCGGCATCCGGCCGGAGAGATATTCATTGACCAGGGTATAGGTGGGGCTGGTCACCGGCTCCGCAATCCCCAGACCGCGGGCCAGGCCCCGGGTAAAGGCCGTCTTCCCCGCTCCCAGGTCGCCGAAGTAGGCCACCACATCGCCGGGCCGGAGCTGTTCGGCCAAGCGCTCGCCCAGGGCTTCGGTCTCCTCGGGGCTGTGGGTCAAAACTACCATGCTTTCCCTCTTTTCTGATGATTCTGCTCCTATGATATCATGTTCCGCCCCATAATGCAAAGGCCAGTTCTCTCCCTTGGCAAGGGAGAAAAAACCTGATATAATAACAAAAATGCCTACGGAGGGATGACCATGAAGCCGCTTCTCAAATGGCCCGGCGGAAAATCCAGCGAAATTGTCCGGTTCCGCTCGATGATTCCCGGCTTTGACCGCTATCTGGAGCCGTTTTTCGGCGGCGGCGCCCTCTTTTTCCACCTCTGCCCGCCCCGCGCCGCAGTCAACGACCTCAGCGGCGAGCTGATGGGCTTTTACCGGCTGGTCAAGGACCAGGACCCGGCGCTGGAGGCCTATCTCCGGTCCTACGCCTGGAGCTTCCGGCGGCTCCTGGCCCTGGGGGAAGCCCAGGCCGACCGGCTGCTGGCCCTGCTGCCCGCCCTGGAGGCCGGCACGCTGGAGCAGGCGGTGGCGGCGCTCTTCGATTCCTGGGCGGAGCGGCTTCCCGGTCTCTTCGACCCGCCGCTCACGCCGGACCCGGCGGCCTTCCGGGCGGAGCTGGAGAGGAGCCTCCTGGACAAGGTCCGCCGCACGGCCCGGAACCAGGAAAAGTCCCCCTTCTCCCGGGCCGATCTGGTGGAGAATCTTCTGACCGGCCTGACCGGGGGATACTATCTTTACTTCCGGCAGCGGTATAATGAAAAGTGCGGCGCCTCATCCGCGGAATACTACGCCAACTTCTATTTTATCCGGGAGATGTGCTACGGCTCCATGTTCCGCTACAACAGCCGGGGCGAGTTCAATATCCCCTATGGCGGCATCAGCTATAACCGCAAGGACCTGCTCTCCAAGGTGGAGGCCATCTTCTCCCCGGCCGTGGCGGATCTCTTTGCCGGGACGGAGCTCAGCGCCATGGATTTTGAGGAATTTCTCGGCTATGTGAAGCCTACGGAGCGGGATTTCTTGTTTCTGGACCCGCCCTATGACACGGAATTTTCCGACTACAGCGGCACGGCATTCACCAAGCTGGACCAGGCCCGGCTGGCCGTGGCGCTGAGCCGGACGCCGGCCAAATTTCTGCTGATTATCAAAAACACCGACTTTATCCAGGGCCTGTACGGCCAGGGCTTCCACGTCTGGCGCTTCGACAAGCAGTACGCCTATAACGTCCGCCGCCGCAACGACCGGGCCGCCGAGCATCTGATCGTCACCAACTACGCCCTGCCTCTCTAGGAAGGAGCCTCTATGGGGAAACTACTGGACCGGCTGCGCCAGCACGACCACCCTGCCCGCCGCGCTGACCTGACCCGGCTGACCATTCTACACTCCAATGACATCCACGGGGACTTTTTGGCGGAGGAAGCCGACGGCGTCAGCGTGGGCGGCCTCTCCATGCTCTCGGGTTACGTCAACAAGGTCCGCCGCGAGGAGGAGAACGTCCTCTATGCCATCGCCGGCGATACCTTCCGCGGCTCCGTCATTGACAGCGACTTCAAGGGCGTCTCCACCATCGAAATTCTCAACCTGCTGGGCCCCGACGTGGCTACCATCGGCAACCATGAGGCCGATTACGGTCTGGGCCATCTGCTGCTGCTGGAGAAGTGCGCCAAGTTTCCCTTTATCAACGCCAATCTCTATATCAAATCCAACGGAGCCCGGTTGTTCCGGCCCTATGTGATTTTGCATTGCGGCGGCCTGCGGATCCTCTTTATCGGGCTGCTCAACGAGGCCATTCTGGCCATGGCCCGGAAGGATACCCTGACCGGGAACCTGGTGGACGTGGCAGATCCGGTGGAGACCGTGGGGCGGATCGTCAACAACTACAAAAATACCGACGTAGACTTGACCGTCCTGCTGACCCATATCGGCTTTGAAGAGGACAAGGCCCTTGCGGCGCGGCTGGACCCGGCCTGGGGCGTCGATTTGATTATCGGCGGCCACAGCCACACCCTGCCCGACGGACCGGCCACGGTCAACGGTATTCTGATCGTCCAGGCGGGCTTCGGCACTGACCAGGTGGGGCGGCTGGACCTGCTGGTGGACCGGAGCCGCAGCGCCGTGGACAGCTACTACTGGCAGGCCGTGCCCATCCGGGGCGGCTGCTGCCCCCGAGACCTGGAACTGGAGCATTTGATCGGCCAATTCAAGGCCCAGACCGACAGCAAATATAACCGGGTGCTGACCCGCTTCCCCCGGGCACTGTCCAACCCCGCCCGGGGCCAGGAGACGGAGCTGGGAAATTTTTTCGCCGACCTGCTGGCCGATGCGCTGGATTTGGACGTGATGCTCCTGGGCGCAGGCAGTATGCGCAGCCCCAGCCTGGGCCCGCTTGTGACCTATGGGACGCTGCTGGAGGCCTTCCCCTTCGACGACGACTGTTCCCGGGTGACGGTCTCGGGGAAAGCCCTAAAGAAGATGCTGGCCTACACCTTCCGGGAGGAGCTGTTTCAGGGGCTGCACACCGAGTTCTACCAGGTGTCCCGGCGGCTGCGCTGCACCTGGTCCCGGCGCGCCGGGGCCTTTACGGAATTTACCTTCGACGGGAAGGAACTGCCCGACGACCAGGCTGTCACCGTGGGCATTCAGCGGTTCCATCTGGACAATTTCGAGATGTGCTTCGGGATGCCGCTCTCGGACGCGGCCCTGTCCAAGCCCCGGGTGGTCAGCACCTCCTGCTTTGAGGTGCTGGAGGAGCATCTGCGGCAGGGGGCGCACCAGATGGCGGTCGTGGACGGACGGCTCTCCGTCATCGACTAGGAGGGATGCCCATGGAACGGCGCCATGCCTGGACCCTGAGACGAAGCCCGGCTCTGCGCAAGAGCCGGGCTCCATTTTTATGGACCCAAACGTGGGGCGGCGAGTGCAGAGGGCGCTGACGCGCCGCCGCCCGTTGGGCGGCACACCTCTCCGTCACGCTTCGCGTGCCACCTCTCCTCAAGGAGAGGCTTTGGGGCCCGGTGCGTGAGAGGAGAGGCTTTGGGAAAAACGCCGGTCATCGTTTCTTACTTCAAAATCTTCGCGGCGTTTTCCTCAGCGAACTGCTTGGAGTAGAGATCGTGGTAGTAGCCGTGCTGCCGGAGGAGTTCCTGGTGGGTGCCCTGCTCGACGATTTTGCCGTCCCGGACCACCAGGATCAGGTCCGCCTTGCGGATGGTGGAAAGCCGGTGGGCGATCAGGAAGGACGTGCGGTCCTGGAGCAGATGGTCGATGGCATTCTGAATCAGCTGCTCGGTCTGGGTGTCGATGGAGGACGTGGCCTCATCCAGGACGAAGATCCGGGGGTCGGCCAGCACGGCCCGGGCGAAGGAGATCAGCTGCTTTTCGCCGGTGGAGAGCTTGTCGCCGCCCTCGCCTACCTGGCTGTCCCAGCCGTGCTCCAGCTTGGCCACCACGGTATCGGCGCTGACGGCCTTGGCCGCGGCCTCGACCTCCGCGTCGGTGGCGTCCAGACGGCCGTAGCGGATATTCTCCCGGACGGAGCCGGAGAACAGATGGGGGCTCTGGAGCACATAGCCGATGTTCTCATGGAGCCATAGCTGGCTCCGCTCCCGGTAGTCTCGGCCGTCGATGAGAATTTGACCGTCGGTGGGCTCGAAGAACCGGCAGGCCAGATTGACCAGGGTGCTCTTGCCCGCGCCGGTCTCGCCGACGATGGCCACGGTGGTTCCGGCGGGGATCTTCAGGGAGAAGTGCTCCAGCACATTTTCGCCGCCGTCGGGATAGCGGAAGGTCACGTCCCGGAACTCGATGTCGCCCTTCAGCGGCTCCCAGTTCTCCCGCTTGGGGGAGAAGACGTCGCCGTACTTCTCCAGCACCTCCGGCGTATCCTGGACCTGGGGCACCTCGTCCATCAGGCCGGTGACCCGCTCGATGGAGGCCTGGAGGGAGATAAACTCGGCGATATTGGCGGCCGTCATCTGAATGGGCTCAAAGATGCCCACGGCGTAGGTGGTGAAGGTGGAGAGGGTCGCGATCTCCAGCACCTGGTCCAGGACCATATGGCCGCCCCGCAGCAGGACGATGGCCACGGCCATGGTGGAGCAGAACAGCACCAGGGGGATATAGACGGCGTTGAGCCGGGCCGCCCGGACGCCCGCCACGCGCATGGACTCGGTGAGCTCCCGGAAGGAGGCCGTGTTCTGGTCCTCGATGACCAGAGTCTTGGAGGTCTTGGCTCCGGTGATTCCCTCGTTGAAGGCCCCGGTGATTTTGGAGTTCAGCTTCCGCACCTTCCGGTTCCAGTGGAGAATCCGGTTTTGGAAGTACCAGGTCAGCACCGCGATGACCGGCACGATCAGGATGACCACCAGTGCCAGCCGCCAGTTGAGAATCAGCATGGCCGCAAAGGTGCCAAAGACATAGAACAGGGCCCAGAGGATATCGGTCAGGTTCCAGGCGATCATGGAGGCAATGCGGTTGGTGTCGCTCATGACCCGGGACAGAAGATAGCCCACGGGGGTGACGTTATAGAAGGAAAAGGACAGGGTCTGGAGGTGGGTAAAGAGCGTCCGCCGCAGATCCCGGCCGGCGTTCATCTCGATGGACATGGAGTTGCGGGCGAACAGCACCACCGAGAGAGCCTGGAGCAGGATCACAACCAGGTACACCAGCGCATAGGGCACGATGCCGGTCAAGGTGTCCTTTTCGATAAAATTGGCGATGGCATAGCGCTGGAGCAGCGGCAGCCCCACGTCCACCAGAGCGGTCAGGGCATTGAACACCAGCAGCATGACAAAGGCCACGCGATAGGTCCGGAAGATCGGGAAAAGCCGCTTCCAGATCTTCCAATCAAAGGATTTTGTATAGTCCTGTTCATCAATGGCTGCCATGGGTCATCGCCTCCTCTTCCTCGAGCTGCTTGCGGTCGTCGCTGCTCATTTGAATGTCATAGATATCCCGGTAGATGCCGGGGCGGGAAACCAGTTCGGCGTGGGTGCCGAGATCGACTCTTCTGCCGTCCTGGAGGACCAGGATCTGGTCGGCCTTCATCAGGGTGGTGACCCGGTGGGAAATCAGGATCACCGTGGCGTCGTGGAGGTTTTCATGGAGGGCGGCGCGGATTTTTGCATCGGTCTCCGCGTCCACCGCGGAGAGCGAGTCGTCGAAGATTACCACCGGGGCCTGCTGCATCAGCATCCGGGCAATGGCCACCCGCTGCTTCTGGCCGCCGGAGAGGGTTACGCCCCGTTCGCCGATGACCGTATCATAGCCCAGGGGGAACTCGGTGATGGCTTCATCCACACAGGCCACCCCGGCGGCGAACCGCACGGCCTCCTCCCCTGCCTCGGGCCGGGTGGCGGCGATGTTCTCCTGGATGGTCTTGGAGAACAGGAAGGGCTCCTGCAGCACCAGGCCGATTTGACGGCGAAGACAGTCGCGGTTGATGGTCCGGATATCCCGGCCGCCAATGGTAATCGTTCCCTGGCCCTCGCCCAGGTCGTAGAGCCGGTCCAGCAGGTGGACCAGGGTGCTCTTTCCCGAGCCGGTGCCGCCGAGGATGGCAAAGGTGCTGCCCTTGGGGATCGTGAAGGACAGGTCCTTGAGGACCTCCTGTCCCTCGTAGCCGAAGGTCACGTGGTCGAAGACGATATCTCCGGCGCAGGAGGCGTCCACGGCCTCGGGCCGGTTCTCCTCCTCGGGGGCCCGGAGGATGTAGCCCACCCGGTCCAGGGAGACGCCGGCCTTACTCATGTCCGAGAGCACGCGGCCCAGGGACCGGACCGGCCAGGCCAGAGACTCGTTGTAGGTGACAAAGGCCAAAAACGCGCCCAGGGTCATCTCGCCCCGGACCGTCTCCACGGTGCCGGCCAGGATGATGACCATGACCTGGAGACAGGTCAGGAAGGTGCCAGAGGCCCAGTAGACCGACAGGAGCTTGCCCAGCTGAATCCAGAGCATGGAAAAGCGCTGGTTTTTCTCGTTGAACCGGTCCAGCTCAAACCGCTCCCGGCCGAAGGCCCGGACCACCCGGACGCCGGTGAGATTTTCCTGGGCACAGGTGGTCAGATCGCCCTCGGCCTCGTCGGCGGCCTGGAACCGCCTGGAGATCCGGCGGTAGAAGACGCCCGAGGACAGGCCCACGATGGGGATAAACGCCAGAGAGATCAGCGAGAGCTTGACGTTCATGGAGAACATGATCGTCAGATAGAGAATGATAAGGAAGACCGTCCGCACCACCTCCACCAGCTGGTTGCAGACGAAGCTGCGAATCACGTCCACGTCGGACGTACAGCGCTGGATCATATCGCCGGTGGAATGGGCCTTGTGCCAGGCGAAGCTCAGGTGCTGGATATGGCCGTAGAGCCCGTCGCGGATGCCCTTGACAAAGCCCTCGGAGCCGCGGCCCAGATAGTACCGCTGGCCGAAGCTGCACACGCCCCGGAGCAGCGCCACGGCCAAAACCGCCAGAGCCGCCCATAAGAGCGACCGGGACAAATCCTCCCGCAGCAGGTCCAGGGGCAGCAGACGGGTGAACCAATCGGTGGTGTCCGGCGCTTTCTGACCGAGGATGTTGTCCACGGTCACCTTGATGATCTGCGGCGTCATGGCGTGGAAGACCATGCTCAGGCAGGCCGACACCAGCGCCGCGATGAAAAATCCTACCACCGGCCGCAGAAACCGCCAGATCAATGACGCTTTCTCCCGGCGCGGCAGTTTCAACTGCGTTGTTTCCAAAACGTACCTCCATTTCTTCCCATGGGCGCAAAAAAAGCGCCCCTTTCCAGGGACGCACCAATTGCGGCAAAAAGACGGCCGTCAGAAAACGACCGGGCGCGCACAGCATGTCCCCCCGCGATGCATTGTACCAAATACCTTCCGCATTGCCATACCGTACGCCTCCTTTCCAATTTTGGCTTGCGTGACTAGTATAGGCAATCTTCTCCCGCTTGTCAAGGATATTTTTTGGCGGGTTCACCAAAATAATTTCGCCATTGGCTTGCCGGTCCGGCGGCGGCATGATATGATGGTAAAAACACAGGAGGGATACTATGCAGCGCATCGACAAGGAAAACTATTACCTGGACATTGCCCAGACCGTGCTGGAGCGGTCTACCTGCCTGCGGCGGTGGTACGGGGCCATCATTGTCCGCAACGACGAGATTGTGGCCACAGGCTACAACGGCGCGCCCCGCGGCCGGGCCAACTGCAACGAACTGGGCGTGTGCATCCGGGAACGGCTTCAGGTCCCCCGGGGCGAGCGATATGAGCTCTGCCGCAGCGTCCACGCCGAGGCCAACGCCATCATTTCCGCCTCCCGCAACGAGTGTATCGGCGCAACGCTGTATCTGGTAGGCCGGGACGCGCTGACCGGGCAGCTCCTGCCCGACGCCACGTCCTGCTCCATGTGCCGCCGGACCATCATCAACGCCGGCATCGCCCGGGTGGTCATCCGCCGGACGGAAACCGAATATACCGTCGTGGACGTCCAGACGTGGATCGACAACGACGATACCATGCCCGAGACCTTCCAGTTCTGAGAAACCAAGGGCAGCACCGCACAATTTGGCAAGAGCATTCGGCCAAAGATTTTGCCTCAT
>DSLMC04102__coassemble_819_pt1 | contig 29897 bp, 28 predicted proteins | sample DSLMC04102__metabat2_high_PE_031 | metagenome-assembled genome bin DSLMC04102
GCGAAGGGGGCTTTTTGCCCCCTTCACACTTCCCCCGCTGCTCTGTCACAGACGTTTTCAGCGAGGTTTTTCGACAGTCTGAGAGAAATCTACAGTCCGGTCGGTCAGGTCCACCGTGCTGCCGGGCTCTCCCATGGCCCGGAGCAGGCAGTCCGCCACCCGGGCCGTGCCGCCGGTGGGACTGAACCACAAGGCATGAATCTGCATCAATCACAGCCTCCTTTTGATACCATAATTTTTTTATGTAACCTGCAACCTCGCTTCGGCAAACTTCGTCATATATGGTGTAATTTTCCCAAGAGGAGGTCACAGCATGAAAGGACTATGTTTCGCAGCAGCCATCGGTGTCTCCGCGCTGCTGTTTTCCGCCTGCACCGCTTTGCCGGAACGGGCCTGCTATTTCAACGGCTCCGTCCTGGAGTCCAATCCCAATTCCTACCTGATGGAGGTCACCGGCGTCGGCAGCAGCGGTCTCAATCTGGGGACACTGGCCACGGTTTCATTGGAGGGCCTGGACGCCCCCGATTTGAAGACCGGCGAATTCGCCCGGGTGGAGTTCGACGGCACAATCCGGGAATCCTATCCCGTCCAAATCGGCAATGTCTCCGCCATTTACCAGACCGATGACACCGGGAATGTGCTCGACGCGGGCTGACGGCTCACCCCAACGCCACATCGAGAATCATCATCAGCGTAAAGCCCAGGGAAAAGCACAGCACGCCGATATTGGAGTGCTCTCCCTCGGACATCTCGGGAATCAGCTCCTCCACCACCACATAGATCATGGCCCCGGCGGCGAAGCTCAGGGCATAGGGCAGCACCGGCACCATGACGCTGGCCAGCAGGATGGTGAGCACGGCCCCCAGGGGCTCCACCATGCCGGAGAGGAAGCCGTAGACAAAGGACTTTCCCTTGGAGTTTCCCTCGGCCCGCAGGGGCATGGAGATAATGGCCCCCTCGGGGAAGTTTTGAATGGCGATGCCCAGCGACAGGGCCAATGCCCCGGCGGCGGTGATCTCCCCGGCTCCCGTCATCAGACCGGCGTAGACCACGCCCACGGCCATCCCCTCGGGGAGGTTGTGCAGCGCCACGGCAAAGGTCAGCATGGCCGACCGGCCCAGGCCGCAGGGCAGACCTTCCGCGCCGCAGCCGCCCTGATGGAGATGGGGCACAAGCTTATCCAACGCCAGCAGGAATAAAATACCCAGCCAGAATCCCACGGCCGCCGGAACAAAGGCCAGATGGCCCCAGCCGCTGGCCTGATCCATGGCCGGAATCAGCAGACTCCAGATGGAGGCCGCCACCATGACCCCGGCCGCAAAGCCCGTCAGCGCCCGCTGGAGCGAGCGGTGCAGCGCACCCTTCATAAAAAAGACGCAGGCCGCGCCCAGGGTTGTTCCCAGCAGCGGGATCAGCAGTCCCTGCCAAACTTGCCACGTCATTGAATTGCCTCCTTTTTGGCACGAATGCCCGATTTCTTTTATTTTACCACACCGGCCGTCCCTTGCCTAGGGGCGGTTTTCCTTTACATTTTGTCGGGGCCATGCTACCATATTCGGTAGAAATCACAAGAGGAGACGGTTCCATGAAAAGTCAGAATCTGACCCAGGGCGGCATCCTCAAATCCCTGGTCACCTTTGCCTTCCCGGTGCTGCTGGCGCTGTTTTTGCAGGTCATGTACGGCGCGGCAGACCTCATCATCGTGGGCTAATTCGCCGGAACCGGCGAGCAGTCCGGTGTGGCTTCCGGCAGCCAGCTCTTTCATCTGGTGACGCTGGTCATCACCGGCCTCACCATGGGCGTCACGGTCCTGGTGGGCAACGCCATCGGCGCCCGGGACCCGGAGCGGGCTGGCCGGGGCATCGGCGCGGGTATCGCCATTTTCGCCGTCATCGCCGTGGCGGTCACCGCCGTCGTAGTCCCCTGGAGCGACGACCTGGCCTCTCTGCTGGACGCTCCGCCGGAGGCCTTCGCCCAGACCAGCAGCTATGTGCGCATCTGCGGCATCGGCACGGTGTTTATCGTAGCCTATAACGTCATCGGAGCCGTCTTCCGCGGAATCGGCGATTCCAAAACGCCGCTGCTGACCGTGGCCATCGCCTGCGTCATCAACATCGTGGGCGACTTGGTGCTGGTGGGCGTCTTCCATCTGGGCGCTGCCGGCGCGGCCATCGCCACGGTCACGGCCCAGGCCGTCAGCGTCATCGTCTCTCTGGTCCTGATCCGCCGGAAGGAGCTGCCCTTCGCCTTCCACCGGTTCTATGTCCGGTTCGACCCGGTCTACGTCCGGGCCATTCTGCGGGTGGGCATCCCCATCGCACTCCAGGAGATGCTGGTGCAGTTCTCCTTCCTCTTCATCCAGGTGGTGGTCAACGGCATGGGCGTCACCCAGTCCGCCGCCGTGGGCGTGGCCGAGAAGGCGGTTGGCTTTTTGATGCTGGTCGGCTCTGCCTATATGCAGTCCATCTCCGCCTTTGTGGCGCAGAATAACGGCGCGGGCCAGTATAACCGCTCCAAAAAAGCCCTGTTCTATGGCATCGAGACGGCCTTTGCCGCCGGTGTGGTCATGGCCGCGCTGGCCTTCTTCGGCGGCGGCGCGCTGGCGTCCCTCTTCTCCCGGGAGGCGGCAGTCATCGCCGGAGCCCACGAGTACCTCAAGGCCTACGCCTTCGACTGCCTGCTGACCGCCATCTTCTTCTGCTATGTGGGCTACTTCAACGGCTGCGGCAAAACCATCTTCGTCATGGCCCAGGGCGTGGTGGGCGCGTTCTGCATCCGCGTCCCGGCGGTGTTCCTGCTGAGCCGCGCTGCCGACGCCTCTCTGTTCCGCATCGGCTTGGCCACGCCGCTCTCGTCCCTGGTGCAGATCTTCCTGTGCCTGGGCGCGTACCGGTACTATCAGAAAAAGGGCCTGGGCCTCCCCACCGAAGCCCGGCAAATCGACTGAGGAGGAAGCGATATGACTGATATTGGCACAATGATCCGCGAGAGCTTCGGCCGCACCGACGATATCCGGGACGCCGGCCTGACCACACCGGAGGACGTGGTGCGGTATGACGATCTGGTCTACGGCAGCGACCCAGCGTGGCAGGCGCTGGACGTCTACCGACCCCGGTCCGCCGCCGGAGAGACCCTGCCGGTGATCGTCAGCGTCCACGGCGGCGGCTGGGTCTACGGCGACAAGGAGCGCTATCAATTCTACTGCATGAGTCTGGCCCAGCGGGGCTTTGCCGTGGTGAACTTCACCTATCGTCTGGCCCCGGAATTCCAGTACCCCGCCCCCCTGGAGGATACCAACCTGGTCTTCGGCTGGATTCTCCGGCACGCAGACCAGTACGGCCTGGATACGAACCGGCTCTTCGCCGTAGGAGACTCCGCCGGCGGCAATATCCTGGGGCTCTATGCGGCCTTCTGCACCAATCCCGCCTATGCAGCCCGCTTCTCGTTCCAGCCCCATCCGGCGGTCAAGCTCCGGGCCGTGGGCCTCTTCTGCGGCGACTACGAGATCGATCCGGCCCAAAATCCCGACGCCCTGTCCACCCAGATCATGCAGGTCTACCTCCCCGAGCGTGGCAGCCCCCGGGAACTGGAGGAGATGTCGGTCTTTCACTGGATCACGCCGGACTATCCGCCGGTGTTTCTGACCACGGCGGTGGACGACTTCCTCAAGGACCACGCCCACTCGCTGGCCGCCTGCCTGATCCAGCACGACGTCCCCTTCCAATTCCACTTCTACGGGAGCCGAGATACACGGCTGGGCCACGTCTTCCATCTGGACCTGCGCAGCCCCGAGGGCCAGCGCTGCAATGACGAGACCTGCGCTTTCTTCCGGAAATATTTGTAATTTAATATATAATGCGCCCCTGGTGAAAAACCAGGGGCGCATCGATTCAATCGCTTATCCGATCAGGTAGCCGTAGTTGTGGAGGACCGTCAGGATCATGGTCTCCACGGCGGGGTCCAGATCATTGGGCTGGCTGAGATCCACCTCGGAGACCGCGCCGTTGACGCGGACCAGGACCTTCTCGCCGCCCAGGGGCAGGAAGCCGGTGTTCTCGGTGGACTCGTCGAAGCCCGCCCGGTCGTGGAACAGGGTGAACTTCTCCTTGTAGGGCCGAGAGTCGTAGGGACAGAACACCAGGCAGTTGCCGCACTCGTTGCACATCTGATCCACGTGGAGGATCTGGTGCCGCCCGTCGGGCAGGGCGATGGCCACATTGGCCCGGTTGGGGCAGACGTCCACGCAGCACTGGCAGACCACGTTGCAGCTCAGGCAGCGGTCGCCCTCGCACTTGGCGGAGAGGCACAGCACGCCCTTGCGGCCGATGGCCTCCTCGCGGGTGGCGTGGGCCTCGGCGGGGATGTAGGCCTCGTGGGCTTCGCCCAAGACGGCCGCGGCAAAGGCCGTGGCGTCGGCAATGCCCTCGACCACGGTGGCGGGGCCGCGGAAGCAGTCGCCGGCGGCATAGACGCCCTCCACATTGGTCTTGAGATCCGGCAGGCCCTTGGCGTCCAGCTGCACACCGGCGGCCTCGAAGACGGCGGGGTCCACCTTCTCGCCTACGGCGGAAATGACCACGTCGCAGTCGATCTCCACGGTTTCATCGGTCTCCACCGGGCGGCGGCGGCCAGAGGCGTCGGGCTCGCCCAGGACCATCTTCTTGCACAGCAGCTTGCCGTTTTCCTGCTTCACCGGCGCGGCCAGCTCCAGGAAGGCGACGCCGTCGTCCATGGCCAGCTCCAGCTCCTCGGCGTCGGCGGGCATATACTTGCGGGTCCGGCGGTAGACGATGGTGGAGGACTTGGCCCCGGCGCGAAGGGCGGCCCGGGCGGCGTCCATGGCGGTATTGCCGCCGCCGACCACGGCCACATGGCCCAGCTCCAGGCCGGAGAGGCCCTTGATGGCCTTGAGCCAGCCGATGACCGGCTGGACGTTGCCGGGAATATCGAGACGGCCGGGCTTCCAAGCGCCGACGGCCAGCAGAATATGGGTGTAGCCCTGGGCCTTCAAATCAGGCACGGAGGGAGCTTCGGTATTGAGGCGGACGTCCACGCCCAGCTTGTAGAGCATGGCGGCGTCCTTGTCCATGGCCTCATCGGAGATCCGGAAGGCGGGGATCACCTGCCGGATGATGCCGCCCAGCTGGGCTTCCTTCTCGAAGAGGGTGACTGCCACGCCCTCCCGGGCCAGCAGATGGGCCGCGGCCATACCGGTGGGACCGCCGCCGACGATGGCGACCTTGACCCCGGCCTTGGGGGCCGCGGGCGTCAGAGTGGGCAGTACGGCGTCATAGCCCCGTTCGGCGGCCACCAGCTTGGTAGCGCGAATCTGGACGGACCGCTCATAGAAATTCCGGGTACACTTGTCCATACAGTGGTGGGCGCAGATGGTGCCGGTGATAAAGGGCAGGGGGTTCTTCTCCAGAATCACCCGCAGGGCGGCCTCGTACTCGCCCTGACGGCAGAGCTCGATATACTCGGGGATATCCTGTCCGATGGGGCAGCCGCCCTTGCAGGGGGCCGTGTTGCAGTCGAAGAGCGGGACTTTTTCGTAGAGCTTCCGCCGGGGCAGCGGCTTGACGGCCTTCCGGTGCAGGGGATCGCGGCGGGCCTCCAGGGCCAGGGCCGAGAGGGCCACGGTGTCCACCTTGGTGAAGGGCTTGAAGGGCAGCTGCTCCAGCTTCTCGCCGATCTGCTTGAACCGCTGGTAGCCGCCGGGCTTCAATTCGGTGGTAGCCATGGTGATGGGCCAGATGCCGCAGGAGAAGATCTTGTCGATGTTGAAGTAATCAGCGCCGCCGGAGTAGCTCAGCCGCAGCTTGCCGCCGAACTCCTGGGCGATGCGGTTGGCCATCTCGATGGTCAGCGGGAACAGGGACTTGCCGGCCATGTACATTTCCTCGGAGGGCAGCTCATTCTGCTTCACGTCCACCGGGAAGGTGTTGGAGAGCTTCAGGCCGAACTCCAGGCCGTTCTCCTGGGCCAGGGCCAGCAGGCGGCGGAACATGGGAATGGCATCCGCGTACTGGAGGTCGTCGTTAAAGTGGAACTCGCCGAACTGGATATAGTCATAGCCCATGGAGTCCAGAATGGACCGGGCGGACTGATAGCCCAGAATGGTGGGATTGCACTTGACGAAGGTGTGCAGGTGCTTCTCCCGGATCAAGTAGGAGGCGATGGCCTCGATCTCCGAGGGCGGGCAGCCGTGGAGGGTGGAGACCGTGACGGAGTTGGAGATGCGGCTGGACAGGCCGTCGATGAAGTCGGCCTCGCCGGGATAGAGCCGCCGGAGGACGGCCTTGCACTCCTGGTAGATGGGGGCGTCGGAGGCGTCCATCATTTCGGTGATGAACTTGTTGACCTTCTCGCCCTGGATACCGGCCAAGTCGTAGCCCACGGACATATTGAAGACAAAGCCGTCGGGGTCGCCCAGGCCGTAGACCTTGGCGAGGATTTTCAGGGCAAACCAGGCCTTGACGTACTCCTCATAGGCCTCGGGGACATAGAGCTCCGTGGACCACTCGCAGTTATAGCACTCATCCTCAGCCAGAATGCAGGGCCGGTTGACGCAGGCGGCCAGATCAGCGCCGTCCATCTTCTGGACGGTTTTCAGCTCAAAGAACCGGGCCCCGGCGAAGTAGGAGGCGATGATATTCTGGGCCAGCTGGGTATTGGGACCGGCGGCGGGGCCGAAGGGGGTCTCGATGTACTCCTCGCCGAAGATCGGCAGTTTCTTCTCCCCTGCCCAGTAGGGCCGGTGGACGCCGAAGGCCGTGCCCTCCCGCTGGAGCTCGGTGGCCAGCCAATTCATCAGCTGGGCAAAGGGAATGGGGATCATCCGTTCACTCATCTTGTTCTGCCTCCTTAATATTCACAGTGATTGAGCGCGCCCCAGAGCTTCTTAGCTTCCTCGAGAATGTGGGCGTTGACCGCTTCCTCGTCGATGCCCTGGAGCTGACGGTCCAGCATCAGAACCTTACCGTTGCCGATGGTGGTCTGGCACTGGCGGCCGGTCATGCCGAAGATCATATGGCCGTCGATATTGGCGTCGGAGAAGGGGGTGAAGGGCTTGTAGTCCATGACGATGATATCGGCGGCAGCCCCGGTCTTGAGGACGCCCAGCTCGTCGGGGAAGTACCGTGCGCCGATCTTTGCGTTGTTCTTGAAGAGCATGTCGGTGACCTCGCACCAGGCCACGTTGGGCATACAGGCGTTGGACCGCTGGGAGCAGAGGGCCACCTTGAGGGATTCGAGCATGTCGTTGGTGTAGGCGTCGGTGCCCATGCCCAGGAGGATGCCGTTTTTGTACAGCGGCAGCACCGGGCAGATGCCCACGGCGTTGCCCATGTTGGACTCGGGATTATTGACCACCATGGTATCGGTGGCCTTGATGATCTCAATTTCGGCGGTGTTGACGTGGATGCAGTGGCCCAGAATGGTCTTGGGGCCCAGGATTCCGTGGTCCTGGAGCCGCTGGACCGGGCGGCGGCCGTAGTTCAGGAGGCTGTCATAGACGTCGTTCATACCCTCGGACACGTGGATATGGTAGCCGGTGCGGCCGTTGTTGGCCGCCACCATCCGGTCGAAGGTCTTGTCCGAAATGGTGAAGAGGGCGTGGCCGCCGAACATGGCCTTGAGCATGGGGTCGTTTTCTTTTTCGCAGTAGGTGATAAAGTCGGCGTTTTCCTGGATGCCCTGGAGGCACTTCTCCTCGCCGTCCCGGTCGGAGACCTCGTAGCAGAGGCAGGAGCGGATGCCGAACTCCTTGGCGGACTTGGCGATTTCAAAAAGGGAGCCGGGGATCTCACAGTAGGAGGCGTGATGGTCGAAGATGGTGGTGACGCCCTGCTTGATGCAGTCTATGTACAGCGCGTCGGCGGAGGCCTTGGTGCCCTTAAGGGTCAGCTTCCGGTCGATGGCCCACCAGGTGCCGTCCAGAACCTCGTAGAAGTTGGTGGGGTTGTTGCCCACGATGCTCAGGCCCCGGGCCAGAGCGGAATAGATATGGGTATGGGCGTTGATAAAGGCGGGCATGATCACGCCGCCCTTGGCGTCCAGCAGCTTGGCGTCGGGGTATTTGGCCCGCAGCGCGGCCTCCTCACCCACCTCGACAATCTTCGTGCCCTCGAAGGCCACAGCGCCCTTCTCGAAATAGGGCTGCGCGGGATCGCGGGTAATCAGCCGGCCGTTGTACAGTAGTTGCATCGTAATTCCTCCTTTGGGATGGACACCCGGTATAAGAAAAAGTGCATCAGAGACTTGCGTATCTGATACACTCGACATAGACCGAGTGATAGTTGCAGCCCGTGTGCGAAACACTTCCTTACAGCTACCAATCTTTGATTGTAGTTCCATTGTAGCGCAGTGCACAAAAAATTGCAAGGGTATCTCTCAAATTTTTTGGATTTTTTCGCTACGCCTGACTCTGCCAGTCGGCGGGGTAGGTCACGTAGAGGAAACGGGTCTTCTCCCCGGCCGAAAATTCGATGGACGTATCCCTGGGGATCAGCAGCACCTCTCCGGGCCCGGCGGAGATTTCCCTGCCGTCCACCCGGATGGTCAGCCGTCCGGAGATGATATAGTCGATCTCATCGTACCGGAGGGTCCAGGGGAAAGCGGTCCGCTCCATTTCCATCAAGCCGCAGCCCAGCCGGGGACTCTCCTCCAGGGAAAAGAGGTCATGGGTATAGACCCGGTGGGTCGGGTCGCCGGTGTCCAGCCGGTCGGCCTCGGTGCAGCGGACCGACGGCAGGTCCACCCGCTTGACCGGGCAGCCGCCGGCCTCCTCCCGGAGAATTTCTAAAATGATCCGGCGCAGTTCCGATTTATCCATGGTGTTTCCTCCTTGTCAAGGCCAGGGCCACAGCCACGGCCGCCACGCCGCCGGTGAGCTTGGCCGCAATCATCGGCAGCAATAATTCCGGGGCAAAGCCCGCGGTGAAGCCCAGGTGATCCCCCAGCACAAAGGCCGCCGAGACGGCAAAGGCCACGTTGAGCACCTTCCCCCGGGGGTCCATGTCCTTGACCATGCCGAACATGGGGATGGAGTTGGCCAGCGACGCCACCATCCCGGCGGCGGCCACCTCGTTCATGCCCAAGAGCCGTCCCAGCTTCAAAAGGGGCTTGCGCAGGAGCTTGGTCAGGGCGTAGACCAGGGGGAAGGCCCCGGCCAGAACGATGGCGATGCTGCCGATGACGGCATAGCCCTCAGAGAGGGGCGCGAGACCTGGAATCAAAACGAAGCCCGTCAGCTCCTCCACAATGGCGGCGGTCAGCCCCACAGTGATAACCGCGAGGATCAGCTTTCCGAAGACCGTGAAGCCCCGAATCATCCATTTCTCAGCCTTCCAGAGGCCCAAAGCGATCAGCGCCGCAAAGAGAACGATGGGCAGCAGGTTCCGCAGAACCATGCCCAAGCCGAACCCCGCCAGCAGACCGCCCACCAAGGCCCCCACAGGAATCGTGACAATGCCCGCCAGCACGCCCTGGGCCAGATACTGCCGGTCCTCGGGCTCCAGAATGCCCAGGGCCACCGGCACCGTGAAGACGATGGTAGCGCCCAGCATGGAGCCGACGATAACGCCGCCGAAGAGGCCCGCGTTCCGGTCCTCGGCCAGCTCCAGGGCCAGCGGTGCGCCGCCCATATCGTTGGCCAGAATGGACCCCGGGAACATGCCCGGATCGGCCCCCAGCAGCCGGAATACCGGCACCACCACCGGCCGCAGCACCTGGGCCAGCACCGGGGCCAGCACCAGAATCCCCAGCATGGACAGCGCCAGGGAACCGAAGCTCAGGATACCGGCCTCAAACTCCTTGCCCAGGCCCAGTCGGCTGCCGAAGATCCGGTCCACGGCCGCAAGGACCAGGAAGACTGTCATCAGATAGAGTATGATTTCATGGATGGACATGCGCCTCTCCCCTTCCCGTGCTTGAATCGTCCAGAATCGCCACCACGGCGGCGTCCACCGGCAGCTGGGCGTTTCCGGCCCGGGCCCCGCTGCCCAGGGTCACCAGCACCGGGTCCCCCAGGCCCGCGCCCACCAGATCCGCCGCAATCACCACGCCGCCGCTGTAGGCAATTTCCAAAAAGGTCTGTCCCCGCAGCGCCTCGCACTTCCGTGTGGCCCAGACCGCGCCGGTCACCTTGCCCAGAATCATGGCTCGCCCTCCCCTGTCAGCGCCCGGAGCCGCCGGGCCTCTTGCTGCGTATGCCGGACCCCGGGGCCGAAGGCGATGGCCCCCAGCCGGAGAAGCCGGGCCTGGGCCGCCTCCAGTTCCCGCTTGAGCAGGATGCCCCGGGCTGCCCGCCGATAGGGCTGGCCGTCCCACAGCAGCACCGGCAGCCCCTCCAGCAGCGCCCGGCAGACCTTGTCCGTGGGCATGGCCAGCAGCAGCCCCGGCGGCAAAAGCCCCAGGACCACGGCCTCATAGGGCGCGGCGTCCACATAGCGTACCGGCAGCGGCCAGTCCGGCGCAGCTCCCACCAGCAGGGCCCGGGGCAGCAGCCGCTGCCAGACCCGGTCCGTCAGCTGGTCCAGGGTCACCGGAGGATCATCCCCAGGTCTCCGGGCTCATAGCCGCAGCCATTGGCCTCGTCGTAATCCAGGTGGGCGTAGGTCCGAAAGTCGGGGCTGACACGGACGGCCACGTCCTCAAAGATCACCGGGCGGCTGGTCATGGTTTTGAGGCGGACCGTGTCGCCGTCTTGGACATGCTGGAGCGCCGCGTCCTCCGGCGTCATATGGATGTGCCGCCGGGCCACCATCAGGCCGCGCTCCAGCCGGAGCTGGCCCTTGGGCCCGGTAAGCGTCACCGGCGGCGTGCCGCCGACGTCCCCGGAGAGCCGCACCGGCGGCTGGACACCCAAGGCCACGGCGTCTGTCCGGGATACCTCCACCTGGGCCTCCTTTCGGACGGGACCCAGCACGGCCACCCGTTCCAGCGACCCCTTGGGCCCGGTGACGGTGACGCGCTCCTCGGCCAGATACTGCCCCGGCTGGGACAGGGGCCGCTTGGGCGTCAGCCCGTGGCCGAATAATTGCTGTGCCTGGGCCTCGGTGACGTGCACATGACGGCCCGAAGCCTCCAGCTCCACAAACAGCCGCCGCGCAATGGCGTCGGTCAGCCGGTCGAGATTTTCCATAGGGAGGCCCTCCTTTATCATATATTTCGCGCACTCCTAAAGCCTCTCCTTGAGGAGAGGTGGCACGGCGAAGCCGTGACGGAGAGGTGTGCCGCCGCAAAGCGGCGGCGGTGCGCAAGCGCCCTCTACACACGCCGGAACCCTGCGAGAAGCCTTCGGTGCGGTAACACCTCTCAGTCAGCCTACGGCTGACAGCTCCCCTCAAGGGGAGCCTTGCCCTCTCAGACAAAGCGCCCTCTGCACAGGCCGAGACCCTGCTGTGTGGCAGCCCCTCTCCTTGCTGTATGCCTAACCCGCTCTTTCTTCTTTCCGACGGCGGATCATCAGAATCCACAAAAGACTGCTGACCCGGTTCAGGGCCTGGATCAGGTCGGGGCGGGTGACGCGGCCCTCGCTGTCCCGGAAGGCGCGGCAGGCCAGCAGCTCCGCCCAGCGGGCCTGGGTGCGGGCCTGATTCAGCGTCAGAAGCAGGCGGCTATCGCTGAAATCGGGCATAAAATGGGGCTGATCGTAGTACTTCTGCGGAAAATGGCTGTGCTGCCGCAGCTCCGAGGCCGTGAGGCCGCCCAGCGTAAACTCCGGCAGCGGCTCCTCCAGCACGTCGCAGCGAATCAGACGCCGGACCAGGGTCAAAACCTCTTCCAGGGCCTGCTCTGTCTCCCCGGCCCCGGCCGCCCGGGCCTCCCGGCCCGCCAGCAGCAGCGCGGCCTCCAGGGCGTCGATGCCGCCCCGGAAGGCGATCCGCGGGTGGGTCTTCTCCACCAGTACGTCCCCGGCCAAATGGGTCATGTGCTCCGGCTTCTCCACATAGACCGCGCCGGTCAGCGTCCGGTAGCCGTTGGGCTTGGCGGCCCGGGCAGGCAGAATTTCGACGCCGTCCCGCCGGAGCCAGTCCCGGGCCGACGGGGTCAGATGATCCCCCTCGGCCAGATAGAAGACCCGCTTCCCGTCCCGGACCCGGACATTGGCCCGGGCGCTCTCGGCTGTAAAGACCGCCATCAGGCCTCGGGCAGCTTGCCCTTGGGCAGAATCACGTCCACCTCGGCGTGGGGCCGGGGAATCACATGGACCGAGATCAGCTCGCCCACCTTCTCGGCGGCAGCGGCTCCGGCGTCGGTGGCGGCCTTGACCGCGCCCACGTCGCCCCGGACCATGACGGTCACCAGGCCGCCGCCCACCTGCTCCTTGCCCACCAAATTGACGTTGGCAGCCTTGACCATGGCGTCGGCGGCCTCAATGGCCCCCACCAGGCCCCGGGTTTCCACCATGCCCAATGCGTTGGTATTCATCATTTCAAACACTCCTTATGCTTCATGGACCAGGCGGCGGAGCAGCTTCTCCGTCAGCGCCTCGATCAGTGCGTCGTCTGTCTCGCCGGTAGTATGCCCCGTTTCGGCGGTCTGATACCCCCAGGCCACCCGCCGGAGATTGATGAGGTCCAGCGGGCCGATATTGTTGCTGGAGGAGCTGCCGCCAACGGCCCCGCAGCCCAGGGTCAGCGCCGGGAAGAGACCCGTGGTCAGGCCCACGCCGCCCAGGGAGGCCGGGGTATTGACCAGGAACCTGGATACGGGTACCTCCAACGCGAAGCGGCGGATGACGGCCTCCTCTTCGGCGTGGATGGTAAAGGTGTGGCCGCTGCCCTCGTGGCGGAGAATCTCGCAGCTCAGCTGAAGGGCCTCGTTCTCGTCCCGGACCTGGTAGAGGCCCAGCACCGGGCAGAGCTTCTCCATGGAATAGGGGTTCTTCGGCCCCACGCCGGTCTCCCGGGCCAGCAGGACCTTGGCGTTCTTGGCACGGTCCGACAGTCCGGCCAAGGCCGCAATCTGCGCCGCGGGCTTGCCCACCACCGCCGGATTCATGGTGCCGTTGGCCCGGAAGAGATATTGGGCCAGCTTCTTCCCGTCGGCCTCGTCGAGAATGCAGCCGCCCTGCCGGGTGAGTTCAGCCTCCATCCGCTGGGCTTGGTCAGCGTGGAGGATCACGCTCTGCTCCGAGGCGCAGATGGTGCCGCAGTCGAAGGTCTTGGAGCGGATCACGTCGGCCACAGCCTGCTCCAGCTGGCAGCTGGGATGGAGATAGGCCGGACCGTTGCCCGCGCCCACACCGATGGCGGGCTTGCCCGAGGAATAGGCCGCCCGGACCATGGCCCCGCCGCCGGTGGCCAGAATCAGCCGGACCTGCGGATGGTGCAGCAGCTCGTCCACGGCGGCCATGGTGGGGTCGGAGATGCAGCCGATGGCCCCGTCCGGACAGCCCGCCGCTGCCGCCGCCGCCATCATCCGCCGGGCCGTCTCCAGAGAGCAGGCCTTGGCCCCGGGGTGGGGCGAAAAGACGATGGCGTTGCCGCCCTTGAGGGCGATGATGGCCTTGTAAATCACCGTGGAGGTGGGGTTGGTGGACGGCGCGATGCCCGCGATGACGCCCACCGGCACGGCCACGTCCCAGACCTTCCGCGCCTGGTCCCGGTGGACGATGCCCACGGTCTTTAAATCCTTCACTGCCTCCCAGAGGGTCCGGGAGGCCAGCAGGTTTTTCTCCCGCTTGTCTTCGCCATTGCCGAAGCCGGTCTCCCCGGCGGCCAGCTGGCCCAGCTCCGCCGCGTCCCGGGCTCCGGCCTCGGCCATGGCCTGCACGATGCGGTCGATGGCCGCCTGGTCCAGCCGCGCCAGGTGTTCCTGGGCCCGGTGGGCCTGGGCCACCAGGGTGCGGACCTCCTGACGGCTTCTTAAATCACGATCCAGTTCCATATCATCCCTCCTTCGGATGGGCCGCCAGCTCGGTCACGGCGGCGGCAAAGGCGTCACAGGCGGCCTGACAGGCACTCTGGGTGCCGGTCAGCAGTCCCCCGGAGAAGTTGGTCTCGGTGGGCGGCGCGAAATACTGCATGAGATCCACGTCTGATGCCTTCAGCGCCGCGTCCAGGCCCGCCAGCGCCTCCACCGGCGGAGCCACCAGATAGGCCAGCGCCTGCCCCACCGGTACCTGGGCCACCCGGGCCAGATAGCTGCCGGTCCGGGAAACGCAGTGGGCCAGATACACCACCCGGTTGTCCGGCGCGGCAGAGCGGAAGCCCACGCCGCTCTCCAGAAATCGCTGGGCCCGGTCCAGGCCGCTGGCCACCTCCTCGGGGGTGGGTCCGGCCAGCACGCCGATGACCTCCCCGGCCAGGGCTGTGGTGGCGTTGGCGGCCCCGGCGTAGAGGCTCCGGGCATAGACCACCTCCACGTTGGCGTCCTTGGTAGCCTCGTCCAGGGCCAGATAGAGCAGATCGTCGCTGTCACAGGACAGGATGCCGATGGAGCGGGACCGGTCCGGCAGCTCCAAGGTCCGGGCCAGACCGGGACTCAGGTTGGGAATCAGGCTTCGGCAGAGGATGGTTCCCGGCAACAGTTCTCCTATCATGGTCTCACCTCAGATCGATGCCGGAGGCCTTCTGCTCCAGCATCCTGCCGATCAAATCCGCGATATGGGCCCCGGCCTCCACGGCGGGGGTGCCCTGCCGGTGGATGTTGGAGACCACGGTGCGCTTGGACTCCGGAATGCCGGGCCGGGGGCGGTAGGTGATATAGGCCGACATGGACTCGCTGGTCACCAGTCCCGGCCGCTCCCCCACCAGCATACAGACCAACTCCGCGCCGGTGAGCTCTCCGATGTGGTCCGACGCGCCCACCCGGGCATACTGGATAAAGAGGGTCTTTCCCAGCTCGATTCCCTGGAGCTGCAAGCCCTGCCGGATGGCCGCCGCGCAGTCCAGGGCGTTGGCCGTGACGGCGTTGGACGAGAGTCCGTCGCCGATGACCAGCAGCACCCGGGGATTGCTGCCGCAGACGGACCGGATGGTCTGCTGGGCCTCGGGGCCGAACCGGCGGCCCAGGTCGGGCCGGGTCAGATATTCGTCCTTGTCCTTGCAGAGGGTCTGGACGAAGGGCAGATCGTGGTCCCGGTAGAAGCCGGGGTCTACCAGGGAGAAGACGCTGTCCTGGGCGGCGGCGTGGTCGGCCCGGAAGCGGAGCAGCGAAAGCGTCTTATAGCGCGTCCCGGCCCGGCCCAGCCCCAGGCGGGCCGGGGTTTTCTTCTTCAGCCGCAGAAAGGCCGCGCCGTCGGCGGGATTTTCGACGAAATAGGCCGTCCGCAGATCCAGCGCCCCCAGGTCGGGCAGGGGTTCGGCGGAGGCGTCTGCGGGATGGGGGCCGGATTCGGGCGCATCGTCCATCTCCCGGAGCAGCTGGGCCACCAGATTCTTGAGTTCCTGCTTATCCATGGCGCACCTCCTTGAGTAAGATCGAGCCGTCCCCGGCCCTGGGGGTCAGGCGGCCGTTTTCCACAAAGCCCATCCGCTCCAGCCAAGCCTGGAAGGGCGGCGTGGCCGTCTTGCCGAAGAGGCGGCGCAGCGTGGCCGTCTCCCGGAAACCGGTGGTCTGATAGTTGAGCATCACGTCGTCGCCGTGGGGAATGCCCATAAAATAGGTGCAGCCCGCGGCGGTCAAGAGCGTGGCCAGATTTTCGATGTCGTTCTGGTCGGCCTTCATATGGTTGGTGTAGCAGGCGTCGCAGCCCATGGGCAGGCCCATCAGCTTGCCCATAAAGTGGTCCTCCAGTCCGGCGCGAATCACCTGCCGGGCGTCGTAGAGGTATTCCGGGCCGATAAAGCCCACGACGGTATTGACCAGGAAGGGCTGGAACCGCCGGGCAAAGCCGTAGCACCGGGCCTCCATGGTCACCTGATCGGCCCCGTGGTGGGCCTCGGAGGAAAGCTCGGAGCCCTGCCCGGTCTCAAAGTACATGACATTGGGGCCGGTGGCCGTGCCCTGGTGCAGGGCCATCTGCCGGGCCTCCTCCAGCAGGGTCCCGGTGATGCCAAAGGCCTCGTTGCCCTTCTGACTTCCGGCGATGGACTGGAAGATCAGGTCCGCCGGGGCCCCCTGGGAGAGAGCCGCCATCTGGGTGGTCACATGGCCCAGGACGCAGGTCTGGGTGGGAATCTCCCAGCGGTTTCGCACCTCGTCAAAGAGCGTGAGAATCTCCCGCAGCCGGTCCACGGAATCCGTCACCGGGTTGAGCCCCAGTACCGCGTCGCCCGCGCCGAAGGTCAGCCCCTCCAGCAGGGAGGCCAGAATACCGTCGGGATCGTCGGTGGTGTGGTTGGGCTGCAGGCGGCAGCTCAGGGTGCCGGGCAGGCCGATGGTGGTGTTGCAGTGGGCCGTGACGGTGATTTTATTCGCCGCCGTAATCAGGTCCAGGCTGCTCATCAGCTTGGCCGCCGCCGCGGCCATCTCCGCCGTCAGCCCCCGGGAGACGCGCCGGATATCGGCGCTGGTGGTGGTCTCGGCCAGCAGCCATTCCCGGAGGTCCGACACGGTCCAGCCCTGGATCGTGCGGTAGATGGACTCGTTGAGATCGTCCTGGATGATGCGGGTGACCTCGTCGTCCTCGTAGGGCACCGCCGGATTCTCCCGCAGGTCCTTCAGCGTCAGCCCGGCCAGCACGATCTTGGCCGCCACGCGCTCCTGGGCGTCCGCCGCCGCGATTCCGGCCAGCTGGTCGCCGGATTTTTCCTCATTGGCCTTGGCCAGCACTTCCTTCACCGAAGAAAATCCATAGACCTTGCCAAACAGCATGGTTTTTAACGTCACTGTGCTCCTCCTTTTTATGAAAACGCCAAGGTTTTGACCACCACCGGCACCGCCGCGCCGCCGCCCACCGGGGCCGCCACATCCAGATAGCCGCCCGCCGGAACGTGCAGGCCGTCGAGACACAGCAGAGGCCGGCGTGGCAGCAGCGCCCCCAGGGCCTGGCCCAGGGCCTTGGCCATATCCTGTTCCGTCACTACCACCAGGGGCATCTCCGGTCCCAGCCTAGGCTCCAGCGCCGCCGCCAACGCCCGGGCCAAGCCGCTGACCTGGACGAAGGTCGGGGCGCTCCAGCCCTCCAGGGAGAGGGCTGCCGGACCGGTTTGGTCCAGCAGCGCCCACTGCCCCGCCACGGCCCGGGACAGGGTTTCTCCGTTCTCCAGATCCCCCTGCTCCAGCCGCACGGACGGCAGATCCTGGAGCGGGAAGTCAATGCCCCGATAGTAGACCGTGCTGCCCGAGAGCTCGGTGGCGTAGCTCCCGGCCCCAACCACCGTGGCGCGAATGGTCTCCCGGCCCAGCCGGTGCTGCACGGTCCAGAGCCGGGACCGCCGGATGGCCCGGCCCAGCAGGACCCCCAGGTCTCCGAAGGCGAAATCGTCCTGCACGTCCGCCTCGATCAGATCCGCCACGCCGCCGGAAAAGGACAGAAGCTCCGGCGGCTCGGCCAGCGTCACGGTCCGGTCGGTAATCAGCCGCGCCAGCCGGTCCGTGGCCGGGCGGAGCCCGCAGGCCTCCTCCAGGGTTTCGGCCAGCGCCGTGACCAGCGGCTGTAAGGAAGCCGCCGTGACCGTCTCCCCGATGGACGGCGCGGGAAGGCCGCGCAGCACCGGCGAGACGTAGGTGACCCGGCGGGCTTGATCCACCTTGACCAGCCGCCCGCCCACATTGAGGCAGCCGGTCTCCCGGAGCTGGCCCTCCCGGTCGAAGAATGCCAGATTGGTGGTGCCGCCGCCGATATCCAGGTGCAGCACCGATGTCCCTCCATCCCGGGCGCAGCGGTCCGCACCGGCTCCCCGGGCGGCCAGCACGCTCTCCAGGGCCGGTCCGGCGGTGGCGACGACGAACTGCCCCGCCAGATGGGACACGGCCTCCAGCACCGCCCGGGCGTTCTCCTTGCGGGCCGTCTCGCCGGTGATAATCACCGCCCCGGTATCCACGTCCGCCGGGTCGATGCCCGCCCGCCGGTATTCCTCGGTGAGCAGCTGCCCGATGGCCCCGGCGTCCAGGGTATCGGCATTGACCAGGGGCGTGAAGTGGACCGGACTGCGGTAGAGGATCTCCCGGTCCTGGATCTCCATGCGGGGCACGGCGTAGGGCGAGGCCGTATTCTCCACGGTCAGCCGGGAAAAAATCAGCTGGGTGGTGCTGGTGCCCAGGTCGATGCCCACCGAGCGCAGCGTCTCCCTCATGGCGCCACCGCCTGGAGAATGCGCTCCACCAGGTCCCGGGTCACCGGAACGGGGTTGGTCCTGCCGCAGGGGTCGGCCAGCGCCGCCTCCACCAGGGCCGGGCGCTTGGCCTCGAATTCCTCACGGCGGAGCCCGGCCTCGGCAAAATTGGACGGCAGCCGGAGACTGCGCCGCAGCCGTTCCAGCTGCTGCGAAAGGCTCCGCACCGCCAGCCGTCCGGCGGCGGCCTCGATGCCGCAGGCCCGGGCCAGCGCGGCGTAGCTCTCCAGGGCGGCGGGCAGGTTGGCCGCCATCACCGGCGGAATCAGCATGGCGCACAGCCGTCCGTGAGGCACCGGGAAGGCGCCGCCCAGGGCATGGGCCACGGCGTGGAGGACGCCCAGTCCGGCGCTGTCGAAGGCCATTCCTGCCATGGCAGCCGCCTCGTGGAGCCGCAGACGGACCGACCCGTCGCCCCGGAAGGACGGCTCCAGGCAGGTCAAGGCCGTCCGCAGAGCGTGGGCGGCGAGGGCGCTGGTAAAGCCGGTCCTGCCCGCGGCCACAGCGGCTTCCAGACAGTGGGCCGCCAGATCCATGCCGGTGTCGGCAATCAGCGAGGCGGGCAGACGTTCCAGCAGGCTGGGGTCCAGAATGGCCGCATCAGGCCGCAGCGCCGGGTCCACCAGGGCGTGCTTGACCCCACCGTGGGATAGAATGGAAAAGGAGGTCATCTCCGCGCCGCTGCCCGAGGTGGTGGGGATGGCCACAAACTCCAGGGGCGACTCCGCCGCCAGCCGGATAGCCTTGGCGCAGTCCAGCGGACTGCCGCCGCCCAGGGCGATCAGCAGCTCCGGCCGGAACCGGTGACAGAGGGCCGCTCCCTCCGCCGCCAAGGCCGCGGGCGGGTCCGGCTTCACCCGGTCGAAGATCTCCACCTGGGCGTCCCCCAGTTTCTCCGCCACGGACCGGGCCACGCCGGATTCGGAGAAGAAGCGGTCGGTCACCAGCAGCGCCCGCGAAACGCGCCAGCGCGCCAGGGCGTCCAAAGCGCCGGGCCCCGTAAAAATCCGCACCGGACAATAAAATTCTCCCATGGGTTTGCCTCCCTATCAAACATCGTCCGCATTAGTATGGCAGGTTTGGCGGCGATTATTTGCAAAAAAAGCCGCAGCCCATTGGCAGCAGGGAAAATTTGTGGTATGATAGGTAAAATTCTCTGGACAGGTGATACCATGGCACACAATGAGCTCATCAAGGGCGTCTGCCCGAAATGCGGCGAGATGCTGGAGATTCCCGGACATTTAAAGCAGTTTTCCTGTCTTTATTGCGGGGCGCGGCTCTCTCCGGCTGAGATTCTGGCCGAGCTGGCAGGACCGGCCGCAGCGCCCGCAGTGGACGGCGAAACAGCCTACCGCTTTTACTGTGACCACATACTCGAAGCCATTGTCAACTACCCCGGCATTGAGCGGCAGCTGACCAAGGGCGAGTTTGACCCGGCCTTCCAGCGCTACAGCAGCGGCATCGGAGAGACCTTCCGGATGCTGAACGCCGCCGTCAGCGCCGGAACCGCTGCCGAAGACCAGGCTGCCGTGGAATTTCTGGACCAGCTGGAAACCCACTGGCGCAGCCTATCCAAGTGGAGTCTCCCCATCAATCGGACCGGGATTATGGAAACCGATAAGTTTGTCATCGCCATTTTCCTGGTTCCCGCCGTGCGGCGGATGGCCTTGCCCTGCAGCGAGACCTTCTGCGTGGCCCTGCGGGAGGAATGGGCCCGCCGCCACCCCAAGAGTCCCTTCAATCTCGGCGATTACGACTCCATTGTAGCCGGTTTCCGAAAGAAGTATTTCGGCCTGTGCTTTATCACCACCGCCGTCTGCCGCGGTACCGGCAAGGCCAACGACTGCGAGGAGCTCAGCGCCTTCCGAAATTTCCGGGACGGCTATCTCCGATCCTGCCCCGATGGCCCGGCCCTGATCGATGAGTACTACGACATCGCCCCCGGGATCGTCCTTCGGCTGGACCTCTCCCCCGACCGGGACCGCCGGTACGAGAATCTCCGGCAGGAGTATCTGCTCCCCTGCTACCGTGACCTTCAGGCCGGCCGCCTGGCCCAGTGCAAGGAGCGGTACGTGGAAATGGTCCGGTCGCTGGAACAGGAATTTCTCCACTGAATCAACGCGCCCCGCTGCCAAAGGCAGCGGGGTTTTCGATTCGAGGCTTTATGGAAAAAATGGCAGGCCTGCCCTCTCCGGCGCCCGGGCAGCACAAACCCCGCCCCGTGAGAAAGGGGGCGGGGCTGTGTATGGGACGGGGGTCAGGCCTCGGGGGCTTTGGGCTCCTCGGCAGGAGCTTCCTCGGTGGGGGCCTCCTCCGCCGGAGCCTCTGCGGGGGCTTCCTCGGGGACGACCTCTACGTCTTCGGTATCCATATCTACGCGGCCGTGCTTGAGCTCGTCGATATAATCGCGCATATCTGCAATGGTCTGCTTGGATTCGTCGATCTTCTGGCACCAGGGCAGATACTCGGCCTCATCCTGATCCTCGCCCAGGACGTAGTCCCGGTAGTAGAGCTTACCCAGCTCCACCTGCGCCTTCTTGATCTTATCCTCTTCGGCGTAGATCGACAGGTTGGCTTTGGCAATCTCCGCCAGCTGCTTGGTCTTTCTGGCAGCGGCCTGGGCGGCGTCGCTGGCCATGCCGTACAGGGTATCGAGGCTTTCTTTCATTGCCATATCATGGCCCCCTTTTTAAGAATATCTATGGTTGCATTATAGCAAACTGTCCGAAAAAACTCAATCGTTTTTTACAGGATCGGCATGTTCCACAATTCGGTTGACATAAAGCTGTTCCGGCTGAGGGTGCTTTTTGAGCCGCACCCAGACGATGACGGCCACGGCCGCCACGCAGGACACCGCCGCCAGCAGCTGGCTGACGCGAATTCCGGTGCCAAAGAGGTAGAGGCTGTCGGTCCGAAGGCCCTCGATCCAGGCCCGGCCCAGGCCGTACCAGGCCACATAGAGCAGAAACACCTCGCCGTCGAACTTCCGATGCTTGGAGTAGAAATGCAGGGCGATAAAGCCCACCAGATTCCACACCGACTCATAGAGGAAGGTCGGCTGATAATAGGTCACATTGCCCGCCGCGTCGGTGAGGCCCATTTTCAGGAAGCCGTCGGTGACCGCGCCGTGGGCCTCGCGGTTGAAGAAGTTGCCCCAGCGGCCGATGAGCTGGCCGATCAGCAGGCCCAGGCCGCCCACGTCCAGCAGCGGGCCCAGGGGCGCTTTCTTGATCTTACAGTAGAGGGCGACGCCGATCACCGCGCCGATGACGCCGCCGTAGATGGCCAGACCGCCCTCCCAGACAAAGAGAATCTTGACCGGATTGTCCCGGTAGAGATCCCAGTAGAAAATGCAGTAGTAGAGCCGGGCGCAGACGATGGCCAGCGGCACCGCAGCGAAGAGCATATCGAGAATATGGTCCTCGGTAAGGCCGAAGGACTTGGCCCGGCGCATGGCGTAGAATACCGCCAGCGTAAAGCCCGCGGCGATGATGATGCCGTACCAATAGATTTCCTTGCCGCCGATAGAGAAAGCCACGCGGCTGGGGTTGACGGAAATCCCCAGATTGGGGAAGGTAATCGGTCCCATAGAAACCTCCTTAGCTCCGGGGACGGATGACGGACAGGGCGCTCCGTTCCTCGGTGACAGTGCGGCGCAGGAATTCCTCTACCCGCGCCAAGGTGACTTGCGCGAAGACCTCCGGGAAGGTCAGGTATTCCACGCCCTCAAAGTGGTAGGCGCAGAGCCGGTAGCAGATACTCTCAAAGCTGTCCAGGCCCCGGATTCGCCGGCCGAAGGCCGAGCGCTTCAGCTGCTCAAACAGAGTCGGGTCGATGCCGGTGCGGCCCAGGCGCTGCGCCTCCTCGAGAATGGCGTCCCGGACCGCATAGGGGTCCCGGCTGTCGCCGCCGGCGGTCAGGAGGCTGACGCCCTTGAGGCCCTCATAGCCGCAGGAGAAGTCGGCGTCGATGCGCCCGTCCTCGTAAAGCCGGGTATAGAGGGGCGATGACTCGCCCATCAGGCACTCGGCGGCCAGTTCCCCCAGCAGCTCCTGGACCATGGAATCCGGTCCGGGGGCAGCGGGCTCCGTCTTGAAGCCCAGGGCGAAGGTGGGCATGGATACCTCCATGGCGGATTCCACCAGGAACGTCTGCGGCCGCATGGTCTCGGCGGGGCCGTAGTCCCGGACCAGCACCGGGCTGGGCCGGTCCGGAATCGTCTCGGCGGCGATGCGGTATATCTCCTCCGGGTCCACGTCTCCCACCACGCAGAGGACCTGGTTGGCCGGGGTATAAAACGCGTTGTAGCAGGCATACAGGGTGTCCTTGGTGATTTCCCCGATGCTCTCCACGGTGCCCGCGATGGCGTGGCGAACCGGATGATGGGCAAAAATCGCGCCGAAGAGGGACTCATACACCCGGGAGTCGGCGCTGTCCTCGTACATACGGATCTCCTGGGCGATGATGCCGCGCTCCTTCTCCACGCTCTCGTCGGTGAACCAGGGCGTAGAGACAAAGTTCAGAAGCGTCCGCAGATTCTCGGCCACATGGTCCGTGCACTCGACGTAGTAGGCCGTAATATCGTAGCTCGTAAAGGCATTGGGGTTGCCGCCGAATTTGGAAAACTGCTGCATGGCGCTGCCGTCGGGCATGTCGAACATCTTATGCTCCAGGTAGTGGGCCACGCCCCGGGGAGAGTCCACCCGGACGCCGTTGGCGGTGAAGGCCGTGTCGATGGAGCCGTAGTCCACGGCCAGAAACGCGTAGGTCTTGGCAAATCCCGGCTTGGGCACCACCCGGACCAGCAGGCCGCCCGGCAGCCGGTCCTCGTAGAGCCGCTCCCCCAGCCGGGGGAAATCCGTCTGATTCATGCCTGCACCCCCTTGAGGAAATAGATCGTATCCAGCCGGAGGCTCTGGGCCGCCTCCACCACCTGGTCCTTGGTCACGGTCTTGAGCTGCCGGGCCAGATCCTCCATGGTCCCATCGAGCCCGGCCACGGCCTGGCCCAAGGCATAGTCGTCCAGCCGCCCGGGACTGTCGCAGCCGGTGCGCAGGCCGGAAATCAGATAGCTTCGGGCCGATTCCAGCTCCTCGCCGGTGATCTCGCCCTGCTGACAGGCCCGCAGCTCCCCGAGAATCCCGTCCCGTGCCACCTGGAATTTCTCGAACTCAATGCCGGAGCCCACCACCATGACGCCCTTGAACTTGTCCAAAGACGAGCTGGCGTAGTAGCACAGGGACTGCTCCTCCCGGATCTTCAGGAAGAGCTTGCTGGTCATGCCCGCGCCGTAGACGGCGTTCAGCAGCATCAGCGCCGGATACCTGGAGTCCCGAACCGTGATATCGGTGCGCAGGCCCAGGGTCAGCTTGCCCTGGGTAACGTCCATGGCCTCCTCCACGGTCTCCGCCGGGCGGTCAGGCAGCAGGACCTGGGTGGCGGGAACGGAAGCCCTCTCCCCTGCCGGCAGCCGGTCCGTCAGAGCCCGGAGCTGTTCCAGCACCGCGTCTCTGGGCTGCTGCCCCAGGTAGAAGAGCTCCACCGGGGCCTCGGCCAGCAGCTGCCGCCATCGGGCCAGCAGGTTCTGCCCGCTGACCGCCGTCAGGGTGTCGGCTTCGCCCAGCCGCGGCACCGCGTAGGCCTCGCCCCGGCACATGTGCTGCAGCAGCCGGTGGATGGCATAGGACCGCTTTTCGTTGATCCGGGCGGCGATGGTGTCCTCCAGGTTCTGCCGCTCTGAGTCCACGAAGCCTTTGGCGAAGCCGCCGTTCACGGTCACCGGCTCGAAGAGCAGCCGCCCCACCAGATCCAGCATATCGGAAAACAGAGGTGCACCCCCGGCGTAGCGGTCCTCCAGGAAGTCGGCGTAGAGGCCCACGGACTGGACCTCGCCCTTCTTCCGCACCAGGGTGCCGGTGCTGGCCCCGTAGAGCGTGTCCAGCCGCCGGGAGATAGCCTGCATATCAGGATAGCCGCTGCAGCCCCGGAGCAGCACCGTGGGCAGCAGCGCATTGGGCGCGGCGTCGGACCGCGCCAGAGGCCGCAGCAGATTGAAGCTGAAGCAGCCGGTCTTGAACCGGTCGGTCTGGACATACTGGAGCCAGACGCCGGGTTTTAGCATGATTCGTTCCGTGGTCATACCAACCGTCCTTTCTCGAACTCTCATTATACAACAGGAAATCGGAATTGTAAAACAATACTCTTGTACTTTCCGCCGGTTTCATGTAAACTATAGCGTAGATTGTTATGCCTCTTCGGGCACAGATATAGGAGGAACTACCATGCAGTGGCTTGAATTGAGCATCCAGACCGCGTCCGCCGGGGTGGAAACCGTGGCCGAGCAACTGACGGTGCTGGGCTATGACAGCTTTATCATCGACGATCAGGCGGAGTTCGAGGACTTTCTGGAACAGAACCGCCAGTACTGGGACTACGTGGACGAGGACCTGGCCCAGAAGATGCAGGGTCTGTCCCAGATCCGGCTGTATATCGAGGATGGCCCCGCGGCCCCGGAGACCCTTCGCCAGCTGGAGGCCGAGCTGGCCCTGCTGAAGCGGCAGCATCCCGGCGCGGACCTGGGCACCCTGGAGATCCGGCTCCGGAACCTCCAGGAGGAGGACTGGGAGAACAACTGGAAGCAGTATTACCAGCCGCTGCCCATCGGTCAGAAGCTGATCGTGGTGCCCCAGTGGCTGGACCCCCACCAGGACCCGGCGCGTATCCCCGTGCGGCTGGACCCGGGCATGATTTTCGGCACCGGCGCCCATGCCTCGACCCAGATGTGCCTGGTGGCGCTGGAAGAGGCCGTTCGGGGCGGCGAACGGGTCATTGACCTGGGCAGCGGCAGCGGCATTCTGTCCATCGCAGCCCTGCTCCTTGGCGCGGCCACGGCCACCGGCGTGGACATCGATCCCAAGGCCGAGGATATCGCCCGGGAGAACGCTGCCTTCAACGATCTCCACGGCGACCGGTTTACCGCCGTCACCGGCGACGTCATCGGCGACCGCTCCGCCATGGAGCGGCTGGCGCAGGGGGGCTACGATATCGTGCTGGCCAACATTGTGGCCGATGTGATTATCCCGCTGGCCCCGGTGGTCCCCCACTTCCTGCGGCCCAACGCCCTGTTTATCTGCTCCGGCATTCTCGACCGGCGGCTGGACGAGGTCCGATCCGCCATCGAAGCCGCCGGGCTGGAGGTCGCCGCCGTACGCACCCAGGAGGACTGGTGCCAGATCACGGCCCGGCTGCCGCGGGAGGGCTGAGGTTTGCGTTTCTTTTCTTACCGCAACAAGCTGCGCCTCAAGCGGCTGGCCGTGATTCTCGGCGCCGTGGCCGCCGTGGCATTGGCCTTCTGCGCCATCCGCTTTATTTACCTCCAGCGGTACCTGGTGTTTACGGATACCGGCGCGGTCTTCGACTACGATCAGTCCCTCACCAGCCAGGGCGACACCCACACTTCCCTCAATCTCGAGGACTTTCCCATCGAGTACGCCGGATTGGAGCAAAGCCAGGCTGTCTCCAGCCAGGAGCAGCCCCTGGAAGTTCTGAGCGGCTACTATATTACGACATCCATGCTCCAGGACCCCGCCGTCGTGACTGCTGCGCTGGAAGCTGCCGAGACAGCGCCCAAGGCCGTCATGGTGGAAATGAAGAGTATTTACGGCAATTTCTATTATGCCTCGTCTCTGGCCGGAGCAAACACCGCCAGTGTCGATATTTCCGCCGTGGAGGCTCTGATCGACCAGCTGGCCCAGGACAAGACGTATCTGATCGCCCGAATCCCGGCGTTTTCCGACAATAATTTCGCGCTGGCCAACCAATCCTGCGGCCTGCCCCTCTCCTCGGGCGCTCTGTGGATGGACACCAACGGCTGCTATTGGCTGGACCCCCAGGACGCGGCGGTCCAGGACTATCTGGTCGCCATTGCCGCAGAACTGGCGGACCTGGGCTTTGACGAGGTGGTATTCGACCAGTACCAGATCCCCGACAGCGAGAATATCGTCTATGAGGGCGACCGGGCGGAAGCCGCCGCCGCCTCGGCCCAGACGGTCAAGGATATGCTGGAGGGCTACGCCATTCGGGTCAGCTTCGGCTCCACCGCCGCCGGTGTGGCCGCTGTGTCGGACCGGCTCTATATCTCCAACGACAACGGCGCGGCCGTCGAGGGCATCGTGGCCAGCCTGACAGAATCTCTCACCGATCCCGCCGCGCAGATTGTCTTCTGTACCGCCTCCCGTGACACCCGCTTTGAAGGCTACGGCCTGCTCCGTCCCCTGATCGAGCAGAGCAGCGAGGAACAATAACTGTTTTGGGCGTGTTGCATTTTGCAACACGCCCCTTTTCCGCCTCTGCGTATGGCGTAAGCCTGCCCAAACCCATTGGCGCGTCCGGGCGGATATGAAATCCGCCCCTGCGGCAAATCGCAGACCGGCACGACAGGGCCGGACGTTTGAGCGGGAAGGCTCCCCTTGAGGGGAGCTGGCGCGGAGCGCCTGAGAGGTGTTGCCGCACCGAAGGTTTGCCGCAGAGCATCGGCGTGTGCTGAGGGCGCTTCCGCGCCGCCGCCCTGCGGGCGGCACACCTCTCCGTCACGGCTCCGCCGTGCCACCTCCCCTCAAGGGGAGGCTTTCAGGGGAGGCGGCCCCTACGATTTGTACGTTCGGCGAAGGTACATCCGGCACAGCGGCGCAGTCCGGGCGGATATGAAATCCGCCCCTACAGACATGCCATCGGCCTTCTCGTAGGGGCCGATGCCCACGTCGGCCCGCAAGCCTCCGTGTGCATGGCACCCCGTCGAACCGCATGTCCCCGACGCCTGAGAAAACGGCTCCCTTGTGTAAAGGGAGCTGTCAGCCGCAGGCTGACTGAGGGATTGTAAGCCGCCGGTCACCTCCGGTCCTGATCCCCTCCGGCACGGCTTCGCCGCGCCACCTCCCCTTGGTCACCAAGGGGAGGCTTTTCTGCGCCTCTGCGTATGGCGCAAGCCTGCCAATATCCATCGGTGCAGCATGAGCAAATAGGAAAACCGCCCCTCCGCTGCAGCGGAGGGGCGGCAATTCCCTATTCGTGATTCTGGTCCTGCCGCCGGCTGGGGCAGTCCTTACGGCAGCTGCCGCAGGAGCCGGAGCAGCCGGGGTGGCGGCGGATATAGCGGACGGCGGCGGCGAAGGCCGCCAGGATGGCCGCCAAAATGACGATGCTCAGCCAATCCATTCAGCCCAACCCCAGCAGCAGGCCCGCGGTATGGACCAGCAGGGCCGCGATCCAGGCGATGACGCACTGGCCGATCAGCACCCCCGCGGCCCAGCGGCCGCCCAGTTCCCGGCGGATGGAGGAGATGGCCGCCACGCAGGGCGTATAGAGCAGCGTAAACACCAGCAGGCTGGCCGCCGTCAGCGGCGTGAGGAAGGCGGAAATCTGCGTCTCGCCGCCCAGCAGCACCGTCAGCGTCGAGACCACGCTCTCCTTGGCCATAAAGCCGGAAATCAGGGCAGTGGAAATCTGCCAGCTGCCAAAGCCCAGGGGCAGGAACACCGGCGCAATCAGTCCGGCCAGCATCGCCAGCAGGCTGGTCTGGGAATCGGCCACCACATTGAGCTTGAGATCGAAGGTCTGGAGGAACCAGATGATGATGGTGGCCACGAAAATCACCGTAAAGGCCCGGGTCAGGAAGTCCTTGGCCTTTTCCCACAGGAGCTGGCCGACGTTTTTCAGCGCCGGGAGCCGGTAGTTGGGCAGCTCCATCACGAAGGGCACCGGTTCGCCCCGGAACAGGGTGCCCCGGAGCAGCAGTGCAAAGAGAATGCCCATGATGATGCCGGTAAAATAGAGAATAATCATCACCAGGGCCCCGTGGTCCGGGAAGAAGGCCGCGGTGAAAAAGCCGTAGATCGGCACCTTGGCCGAGCAGCTCATAAAGGGCGTCAGCAGAATGGTCATCTTCCGGTCCCGCTCGGAGGGCAGGGTCCGGGTGGCCATGACGCCGGGCACCGTGCAGCCGAAGCCGATGAGCATGGGCACGATGCTCCGGCCCGAGAGTCCGATTTTCCGCAGAAGCTTGTCCATAACGAAGGCCACTCGGGCGATGTAGCCGCTGTCCTCCAGCAGGGAGAGGAAAAAGAACAGCGTGACGATGACGGGCAGGAAGCTCAGCACACTGCCCACACCGGCGAAAATGCCGTCGATGACCAGGGATTGGACCACGGGATTGATTCCGTAGGCCGTGAGCCCCCGGTCCACCAAGGCCGTCAAGGCGTCGATGCCCAGGGCCAGCAGGTCCGAGAGGAAGCTTCCCACCGGGCCAAAAGTCAGGTAAAACACCAGGGCCATAATGCCCACAAAGGCCGGGATCGCGGTGAATTTGCCCGTCAAAAACCGGTCCAGATTTTCGCTGCGGGCGTGGGCCTTGCTCTCCCGGGGCTTGACCACGGCTTCGCGGCAGACGGATTCGATAAAGCCATAGCGCATATCGGCGATGGCCGCCGCCCGGTCCATGCCGCGCTCCTCCTCCATCTGCTGGATGATGTGCTCCAGCATCTCCCGCTCGTTCTGATCCAGGCCCAGCTTCTCCAGGATCATATGGTCCCCCTCGGCCAGCTTGCTGGCGGCAAAGCGCAGCGGGATTCCAGCCCGGCGGGCGTGGTCGTCGATCAGGTGCATGATGCCGTGGAGGCAGCGGTGCACCGCGCCGTTGTGGTCCTCAGGGGAACAGAAGTCCATCCGGCCGGGGCGCTCCTGGTATCGAGCCACGTGGACGGCGTGGTCCACCAGCTCGCCGATGCCCTCGTTTTTGATGGCGGAAATGGGGATGACCGGGATGCCCAGCTGCCGCTCCAGGTCGTTGACCCGGATGGAGCCGCCGTTCTCCCGGACCTCGTCCATCATATTGAGCGCCAGAACCATGGGAATATTCAGCTCCATCAGCTGCATGGTCAGATAGAGGTTGCGCTCAATGTTGGTGGCGTCGATGATATTGATAATCCCCTTGGGCTTTTCGTCCAGCAGAAATGCCCGGGTGACCAGCTCCTCGCTGGTGTAGGGCGACATGGAATAGATACCCGGCAGATCAGTGACCAGGGTGTTGGCCTGACCGCGGATGGCGCCGTCCTTGCGGTCCACGGTGACGCCGGGAAAGTTGCCCACATGCTGGTTGGAGCCGGTGAGCTGATTGAACAGCGTCGTCTTGCCGCAGTTCTGGTTGCCCGCCAGGGCAAAGGTCAGCCGGACACTGTCCGGCAGGGGCGTGCCTTCGGCCTTGGTGTGGTAGATGCCGCTCTGGCCCAGGCCGGGATGGAGCGAGGGCTTGCGCGCACCGCGCTGCTCCTCGGCCGGCGTCACGGTATGGACGTCCTCCACGTCGATTTTGGCCGCGTCCTCCAGCCGCAGCGTCAGCTCGTAGCCGTGAATCCGCAGCTCCATCGGGTCGCCCATGGGGGCCAGCTTCACCACGGTCAGCTCCGCGCCGGGGATCACGCCCATATCCAGAAAATGCTGGCGCAGCGCGCCCTCGCCGCCTACCGCGACGATCCGCCCGCCCTCGCCAGGAGAAAGATCTTTGATGGTCATGGCCGGTTTCCTCCTTTGTCTCGAAACGATCATGCCGAATGGTGCGACGAGTTAGGGCAGCACCGCACAATTTGGCAAGAGCATTCGGCCAAAGATTTTGCCTCA
>DSLMC04102__coassemble_828_pt1 | contig 29134 bp, 30 predicted proteins | sample DSLMC04102__metabat2_high_PE_031 | metagenome-assembled genome bin DSLMC04102
TGAGGGGAGCTGTCAGCCGAAGGCTGACTGAGAGGTGTTACCGCACCAATGGCTTCCCGCAAAGTCTCGACGTGTGCAGAAGGGCGCTTCCGCGCCGCCGCCCTCCGGGCGGCACACCTCTCCGTCACGCTTCGCGTGCCACCTCTCCTCAAGGAGAGGCTTAAGGGTGCGTCGCCCGAGAAAAAGGCTCCCCTTGAGGGGAGCTGGCAGCTCACCGCAAAAAATCAGGCCCCGTTGGGGGCCTGATTTCGTTTTAACCCTGGCGCTCTGCTTTGGTCTCGCAGTAGCGGCAGCGGTAGACGCCCTTCTCCCGGTCGGTGAGGACGAAGACCTGGGGCAGCTCCTGCTCGGTGGTGGAGATGCACCGGGGGTTCTTGCAGCGAATGACGTTGACCAATCTCTCCGGCAGGACGATGGCCTTTTTCTCCACCAGCCTGCCGTCGCGGATCACGTTGACCGTGGCGTTGGGGTCCACATAGCCGATGACATCGGTGTTGAGATCGATGGCCGCGTCCACCTTGATGATGTCCTTCTTGCCCATCTTGTTGCTGTGGACGTTCTTGATAATCGCCACGGAGCAGTCCAGCCGGTCCAGATGCAGCAGCTTATAGAGCATCATACCCCGGCCCGCGGCGATATGGTCGATGACAATGCCGTTGATAATGGAGTCAATATTCATCTCAGTCCACCTCCAGAAGTTTCAGAATCAGGGCTTCCCGCATAAACTTGCCGTAGAGCGCCTGCTTGAAGTAGCAGGCTCTGGGGTCCTGGTCCACGGCCACGCTGATCTCGTTGACCCGGGGCAGCGGATGCATGATAATCAGGTCCTGCTTGGCGGTTTTCAGCTTCTCCGGGGTGAGGATATAGCTGTCCTTGAGGCGCAGATAGTCCTCCTCGTTGAAGAAGCGCTCCTTCTGGACGCGGGTCATATACAGCACGTCCAGCTGGGGCATAACGGCCTCCAGATCGGTGGTCTGGACGTATTCATGGCCGCTGGGCTTGATATGCTGGGTCTTGACGTAGCTGGGGAGCTTCAGCTCCTCGGGGGAGATCAGCACGAACTTGACGCCGGGGTAGCGGCACATGGCGGCGATCAGGGAGTGGACCGTCCGGCCGAACTTCAGGTCGCCGCAGAGGCCGATGGTCAGATCGGTGAACCGGCCCTTCTCACAGTGGATGGTGAGCAGGTCGGCCAGGGTCTGGGTGGGGTGGTTGTGGCCGCCGTCACCGGCGTTGATGACCGGGATCGTGGCGTTGAGGGAGGCCACCAGCGGCGCGCCCTCCTTGGGATGCCGCATGGCCAGGATATCGGCGTAGCAGCTGATCATCCGGGCGGTGTCGGCGACGCTCTCGCCCTTGGCGGCGGAGGAGCTGGCGGCGCTGGCCACGCTGAGGACGTTGCCGCCCAGCTCATACATGGCGGCCTCGAAGCTCAGACGGGTCCGGGTCGAGGGCTCGTAGAACATGGTGGCCAGCTTCTTGCCCGCGCACTTGTGGGCGTACTTCTCCGGGTTGGCCATGATGTCCTGGGCCTTGGCCACCAGTTCATCCAGCTCCTCCACGGAAAGATCCAGAATATCGATGATGCTTCTCATTGGTTACCTCCGATCCAGCTTTCATCCGAGGGATTGTTGCGGAATTTGATGAGTTTTTCGATGTCGGCCGGCTGAATATAGCCCTCCTGGGCCGCGACTTCGGCGATATGGTCGAAGTTGGTCAGGCTGGTGTTCTCCACCTGGGCCTCCTTGAGCCGGTCCAGGCCCTTCTGCATGCCGTAGGTGAAGATGCTCACGATGCCCAGGACCTCGGCCCCGGCCTCCCGGAGGATATTCACCACTTCGATGCAGCTGCCGCCGGTGGAGATCAGATCCTCCACGACGACGACCTTCTGGCCGGGCTCGAGACGGCCCTCGATCTGGTTCTGACGGCCGTGGTCCTTCTTGCCGGACCGGACGTAGCCCATGGGCAGGCCCAGGATATGGGCGGTGATGGCCGCGTGGGCGATGCCGGCGGTGGAGGTGCCCATCAGGACCTGGACGTCGGGGTACTTCTCGCGGATGACGTCAGCCAGGGCGTTCTCCACATCGTTGCGGACCTCCGGGGCCGTCAGGGTCAGCCGGTTGTCGCAATAGACGGGACTCTTGATGCCGCTGGCCCAGGTAAAGGGCTCCCAGGGCCGGAAAAAGACGGCCTTGATCTTCAAAAGATCCTTGGCAATGACGGTTTGGACGTGTTCCATCGTATATCCTCCTTTGCGGCGCAGCCGCAACTATTCACTCTTCACTATTCACTATTCACTGCACGCTGGCGGGCGGCTGATAGCCGCCCCTACGCTCCCGGGTACAAGGCAGTCCGACGGACGCCGAAATTCCCAATTTTGCCGTAGGGGCGGATTGTATATCCGCCCAAACCAGGTACATTACATGCCGGGCCTCGGTGGTTGCGGCGGCCTGGCGGCGGGGTGTGGGCGCCCCGCCCTACGCCAGGCCGGGCTGTTCTGCAACGCGGGCGGCTGATAGCCGCCCCTACGGGTGCGTAGGGGCCGATGCCCACATCGGCCCGACCGCGAAGCGGCCTGGCAGCATTGGGCGGATATATAATCCGCCCCTACCGGTGCGCCTCCCGGATCGGTGCAGGGGCGACTGCGTGTTTCAGTCCACAAACTCCGCCAGGCAGCGCTCGTAGGCGGCCACGGGGTCGGCGGCGGCGGTGATGGGGCGGCCCACGACGATATAGTCGGAGCCGATGGCCTTGGCCTGGGCCGGGGTCATGACCCGGACCTGGTCGCCCTTGTCGCCGTCGGCGAAGCGGACGCCGGGGGTGACGGTCAGGAACTGCTTGCCGCAGACGCCGTGGACCGCCTCGGCCTCCAGGGGCGAGCAAACCACGCCGTCCAGGCCCGAGAGGGCCGCGTTCTTGGCGTAGTGCATGACCACCTGATCCATGGGCTTCTCAATCAGCAGGTCCTTCTCCATGGCCTCGGGGCTGGTGGAGGTCAGCTGGGTCACGGCAATCAGCAAAGGCCGGGTGCCGTCGGGCCGGGTCAGGCCCTCCAGGGCCGCCTCCATCATGGTCCGGGTTCCGGCGGCGTGGAGGTTGGTCATGTCCACATCCAGCCGGGAGAGCACCGCCATGGCCTTCTTTACGGTGTTGGGAATGTCGTGGAGCTTCAGGTCCAGGAAGATCTTATGGCCCCGGGCCTTCAGGTCCCGGACGATCTGAGGACCCTCGGCGTAGTAGAGCTCCATGCCGATCTTGATAAAGGGCTTCTTGCCGGTGAACTGGTCCAGGAACGCCAGGGTCGCTTCCCGGCTGGCAAAGTCACAGGCAATGATGACGTCTTTTCCCATGTTGTACCTCCTATTTATCTGTGGCCCGCGCCGATGATCTCGGACAGGCTCTCAATGCCGTACTGCTCCATGACCTGGGGCAGCGCTTCCACAATCTTCTTGCTGGCCCAGGGGTCCACCAGGTTGGCCGCGCCCACCTCCACGGCAGTGGCGCCGGCCAGCATCATCTCCAGCACGTCCTCGGCGCTGGAGACGCCGCCCATGCCCACAATGGGGATTTTTACGGCGTCGTAGACCTGGTAGACCATCCGCACGGCCACCGGGAACACCGAGGGGCCGGAGTAGCCGCCGGTGACGTTGGCCAGCAGGGGCTTTCTCGTCCGCAGGTTCATCCGCATGCCCAGCAGGGTGTTAATCAGGCTGATGCCGTCGGCTCCGGCGTCCTCGCAGGCCTTGGCGATGGCGGCGATGTCGGTGACGTTGGGCGAGAGCTTCAAAATCACCGGCTTTTTCGTCACAGCCCGGACGGCCTTGGTCACTTCCGCCGCGGCGTCGGGGCAGGTGCCGAAGCTCATGCCGCCGCCGTGGACGTTGGGGCAGGAGATATTGATTTCAAACCAGCCGATTTGATCCACGGCGTCCAGCTTCTCCACCACCTGGACGTACTCGTCCACGGAGAAGCCCGAGACGTTGGCCATGACGGGCTTATGGAAGATTTTTTGCAGCGCCGGCAGCTCCTGGGCCAGCACGTGGTCCACGCCGGGGTTCTGGAGGCCCACGGCGTTGAGCATACCCGCGGGACACTCGGCGATCCGGGGCGTGGGGTTGCCGAACCGGGGATGCAGGGTGGTGCCCTTGAAGGAGAAGGAGCCGAGACAGTTGATGTCGTAGAGCTGGGCAAACTCCTGGCCGAAGCCGAAGGTGCCGCTGGCGGGGATGACGGGGTTATCCAGCGTCACGCCGCAGAGGGAAACTTGGGTGTTCACCACAAAATCACCTCCCGTTCAAAGACCGGGCCGTCCTTGCAGACCCGCCGGGGGCCCAGCTTGGTCTCGATGGAGCAGCCCATGCACGCGCCGAAGCCGCAGCCCATGCGCTCCTCGAAGCTGTACTGGCCCGAGGTGGCGGCGGTCTTCTCCACGGCCCGGAACATGGGCCCGGGGCCGCAGGTGTAGAAGTAGGTGTAGGTCAGGTCTTTCATCACATCGGTGACGAAGCCCTTGACGCCGCAGGAGCCGTCCACCGTGGTGATGTGGACCGGCACGCCCAGGGCGCGGAATTCCTGTTCATAGAAGATCTCGGCGCTGGTGTTGAAGCCCAGGATCACGGTGGGGCGCTTTCCCTCCCGCAGCAGGGCCTTGCAGAGGCCGTAGAGAGGCGGGATGCCCACGCCGCCGCCGATGAGCAGCGGCGCGTCGCCGGATTTCGTGAGATCGTAGCCGTTGCCCAGGCCCACCAGGGTATCCAGGCTGTGGCCGGGGCGGATGCGGGTCATGGCGTCGGTGCCCTTGCCCACGACCTTGTAGACCAGGGTCAGGCTACTATCGTCCCAGTCGCAGAGGGAGATGGGACGGCGGAGGTAGAGGCCCGGCAGCTTGAGGTTCACAAACTGACCGGGAGCGGTGACGGCGGCGGGATCGGCCGAGAGGCGCATCCGCCACACCGCGTCGGTGAGGGCCGCGTTTTCCAGGACGCGGCAGAGCTGCTGCTGCATCTTAACTCCTTTCTGCCTGCCAGACGGCCTTGCCGCCGCAGACGGTGAGCAGATTTCTTCCCTGGACCTCCATGCCCGCGAAGGGCGTGGCCCGGCCCAGGCTCAGGAAGGTCTCGGGGTCGATGACGTATCGGTCCTCCAGGTCCCAGACCGAGAAGTCCTCGCCCAGGGGCAGGCCGAACCGGGTCCGGGGGTTGACGGTCAGGGCGTTGACCACGGTCTCCAGGGGCACGAGACCGGGCTTGACCAGGTAGGTATAGACCACCGGGAAAGCCGTCTCGATGCCGACGACGCCCATGGCCGACTTGGCAAGGCCCCGGGCCTTTTCCTCGGCGCTGTGGGGGGCGTGGTCCGTGGCGATCATATCGATGGTGCCGTCCCGCAGGCCCTCCACCAGGGCCTCCCGGTCGCTGCGGTCCCGGAGAGGCGGGTTCATTTTAAAGCGGCCGTCCTCCCGGAGGCAGCTGTCGTCCAGCACCAGGTAGTGGGGGCCGGTCTCGCAGGTGACGTCCACGCCGGACCTTTTGGCCTGGCGGATCAGCTCCACGCTCTCCTTGGTGGAGATGTGGCAGACGTGATACTTGCAGCCGGTCTTGGCGGCCAGCTCCAGATCCCGGGCGATGGGGCCCCATTCGCTCTCGGAGCAGATGCCCTTGTGGCCGTGGGCCCGGGCGTAGCCGCCGTCGTGGATATAGCCGCCCCGGAGCAGGGCATTGTCCTCGCAGTGGGCGGCGATGACCTTGCCCAATGCCTTGGCCTCCACCATGGCGGCCTCCATCATGGCCCGGGCCTGGACGCCCCGGCCGTCGTCGGAGAAGCCGCAGACCCGGGGGGCCAGGGCGGCCAAATCGGCCAGGGTCTCCCCCCGCTCGCCCACGGTAATGGCGCCGTAGGGGTAGACATGGATCACGGCCCCGGCGGCAATGGCGGCCTCCTGGACGGCCAGATGCTCGCCGCTGTCCGGCACCGGGTTCAGGTTGGGCATGGCGCATACGGCGGTGTAGCCGCCATGGGCCGCGGCCCGGGTGCCGGAGGCGATGGTCTCCTTATAAGAAAAACCCGGCTCACGCAGATGCACATGGACATCCGCGAAACCGGGAAACACAGTATAGTCGCGATTCTGGGGAAGAAGAGAAAGAAACTCCTCCAGTCGGGGGAAGTCTTTCCGGGCCTGTTCAGAATGGATATTCCACATGCTGGGTCTCCCTTCCGGCCATAAGGGCCTTAAAATCTTCACAATCCGACATATTATACCGAGGTAGCCTGGGTTTGTCAAGCCCTTGTTTGGGGCGTCAGGATCATCTGCTCATAGCCCAGGGGCGCGTAGCCCATCCGGCTGTAGAGGTTCCGGGCGCCCTGGTTGCAGGGCGTCACCTCCAGGCGGAAGGCGGCGGCGTTGGGGAAGAGGTCCGGCAGCGCCCGCAGAAAGGCGGAGCCGAGGCCATGGCCCTGGAAGGCCGGGGCGATGTAGAGCTCATCCAGCCAGACGACCAGCCCGCCGGCCTCCTGGGACCAGGTCTTCATCAGCAGGGCGTAGCCGGCGGCCTGCCCGGCGTGGAGGAAGAGGTAGCCCGCCAGGAAGGGCGAGCCATGGGCGATGGCGTCGAAGGTCGCTTCGGCATGGGACAGGGGAATGGGGTGGTCCACAGCGTCAGAGCCGTAAAAGGCCTGGACCAGGGCCAGGTAATCCGCCCGATGGGCGGGGGTCAGGGGTTGAAACATGGGGTTCCTCCGGGGTAAAAAGATGCAAAATAAACCTCCTCGGGCCGGTCAGGCCAACCCGAAGAGGTGCAGGGGCTCAGCCCTCATTCAGATCGGCATAGTCCGACAGCTCGTCGTCATAATCGTCGGCCTCACGCTTCCGGCAGGGGCACAGGGCCAGCAGCTTGTCCCAGAAGACGAGAATCAGCACCAGGGCGCTGATGACGGCAGCCACCGCGCCGATGAGGATGGTCAGCTTGGTACGGTTGGTCATTTCCACACACCTCCTGTAGATATCCGTACGACTATGGTACCCTAAAATTGGAGCTTTGACAAGAATAATCGGAAAATTTTTTGTAAAAAAGGTTCCGGCGCGGCTACAGGCAGCCCATGCGGTACAGAATTTCCCGCAGGGTCATCTTGTTGCCCATCAGCTGGCGGTAGGTGACGGTTTTCTCCTTGCCCTGGGCGGCCAGGGCTTCCATGGAGGCGACGGTCTGGTCATATTCGGCCTGGAGCTTGGCAATCCGATCCTCCAGCCGCCCCAGCCGCTCCAGCGCGGCGTCAGCATCGGCCCGATACCCCTCCGGCGTAGGCTCCGTGAGACGTTGATACATGGAAATTCTCCTTTCAAAGGCCGGGCGGGGATAAACCCTGCCCCTACGGCAAACCCGAAGGCGGGCCCGTAGGGGCGGCTAGCAGCCGCCCGGACCGCACCGGCAATTTGCCGCAGGTTCGCATAGAATCGCACCTGCCCCACGGGCGGCCATATAGGCCGCCCCTACGGCAAACCCGGAGGCGGGCCCGTAGGGGCGGGCTTCATTGCCCGCCCGGACCGCACCCTCGGAACCGCCAGGGCCTGCGGTCAACGCGGCCCGGTCCCGGCGGCATGTGGGCATGCCGCCCTACGGCGTTCGGCGAGGATACGGCAGGAATCGGGGGCCTGCTCGGGCGGCTGATAGCCGCCCCTACGCCGTGCGTTGGGCCCCGTCCGTAGGGCGGGGTGCCCACACCCCGCCAAACCAGGCCCGCAATCGACGCATTCCCGCCGTCGATTCTCCCGTAGGGGCGGCTAGCAGCCGCCCGGACCGCACCCTCGGAACCGCCAGGGCCTGCGGTCAACGCGGCCCGGTCCCGGCGTCATGGGGGCATGCCGCCCTACGGCGTTCGGCGAGGATACGGCGGGAATCGGGGGCCTGGTCGGGCGGCTGATAGCCGCCCCTACGCCGTGCGTTGGACCCGGTCCGTAGGGCGGACTGCCTTGCACACGGAGGCTGGTGGGCCGATGTGGGCATCGGCCCCTACGGAACGCCGTTTGTTACAGGGTCTTGGCGATCTCTCTGGCGGCGGCGATGATCTGGTCGATCTCCTCCGCGGTGTGGGCGGCGGAGAGGAACATGGCCTCGAACTGGCTGGGGGCGGCATAGATGCCGTGGTCCAGCAGGCCGCGGTACCAGCGGGCGAAGCGGTCCAGGTCACAGGACCGGGCCTGGTCGTAGCCGGTGACGGGCTTGCCGGTGAAGAACACCGTCAGCACCGAGCCCACGCGGTTGACCCGGGCGGGAATCCGGGCTCTGAGGAAGGCGTCCTCCAGGCCGGTCTGGAGCCGCTGGCCCAATTTCTCCAGCTTGGTATAGACGTCGGGGTTCTGGTCGAGAATCCGCAGCTGGGTCAGGCCCGCGGCCATGGCCACGGGGTTGCCCGACAGGGTACCGGCCTGATAGACCGGGCCCAGGGGGGCCACCTGCTCCATGAGCTTGCGGCTGCCTGCATAGGCGCCCACGGGCATACCGCCGCCGATGATCTTGCCGTAGGTCACCAGGTCGGCCCGGACGCCGTAGTAGCTCTGGGCGCCTCCGGCGGCCAGCCGGAAGCCGGTGATGACCTCGTCAAAGATCAGCAGGGCCCCGAAGGCGTCGCAGAGGCCCCGCAGCGCCTCCAGGAAGCCGGGCTGGGGCGGCACCACGCCCATATTGGCGGCCACGGGCTCGACGATGACCGCGGCCACCTGGCCGGGGTTGGCCTCCAGCAGGGTGCGGACGCTGGCGGCGTCGTTATAAGTGGCGGTCAGGGTGTCGGCGGCCATCTCCTGGGGCACGCCGGCGGAATCGGGCGCGCCGCCGGTCAGCGCGCCGGATCCGGCCTTGACCAGCATGGAATCGGAATGGCCGTGGTAGCACCCGGCGAATTTGATGATTTTGCTGCGGCCCGTGGCCCCCCGGGCCAGCCGCAGGGCCGACATGACGGCCTCGGTGCCGGAGTTGACCATCCGCACCATCTCCATGCCGGACATCCGGCAGACCAGCTGGGCCATCTCCACCTCAATTTCGGTGGGCGCGCCGAAGCTCAGGCCGTTTTTCGCGGCCTCCACCACGGCCTCCTCCACCGCCGGATGGGCGTGGCCCAGAATCAGCGGGCCCCAGGAGCAGATCAGATCGATGTAGTCATGGCCGTCCACGTCGGTGACGCGGCTGCCCTTTCCGGCCTGGAGGAACCGGGGATAGGTCCCCACGGCGCGGCAGGCCCGGACCGGGGAGTTGACGCCGCCGGGCAGCACCTGCTGGGCCGCGGTAAAGAGAGTTTCCGACTTGGTCATCAGCCCAGATCCCCCTTCCCCATGGCCTCGGCCAGCTCCTTGGCGAAGTAGGTAATCAGAATTCCGGCTCCGGCCCGGAAGATGGACAGGGCGCTCTCGCACATGACCCGGTACTCGTCGATGAGTCCGGCGGCTCCGGCGGCCTTGATCATGGCATACTCGCCGCTGACCTGGTAGGCGCACAGCGGCAGGTCAAAGGTGTCGGACACCTCGCGGATGATGTCGAGATAGCTGAGGGCGGGCTTGACCATCAGGATATCCGCGCCCTCCTCCACATCCAGGGCGCACTCGCGGATGGCCTCCCGGCGGTTGTGGGGGTCCATCTGATAGCCCCGGCGGTCGCCGAAGGCGGGGGCGGACCCGGCGGCGTCCCGGAAGGGGCCGTAGAAGGCCGAGGCGTACTTGGCCGAATAGGCCATAATCGGCACGGTCTCATAGCCGTTGTCGTCGAGAATCTCCCGGATGGCGGCCACGCGGCCGTCCATCATATCCGAAGGAGCCACCATATCGGCTCCGGCCTGGACGTGGGAGAGGGCCGTCTTGGCGAGGACCTCCAGGGTCTTGTCGTTGTCCACGGTGTGGCCGCAGAGGATGCCGCAGTGGCCGTGGTCGGTGTACTCGCACATGCAGACGTCGGTGATGACATAGCAGTCGGGGTACTTGGCCTTGATGGCCCGGATGCCCTGCTGGACCACGCCGTCGGGGTTCCAGGCCTCGGAGCCGCAGGCGTCCTTATGGGCCGGGATGCCGAAGAGCAGCACCTTGTTGACCCCGGCCTTCCGGCATGCCTCGACGGCCTCACAGACCCGGTCCGGGGAATAGCGCCACTGGCCGTCCAGAGACGGGATGGGCTCCACGAGGTTCTCCCCCTCGACGATAAAGAGGGGGTAGATCAGGCTCTCGGGAGAGACGCGGGTCTCCCGCACCATCCGGCGCAGCGTATCCGAAGACCGCAGCCGCCGGGGACGAATGGAAAGTTCCATGGTAAAACACTTCCTTTGAAGATGTTGGATCATCGAATGCCGTTATTTGCCGGTCTGGCAGGAAACGCAGTTGGTTCCGGGCGGGGATAAACCCCGCCCCTACGCGGAAGCCGGAGGCGGGTCCGTAGGGGCGGATTTTATATCCGCCCGGGATGCCGCTGCGTCGGGTGCACGCTCGCCGAACGCTGCCAGCTCCGATGCCTGAGAGGGCAGGCTCCCTTGTGCAAAGGGAGCTGTCACGCGCAGCGTGACTGAGGGATTGTAAGCCTCCGGTCACTGCCGGTTCTGATCCCCTCCGTCACGGCTTCGCCGTGCCACCTCCCCTTGGTCACCAAGGGGAGGCTTGGCCTCCAGCGCTCGGCGAACCGCCTCGGACCCGGCAGTCAGCGGGCCGATGTGGGCATCGGCCCCTACGGCGAATCCGGAGGCGGGTCCGCCAGGGCCGCACCTATTCCCCTGCTCCCGTTTCCCGAATCAGCTCCACCAGGGATTCCATGGTGGCCTCTCGGGCCACGCGGACGGTCAGGCCGTGGGTTCGGGCCTCCCGGGCGGTCTGTTCGCCGATGCACAGGCCCAGCACATGAGAAAGGTCCGCGCCGGGGAGGCTCTGGACGAAGCCCCGGACCGTGGAGGCGCTGGTGAAGGTCACCCAGGTCTCCCCCTCCAGCAGCGGCAGGACCGCCCCGGCGTCGGGGCTCTCATATACCGTATCATAGCACGGAATGTCGTCAAAGGGTATCCCCCGGGCGGAAAAAAGTTCCGGCAACGCCTGGCTGCCCCGGCTGGCCCGGCAGAGGAGCACCGGCCCCTCCACGGATTCCATAGCTTGGGCCAGATGGTCCGAGTCGTAGACCTCCGGCACCAGGTCGGCCCGGAGCCCGCAGCGGCCCAGGGCGCCCGCAGTCTTGGGGCCGATGGCCGCCAGCTTCACGCCCGCCAGAGTCCGGGCGTCCAGGCCCCGCTTCCAAAGCCGCTCCATAAAGATCTCCGGCCCGGCGGGGCTGGTGAACACCAGCCAGCGATAGTGCCCCAGCTGCTCCATGGCCGCGTCCAGCGCCGGGTTCTCGGCCCGCTCCTCGGTCTCGATACAGGGATACTCCACCACCTCGGCCCCCAGGGCCCGGAGCTTCTTCGAGAGGGTCCCGGCCCGGTCCTTCGGGCGCGTCACCACCACGGTGCGGCCCTTGAGGGGCAGCGCGTCAAACCAGTCGAACTGGTCCGAGAGCTGGCAGACCTTTCCCACCACGATGATGGCCGGACTCTCAATCCGCGCCGCCTGGGCCGCCTGGGGCAGCTCTCCCAGGGTGGAGACCAGCTTCCGCTGCCTCGGCGTCGTGCCCCGCTCCACCACGGCGGCGGGCATGGCCGGGTCCATCCCGGCCTTCAAAAGACCCTCGCAGATCATCGGCAGGGCCGTGACGCCCATCAGGAACACCAGGGTTCCCTGGGTGCGGCAGAGGGCCTCGAAGTCGATTTTCAATTCCGCCCCGGCCTTGGCGTGGCCGGTGATGATATGCAGCGACGAGCAGAAGTCCCGGTGGGTCACCGGAATGCCCGCGTAGGCCGGGACCGACAGGGCCGAGGTGACGCCGGGCACCACCTCAAAGGGAATGCCGTGGGCCTTCAAAAGCTCCAGCTCCTCGCCGCCCCGTCCGAAGAGGAAGGGGTCGCCGCCCTTGAGCCGGACCACGCGATGGCCCGCCTGGGCCTCCCGGAGCAATATCTCGTTGATTTCGTGCTGGGGCACCTTGTGATGGCTGGCCTCCTTGCCCACGTCGATGGTCCGGGCGCCGGCGGGAATCAGAGCCAGAATGGCCGGACTGACCAGCCGGTCGTAGACCACCACCTGGGCCTGCCGGATGGCCCAGCGGCCCTTGCGGGTCAGCAGGCCCGGGTCGCCGGGACCCGCGCCCACCAGAATGACATTGCCGATCATGGTTCCAGTCCTCCCATCTCCCGGGCCAAGGCCGCGCCCAATGCTTCCGCCTGGGCCTTGGGGCCGGTCCGGGTCTCTTTTTTGACCACGGTCTCGTCGGGGCTGACGTAGAGCCCCGTCAACGTCAGGGTGTCGCCGTCCACCGTGGCATAGGCCGCCACCGGCGAGGTGCAGCCGCCGCCCAGGGCCCGGACGAAGGCCCGCTCCGCCAGGGCGCAGCAGGTTCCGGCCTCGTCCCGGACCGCGTCCAGCACCGCCGTATCCATGCCCCGCCGGGTCTGGACCGCCAGAATCCCCTGCCCCGCCGCGGGCAGCAGCTCCGTGGGCTCGAAGTACCGGGCGATCCGCCCCTCCAGGCCCAGCCGCTTGAGACCCGCCGCCGCCAGCACCAGCGCGCCGTACTCCCCGGAATCCAGCTTCCGAAGCCGGGTCTGGACATTGCCCCGGACCGGCAGAACGGTCAGCTCCGGGTAGAGGGCCTTCAGCTGGAGCTGCCGCCGCTTGGAGGCGCAGCCCACGGGCTTGGAGCGGTCCCACTGGGTCACGCCCGCGGGCAGCACCAGGCAGTCCCGGGGGTCGGCCCGGCCCGAGAAGGCCGCCAGAGGCAGGTCCTCGGGCGTCTCCATGGGCATATCCTTCAGGGAGTGGACCGTGAAGTCGGCCCGGCCGTCCCGCAGGGCCTGGTCCAGCTCCCGGACGAAGAGGCCCTTGCCGCCGATCTGCTCCAGGGTGCGGTCGAGAATTTTATCGCCGGTGGTCTTCATGGTCACCAGCTCCAGCGTCACGTCGGGATGGGCCGCGGCGATGGCGTCCATGACCAGCTGGCTCTGGATTACCGCCAGACGGCTCTCCCGGCTGCCGATTTTGATATTCATGGCAGTTCCTCCAATACCTTGCGGATGGCCTTGGCCGCCCGCGCTGTCCGGTGGTGGTCCTTCCCCTCGGAGACGACCCCGGCCACCAGTCCGTCCCCGACGCAGATGGCGGGGAAATAGAAGCTGCATTCGGCCTCGCAGTCGGCCACGGACACAGGGATGCCCAATGCCTTGGCGTCCTCGCCGACCCGGCGGTTGACCTGACGGTCGTTGGTGGCGGCGATGGCCAGCACGGCCCCCTCCAGGTCTCCGGCGCAGTAGGGCCGGGCCAGCCAGGTGAGGTCGTCGGCCCGGCAGGAGAGGGTCGGAGCGATGACCGTGATCTCGCAGCCGAATTGCCGCAGCACGCCGATGCGCCGGGCCGCGATGGCCCCGCCGCCCACCAGCACCACCTTTTTCCCGGTCAGGTCCAGGAAGATGGGAAAGCGCAGAGGCCGCTCCGCCGCCGTCTGCCGCCGGAGCCACTGGTGAAACCGCTCCAGCTCCTCCCAGGCGATTTTCTCCAGGGCGGATTTCTCCTCGGGGCTGCCGGGCCCCGCCGCGCCCAGGGCGTCGGTGTCGTAGCAGGTCAGGAGGGCGGCGCAGGCGGGTTCGATATCCCGGGGCACGGCCAGATCCACGGCGATGCTCGGACGGCGGACCACGGTCTCCAGCTGCTGCCGGGTCAGGGTGTAGTGGGGGCTGGTGGTGGCGGAAATCACCGCGTCCATGCCCTCCAGGGCGGCGATGCGGTCCTCATAGGGCACGGTGCTGCACCCGGCGGGGACCACGGTCTCGCCGTGGCGGTAGGTCCGCAGGGTGACGGACACCTGGGCCCCGGCGGCCCGGAGCGTCTCGGCGGCCAGCCGTCCCATCTGGCCGTTGCCGATGACTAAGACGTGCTTGCCGGTCAGGGTCCCCAGCTCCCGCCGGAGCACGTCGCGGCACTGGCCGCCCAGGGACGGCGCGTCCCGGGTGACGGACACCTGGGTCTTGGCCCGCTTCCCGGCGGTGACCGCGTGGCGGAACAGGGCCGCCAGCACGGGATCGGCGGTCCGGGCCTCCAGGGCCGCGTCCAGGGCCGTGCGGACCTGGGTGATGATCTGATCCTCGCCGAGGATCTGGGAGTGGAGGCCGCAGGCCACCTCGGTCAGATGCCGGGCGGCGTCCAGGCCGGTGCGGGTCTCAAAGTAGGGCCGCAGCTGCTCCTCGCTGACCCCGGCCACCCGGCACAGGAGCCGCCAGGGGGTCTCGCTGTCGCCGGTCAGATAGAGCTCCGTCCGGTTGCAGGTGGAGAGCAGCACGCAGCCGGTGACGCCGGGCTGGTCCCGCAGATGGTCCAGGGCCCGCCGGAGCCCTTCGCCGGAGAAGGCCAGCTGCTCCCGGAGGGCCAGGGGCGTCCGGTGGCAGTCCAGGCCGGACATGGTCAGGCTCATTTCCAGCCCTCCTTGGCGATGACCAGGGAGAAGTAGCCGCTGGCCTCCTGGAGGTCGGCGAAGCGGGGGTAGACGCGCTCGTTCTCCATGGAGCAGTTCTCCACCATGGCCGCGTGGTCCAGCAGGCCCCGGTCCCGGAGCTGGCTTTGGAGCTCCAGGATGGACTTGCCCGCCTTCATAAAGACCTTGTTGGCCTTGACGTCCAGCAGCCCCTCGGCTCCGTGGGAGGCCGGGACGATCAGCAGCGGCTCGGACCCCTGACAGAGGGACAGGTTCAGCCGGGCGGCGGCGGCGCAGAAGCTGGGCACGCCGGGCACCACCTCCACGTCGTAGCCCCGGGCCAGCACCTTCTCATGGATATACATATAGGTGGAGTAGACCGTCGGGTCGCCCAGGGTCAGGAAGGCCACCTGCCTGCCCTGGTCCAGCAGGGCGCAGATCCGGTCGGCGGCGGCGGTATAGGCCGCGTCCACCACGGCCTTGTCCCGAACCATGGGGGTGGTGACGGTCTCCACGGTCTTGTTCTGGAGGTAGGCCGAGGCGATATGGAGGGCCGTCTTGTCGGCCTTCACCGAGTCGGGCACCATCACCACGTCGGCCTCCCGCAGTACCCGCACCGCCTTGAGGGTCAGGAGCTCCGGGTCGCCGGGGCCGACGCCCACGCCGAAGAGCTTGCCGCCCCGGCGCAGCCGCTCCATGGCCTCGCCGCAGTGGGCCACAAAGAGCTTCTGGATATCCGGGCACTCGCCCAGGCCCTGGAGGATGCAGGTCACCTCATAGCCCTTGGCCTCCAGCGTCTCCTTCCAGGAGTCCTCGCCGCCGGCCATGTCGTTGCGGGCGTGGTCCCCGGCCACCAGCATGAAGGGGGCCAGGGTCAGGCGGCGAATCTCCGGCTGCCGCTGTAGCTGCTCCGCCACGGAATCCAGGGTCGGATAGCCCTCCACCGTGGCGATGTAGATTCGGGGGCACCGGCTCTGGAGCACGTGCTCCATCTGGGCATAGGCGGAATTGGCGAAGTGGGCCGTGCCGTGGCCCATCAGGACCAGCGCCTCCCCGTCGCCGGGCAGGGGCAGCCAGGAGAGCAGGGCGTCGGCCACGGCCTCGTAGTCGGCCTGGGCGTGGAGCAGCGGCGCGCCCACGGCAATCTCCATGGTCAGCTTGTAGGGCTCCAGCTGGGCCAGCATCTTCTCATATTCCTCGCCGTGCATCACATGGGTGGACTGGACCGCCACCTGGGTATAGCCCTCCCGCTCCAGCCGGGCCATGGCCTGGGCCACGTTGTCGATCTCCACGCCGTCCCGCTGCCGGAGCTTTTTGAGGATCATGCCGCTGGTGAAGGCCCGGTACACCGGCCAGCCGGGGTAGGCTTCGGCCAGGGCGGCCTCGGTGGCGGCGATGGTCTTCTCCAGGGTGTCGGGGTAGGTGGTGCCGAAGGATACGGCCAAAATTGCTTGCTTCATGGCGGTCACTCTCTTTCGTTCTTCGATGCGGTGTACAGCAGGGCATTGACGATGGCGGCGGCCAGATTGCTGCCGCCCTTGCGGCCCCGGGCCACGATGTAGGGGCAGTCCATGGTGCAAATCAGCTCCTTGGCCTCCACCACGTTGACGAAGCCCACGGGCACGCCGATAATCAGGGCCGGTTCCGGCAGCTGCCCCTCCTGCCACAGCTCATAGAGCCGGACCAGGGCCGTGGGGGCGTTGCCGATGGCGTAAATCAGGTGCTTCCCCAGGGCGGCGGCGTGCTCCATGCTGACCGTGGCCCGGGTGACGCCCCGTTCCCTGGCGGCCTGGGCCACCTCCGGGTCCGCGATAAAATTATACGCCTCGCCCCCCAGCTTATGAAGGACCCGCTTGTTGATGCCCGAGAGGGCCATGGTGGTATCGGTGACCACGCCGGCCCCGTGCAGCAATGCCTCCACGCCCTTTTGTACCGCGCCGGGGGAGAAGGTCAGCGTCTCGGCATAGTCAAAATCGGCGGTGGTGTGGATGGCCCGGAGAATCACCGCCTCGTTTTCCGGGTCCAGGGGCGTCTTCAGCTCCGAGCGGATGATCTCCATGCTGCGGGCTTCAATGTCGGCGGGGGCCACCCGCGCCAGTTCGATTTTCATATGCCTTCCTCCAAAATCCGATAAATCTGGTCCATATCCAGGGCCTTTCGCACGCCGTCGGCCAGGATATCGTACTGCCGGGCTTTATAGGTCTCCCAGTCCTCCACGTCGGCGGCAGGCTCCAGGCCCTTGGCCTTCAGGAGGCAGTCCACAAAGGCCCGGGCGAATGCGCCCTTGTCGAAGATGCCGTGGACGTAGCTGCCCCAGACGCTGCCCGCGGCCATGCCGTCGGGGCTGGACGCGCCGTCCCGGGTCAGGGACGCAAAGCCGATGTCGCCGGTGGTGCGGCCCATGTGAATCTCATAGCCCTCGAAGGCCGCGCCGTTGAGCCCGGCAAAGACCCCCTGGGCCCCCTGCACCACGCCGGTGACCCGGGTCCGGGACTTCTCGCCGTAGAAGAGGGTCTCGCCGTGCAGCAGGCCCATGCCGCGAATCTCGCCGCCGGCCTCGGCCCCCTCGGGGTCGGAGATCAAATCCGTCAGCATCTGGTAGCCGCCGCAGATGCCCACCAAGGCCCCGCCGCGGCTGACGTGCTTCAAAATCGCCGCCTCCAGGCCGCTCTGCCGGAGCCACCGGAGGTCGTCCATGGTGTTCTTGGTGCCGGGGAGAATCACCGCATCGGGGCTGCCCAGCTCCGCCGGGGACGCGATATACCGCAGGGACACCGCGTCCAGCCGCTCCAGGGCGTTGAAGTCGGTGAAGTTGGAGATCCGGGGCAGCCGCACCACGGCGATATCCAGCGGGGCCTTTTTGCCGCTCCGGCCGAAGCGGGCGGTGAGGGAGTCCTCGTCGTCCAGGTCCACGGTCATATGGGGCACCACCCCCACCACCGGGATGCCGGTCAGATCCTCCAGCATCTTCACGCCGGGGTCCAGAATGGTCTTGTCGCCCCGGAAGTTGTTGATAATCAGGCCCTTGACCATGGCCCGCTCGTCGGGCTCCAGCAGGGCCACGGTGCCGTAGAGGCTGGCAAAGACGCCGCCCCGGTCGATGTCGGCGCAGAGCAGCACCGGGGCCTTGGCCAGCTTGGCCATGCCCATATTGACGATGTCGTCGGTCTTCAAATTGATTTCCGCCGGACTGCCCGCGCCCTCCAGCACCAGGATTTCGTGGTCCTGGGCCAGGCTGTTGTAGGCGGCCAGAATGTCGGGGATCAGGGTCTTCTTCATGGCGAAGTAGTCCCGGGCCGACATGGTCCCCCGGACCTCGCCGCCCACGATGACCTGGGAGCCGGTGTCGTTGGTGGGCTTCAAGAGAATGGGGTTCATCTTGACGCTGGGGGCGATGCCCGCGGCCTCGGCCTGCATCACCTGGGCGCGGCCCATCTCCAGGCCCTCGCCGGTGATAAAGGAGTTGAGGGCCATATTCTGGGACTTGAAGGGGGCCACGGTGTGGCCGTCCTGGCGGAAGATGCGGCAGAGGGCCGCGGCCAGAAAGCTCTTGCCCGCGTTGGACGTGGTACCCTGGACCATAATGGGTTTTGCCATGATTACGCCTCCCCGGCGGCCAGCACCGCCGCCAATGTGTCGAGTAAGATTTGATTTTCCCCGGGCGTCCGCACCGCCGTCCGGTACCAGTCGGGGCCCAGGCCCCGGTAGTTGGCGCAGCTGCGCAGCAGGATGCCCCGGCCCAGCATCCGGGCCTTTAGGTCCGGAACCCCGGGCAGCCGGAACAGGAGGTAGTTGGCCTCGCCGGGGACCACCCGGCAGCCCAGGGCCGTCAGGCCCCGTTGGAGCGAGGGCCGCGCCGTCTCCAGCAGGGCTCTCCCCTGCTCCGGCCACTGGGGCAGATCACAGCAGGCCAGCCCCGCCGCCTGGGCGGGCCCGGAGACGTTCCAGCAGGGCCCCCAGGTCTCCAGCCGGGCAATCAGGGCCGGGTCGGCCAGACAGTAGCCCAGCCGCAGAGCCGGGACCGCGTAGCTCTTGGTGAAGGCCCGGAGCAGAATCAGCTTCGGATGCTCCGGCAGCAGCGGGGCCATGCCGGGCCCGCTCCGCGCCAGCGGCAGGAAGCATTCGTCTACAATGAGGTACGCGCCCACGGCCTCGCATTTCTCCAAAATCCGCGCCAGCAGGTCCGGCTCGATGCACCGGCCCGTGGGGTTGTTGGGGGTGCAGAGGAAGAGAAGCTCCACGTCCTCGGTGAGGTCCGCGAGAATGCGGTCCGTGACGTCGAAGTGTTCTCCCTCCCGCAGGGTGTGAAACCGGCAGGCGCAGCCCACCCGGGTCAAGGCGGTCTCGTACTCCGAGAAGGCCGGGGCCGTCAGCAGGGCGGTCCGGGGGTGCAGCGAAAGGGCCAGACGGAAGATCACCTCCGCCGCGCCGCTGCCGCAGAAGACCCGGTCCGGGTCAGTCCCGTCCATCCGGGCGATGGCCGCCCGGAGCTCGGTGCAGGCCGGGTCCGGGTAGCAGCCGGTGTCCGACAGGGCGGACCGGGCCGCCTCCACCGCTTCCGGGGGCGTCCCCAGGGGGTTACAGTTGACCGAAAAGTCCAGGATTTCCCCGGCATATTGTGTTTTTGCCCAGTTCAAATCGCCGCCGTGGGAATTTACCATCCGAAAAGCCTCCCAAACGCCGCCAGAGGCAGCACATCAAAAATCAGCAGGGCCAGCAGGGCCGTGGTGAGAGCCAGCCGGTTGGCCGCGGCCACGTCGCCCCGGGTCACGGCCCGGAGATCGTCGCCGATGGTGGGCTTGACCACCGGCTTGCCGAAATAGTCGTGGGTGCCGCCCAGCTGGAGGCCCAGGGCCCCGGCACAGGCCGCCTCGGTGTGGGCCGAGTTGGGCGAGGCGTGGTTCTTCCGGTCCCGGAAGAAGATGCGGAAGGCGTTCTTCCCGTCGAAGCCCAGACAGGCCGCCGCAGCCATCAAAAAGCCCGAAATCCGCGCCGGAAGGAAATTCAGCACGTCGTCCAGCTTGGCCGCCGCCCGGCCGAAATAGAGGTACCGGTCATTTTTGTAGCCCACCATGGAGTCCATGGTGTTGACGGCCTTGTAGCAGATGCCGCCCACCGGGCCCAGGACGGCGGCGAACAGGAGCGGCGCCAGAATACCGTCGGAGGCGTTCTCCGCCACGGTCTCCACGGCGGCCTTTAAGACCTCCTCCTCGCTGAGATGCTCGGTGTCCCGGCCCACGATCATGGACACGGCCCGGCGGCCGTCGTCCAGGGTCCCGTTCTCCAGGGCCCGGACCACCTTCATGCTCTCGGTCCGCAGGGACTTGGCGGCGAGGATCAGCCAGCAGAGAATCACCTCGCCCGCAAAGCCCGCCATGGGATGGAGGCGGTGAAGCCCCCAGAGAACCCCGCCGCTGACCAGGCCGGTGATGCCCACCACCAGAATCACCAGGGCGACGCCCGCCCGGACCTGTCCCCGGTCCGAATCCGGGAAGGCCCGCCGCAGCGGCGGCTCCAGCTTGACGATGAGCCAGCCGATGGCCTGGACCGGATGATAGAGCCACCGGGGGTCCCCCAGCAGCAAATCGATGCAAAAGCCCAACAGCAGGGCGGTGAGATGATTCATGGCAATGTGCCTCCAAGGTTTTTGTGGGAAAGCCTCCCCTTGAGGGGAGTGCGCTGCGCGTGTAGGGGCGGATTGTATATCCGCCCAGACCGGCTTCCGATCCCCACCAGGGGCCGGTAGCTCCGGCGGCTGGGCATGGGCGCATATACAATGCGCCCCTACGGCTCAAGGGGAGCCTTTGTCTCAGGCGTCCGGCCCTGTGCGGTGTGGCCCGCCTGTCAGCCTATTTAAGGCGCATGGGAATGCCGCAGAAGACCCGGTCCACCCGGGCGGCTTGGGCGGCCAGGTCGCAGAGGAGGCGTCCGGTGCGTTCCCGCCAGGCGCGGTCCTCGTAGTCCATGGGCACCACGCCGCAGCCCAGCTCGTCGCAGATGACGATGCAGTCGGGGATCTCCGCCGCCGTCAGCGTCGGGTCCTCCCGGGTCAGGGCCTGCAAGCCGTATAAAATGGGCTGGTCCGTGGGCAGCGACCGGGCCACGTCGGCCTCGGTATAGCCCAGAGACAAGGCGTATCGGAGCTTCCCCTGATGGGCTCCGCCGATAATCAAATGCACGGTGTTTCCTCCTTTTGCCGAAGCCGCCCTAATCCTCTCGTAGGGGCGGGGTTTATCCCCGCCCGGGCAGGGCTGCGGCTGGGCGATGGCTGTTCCAATCTAGCCGCCTGGGCACGGGAGGGCATAAAGCCCTCCCCTACGCGATCCCCACGGTTTTCTCACTGTGGCAGGCTTACAGCGGCAGGCGCTGCACCAGCACCACCGCCGCCAGGGCGGCCAGCTCCATGACCTGGACGAACCACCCGGCCAGGTCGCCGGTGATGCCGCCGAACTCCCGATGACTCATAAATCGGTAATAGAGAACGCTCAAAAGCGCCGCCGCCAGCACCGCGATGCCCTCCCAGCCCGGGAGGCAGCCCAATGCCAGGGCCGCGGCGAAGAGCCAGACCAGCAGCGTCACCCGGTTGGTCCGCAGGGCCGAGGCCTGGGAGAAGGACGCCAGCATCCCCGAGCCCCGGGCGTTCTTCCAGTGGATGGCCGCCAGGCCCGACAGGGTCCGGGACAGGACCGGTACCAGGATCAGCGCCGGATGGGGCGTCACCGCGCTCCACAGCGCCGTGTACAGCAGCAGATAGCAGCCCATGGCGATGACCGCGAAGGCCCCCACGTGGGAGTCCTTGAGAATCTCCAGCTTCCGCGCCCGGCTCTGGTGGGAGCTCCGGGCGTCGGCCACGTCCAGAAAGCCGTCCAGGTGGATGCCCCCGGTGACCAGCAGCGGCAGCAGCGCCGCCACGGCGGCAAAGAGCAGGCCGCCGATCTCCAGCCAACCGGCCAGCTTCCACCATACCAGCTCCGCGCCGCCCACCACCAGTCCCACCCAGGGGAAAAAGCAGAAGGCATAGGCCATGGAGTCGTTGTCCCAGTCGGTCCTGGGGGTCGGGAGGGCCGAATACATGGCCGTCGCCAAGGTGAAGGATTTCCAAAGCTTGCCCATACGCTACTCCTTTATCACAATCGGAATGCCGCAGCAGACCTCCACCACCCGGTCGGCCAATGCCGCCAGCCGCCGGTTCACCCCGGCCAGCACCTGGAGATACCGCTCCGTCTCGGCGGGATAGGTCATGCCGTCGGTGAACAGGTCGCCGCTGACCAGGACCGCGTCGGCGGCCCTCCGGCAAAAGGCCGCGACGCCCGCCACGATCCGGTCCTCGGCCCCGTCGAAGCCCAGGGGGCCGAAGCACTCGTTGGCCGTCAGGGTGGTGACGCACTCCAAGAGGGCCGCGCAGCCCGCCGGGATGGTCCCGTAGTCCGCCGCCCGGGGCAGCTCCCAGGTCTCGAAGCCCTTCCCGGCCCGCAGCTGCCGGTGGCGCTCGATGCGCCGCCGGGCCTCCTGGCCAAAGGGCTCCATGGCCGCCGCGTAGACCCGGGGCCGGGCCGGAGACTCGAGCACCAGGTCCTCGGCGTAGGCCGATTTCCCCGAGGCCGAGCCGCCGGTGACCAGGGTGACCATCAGAAGTCCTCCGACTGGGGCGTATAGGCCTCGATCTGCAAATCGTCGAAGGTGTCGCCGTGGTAGACCACCATGGCCATATCCAGCATGGGCATCACGGCCACGGCCCCGGTGCCCTCGCCCAGCCGCATGCCGGCCTGGACCAGGGGCTTGACGCCCAGGGCGTTGAGCACCGGCCAACCGGCGGGCTCTGCCGACAGATGGCTGGCCAGCAGGTAATCCCCGGCCGCCGGGCAGAGCTTCACGGCCAGCAGCGCCGCCGCACAGGAGATCAGGCCGTCCAGCAGCACCGGAATCCGGCACAGGGCCGCGCCCAGCGCCAGACCGCAGAGTCCCGCCAGATCGAAGCCGCCCACCTTGGAGAGGATGTCGATGGCGTCCTCGGGGTCGGGCTGGTGCAGCGCCAGGGCGGTCTCGATGGCCTTGACCTTCCGCTTCAGGCCCTCGTCGGAGAGGCCCGCGCCCCGGCCGGTCATCTCCCGAGGGGTGGAGCCCAGCAGCACCGTCAGCACCGCCGCCGAGGTGGTGGTGTTGCCGATGCCCATTTCGCCCATGGCCAGCAGGTTGACGCCCTGGCCGTGGAGCTCCCGGGCGATTTCCACGCCGGTGAGCACGGCCTGCTCCGCCTCGGCGCGGGTCATGGCCAATTCCTTGACAAAGTTCCCGGTGCCGCCCCGGCGGACGCACTTCTGGGCGATGCCGGGGTGATCCACGGCGTAGGCCATGCCAATATCCACGGGGTAGACCTGGGCCCCGGCCACCTTGGCCATCCGGCAGACGCTGGAGGTCCGGCGGGCCATATTCCCGGCCACCACGGCGGTGACCTCCTGGCCGGACTGGGTGACGCCCTCGGCTACCACGCCGTTGTCGGCGCAGAAGGGCACCACGGCCTTGTTGGCGATGGAGAAGTCCGCCGTGCCGAACATCCCGGCCATGCGGACCACCATATCCTCCAAAAGGCCCAGGGAGCCCAAGGGCTTGCCCACGTTGCTCCACTGTATTTCAGCCTGCTTCCGGGCCGCGGGGTCCGCGGGGCGGATGGCGGCGACAACTTCCTGCAAGGTCATTTCTGCTGCATCTCCTTTTGCGCCTCCCGCCAGCGCCGGGCCGCGGCCAGAAACCGGACCGCCGCCTGGGGCTTGGAGGCAAAATGAAAGTGGGGAAATCCGGCATAGAGGCTGGGCGTCGCCACGCCGGTCTCCCAGTGGCGCTGAGACAGAGGCTTTTGGGCCTCGAAGCTGCGGCCCGGGTCGGTGGAGTCCCAATAGTGGAACTCATGGGCGGGCATCTCCTCCCCGGCCTCAAAGAGGAGGCTGTCGGTCTTGGCCCGCAGGGTGATATAGCCGAACCGGGAGAGCTGGCCGGTGGGGAAGCCCTCGGCGTCCAGGGCCGAGGCCATGAGCCAGGGGTGCCGCCCCTGGTCCTGGAGGGTCCGCTGGAGGTAGAGGAAGCCGCCGCACTCGGCGACGGTGGGCATCCCCGCCGCCACGGCGGCCCGGACCGACTCGCGCATGGCGTGGTTCATGGCCAGGGCCTCGGCGTGGAGCTCGGGATAGCCGCCGCCGAGATAGAGGCCGCAGACGCCCTTGGGCAGCTTCTTGTCATGGAGGGGCGAGAAGTCCACCAGCGCCGCCCCCAGCGACCGGAGAATCCGGAGGGAGGATTCATAGTAAAAACAGAAGGCCTCGTCCCGGGCGACGGCGATTTTCACCTTGCCCCGGGGCGCTTTGGGGAGCTTGAGCTTGTCCTTCACGTCCGGCGCCTCCCGGGCCAGCTCTAAGATGGCGTCCAGATCGACGGATTCTTCCGCCGCGTCGGCCAGCCGGTCCAGCTTCTGCTGGAGGTCCTGAATCTCCCCGGCGGTGACCAGCCCCAGGTGGCGGCTCTCAAAGCCGCAGCCCTCCAGGGGCGGCAGGCAGCCCAGCAGCGGCAGCCCGGTCTCCCGCAGCAGCATCTCCCCCAGGCGCCGGGCCATGGCGGGCTTGGCGCGGTTGAGGAGCACGCCCCGGATGGGGTTGGGACTGCGGAAGGCCTGAAAGCCCTTCACCGTGGCCGCCAGACTCAAGGCGCTGCCCCGGCCGTCCAGCACCAGCACCGCCGGGGTCTTCGTTTGCACAGCCAGGTCGTAGGCCGAGGCCCGCTCGCTGGTGGCGATGCCGTCGTAGAAGCCCATGGCTCCCTCCAGCACCGTCAAATCGGCCCCCTCCCCTACCTGCCGCAGCAGGGCCCGGGCGGTCTCGGAGGAGAAGAAGAACAGGTCCAGATTGGTGCTGGGGGTGTCCAGAACCTTCTGGTGGAACATGGGATCGATGTAGTCCGGCCCGGACTTGCAGGCCGCCAGCTTCAGCCCCCGGCGCTGGAAGGCCCGGAGCACGGCGCAGGTCACAGTGGTCTTGCCGGTCCCCGAGGACGGGGCGCAGAACAGAATACGCGGCGTCATGGCTGACCCTCCCCGGTGAGGATGTAGACGGGATTCTGCCCCAGCATCATGTGATACCGGCCCAAGGCCTGGGCCTGGGCGGCGGTGAGCTGGGTGATATCCACGTTGATCAGGCGGAATTTCTCGAACATCGAAAGCCCCTCGGTGAGGCTCTCCAGGCTGACGGCGGTGAGGCAGAGCTTCGCCGCCGGGTTTTTCTCCAGAATCGCGCGGAAGATCTCCTCCATCCGGCCGCCGGAGCCGCCGATAAACACGGCGTCGGGCCGGGGCAGCTCGGAAAGGGCCGCGGGGGCCGCGCCGAAGACGATATGGAGGTTGGGCAGGCCCAGCTTGTTCTTGTTCTCCTCGATCAGGGCCACGGCCTCCTCCTTGTGCTCCACGGCGTAGACCGCGCCCCGGTAGGCCGCCAGCGCCATGGCGCAGCTGACCGACCCGGTGCCCGCGCCCACGTCCCAGGCCACGCTCCCGGGACTTAGCTCCAACTTGGCCACGGCCAGGGTGCGGACGGCCTCCTTGGTCATGGGCACCTTGCCCCGGACCATCTGCTTGTCCCAGAGGCTGGGCGCGCCGCACCGCCACGCCAGGGGCGCGGGGTTCTCCACCAAGATCACGGCCAGATCGTCGCAGGCCATGTCGCAGAGGGCTTCGGTGGTGCCGGAGGTCAGGACCTCGTCGGGGTAGGACAGGCGCTGGCCGATGTGGACCGTCAGGCCGCCCAGCCCGGCCCCGGCCAGCAGGCGGCAGACCTGAGGGGCCGTGCAGTTGGAGCCGGTCAGCAGAAAGGTCTCCCGGTGGGACTGGATCTCCCCCACCACGTTGGCCGCCCGGCCGTGGACCGACACCACATGGACGTCCTGCCAGGGCCGATGGAGCCGGGCGCAGAAGTAGGACAGGGAGGAAACGCCGGGCAGGGTTCTGACCTCCACGCCGCTGAGGCAGTCGTAGAGCTTGGCCGCGCCGGAGTAGAAGCCCGGGTCGCCGGAGAGCAGCACCGCCGTGTCGCCGGGGAAATCCGCCGCGGCTTGGGCGATGTCCTGGGGCCGGATCAAGGCCTTTTTCTCGCCGGGGTGGTCCGGGAAGGCCGCCAGCATCCGGGCGGCCCCCACCAGCTGGCCGCTGGCCGCGATGGCAGCCGTGGCCTCGCCGGTCAGCAGAGCCGGATTGCCCATGCCGATTCCGATCAGATAACAAGTTTTCATAGGCGTTCCCGCCCTTTCGTCAGGAAGTCATAGAGCGCGTCCAGGGAATAGCCGGTCTCCTGGGTGGGGCGGCGGATCACCAGCAGCTTCGCCCCGGCGGATTGGGCCGCCGCCGCCTTCTCCGGGAAGCCCCCGGCCTTGCCGGTGTCCTTGGTCACCAGGATTTTGGCGTCCACGGCCTCCAGCAGGGCGGCGTTGAGCTTCTCCGGGAAGGGCCCCTGCATACAGAGGATATGGGCCGCCGGATAGCCCAGGTCCAGGGCCGCCGACAGGCTCTCCAGGCTGGGCAGCACCCGGACGTAGAGCCGGTCCCGATAGTCCGGCACCTGGGTGAAGGTTTTCAAATCCTTGCTGCCGGTGGTCAGGAGCACGTTGCCCGGCAGGTCCGCCAGCATCCGTGCCGCGTCAGCCGGGGAATCGGCCCAGAGCACATCCTCGGCCGCCTCCCGGGGCCGGAGCAGCCGGTAGTAGGGCAGCCCCGCCGTCTCCGCCGCAAGGCGGATATTCTCGCTGACCCGGTCGGCATAGGGGTGGGTGGCGTCCACCACGCAGGTATAGCCCTTGGCCATTTCGGCGGCCATCTGGTCCGCGTCCATCCGGCCCACATGGACCGTCAGCCCCGGCGTGGGCTCCAGCACGGCCTCGCCGTAGGCCGTGGCCACGGAGCAGGTGACGTCCAGCCCCGCCTGGGCCAGCCGCCGGGCCAGGCTATGTCCCTCGGCGGTACCGCCGAATAACAAAATGCTCATCGCTGGAGATAGCCCCGGGGCGTCACCAGCTTGCCGCCGAGGACCTTCGTCTGGCTGTTGCCGATGAACACCGTGGTGAACATATCCACCTGGGCGTCGCGAAGTTCCCCCAGGGTCAGCACCGTGGCCGTCTCCCCGGCCCGGCCGATTTCCCGGACGTAGCCGCAGGGGGTGTCGGGGGATTTGGACTCCAGCAAAATCTCACAGGCCCGGCGGAGATAGTCCTTCCGCTTGTGGCTGGAGGGGTTGTAGAGGCAGAGGACGAAGTCGGCCTCGCCGGCGGCCCGGAGCCGCTTTTCGATCTTCTCCCAGGGCGTCATCAGGTCCGAGAGGGAGATCAGGCAGAAATCGTGCATCAGCGGCGCGCCCAGCACCGCCGCGCCGCCGCAGGCCGCCGTAATGCCGGGAATGACCTCCAGCCGCACCTCGGGCCACCGGGGCGCCAGCTCATAGCACAGCCCCGCCATGCCGTAGACGCCCGGGTCGCCGGAGCAGACCATGGCCACGACCTTGCCGGAATCGGCCAGCTCCAAGGCCATCTCGCACCGCTCCTGCTCCTTGCGCATGGGGGTGGTCCGCAGCTCCTTGTGGCCGAACTCGGCCCGAATGAGGTCGATATAGACGGTGTAGCCCACGATGACGTCGGCCTTTCCCAGGGCCTCCCGGGCCCGGCCCGTCAAATCCCGGCCGCCGCCGGGGCCCAGGCCGATGATCCATAATTCTTTCATGCTCGTCCCTCCGATGGAAATGTCAGATGTACGTCCCCCATGGCCGCCGCCACGGTGACGCCGCCGCCCGCCGTCTTGGGCAGGAAGACCCGCCCTCCGGCCCGCTGGGCCGCCCGCTGGCAGACGTTGTCCACGCCGGTGACCCGGCTGACCAGCTCCGAGGCCGGGAAGTCCCCGGGCTCCGCGGCCAGCGCAGCGGCGGGATAGAAGTGGGTTTCCAGATGATATGCCTCGGCCAGAGCCAGGAGCCCCGGCTCGTCGGATTTTAAGTCGATGGAGGCCAGGGCCGTCACCGCCGCCCAGGGCAGCTGATGGGCCGCCAGCACCTGGGAGATCTTCGCCTCCAGGGCCTCCCGGGTCGTGCCCCGGCGGCAGCCCAGGCCCAGGGTCACGGCCCTGGGAACCAGGTGCAGGGTGGTCTCGTAGGGGTTCTCCCCCGCCGTGTCGTCCACCAGGATGCCGATTGGAGCTGCGCCGCCGGTGAGGCCCTCGGGCAGCGGCCCGGACACCGGGTAGCGGCTGCGGAAGCCCACGGGCGTTCCCTCTAAGATGGCCGCCGATACGGCCTTGGCCGCGGCCCGCTCCACCAGCACCAGGTTCTGGGCCTTGGCCCACACATCCACGGCGAAGCGGCCGTTGACGTCGGTGGCCGTGGAGACCACGGCCTGGCCGCCGGTCAGGGCCGCGATGCGCTGGGCCAGCGTGTTGGCGCCGCCCACATGACCCGACAGCAGAGGAACGGCGAAGCGCCCGGCCTCATCCACCGAGACCACCGCCGGGTCGGTGAACTTGTCCCGGACGTGGGGCGCGATGGCCCGGACCGCGATGCCCGTGGCCGAGAGAAAAATGATGGCCTCGGAGTCGGCGAACCGGGCCCCGGTCCAGGCGGTCAGATCCTCCACGGCGGGCAGGCCCAATTCCGACGAAAGCCGCGCCGACGTGTAGAGCCGTCCGCCCAGGGCATCCGCCAGGGTTTTCCCCAAGGCCGCGCCCCGGCGGGTGAAGGCGGCCAGGGCAATCACTTGCTGGCCTCCCGGCAGCCGTGGGAGAAGCCGGGGTCGTAGAGCAGGGACCGGTCGTACTCGCTGCCCAGGAAGCCGCCGACGGTAATCAGGGCGGTCTTGGTGACGTGGTGCTCCTTGGCGGTCCGGGCCAGGGTGCCGACGGTGCAGCGGAAGACCTGCTCGTCGGGCCAAGTGGCCTTATAGACGATGGCGGCGGGGGTGTCCGCGGTGTAGCCCCCGGCCAGCAGGTCGGCCTGGGCCTTCTCCAGCAGGCTGGAGGAGAGGAACAGGACCATGGTGGAGCCGTGGGCGGCCAGGCTCCGGAGCTGCTCCCGCTCCGGCACCGGGGTTCGGCCCTCGGCCCGGGTGATGATGACGGTCTGACTGACATTGGGCAGGGTGTACTCGGCCCGCAGCGCCGCCGCCGCCCCGCAGAAGGAGGACACGCCCGGCGTCACGTCGTAGGCGTAGCCCTTGCGGTCCAGGGCGTCCATCTGCTCCCGGATGGCTCCGTAGATGGAGGGGTCGCCGGTGTGGAGCCGGACCGTGGTCTTGCCCGCGGCCTCGGCCCCGTCCATGACGGCCAAGACCTCCTCCAGCGTCATGGACGCCGAGTCGTGAATCTCGCAGCCGGGCCTGCAGCGCTTCAGGAGCGCCGGATTGACCAGGGACCCGGCGTAAATCACCACGTCGGCCTCCTCCAGATGCCGCGCCCCCCGGAGCGTAATCAGATCTTCCGCGCCGGACCCGGCGCCAACAAAATGAATCATGGAATGTTCCTCCCAATTTGAGTGAAAAGTGAAACATAAATCCGCGCCCACAAAGCCTCTCCTTGAGGAGAGGTGGCACGCGAAGCGTGACGGAGAGGTGTGCCG
>DSLMC04102__coassemble_860_pt1 | contig 26731 bp, 18 predicted proteins | sample DSLMC04102__metabat2_high_PE_031 | metagenome-assembled genome bin DSLMC04102
GTGACCAGGAAGGCGTAGACGAAGTAGCTGACCACGACCCAGCTCATGAAGTGGGGCATGAACATCAGCGTCTGATACGTCTTGGAAGCCCGCTTGCTGTAGAGGTTATTGATCATAATGGCCAGGCCGACCGGGAGAACCAGGTCCAGCACGATGAACACCAGGTTATAAAGAATGGTGTTGCGCAGGATCATGGGGAAGTCCCGCAGGTTGAAGAAGTACTCAAAATTCTTAAAGCCAACCCAAGGACTGTCGATCAGGCTGCCGATAAAGCCTTTGCCCTCAGACAGCGAGTAATCTTTGAACGCGATGATGATGCCAAACATCGGCAGGTAGACAAACAGCGCATACCATACTGTGGTGGGGAGCGCAAGAATGGAGAGCTCGGTATCGTCTCGCGACCACCGGGGTTTCCCACTTTTTGTCAGCCTGGGCGATTTCTTGGCTACTTTCGTTTCCGCCATAGTCAATAATCATTCCCTTCCTCTGTTTTTGAGAATTATGCACAACGCACAATTCCTTACTGCCTATTATAATGAAAGCGCCCCGGTTTCGATAGTGCTGAAAAGCCACTTTGCAGTGCTGAAATGTCACATCTTATTAACATTTCATACATAATCTGTTCATATCAGACGGGAGGATTTGCAGACTCCTGTCTGTACAGGTGTCGTGACAGGTAGAATTGGGATTTATAAAAGTGCCTTTTTGCCACTATCCAACCGGCGGAATTTCCTTCATAATAGCGGTAATACCTTCCCGCCGGCAGGGCGGGACAGAAGGAGACATGGCCATGAATAGAAAGGTGCATATCCACGGGCAGATGCCCGAAACCTGGGAGCCGGCGCTGGCGGCGCTGGCCGATGACCTGCAAATGACGCCGGATGCGGCCGGCCTGGAGATTCGCTGCGTCCGGGGCGACGCCCTGGCCGTGGAAAGCGACGGCGCGTCCGTGACCGTCACCTGGGCTGCCCCGGTGGAGTTTTACCGGGCGCTGAGTCTGATTCCGCAGCCGCTGACCCCCTGTGCGATTCACGAAAAGGCCAGATTTGAAACGGTGGGCGTGATGTTCGACTGCTCGCGCAACGCCGTTCTGACGCCCGAGGCCATGCGCTTTTTCCTGCGGAAAATGGCGCTGATGGGCCTGAACATGGGAATGCTCTATACGGAGGATACCTATGAGGTTCCGGAGCAGCCCTTTTTCGGCTACAAGCGCGGCCGGTACACCTATGCCGAGCTCAAGGCGCTGGACGACTATGCCTATCTCTTCGGCATTGAGCTCTGCCCCTGCATCCAGACCCTGGGCCATCTGAAGCGCATTCTCCACTGGCCCGCCTTCACCCATCTGCGGGACAACGACGAGGTGCTGCTGGCCGACCTGGACGAGACCTACGTGCTGCTGGAGCAGATGATCCGCGCCGCCGCCGCGCCCTACCGCTCCAAGTGGATTCACCTGGGCATGGACGAGGCCTTCGGCGTGGGCCTCGGCGCGCATTTGACCCGTTGGGGCTATGAAGACCCCCACAGCGTCATCGGCCGGCACCTGAAGCGGCTCCTGGAGATCACCGACCGGTATGGGCTCAAGGCCATGATGTGGAGCGATATGTACTTCCATCTGGACGGCCGGAACTACCACAGTCCGGGCCTGCCCTCGGAAAAGGCCAAGGCCGCCGTAGATCCCCGGGTGACGCTGGTCTACTGGGACTATTACCAGGCCGAGGAAGCGAAATATGCCGATGCCCTCTATAAGCACGCGCAGTTCCCGGCGCCGACGGTGTTTGCCGGCGGTATCTGGACCTGGATCGGCCCCGCGCCGGACTATCCCACGGCCATCGAGAACTCCGTGGCCGGTCTGACGGCGGCCATGAAGGCGGGAACGCCCCTGGTGCTGGCCACGGCCTGGGGGGACAACGGCGCGGAGACCAATCTGATGGCCGCCCTGCTGGCGCTGCAGCTCTACGGCGAAATGGCCTATACCGGCGTATATGAGGAAGCGGCCCTGTTCGACCGGTTCCGCCGCTGCTGCGGCGCGGACCCTCAGGCGTTCCTGGATCTGAGCCGCCTCAATAAAGTACCCGGCATGCAGGGCCGTCCTGCCGACCCGGTCAACGCCTGCAAGTTCCTGCTGTACCAGGACCCGCTGATCCAGCTCTTCGAGGCGGACACCGCGGGCTTCGACCTGTCCGGACACTTCGCCGCCTTAGCGCCCTTGTATGCCCGCTATGCCGCGGAGAATCCGGAATACGGTCTGCTGTTCCGCTTCTATGAGGCGCTGGCCCAGGCGCTGGCGCGCAAGTGCGTCTGGCACGAGCAGGCCGGGGCCACCGTCCGCGCCATGGACCGGGAGAAGGCCGCGCAGCTGGCCGCGGGAGTCCCGGAGACCGTGGAGGCGCTGCACCGGCTGCGCAGGCTCTGGCGGCGGCTGTGGGAGTCCACCAATAAGCCCAACGGCTTTGAGATCCTGGAGGTGCGCCTGGGCGGCGTGGCGGCCCGGATGGAGACGGCCGGAGAGAAGATGGCAGCCTTCGCCCGGGGCGAGATCGACGCCATTGCCGAGCTGCTGGAGGAGAGCCTGATTACCAAGCGCCGTCCCGACAACTCCATCGGCTGTACCAACACCATGGACGAAATCGCGACGCCCGGCCGGATCGACTATTGAGCTCCCGGCCTTCCGCTGGTTGGGCGGTGTCATATGCCGCCCGACCAGCGCGGGCCCGGATGCGGAGCCGCGGCGCAAAAAGCCGAAAAATAATGCTTGACAAATCACCCCGGATCGTATATGATATCTAAGCTGACCGGCAAGAAGGTACCGTGGAGAGGTGGCTGAGCTGGTCGAAGGCGCACGATTGGAAATCGTGTAGGCGTTAATAGCGTCTCAAGGGTTCGAATCCCTTCCTCTCCGCCAAAAAACCAACACGTCCCTTACGGGCGTGTTGGTTTTTTTATGCTCGGGATGGGATTCGAACCTCTATTTTGGCGCAGCCAAAATGAAACCGAATCCCTTCCTCTCCGCCGCTCAGGACGGGTTCGAATTCAACATGCAGGCTGCCGGCCGCCCCTACGGATACGCCTGCAAATCGGTCGTAGGGGCGACTATCAGTCGCCCGCCGGGTCCCGCGTGCAAGGCAGTGCGCCGAACGCACCCACCGTAGGGCGGGGTGCCCACACCCCGCCGTTGCCAGGCTGGTGCAACCACCGGGGTACGGGACGGACCTGGTACCGCGGCGGCATGTGGGCATGCCGCCCTACGCCCGCAGCGGTTGTCCGCGTGCTTTGCACCCGGGGGCGGGCGGCTGCTAGCCGCCCCTACGACGGTCACCCCGGTGGGCTGGGTGCGGCGGGAATCGCAGGCCTGTTCGGGCGGATTGTTTGGTATAATACATATTTCGCCGCGCAAAAAAGAGGCTGTCTCGAAAAAGAGACAGCCTCTGTGCAATTTATCCCTCTTCGCTGAGCTTGCGGCCCATGAGGACGCCCATGACGGAGGCCATCATCAGGCCCCGGGTCCAGCCGCTGGAGTCGCCCAGGCAGTGGAGGCCCTTGACGTTGGTGTTGAAATCCTGGTCCATCTTCACCCGGTTGGAGTAGAACTTCAGCTCGGGGGAGTAGAGCAGGGTTTCGTAGGAGGCGAAGCCCGGCACCACGTGGTCCATGGCCTGGATGAAGTTGATGATGTTAATCATGGCCCGGTAGGGCATGGCGGCGGTGATATCACCGGCCACGGCGTCCACCAGGGTGGGCTTCAGGTTGGACTGGGCCAGCTCCTTGGGCCAGGTGCGCTTGCCATCCAGGATATCGCCGAACCGCTGGACCAGGATCTGGCCGTTGGCCAGCATATTGGTCAGCTCGCCGACCTTCTGGGCATAGGCGATGGGCTGGTTGAAGGGCACCGAGAAGTTGTGGGAGCAGAGGATGGCCAGATTGGTGTTGTTGCTCTTGAGCTCCTTGTAGGAGTGGCCGTTGACCACGGCCAGATCGTTGTCGTAGTTCTCCTGACTGACGAAGCCGCCGGGGTTCTGGCAGAAGGTCCGGACCTTGTTCTTGAAGGGCCGGGGATAGCCGATGAGCTTGGACTCATAGAGGACCTCGTTGACCTTCTCCATGATCTCGTTGCGGACCTCCACGCGGACGCCGATGTCCACGGTGCCGGGCTGGTGGGCGATGGAGTAGGAGGCGCACAGCTGCTCCAGCCAGTCCGCGCCCCGGCGGCCCGTGGCGATGACCGTGTGCTTGGCGGTGATCTCCATGGAATCCTTGCCGTTGGTGATCCGGACGCCCCGGCACACGTCGCCGTCGAGGATCAGATCGGTGCAGGCGTAGCCGAAGATCATCTCCACCCCGGCGTTCTGGAGGTGCTTCTCAATGGAGAGGTACAGGTCCTGGGCCTTCTCGGTGCCCAGGTGCCGGATGGGGCAGTCCACCAGCTTGAGACCGGCCTGGATGGCCCGCTTGCGGATCTCCTTGACCTCCTCGGTGTTGCCCAGGCCCTCGACGTGCTCGTCCGCGCCGAACTCCAGGTAGATCTTGTCGGTGTAGTCGATGGTCTCCTGGGCTAGGTCCTCGCCGATCAGGCTGGGCAGGTCGCCGCCCACCTCGTAGCTCAGGGAGAGCTTGCCGTCGGAGAAAGCGCCCGCGCCGGAGAAGCCGGTGGTGATGTGGCAGTAGGGCTTGCAGTTGACGCACTTTTTGGTCTTGGCCTTGGGGCAGTGGCGCTTTTCCACCGGCTGACCCTTTTCCACCAGGATGATTTTCTGCTTGCTGCCCTTTTTGAGCATTTCAATGGCCGTAAAAATACCGGCCGGGCCTGCGCCTACGATGACGACATCTGTCTCCATGTGAAAACCTCCATTGCACAGAAAAATACCCGCAGAGCCTTTCGCTCTCCGGGTAAAACATACTTGTTTACCTAACTCAGTATAGCAGACCCGGGATAAATACGCAAGAAAAATCTGCTTCACAGATGGGATTTGGTGCTATTGCCCGATTTGACCGGGGAATATACAAGGTATGCAAAAATTTTTTGTCAAGGCTGCAAAAAAGTAAGAGGCGGCAGCGTCAGCTCCCGGAGGAACTGACCGGTCATGTTGGGCACCCGGAGAATCCGGCTCAGCCGGTCGCACTTGCACATAAAGACGTAATAGATATTTTTCCCGCAGCCAGCCAGACACTCGAAGTTGCCGCTGCCCTTGGAGAGAATCACGTCGGCGCGGTCCAGGGCGTCCTGGAGCGCCGGGCCCAGGAAGCCGGGCTCGGTGCCGGAAATGGCGGACCCGTTGTCCAGAATGGGGACCAGGGCGTCCATGCCCACATAGGCGGCGTCCTCCCGGGTGGCGTCGTTGAGGGTGTTTTCGCCCCGGACGCAGTAGGAGACGGCGAGCGCGGGATACCGGCGGCGCAGCTGCTCCACCAGCACCGTGTCGAAGGCGATTTCCCCGGCGTTGTCGCCGAGAATCACCAGGGACCGGGCCTGCGCCAGGTCGGCCAGCAGGTCGGCGTAGACCGCCGGGTCCAGCGCCATATCCGGTGTCTTGTCCAGAGCGTCGGCCAAGGCGGCGTGGGCCGTCTCCGGGGTCAGAATGCCGAAATCCAGGAAGTTGCCGGTCCGGGCAAACTGGAGGGCCAGTTTCAGGGGGTCTCCGGCGGCCTCCACCCGGGCCCGGATCTCCGGCAGCAGCGAGAGCACCAGGTCGTTGGACTCCCGCTTCAGCTGGGCGTAGGCGTCCTCGCCGGGCCAGTATGTCTGATAGGCTTTGGCAAAGGAGCCGGTCAGATAGGGAGCCGCCACGCCCGCGGGCGCGTCCAGAATGGCCTGGAGCACGTCCCGGAGATAGGCGTAGGACTTGGCCCCGTCGCCGTGGCGGGCGGCCAGCTGATACTGACGGCGGACGAGACATTCCATGCAGCAGGCGTCAAATTGCATGGGGAACCTCCAGACGGGAAAGAATGGCTGGCAGCGAAAAATCGGGGCCGTCCATGGCCCGGCGGAAGGCGGCGCGGTTTTCCTCGCTGTGCTCCACCTCTTTGGAGAAGAGCCGGGCGGCCTCCAGCAGGGAGCCGCAGACCTCGGTCAGCCCCGCCGTGGCCAGCACGGCGGTGACCAAGGCCCCGGCCTGGCGGTAGAGGTAGCCGTTGCAGCTGGCCTTGCGCCACCAGCGGAAGAGGAAATAGACCGCCAGCTGCTCCAGAGGAATTTCCGCCGCTGCCAGATCCGGCTTTGCCAGCGCGGCATAGGAGTCCGGCGCGGCGGGGGAGAGGGGCTCCAGGGAGCGCAGCAGGTCCCGGACCGGGGCCAGATCACCGCCCCGGCGCTTCCGGCGCAGATAGGTGAGCCGCTTGCCCCGGTAAGCCCGGAGCCCGTACCGGTCCAGGAGCCGGTGACCGGCGTCCCAGCGGGCGGCGTCGATCAGGGGTTCCAGCCGCCAGCCCAGCTCCAGCACCAGGGCCAGCCGGTCCGACAGGGGCCGGGTCCGGTCCTGGAGCAGGGAGAGGGCCGCGGCCCGGCTGCGGTCCACCAGATGGTAGAGGTCGCCGTCCAGGTCGTTGGGCTCCGGGGGCGCGTCGTCCCGGGTGGTCACAAAGGTCAGGGGCTCGGTCCGGGTCAGCAGCAGCCGGGCCGCCTCGGGGCAGGAAATGGAGAGCATGGTCTCCCGGAGACCGCCGTAGACCTCGGTAAACCGGGGATGGGTGTGGCAGGTCTCGGAGAGAAAGTCCTCTCCCAGCTCGGTGACGATGGGGCAGAGGCCTTCGGCGGTCAGGAGCGGGCACCGGCCATGGTCCAGGGCCATACAGGTCTCGCCGTCCATAGTAACCAGGGCAGCGCGAATGCGCTGCCCCAGGTCTCCCGTTACAGACCGGTAGCGGGCCTCGGCGGCCTTGTCCACCACGATTTCCCACTGGCCGCAGCAGGTGTCGGGACAGCTGCCCGCGAGACAGTGGAACTCGTCAAAATAGTCGGGAACGGTGGTAATCATCGATTAAAAGGCCCAGGTGCCGTCACGGAAGATGGCCACCTCGCGGCCGTCGCGGCATTTGGCGGTGATGGACAGGTCGGCGGTGCCGATCATAAAGTCCTCGTGGATCATGGAGTCGTTGATGCCCAGAGCGCGGCACTCCTCCAGGGTCTTGTTGTGGTAGTCCTCAATGGTGTCCACAAAGCCCATGCCCACAGCCAGGTGGCAGCAGGCGTTCTCGTCAAAGAGGGTGTTGTAGAAGAGAAGGCCCGTCTCGTTGATGGGGCTGTTGAAGGGCACCAGGGCGCACTCGCCCAGGTACCGGGCGCCCTCGTCCATGTTGAGCATCTTCTGCAGCAGCTCGTCGTTGACCTCGGCCTTGGCCTCGGTGACCTTGCCGCCCTCGAACTTCATATAGAAGTTCTCGATCAGCTGGCCCTCGTAGCACAGGGGCTTGGAGGCGTAGACAATGCCCTCAGCCACGCCCTTCATGGGGGAGATGAAGCACTCCTCGGTGGGAATGTTGGGGTTGAACTGTACGCCGCTGGCCAGGGTGTCGTAGCCGCCGCCAAACCGGGCCTGGGGGATCATGCCCACGGTCAGGTCGGTGCCGTTGGAGGCGGTGTAGTGAAGGGATTCAATGCCCAGGCCGTTGAGGTAGGCGCAGCGGGCCTTCAGGTCCTGGTTGTGGGCCTCCCAGGCGGCGACAGGGTCCTCGTCCACACGGGAGGTGGAGAGAATGGCCTCCCAGAGCTTCTCCACAGCCTGCCCCTTGGAGAGACCGGGGAACATCTTCTTGGCCCAGGCCACACCGGGCACGGCGGCGATGCACCACTGGTGCTTGCCCTCGATCTTGTCCCGGTAGGGCTTGATGATGGGGTACTTGGCCTGCTGGGCCTTGGCCGCCTTGGCCATGTTCAAGCCCTTGAGCCCGTCGGGGTCCTCCGAGGTCAGGTAGAGACGGCAGGGGAAGTGGTCGGCCCAGTATTGGAGCTTGGCCTCCTCAAAGTTCTCCAGGGTGGAGAGGGCCTTGACGCTCTGATGGCGGACATGGAGCTTGGTCAGGGGCTGGAAGGTGAAGTGGACGATGACCTTCCGGGCGCCGGCCTTGTAGAGCTCGTCGGTGACCATGGCCACAAAGTCGGGCTGGTCCAGCTCGGCCTCCACAAAGACGTCCTGGCCCTTCTGTACGTTGACGCCCATCCGGGCGATGAGCTGGGCATATTTTCTCAGTCTGGTCTTTTGCATCGGAATTGCCTCCTGTTATTTGAAAAACTGTGCCGGAATCCGGCGCGTGTGAGCCCATCATAGCAAAGATTGGACAGGAATGCAAGGCTGTGGTATGATAAGAAAAACAGCCGGTTCCACGGCGGAACCGCAAAACTGCTTCACAGGAGGCGATTATATGAAATACCGGCTTCTTCCTCTGATGCTGGCGCTGCTGCTTTTCCTGTCCGCCTGCGGCAGCGAGACGCCCGCGGCCACGGACCGGCCCTGGGATCTGGAGGTGGAGTACGGCGACAGCGGCGTCACCGCGGCGGCCTGGGACTACGGATGGAATCTCCGCACCGAGGCAGCCGTCACGCCCACCCAGGCCGAGGGCGGCGACCCCCTGGGCCAGCTGGCGTCCATCCCCTTTGTGAACAAGAGCAAGACCGGCACGCTGAAGCTGAAATTCGCCATCCAGCCCGAGAGCCTGACCGTTTCCTGCTACACCAATGCCGACGGCTATGCCGAGGCCGTGTCCGTGGACCCGTCGGGGAAGGACAACGCCATCCCTGTGCCCACCGAGGCCGGGAGCTACCTGTTTGAAGTGACGGCCCAGTGGACCGAGACCGAGGAGGCCCAGGCCTGGGGCAGCTGCACCTACTATTTCCGCTACCTGCCCGAGGGCGACACCGGCGAGCAGGTGGGCGAGCTGAGCCTCTATCGCCTGCTGAAGCTGACGCCCGACGACCTCTTCGGCGTGGAGTTTTTCGACAACGGCCAAAACCAGCAGAAGACGCTGACCACCGTGGCCGACAAAACCGCCGTGCTGGAGTTCCTGCAGCAGAATCTGGCCACGGATTTCTCCCAGATCCAGACGCCCACCCTGGAGGCGTCCTACGTGCTGCGGCTGGCCGTCACCGACGGCAGCCAGCTGACCATCGGCTATATCCCCCTGGAGGAGGGGGCGGGACTGCTGCTGGGCGGCGTGCCCTATGCGGCCGGAACCATGGACCTCCAGACGCTGTGGGACGGCCTGGGGGCCAAGGCGGTCTCCCTGGAGAGCGAAACGCCTTCGGATGTGCTGGAGACCAGCGAGGACGATCCCGGCGCGGCCTATGACGACAACTTTATCTATGGCTTCCTCCGGGCGCTGGACGGCACGGTCACCGTGGACCAGGTCCAGTGGATCGAGGACGAGGACGAGCCCAACGGCTATCGGATCGAGGCAGGGGAGACCGGCAAAACCTATGAGCTGGCGGAGGACTGCGCCTATTGGATTTTGCAGGACCACTATAAACCCTTCTGCCGGGTGGAACAGGATACCCTCTGGACCTGGGCCCAGACCACCGGCTGGGACGTGGTTTTCCGGCTGTATCTAAAGAACGGCCAGGTGGCCGCCATCGTGGAGCAGTACCAGCCGTAGCTGCGCCGTAGGGGCCGATGCCCACATCGGCCCGCCCGCTCCCGTGGGCATAGCAGTCCCATAGCCGCTGTAGGCGTAGGGCGGCATGCCCACATGCCGCCATGGCCGGGTTCCGATGACCGTAAGCCCGGTGATTCCGACGGCCTGGTTAGGCGGGGTGTGGGCACCCCGCCCTACGGACCGGCTCGAACGTGCGGCGCAGGGCGGGGGAGCTGCTTTGTGGGAATGCCCAAATCTATTCCTAAATATTTTTCAGTACCCCTAATTGTTTTTGTGCAATTTACCTGTTATACTATAAAAGAATACATAGGAAAGGTCGGCTGTCTATGTCCAAGCCCATCCGTCTCCAGGGGAATATTTTCGAGCTGGAGGGCATCCCGCCCCTTCGGCGGGCGCTGCCGCTGGCGGTGCAGCACGTGGTGGCGATGATCGTCGGCTGCGTGACACCGGCCATCATTGTCTCCGGTTCTGCGGAGCTGCCTCCGGAGGAGCAGGTGATTCTGATTCAGGCGGCGCTGGTGATCTCGGCGCTTTCGACGCTGCTGCAGCTCTTCCCCCTGTTCCGCAGGCTGCCTCTGGGCCTGGGCTCGGGGCTGCCGGTCATCATGGGCGTCAGCTTCGCCTATGTCCCCACCATGCAGGCCATTGCCGAGGGCTACGGCGTGGCGGCCATCCTGGGCGCGCAGATTGTCGGCGGCGCGGTGGCGGCGGTGGTGGGCCTCTTCGTCAAAAAGCTCCGGCGGCTGTTCCCGCCGCTGATTACCGGCACCGTGGTCTTCACCATTGGCCTGTCCCTCTATCCCACGGCCATCAACTATATGGCCGGCGGCGCCGGCAGCGCGAACTACGGCTCCTGGCAGAACTGGCTGGTGGCCTTCTTCACGCTGATTGTGGTCACGGCCCTGAACCACTACGGCAAGGGCCTGTGGAAGCTCTCGTCGATCCTGCTGGGCATCTGCGCGGGCTACGGCCTCTCGGCCTGCTTCGGCATGGTCAGCTTCGACAGCGTGGGCGAGGCCGCCTACTTCCAGCTGCCCCAGCTGCTCCACTTCGGCGTCCAGTTTGAAATCTCGGCCTGCGTCGCCATCGGCATTCTCTTTGCCATCAACGCCGTCCAGGCCATCGGCGACCTGACGGCGACCACCGTGGGCGCTATGGACCGGGAGCCCACGGACCGAGAACTCCAGAACGGCATCGTGGGCTATGGACTGATGAATATGATCGGCGGCCTCTTCGGCGGCCTGCCCACGGCGACCTACAGCCAGAACGTGGGCATCGTCACCACCACCAAGGTCATCAACCGGGTGGTGCTGGGCCTCTCGGCGGTGATCCTGGGCGCGGCGGGCCTGGTGCCCAAGTTCTCCGCGCTGCTGACCACCATCCCCCAGTGCGTCCTGGGCGGCGCGACGGTGTCGGTCTTCGCCAGCATTGCCATGACCGGTATGAAGCTGGTCTCCTCGGCCCGGATGGACTACCGCAACTCCTCCATCGTCGGTCTGGCCGCGGCTCTGGGCATGGGGATCTCCCAGGCCTCGGCGGCGCTGGCCGCCTTCCCCGAGTGGGTGACCACGATCTTCGGCAAGTCCCCGGTGGTGGTTGCCACGCTGGTGGCCGTGCTTCTCAATGTAATTCTTCCCAAGCACAAGCCCGAGGGCTGACGAAATCCCGCTGTATCCGACCGGTGCGGCGGGATTTTTTTCCTGGGACAGCGGAAAAAATTTGGCCGCGGTCTGTACAAATCCGGCGGGGTTTGCTATCATTATTCTGTTAGACATTGCACAAACGCGATGCCCATCCTAAGGAGGTTATTGTCATGAGTGTGTTAACCGATCTCATTTACGGCGGCTCCCATGCCGTGGCCGGACTCACTGAGGGCGCTGTCAACGACGCCATCGCCAAATACGGCGCGGACCAGGAAATCGCCTTCCCTGATACTGCCTATTTCTTCCCCACGATCTATGCCGCCACCGGCGTCAAGGTCAAGACCCTGGGCGATCTGACCGCCTGCGTCGGCGTCCTCAAGAGCCTGATTACCGACCAGGAGGATCTGGGTCAGGCCCTCAACGCCGGTCTCGCCACCGCCGTGGGCGCGGAGATCCTCGAGGGCCTCAAGTATGTGAACGGCGCGGAGCCCTATGCCAATGACTCCGGCATCGGCTTTGTACCCGATCCCATCATCCGGTCCCTGGGCGTGCCCCTGGTCACCGGCGATATCCCCGGCGTGGCTGTGGTGCTGGGCAAGGCCGCTGCCGCCGAGGACGTGGCCAAGGTCGTCAAGGACTACCAGTCCAAGGGCATTATGACCTTCCTGGTGGGCGACGTCATCGAGCAGTGCGCCGAGGGCGGCGTGAAGATGGGTCTCGAAATGCGCGTGGTGCCCCTGGGCCACGACGTCACCTCGGTCATCCACGTGGTCACCGTGGCCATCCGCGCCGCGCTGATCTTCGGCAACGTCCAGCCCGGCGACCTGGCCGGTCTCCTGGACTACACCAAGAACCGCGTGCCCGCCTTCGTCAACACCTTCGGCGAGATCGACGCCGTGGTTGTCTCCGCCGGCGCGGGCGCCATCGCCCTGGGCTTCCCGGTGGTGGTGGATATCGACCTGGGCGAGAACCAGGTCCCCGGCGCGCTGGAGTCCGTCTGCGACCACGCCGAAACCGTCAAGAAGTCTCTGGAGCTCCGGGGCATCAAGATCAAGTCCAAGGAGCTGCCCATCCCCGTGGCCTTCGCCGCCGCCTTCGAGGGCGAGATCATCCGCAAGGCCGATATGAAGGTCGAGTTCTGGTCCGGCAAGAACCCCACCGCCGAGCTGGTGCTGATGAAGGACCTCTCCGAGGTCGAGGACCACAAGATCACCATCGAGGGCAGCGACATCGACTGCGGCGAGAAGGACTTCGCCCTGGCCACCTACGTCAAGGTCGCGGGCAAGAAGATGCAGGCCGACTTCGAGTCCGTCATCGAGCGGAAGATCCACGCCTGGTTCAACTATATGGAGGGCGTCATGCACACCGGCCAGCGGAACCAGATCCGCATCCGCGTTTCCAATGCCGCCTATGACGCCGGACTCCGGCTGAAGCACTTCGGCGAGGTCCTCTACCATATGATTATGGACGAGTTCGACGCCGTGGTGGACAAGTGCGAGGTCACCCTGATTACCGACAAGGCCGCCACCCAGAAGTTCCTGGACGAGGTGGCCATGCCCCGGTACAACGCCAGGGACGACCGCCTGGCCTCCATGACCGACGAGGCAGTGGACCAGTTCTACACCTGTATCCTCTGCCAGAGCTTTGCCCCGGCCCATTGCTGCGTGGTCACCCCCGAGCGGCTGGGCCTCTGCGGCGCGGTCTCCTGGCTGGACGCCAAGGCCACCAATGAGCTGAATCCCAACGGCCCCTGCCAGCCCATCCCCAAGGATGGCCTGATCGACGAGCGCACCGGCCGGTATGAGGCTGTCAACCGGATCGTCGAGGAGGCCACCCACGGCGCGGTGTCCTCGGTGACGCTCTACTCCATCCTGGAGGACCCCATGACCTCCTGCGGCTGCTTCGAGTGCATCTGCGGCATTGAGCCCGCCTCCAACGGCTTTATCGTGGTCAACCGCGAGTACAAGGGCATGACTCCCGCCGGTATGACCTTCGGCGAGCTGGCCTCCTGCACCGGCGGCGGCGTCCAGACCCCCGGCTATATGGGCCATGGCCGCCACTTCATCTCCTCCAAGAAGTTCATCTACGCCGAGGGCGGCATCGAGCGCATCGTCTGGATGCCCAAGGAGCTGAAGGACGACGTGGCCGACAAGCTCAACGCCACGGCCAAGGAACTCTACGGCATCGACAACTTCACCGACTTCGTCGCCGACGAGACCATCTGCACCGAGGTGGATGATCTGATGAACTTCCTCACCGAGAAGAACCATCCCGTCCTGGCCATGGAGCCGCTGATGTAATCGCCGGCCCCGGCGCGAATCGAACCCCGGTTCCGGGCAGCCATATAGGCCGCCCCTACGGGGAGGCCGGAGGTGGGTCCGTAGGGGCGGATTTTATATCCGCCCGTGCGCAACCGCCGCGTCGGATGTACCCGTGCCCAACGCAGCCAGCCCCGACGCCTGAGAGGGCAGGCTCCCTTGTGCAAAGGGAGCTGTCACGCGCAGCGTGACTGAGGGATTGAAAGCCCCCGGTCACCGCCAGCTCTGATCCCCACCGTCACGGCTTCGCCGCGCCACCTCCGGGTTGCCACTAAGCTTTGGCAGGCAGCTTTGCAGCCTGCCAAAGCAAGTGGCTGCCCAACCGCTGCGGTCGCTTGCTCTGCCACAGGCAGCGATCCCTTGCGGGCCCCTTGGTGACCAAGGGGAGGCTGAGGGCGGCTGAACTGCACAGCGCCCAATTCATCATGAAAGGAATCCACCCATGTTTCAAGTGACCTTTACTTTTGAGAACCAGCCCGACGTGGTGGTGTCCGTTCCGCCGGATTCCAACCTGCTGGAAGTGGCCCGGGAGGCCAACGTGGCCATCGACGCGCCCTGCTCGGGCAACGGCTCCTGCGGCAAATGCCGCGTGAAGCTGGTTTCCGGCGAGCTGGAGTGCCTGCCCACCAGCCATATCACCCAGGAGGAATATGACGAAGGCTGGCGCTTGAGCTGCGGCTGCCGGATCGTCTCCGACGTGACGGTGCTGGTGCCGGACATTGCCTCGGCCTATCAGAGCCGGATGCAGACCGCCGACCTGAGCTCCGGCAAGGAAATCGCCGTCTTTGAAAAGCTCCAGGCCGACATTCAGGCCGCCGGCGTCCCCCAGGAGAACACCTTTATTATGGTCAAGCTGACCATGGACCCGCCCACTTTGGACGACACCATGCCCGACAATGAGCGGATTATCTGGGCCCTGCGGGCCGCCACCGGCGCGGAGCGGATCGTTCTGCCCTATCCGGTGCTGAAGAAACTGCCCCAGGTGCTGCGGGAGAGCGATTTCTGCGTCAATGTCACGGCCCGATGGGAGGCAGATCTGCTGCGGTTCTGCGACGTGCGCCCCGGCTGGGACGAGAGCCCCGCCTGCGCCCTGGCCATCGACATCGGCACTACCACCGTGGCCGCTGTGCTGGCGGATATTCAAACCGGCAAGCTGCTGGCCAAGGCCTCCTCGGGCAACGGTCAGATCCGCTACGGCGCCGACGTCATCAACCGCATCGTCGAGCAGAGCAAGCCCGGCGGCATCCAGCGGCTCCAGGACGCCATTGTCAAGGAGACGCTGCGGCCCATCATTGCGGGCCTCTGCGCCAGCGCCGGGGTCAAGGCCAACCGCATTGTCCGCGTGGCCGTGGCCTCCAACACCACCATGAACCATCTGCTCCTGGGCCTGGACGCTGAGCCCGTGCGGATGGAGCCCTATATCCCGGCCTTTTTCCACGTCTACGACCTCCGGGCCGCCGACGTGGGCCTGACCGTCAACCGCACCGCCGATATGCGTCTGGCCCCCAATATCGGCTCCTATGTGGGCGGCGATATCTCTGCCGGCGTCTTCACCACCCTGCTCTGGGACAAGGACGAGTTCAGCCTCTTCGTGGACCTGGGCACCAACGGCGAAATCGTCTTCGGCAACCGGGACTTTATGATGACCTGCGCCTGCTCCGCCGGTCCCGCCTTTGAGGGCGGCGACATCAGCTGCGGCATGCGGGCCACCGACGGCGCCATCGAGGCTGTCACCATCGACTGCGCCACCATGGAGCCCACCTTCACCATCGTCGGTGAAGCGGGCCAGAAGCCCGTAGGTCTCTGCGGCTCCGGCATCATCGACATGATTGCCGAGCTCTTCCGCTGCGGCATCATCAACGCCAAGGGCCTCTTCGTCCGGGAGGGCGACCGGGTGGTCCGGGACCAGCACGGCACCGGCCGCTATATTCTTGCCGCGCCGGAGGAGTCCGCCACCGGCCGGGAAATCTCCCTGACCGAGGTGGACATCGAGAGCTTTATCCGGGCCAAGGGCGCCATTTACTCCGCCATCGACACCCTGCTCTCCTCCATGGATATGGATGCCTCGGTCCTGGAGCACGTCTACGTGGCCGGCGGCATCGGCAGCGGCATCAATATGAAGAACGCCATTTTCATCGGCATGTTCCCGGCGGTGGAGCTGGAGAAGTACGAGTATGTGGGCAACTCCTCGCTGGCGGGCGCTTACGCCATCGCCATTTCCGACCCGGCCGCCAAGAAGGTGGCGGAGCTGGCCCGGAATATGACCTATGTGGAGCTGTCCACCCATCCGGGCTATATGGACAATTTTGTGGCGGCCTGCTTCCTGCCCCACACCGACGCGTCCCGATTCCCCGACACCGTGCAGGAGATGTGAGATGGTAGAGAAAAAACCCGTGGAAAATCACAAGGAAGAGGTTCCCTTCTCCCACTATGTAGACCTGTTCCGGGCCCTGGACCCCCAGGAGGCCGCGGCCCGGACCGGGGCGGCCTTTGACGGCGCGGCCTTTACTCTGCGGCTGGTGGACCGGGACTACCGGATCTGCTGGCCGGACTACCGCCTGGAGGCGGAGGAGGGGAGCTTTGCCCTGAAAAATCTCCCGGCCCAGACGTTTCTGCTCCGGTACCTGCTGGAGGGCAAGGCCGTTCCGGCCTTGGGGACCTTCAAGACCTTCCGGGAGATGCCCTGGGGCGAGCTCTATATCCAGCCCTTTACGGGCCGGTGCCTGACCCGGGCAGCCTTTACCTTCGGCACCAAAATTCCCAAGTTCCAGGCGGCCATGGAGAAGCTGGGGGCCGAAAAGCTCCCTCACGGCGACGCGGGCTATGCCTTGGAGCTGCTGCCGGGCTTCACCATGGAGCTGCTGGTCTGGGCCGGAGACGATGAGTTCCCGCCCAGCGCCCAGATTCTCTACTCGGATAACTTCGAGCAGGGCTTCGCCCCCGAGGACCGGGTCGTGGCCGGGGATCTGCTGATCTCCATTGTCAAAGCCTATCTGTGATATATGGGCGGCCCCTGCGGCCGCCCGTTTTTGCACCCCGCGATACGGCCCACACGTAGGGGCCGATGCCTGCATCGCCCCGCCTGCCAGCTGCTGCGGACGGCGCAATCCTCCTACACATTGTAGGAAGAAAGCAAAATCGACGAGGCGCTTTTTTACTTTGCCGCATTCCAGCGAATCCGGGAAATTTGTGATTTCCTACAAAACAAAACAGGAATTTCGGGGATATTTTTCTGAAATTGTCCTTGACGAAAGGCTCAGAAAATGGTAAAGTTTAATCGATAAAAAACTACGTAATAAGTTGCAAGAACCTGTTGCGCGGTTGCCGGTTCACGCCATTCCAACGGCCTGAGCCGGACCATCCTGTATGTGCCGCACCACTCTAACGGGAAGGCACAAATATCATACAAGGAGAGTTTATAACATGGCAGCTTACAAATCCGACATCGAAATCGCACAGGAAACCCCCATGCTCCCCATTACCGAGATCGCCAAGGTCGCCGGTGTGGATGACAAGTATCTGGAGCAGTACGGCAAGTACAAGGCCAAGGTAGACTATAATATTCTCAACGACGTCCAGCGCCCCGACGGCAAGCTGATTCTCGTCACCGCCATCAACCCCACCCCCGCGGGCGAGGGCAAGACCACGACCACGGTCGGTCTGGCTGACGGCATGAAGAAGCTGGGCAAGAACGTCCTGGTCGCCCTGCGCGAGCCCTCCCTGGGCCCCGTCTTCGGTGTCAAGGGCGGCGCGGCCGGCGGCGGCTACGCCCAGGTCGTCCCCATGGAGGACATCAACCTCCACTTCACCGGCGACTTCCACGCCATCGGCGCGGCCAACAACCTGCTGGCTGCCATGCTGGATAACCATATCTACCAGGGCAACAAGCTGGGCATCGATCCCCGGCGGATTACCTGGCGCCGCTGCGTCGATATGAACGACCGGCAGCTCCGTTTCGTGGTGGACGGCCTCGGCGGCCGCGTCAACGGCACCCCCCGTGAGGACGGCTACGACATCACCGTCGCCTCCGAGATCATGGCCGTGCTGTGCCTGGCTTCCGATATCACCGACCTGAAGGCTCGTCTGGGCCGCATCATCGTGGGCTACACCTACGACGAGAAGCCCGTCACCGCCGCCGACCTGAACGCCCAGGGCGCCATGGCCGCCCTGCTGAAGGACGCCCTGAAGCCCAACCTGGTCCAGACCCTGGAGCACACCCCCGCCTTCGTCCATGGCGGCCCCTTCGCCAACATCGCCCACGGCTGCAACTCCGTCACCGCCACCAAGATTGCCCGCCGCCTCTCCGATTACACCATCACCGAGGCCGGCTTCGGCGCTGACCTGGGCGCTGAGAAGTTCCTCGACATCAAGTGCCGCATGGCCGGTCTGACCCCCTCCGCGGTGGTCGTGGTTGCCACGGTCCGCGCCCTCAAGTACAACGGCGGCGTGCCCAAGGCCGACCTGGGCCAGGAGAACCTGGAGGCTCTGGAGAAGGGCCTGCCCAACCTGCTGAAGCACGTGTCCAACATCACCAACGTCTACAAGCTGCCCTGCGTGGTCGCCATCAACCGCTTCCCCCTGGATACCGAGGCCGAGCTGAAGCTGGTCGAGACCAAGTGCAAGGAGCTGGGCGTCAACGTGGCCCTCTCCGAGGTCTGGGCCAAGGGCGGCGAAGGCGGCATCGAGCTGGCCAAGGAAGTCATCCGCCTCTGCGAGCAGCCCAACGACTTCACCTTCGCCTATGAGCTGGATATGTCCATCAAGGAGAAGATCGAAGCCATCGTCACCAAGATCTACGGCGGCAAGGACGTCAACTTCACGGCCAACGCCGAGAAGCAGATCAAGACCCTGACGGAGCTGGGCTTCGACAAGATGCCCATCTGCATGGCCAAGACCCAGTACTCCCTGACCGATGACGCTGCCAAGCTGGGCGCCCCCACCGGCTTCACCGTCACCGTCCGGAACATCAAGGTCTCTGCCGGCGCCGGCTTCCTGGTTGCCCTGACCGGTGAGATCATGACCATGCCCGGCCTGCCCAAGGTCCCCGCGGCGGAGCGGATCGACGTGGACGAGACCGGCAAGATCTCCGGCCTGTTCTAATCTGTATCCCCCAATCCCCTTTGTTTCAACATAGTCCCCATTCGCCAGATCCGGCGGCCTTCCGCCGCCGGATTTTTGTTTTCTGTCCGGCCGTTCTGCGGCTCAATATGTTGTAAAGGAGAAACAATATGGATTTTACCCAAAATTCCTGCCGTGAATTTGTCACCGTTCTGGCCTCCAACGCCCCTGTTCCCGGCGGCGGCGGCGCGGCCGCCCTGGTGGGCGCCATTGGCACGGCCCTGGGCAATATGGTCGGCTCTCTGACCGTGGGCAAGAAGAAGTATGCCGACGTAGAGGCCGAAATCGTGGCCTTGAAGGCCAAGTGCGACGCGCTCCAGACCGAGCTCCTGGATCAGGTCCCCGCCGACGCCGCGGGCTTCGAGCCCCTGGCCAAGGCCTACGGCATTCCCAAGGATGACCCCAACCGGGCCCAGATCCTGGAGGATGCCACGATTACCGCCTGCCAGGTGCCGGTGAAGATCATGGAGCTGTGCTGCGAGGCTCTGGACGCCATCGCGGTTTTTGCCGCCAAGGGCAGCCGTCTGGCCGTCTCCGATGCCGGCTGCGGCGCGGTCTGCGTCAAGGCCGCGCTCCAGGCCGCGTCCCTCAATGTGTTTATCAATACCAAGACGCTCCAGAATCGGGCCCTGGCCGAGGAAATGAACGCCAAGTGCCTGGGCATGCTGGACAAGTACGGCAAGATGGCCGATGAGATTTTTGAGTCCGTCAAGGCGGGCTTCTTCAAATAAGGAGGAAGAATACTATGGCAAAGCTGCTGTTGGGAAAAGAAGTCAACGCCAAGCTCAACGCCCGGATCATCGAGCAGTGCGAGGCCCTCAAGGCCCGGGGCGTCAATCCCACCCTGGCCATCGTCCGCTGCGGCGAGCGGCCCGACGATCTGAGCTATGAGCGCGGCGCGACCAAGCGGGCCGAGACCCTGGGTGTGGCGGTGGAGAAGTTCCTGCTGCCCGAGGATGTCAGCAAGGAGGAGCTGCTGAAGACCATCGACGAGATCAACGCCAACGACAAGATCCACGGCGTGCTGATGTTCCGGCCTCTGCCCAAGCACCTGAAGGCCGACCAGGACGAGATCTGCAACCGCCTGGACCCCGCCAAGGACGTGGATGGCATGACCGACGGCTCCAACGCCGGTGTGTTCATGGGTAAGCAGCTGGGCTTTGCCCCCTGCACCCCTGCCGCCTGCATGGAGATTCTGGACCACTACGGCATCGACCTGACCGGCAAGAAGGCCGTGGTCATCGGCCGGAGCCTGGTGGTGGGCAAGCCCGCAGCCATGATGCTCATGGGCAAGAACGCCACGGTCACGGTCTGCCACACCCGCACCAAGGACGTCCCCGCCGAGGCCCGGGAGGCCGACGTGCTGATTTCCGCCGCCGGCGTCCTCAAGAGCCTGACCAAGGACTACGTGCGCCCCGGCCAGATCGTCATTGACGTGTCCATCAACTGGGATGCCGAGAAGAACGGCATCGCCGGCGACGCCGTCTTTGAAGAGGTGGAGCCCATTGTGGATGCCATCACCCCCGTCCCCGGCGGCGTGGGCGCGGTGACTACCTCGGTGCTCATCGGCCACGTGGTCGAGGCCGCGGCCCGGCAGACCGCCAAGTAAGGGGGCGCCGGATATGAATCTCTTCACTGCTGCGGAGACTGTCTCCAATTATGCCAATGCCGGCGCGGGCAAGGCCAAGCTGCCCATTTCCAAGATGCTGGTTTTGGGCATCCTGGCTGGTATGCTCATCGGCTTCCCCTCCTGCGTGACCAATATGGCCACCTTCGGCATCACCAACTATGGCCTGTCCCGGATGGTGTCCGGCCTGCTCTTCGCCTTCGGCCTGGGCACCGTGATCCTCACCGGCGCAGAGCTCTTCACCGGCAATACCCTCATCACCATCTCCGTCCTGGAGAAGAAGGCCACCGTCGGCGGCATGCTGCGCAATTGGGTCTTCGTCTACCTGGGCAATTTCATCGGCTCCATGCTCCTGGCCGCCATCTGCGCCAACTTCGGCTGGCTCAGCGCCGGCAGCAACGCCCTGGCCGTCAGCTCCATGAAGATCGCCGTCACCAAGAGCACCATGCCCTTTGCCAACGCCTTCTTTATGGGCGTCCTGTGCAACATCCTGGTGACCCTGGGCGTCCTCATGTCTCTGGCCGGGAAGGACGGCGTCAGTCGGTTTATCGGCGCCTGGGTGCCGGTGATGTTCTTTGTCACCTGCGGCTTCAACCACTCCATCGCCGATATGACCTACTGCATGCTGGGCCTCTTTGCCAAGAACGTGCCCGCCTACGTGGCCGCGGCCCAGGAGGCCGGTGTGGCCCTGGAGAGCCTGACCTGGGGCAACTACCTGCTGGGCAATATGCTCCCCGTGACCCTGGGCAACATTGTCGGCGGCGTCGCCGTGGGCGTGACCATGTGGTTTGCCTACCTGCGGGGCAAGAAATAAGCAATGGTACATCTTCAGCCCGGGGGCCTTGCTCCCGGGTTTTTGCCGCAAGGAGGAACCATATGACCTATGACTGCATCCACCCCGGCGTCTTCCAAGCCAGGCCCAACCGGTTTATCGCGATGGTGGAGCTGGACGGGGAGACCCGCCGCTGCCATGTGCCCAATACGGGGCGGCTCCGAGAGCTGCTTTTGCCTGGCGCCGTGGTCTGGTGTCAATTCCACCCGGAGCCCGGGCGCAAGACGGCCTGGACCCTGCTGGCGGTGGAGCACCGGGGGACGGTGGTGAACATCGACTCCCAGATTCCCAACCGGCTGGCGGCGGACTTTGTCCGGTCCGGCGGCCTGGGGCCGGTGCCGGACCTGGTGAAGCCGGAGCAGACCTTCGGCGACTCCCGGCTGGACCTCTATTACGAGGCCGGACCGGTCCGGGGCTTCGCCGAGGTCAAGGGCGTCACCCTCAACGAGGACGGCGTGGCCCGGTTCCCCGACGCGCCCACGGAGCGCGGCGTCAAGCACCTCCACAGCCTGGCCCGGGCCGTGGAGGCCGGATACCGCGCCGCCGCCCTCTTCGTCATCCAGCGCAGCGACGTGACCCGGTTCGAGCCCAACCAGGCCCGGGACCCGGCCTTCGCCCAGGCGCTGCGGGAGGCCGCCGCCCAAGGGGTGAAACTCCGGGCCCTGACCTGCACCGTGACCCCCGGCACGCTGAAGATTACAGGCGAAGTGCCGGTCTGCCTGTAAAAATCCCTCGGAATCGCGAAGATTCCGAGGGATTTTTGCACTTATTCCACGTGAATATTCCGCTGGTCAAAGGCCTCCAGCAGGGCGTCCATGTCGCCGGGGATGGAGATGGGCTCGCCGCAGAAGGCGATGGCGTTGGCCACATCCTTGAGGCCGTTGCCGGTGACCACGCTGACCACCGTGGCGTCCTTCTCGATTTTGCCTTCCTCGCAGAGCTTCTTGAGCCCTGCCGCGCCGGTGACGCCGGCGGGCTCGCCGAAGACGCCGCAGGTCCGGCCCAGCAGCTTCTGGGCGGCCATGATTTCCTGGTCGGTGACGTTGACCACCAGACCGTTGGATTCCCGAATGGCCATCAACGCTTTGTCGGCGTTGCGGGGCACGCCCACGGCGATGGAGTCGGCCAAAGTGTTCTCCTCCATGGGATGCCAGGGCTTGTTTTCCGCGATGGCCCGGTTCAGGGGGCAGCAGCCGGCAGCCTGGGCCGAGATCAGCCGGGGCAGCCGGTCGATGAAGCCGATGGCGTAGAGGTCCTTCAGGCCCTTCCACAGGCCCGCGATGGTGCAGCCGTCGCCGACGGAGATGGCGATGTAGTCCGGGACCTCCCAGTTCAGCTGTTCCATAATCTCCAGAGCCACGGTCTTCTTGCCCTCGGAGAGGTAGGGGTTGATGGCGGCGTTGCGGTTGTACCAGCCCCAGCGGTCGATGGCGGCCTTGCTGAGCTCGAAGGTGTCCTCATAGGAGCCCTGGACCGAGATCACCGTGGCGCCGAAGGTCATCAGCTGGGCCACCTTGCCCTTGGGGGCGCGGGAGGGGACGAAGATATAGGTCTGGAACCCGGCCGCGGCGGCGTTGCCCGCCAGAGACGAGGCGGCGTTGCCGGTGGAGGAGCAGGCGATGACCTTGGCCCCGGCCTCCCTGGCCTTGGCCACAGCCATGGCCGAGGCGCGGTCCTTCAGGGAGGCCGTGGGGTTGAGCCCGTCGTCCTTCACATAGAGCCGGGCGATGCCCAGCTGCTCCGCCAGCCGGTCGGCCCGGTAGAGGGGCGACCAGCCCACCCGCAGCGGCGGGTCCGGCGTGGTGTCCTCCACCGGTAGCAGCTCCCGGTAGCGCCACATGGTGAAGTTCTGCCGGTTTTTCAGGGTTTCTTTCGTAAATACGGACTTGATGTAGTCGTAGTCATAGACGATGTCCAGAATGCCGCCGCATGCACAGGTGGTGAGGTCCGGCACGGCCTCATAGGTCTTGCCGCACTTGACGCAGCGGCCATATTTCACATGGCGCATGGAATGCTCCTTTCTGGGTTGGAATCACGATGAAATAATGTAGGGGCGGCCTGTATGGCCGCCCGGAACCGGCTTCCGGTTCCCGCCGGGGTTCGAGGGCTGCGCCATGCGCGCCCCTACGGTGTATGCGTTTGGCGGGGGTGCGGCACGGGCGGATATAAAATCCGCCCCTACAGACCCGCCTCCGGTTTCCGCGTAGGGGCGGGCTTTATGCCCGCCCGAAGCCGGGTTCCGATGCGCGTCCGTTTTCCCCTACAGGGAAGCCAAAACGCCGCTCTCTTCGTTGAAGGCCTCGATGAGCTGATCCAAGTCCTTGGCCTGCTGGTGGACAGTATCCCAGACGGACTTGTCGTACCACTGGGCGTTGAGGTCCTCCACGTCCATGCCCTGCTGCTCGACCCAGGTGTAGTACTTGAGGTTGTGGACCCGCTTGCGCTCGGCATAGGTCAGCTCGATGAGGTTGTCGGTCTTGAGGCCCAGCATATGGAGGTGGTGGTCCAGGGACGCCTCGTGGGCGTTGTAGGGGCCGTACATCTCATTGAGCTCCGTGACACGGGAGCGGTACATGACGGCGGAGTCGGTCAGGACCGTGACCACCACGTCGTTCTCGTTGAACTCGTAGTACTTGGCCATCTTGATGCAGCATAGGACGTTGGCGATGCCGGAAATGCCCATCCAGGTGAGCTTTTCGATGAGTTCGTCGTCGAGGCCCAGCTCGTTCTTCAGGTACGCCTGCCCCTCGGGGGTGTTGAAGAGGCGCAGCAGGCGCTGGGAGTCCTCGTCGTCGATGGCGATGCCCATGTCGGTATTGCGGACGTTGTGGACCCAGGGGATATGCTTGTCGCCGATGCCCTCGATGCGGTGGCCGCCGAAGCCGTTGTTGAGGATGGTGGGGCACTGGAGAGCCTCGCCCACGGCCAGCTTCATCAGGGGATACCGCTCCTTGAGAAGGTCGCCGGCGGACATGGTGCCTGCGGAGCCGGAGGTGAAGCACGCGCCTGCCAGGGTCTGACCGGGCTGCTTGACGGCTTCGAAGAGCTCCGCCAGGGCGTAGCCGGTGACGTTATAGTGCCACAGGGGATTGCCCATCTCGGAGAACTGGTTGAAGATCATCATGGACGGGTCGGCCTTGAGCTCCCAGGTCTTGTCGAAGATCTCCTTGACGTTGGACTCGCAGCCGGGGGTGGCGATGATCTGTCCGGCGATGGACTTGAGCCAGTCGAACCGCTCCTTGGACATATCCTGGGGCAGGATGGCCACGGAGTCGCAGGCCAGAAGCTTGGAGTTGAAGGCGCCGCCGCGGCAGTAGTTGCCGGTGGAGGGCCAGACCGCGTGGTGATAGGTGGCGTCAAACTGACCGGTGACCAGCCGGGGGGCCAGGCAGCCGAAGGAGGCGCCGACCTTGTGGCAGCCGGTGGGGAACCACTTGCCGGCCATGGCGATGATCCGGCAGGGGACGCCGGAGAGGCTGGAGGGAATCTCCACGTAGTTGGGCACGGCCTGGAAGAGGCCGCCGGCCTCCTTGGCCTCGTTGTGCCAGGAGATGCGGAACAGGTTCACCGGGTCCACGTCCCACAGGCCGGTGTGGCTGAGCTTGGCCTTGATCTTCTCGGGGATCAGATCGGGGTTCTGCATCTGAGCGATGGTGGGGATGACGATGTGGTTTTCCCGGGCCTTCTGGATGTTGTGCTGCAGGCCCTCCTGGCAGATGGTGAGATCGATCATGTTGTTAATTCCCTCCTAGTTTACTGTCTAAATAAGAATAGAGCGTGTATTTCGAGATGCCGAAGTGCTTGGCGATTTTGTCGCCGGATTTGGTGATGAGCAGCGCCCCGTTGGAGTTGAGAAAGTGGATGGCCTTGATTTTGTCCTCCTTGGTCATCAATGCCACGGGCTTTCCCACCAGCTCGTCGCTCTGGCGGATCAGATCGTCCAGCAGGTCCGAGACATTGAGCGTGATCCGTTCGGGCTCCTTGCGCTCGGTCTCCCGGGTGTCGATGAGATCGTGGACCGCGTGCTCCACCATGGTCAGGGCCGAGATGTCAAAGTTGACGCAGAAGATGGCCACGACCTTGCCTTCACTGTCCCGGATATACATGGACGAGGACTTCAAAATCTTCCCGTCGGGGGTGCGGGTCAGGTAGCACAGCTCGTCAGGGGTGTCGTCCCGGGGCTTGCCCAGCTGCTCCAGCACCACATGGGACGGGCCGTCCCCGATCTTCCGGCCGGTGACATGGCCGTTTTCAATGGCCACAATGGAGTGGTAGGCGCTCTGCTCCGAGAGTTCATGGACCACCACCTCGCAGTTGCTGCCGAACTGAGCCGCAATGCCCTTGGCAATCTGCTTTAAGTTCTCCAATTGATTCTTTTCCAGTACGATCACCCTCTTTTTCAGCGCTTTATACAATTCTTACCGCTACTATCATACCATATCTCCATGAGATTGCAAGAGATTTTCTGAAAAAAATTAAGGCTGACAAAAATTTAGTTTGACAAACCTGTTTCTTGTGTTATGATGGTATCAGAAAGACCCCCGCGTCGGGGCAAGCACAACGGGAATGAACAAGCAGGGAGGATGCTTACTATGAATTTTGAAGCAATCAAAGCCGCCGCCGAAGGCTACAAGGAAGACATGTCCAAGTTCCTGCGGGCCATGATCGCCATCCCCAGCGAGAGCTGCGAGGAGGAGGGCGTGGTCAAGTGCATCGAGGCTGAGATGAAGAAGCTGGGCTACGATAAGGTGGAAATCGACGGCCTGGGCAACGTCATCGGCTGGATGGGCGACGGCGAGAAGATCATCGCCATTGACTCCCACATCGATACCGTGGGCATCGGCAATCTGGCCAACTGGACCCATGACCCCTACGAGGGCTATGAGACCGACGAGATCATCTATGGCCGCGGCGGCTCCGACCAGGAGGGCGGCATGGCTTCGGCGGTCTACGGCGCCAAGATCATGAAGGATCTGGGCCTGATCCCCGCCGGATATAAGATCATGGTCGTCGGCTCCGTCCAGGAAGAGGACTGCGACGGCATGTGCTGGCAGTACATCTATAATGTGGACAAGATCGTCCCCGAGTTCGTTATCTCCACCGAGCCCACCGACGGCGGTATCTATCGCGGCCATCGCGGCCGTATGGAGATCCGCGTGGACGTCAAGGGCGTCTCCTGCCACGGCTCCGCCCCCGAGCGCGGCGACAACGCCATCTATAAGATGGCCGACATTCTCCAGGACGTCCGCGCCCTCAATGAGAACGACGACGCCGACTCTACCGAGATCAAGGGCCTGGTGAAGATGCTCAATCCCAAGTACAACCCCGAGCACTACGAGGACGCCCGGTTCCTGGGCCGCGGCACCTGCACCACCTCCCAGATTTTCTACACCTCTCCCAGCCGCTGCGCCGTGGCCGACTCCTGCGCCATCTCCATCGACCGCCGCATGACCGCCGGCGAGACCTGGGACTCCTGCCTCCAGGAGATCCGCGACCTGCCCGCCGTGAAGAAGTACGGCGACGACGTCAAGGTCAGCATGTATATGTACGACCGTCCCGCCTGGACCGGCGAGGTCTATGAGACCGAGTGCTTCTTCCCCACCTGGATCAACAA
>DSLMC04102__coassemble_866_pt1 | contig 26352 bp, 24 predicted proteins | sample DSLMC04102__metabat2_high_PE_031 | metagenome-assembled genome bin DSLMC04102
CTTCAATCAGGCGCTTCGCGCCAGCTCCCCTCGAGGGGAGCCTGCCCTCTCAGGCGTCCGGCTCTGTGCGGCCGGCAAAGGGGACGGGCTCAGGTCATGGAGGCCAGGATGGTGCTCAGGCGCAGATTGCCCTTTTCAAAGTCGCTGACGGCCAGCATGACCTGCTCGTAGGCGGTCTTGTCGCCCAGCTCCTCCAGCTTCTTGGCCAGGCCCGCCAGCTCGTTGGCATGGGCGGTGTTGTGGTTGACCATGTATTTCATCAGGGCCACCAGCTCCTCCTTGGGGGTGTGCGCGCCGCAGCCGCCGCAGGAGGCGCACTGCTCGGGCGCGCAGCCGTGGTCGTGGTGGTGGTCATGGTCGTGGTCGTGATGATGCTCGTGGGTATGGGTCACGCCGTCGTGGGTATGTTCATGGGCGTGGACGCCGTCGTGGTCGAGATGCATAGGGATCTTCCTTTCCTGCCGGGAACGCCCGGCGCTTTTTGCATATAGTATACCCCAAAACGGGGAATTTGTCATCCCCCCCGGCGGGATTTCGTCTCAGAGAAGCCGCCACCGGCCTTCCCGCAGGCTGGCCAGAATCACCGGGGCGTCGATCCGGGCGGCCAGAGCTTCCCCCAGGGCCTCCCGGCCCTCGGCCTGGTTCAGCACCAGGACGTCGAAGCCACCCTCGGCCCGCAGCACCGCCGCCGCCCGGTCCGCCGTGGCCAAATCCGCCGCCGCAGCGCCGCAGAGCCGGGCGTAGAGGGCCGGACAGTGGGCCGCTTCGGCGATGGGACGGTTCAGGCCCGAGAGTCCCAGCAGCGCGATGACCTGCCGGGCCTCGGCAGGAATCACCGGCTCAAACGCCCGGTGGGCCTTCAGCGGCAGCCCCTTGGAGCCGTCGGCCTCCACCAGCACGTAGTCCGCCAGGGTGAGGAGCTCGGCCCAGGACTGGGACGGGGCGGTCAGCTTGCCCGTCTCGGTCGGGGTACCGGCGCAGATCTTGCCGTGGATTCGCGCCGTCAGGGGGGCCGTATGGAGCGGCAGCTCCTCCGGCGGGTAGATATGGGTGGAGGTGGCGACGATCACCGACCCGGGCAGCTCCCGGGCCAGTTGCCGCAGCAGACTGGTCTTGCCGCCGGAGCCAATGACCGCCGTCAGGCCGGGCTGTACGCCCAGCAGCTTGTACAGCTCACTCACACCGCTCGCCCCGGCCGATGGCCATGACGTCATAGGGCGTGGTCTGATAGACGATATAATTCAGCCAGTTGGAGTAGAGCAGGTTGGCATGGCCCCGCCAGCGGACCACCGGGGGCTGGGTGTCGTCGTCGTTGGGGAAGTAGTTCTTGGGCACCTCGATGGGCAGCCCGGCGTTCTTGTCCCGGAGATACTCCAGCTTGAGGGTCTCGGCGTCGTACTCCGAGTGGCCGGTGATAAACACCTGGCGGCCGCCGGGGGTAATCATGGCGTAGAGCCCGGCCTCGTCGGACCCGGCGAGAATTTTCAGCTCGGGCACGGCGGCGGCGTCCTCCCAGCGGACCGTGGTGTGGCGGGAGTGGGGGACCCAAAAGGTGTCGTCGAAGCCCCGGAGCAGGATGGGGTTCTTATAGACCACCTTGTGGGCGAAGACGCCGAAGAGCTTTTTCTCCAGGGGCACCTTCTCAATGCCGAAGTGGTAGTAGAGCGCCGCCTGGGCGCCCCAGCAGATGTGGAAGGTGGAGTGGACGTGGGTCTTGCTCCACTCCATGATCTCGCAGAGCTCGTCCCAGTACTCCACCTGCTCGAAGGGCATCTGCTCCACCGGGGCCCCGGTGATAATCATACCGTCGAAGAATTGATCTTCGATGTCGGCAAAGGTCTTGTAAAAGGCCAGCATATGCTCCTGGGAGGTGTTTTTCGACTTGTGGCTGCTGACCTGGACCAGCTCCAGCTCCACCTGGAGGGGCGTGTTGCCCAGGAGCCGGGAGAGCTGGGTCTCGGTGACGATTTTCGTGGGCATCAGGTTCAGAAGGGCGATGCGCAGGGGACGGATGTTCTGGGTCCGGGCCCGGGTCTCGGGCATGACGAAGATATTTTCGCTTTCCAGCGTCTCCCGGGCGGGGAGACCGTTGGGAATTTTAATGGGCATGGGCGTCCTCCTTAAATCTGGTCCAGGGCCTGTCCGAGGTCGGCCAGAATATCCCGGACGTCCTCGATGCCCACGGAGAAGCGGATAAACTCGGGGCCGATGCCGGCCTCGGCCAGCTGGGCGTCGGTGAGCTGGCGGTGGGTGGTACTGGCCGGGTGGAGGACCGAGGTCCGGGCGTCGGCCACGTGGGTGACGATCCTGGCCAGCTTCAGGCTGTTCATCAGGTGCATGGCGGCCGCCCGGCCGCCCTTGACGCCGAAGGACACCACGCCGGAAGCGCCGTCGGGCAGGTATGTTTGGGCGATCTCATGGTACTTGCCGCCCTCCAGGCCCGGGTAGTTGACCCACAGGACCTTCTCATGGCCCTGGAGGAACCGGGCCACGGCCAGCGCGTTCTCGCTGTGGCGGCGAATGCGCAGATGCAGGGTCTCCAGGCCCAGGTTCAGGAGATAGGCCCCCAGAGGCATGGGCGTCGCGCCGAAGTCCCGCAGCAGCTGGACCCGGGCCTTGGTGATATAGGCGGCCTTGCCGAAGCTCTCGGTATAGACCACGCCGTGGTAGCTCTCGTCGGGCTCGGTCAGCTCCGGGAACTTGCCCGAGGCCGCCCAGTCAAAGGCGCCGCCGTCCACAATGACGCCGCCCAGGACGTTGGCATGGCCGTCCATATACTTGCTGGTGGAATGGGTGACGATGTCGGCCCCGTGCTCGAAGGGACGGCAGAGGCAGGGCGTGGCGAAGGTGTTGTCCACCACCAGGGGCACGCCGTGGCGATGGGCCAGGGCCGCAAACCGGGAGATATCCAGCACCGAGAGGGCCGGGTTGGCGATGGTCTCGCCGAAGACCAGGCGGGTGTTCTCGTCGAAGAGGGCGTCGATTTCCTCGTCGGTCATGTCGTCCCGGACGTAGCGGACCTCGATGCCCATGCGCTTCAGGGTGACGGAGAAGAGGTTGATGGAGCCGCCATAGATGTTGTTGCAGGAGATAAAGTTCTGACCGGCGGAGCAGATATTGAACACCGCCAGGAAGGTGGCCGCCTGGCCCGAGGAGGTCAGCATGGCGCCCACGCCGCCCTCCAGGTCGGCGATTTTAGCCTCCACCGCCGCGACGGTGGGGTTGGAAATGCGGGTATACATATGGCCCTCGGCCTTGAGGTCAAAGAGCAGGCCCAGGGCGTCGGCGTCGTCGTACTGGAACGTGGTGCTCTGGCAGATGGGCAGCGTCCGGGGCGCGCCGTTTTCAGCCTGATAGCCGGACTGGATACATTTGGTGTCGAAACGGTAGTCCATAAGAATAAGCCTCCTTGCAAAATAAAAAGGCAATTTGTCCAAGACAAATTGCCCTCAGGGTGCAGCGCTCGCAGGCGCAGACCGTGAAGGCAGCTTCGGCATCATCATGGAAGCGGAATAGAGCACAGTCAGCACCTCGCTTTAATGGAATTTCTACTATTGTACGTCAGTCCCCCCCAATTGTCAAGGCAGCGCCGCCGATCCGCATCCGGGACGATGCACCATCGCCGAACGCACAGAGCCGGATGTGTGAGAGGGCAGGCTCCCCTTGAGGGGAGCTGTCAGCCGCAGGCTGACTGATTGAAGAATTCTTGGAATGTCGGCGCAAGCCGAGATTCCTAGGGGCGAAGCCCCGTAGAATTCTCCATCCAGCTCCGCTGGAGAGGTGTTACCGCACCGAAGGCTTGCCGCAGAGTTTCGGCGTGTGCAGAGGGCGCTGACGCGCCGCCGCCGCTGCGCGGCGGCACACCTCTCCGTCACGCTTCGCGTGCCACCTCCCCTCAAGGGGAGGCTTAGGGGTCTGGTGCGTGAGAGGGAAAGCATCCGCCCCTACGGGGGGGATTCCCGTGGGGGCGGATGGAGGTTATTTGCCGTTGTAGGCGCTGGAGGCCTTCTGGATGCCCTGGTCCAGGAGCATCAGGGCGGCGTCGGCGGCGTGCTGGAGGGCCGGGGCCAGCAGCTCCTCCTCCCGGGGGGAGAACTTGCTCAGGACCCAGTCGGCCAGATCGAAGTCCGGATGGGGCTTCTCGCCCACGCCGATCTTGATGCGGGGGAACTTGTCGGTCCCCAGGCTCTGGATGATGGACTTGATGCCGTTGTGGCCGCCGGCGGAGCCCTCGGCCCGGATACGGATGCGGCCCAGGGGCAGGGACACATCGTCGAAGATCACCAAAATCCGCTCCGGCGGGATTTTATAGTAGCTGGCCAGGGCGGAGACCGCCGCGCCGGAGAGGTTCATGTACGTCTGAGGCTGCACCAGCAGAATACGCAGATCGCCGTAGTCCACGGCCCGGGTCAGCGCCTGGAACTTGAGCCGGTCGATCTTGGTGTGGAGCGCCTGGGCCACCAGGTTCGAGGCCCGAAAGCCCACGTTGTGGCGGGTGCGCTCATACTCTCGGCCGGGGTTGCCCAGGCCGACGATCATCCACTGGCAGCTGCTGCGGAAGAGGCCCATGGCTTAGAACATGGGCGAGAGGGAGACCTCGTCGTAGGTGCGCTGGATGGCCTCGGCGAACATGGGGGCAACGTCGAGGTATTTGATCTTGGTGCCGCGGGCGGCCTCGGGGGCGGGGATGGTGTTGAGGAGCACCAGCTCGTCGATGACGCTGTTCTGGACCCGCTCGATGGCCGGGCCGGAGAGAACGCCGTGGGTCGCGCAGGCGTAGACCTCGGTAGCGCCCTTGTCGTGAATGGCCTGGGCGGCATTGCAGAGGGAGCCGGCGGTATCGACCATATCGTCGAAGAGAATGCAGCGCTTGCCCTCCACGTTGCCGATGACGTTCATGACCTCACAGCAGTTGGCCTTTTCCCGGCGCTTGTCCACGATGGCCAGGCCCATGCACATTTTGTTGGCGAAGGTCCGGCTGCGGGCCACGGAGCCCACGTCGGGGGAGACCACGACCATATCCTCGTGGTCGGGGAATTTGTTCAGGAAATACTTGACAAAGACCTTGTTGCCCAGCATATTGTCCACGGGAATATCGAAGAAGCCCTGAATCTGGGCGGCGTGGAGGTCCATGGTCAGCACACGGTTGGCGCCGGCGGCTTCGATCATGTTGGCCACCAGCTTGGCGGAAATGGGGTCGCGGCCCTTGGCCTTGCGGTCCTGGCGGGCGTAGCCGAAGTAGGGAATGACGGCGGTGATACGACCGGCGGAGGCGCGCTTGCAGGCGTCGATCATCACCAAAAGCTCCATGAGGTTGTCGTTGACGGGCTTGCAGGTGGACTGGACGATGAACACGTCTAAGCCGCGGACGGTCTCGTTGATGGAGACGGAGACCTCCCCATCGGCAAAGGTGGTGACGGTGCAGTTGCCCAGGGGAACACCCAGAGCGTTGCACACCCCTTCAGCAAAAGGGCGGTTGGCGTTGGCACAGAGGACCTTGACGTCTTTTCCGTGAGATATCATGGCGCTTTAATTCCTTTCTATCTTCCGTTTTCAATATTCAAAGGGGCAATGCCCCAAGGATTACGGCTTTTTGGGCTTGAGGCGGACGGTCCAGTCCTTTTTGTGACTCTGGCGGGCGCGGGCAATGGCCAGGGCCTGAGGCGGAACGTCCTCGGTGATGGTACTGCCAGCGGCCAGATAAGCGCCCTTGCCGACGCTGACCGGGGCCACCAGATTGACGTTGGCGCCGACAAAGGCGTCATCGCCGATGGTGGTGCGATATTTCTTGGCGCGGTCGTAGTTGGCGGTGACAGCGCCGCAGCCGAACTGGACGTTGCGGCCCACTTCACTGTCAGCCACGTAGGAGAGATGGGCGATTTTCGCGCCGTCGCCCAGCTTGGCGTTGCGGATTTCGACAAAGTCGCCGATTTTGGCATTGTCGCCGGTCTGGGTGCCGGCGCGGACGTAGGCGTAGGGGCCCACGTGGCAGTCGCAGCCCAGGCTGGCCTTGAAGACCTGGGAGCTGTTGACGACGGTGCCCGGTCCGATGGCGGAATCCTCCACATAGGTATTGGGGCCCAGCACGCAGCCCGCGCCCACGGTGGTCTTTCCCCGCAGGATGGTGCCGGGCAGCAGCACGGCCTGGGGCTCCACCTGAACCGTGGGGTCCACATAGGTATTGCCGAAGTCCCAGATTTCCACGCCGCTCTCGGCCAGCCGGTACAGGCGGGCCCGGTTCAAGAGAGGCTGGAAGTCGGTGAGCTGGGCCGGAGAGTCAATGGAGAACGCGCCGTCCCGGTCGGTATAGGGCGCGGCCTGGTCCTCCAGAACCTCCAGCAGGTCCGCGCCGTCGGCGATGGCGCTGCGGAGGGCGGCGGTTTTCACGCACAGCAGCCGGCTGGGCTCCGGCGGGCCGTCCAGAGCCAGAACCTCGGCGTCAAAGGGCAGCAGGACGCAGGGGCCGGTGACCACGATGACGTCGGACTGTTCGTCTCCGGCGGAGGCCAAGAACACCTGGATCTGCTCAGACGCCTGGCTCTCCTCGGCCACGACCAGCTCCTGCCCCGCGGGGAAGCAGGCCCGGGCCGCGGCCTCCCAGGGCGGACGGCAGACCAAAAAGAACCGCTCCACACCGCCGGCGGAAAGCGAATCCACCAGCCACGCGAGCAGCGGCGCGCCCATGAGGTTGTTGAGCAGCATGGGCCGAGGATATCCGGTTTTGCCCGTATCGTCGGGCAAGAAAATCACAGCAGACAGACCAGCCACGGCCAGCACTTCCTTTCATACCCAGGGCAGGGGAGTCTTCTTATTCCTAGTATAACAAAGAAAACTGGTTTTGTATAGAATGTTTCCAGAGAAAAACAGAGAGAATCGGAGAAGATTCCCCGACCTCTCTGTGCATAATGCGGGCTTTTTCGACCGGCGCCGCGGCGTCAGAGCCCCTGTTCCAGCAGGAATCGGGCCACGTCGTCCATTTGCAGATTGGAAGAATCCGCCAAGGCGGCGGCCAGGGCGCGGGATTGGAAGGGGCAGCCGGTGAGCCGGGTCTGGAGCTGTCCGGCCAGCTCCGGGTCCAGGGCGTCGGAATATACCTGTACCGCGGACACGGTCCCGGCCTGGAGGGTGAAGAGGAGCTCCACGCCGCCCCAGTCGAAGCGGGTGGAGAGGGAGGCGTCGAAGGCCGGCGTCTTGCCCAGCCGCCACTGCCAGGAGGCCTGCTTTGCCCGGTATTGGGCCAGCTGGGCCTTCATCTCCGCCGTGGGCACGAACTCGGTCAGGGGGCCCATGACTTCCGCGGCGGCAGCGCGGACGGCGGCCTCCAGGGACAGCCGGGTCACCTCCGGCGACAGGGCCGAGAGGTTGGTCACCCGGGCCCGGACCGAGGTCACGCCCTTGGCCTGGAGCTTCAGCGGGTCGGGGTTCAGGTACTGCTGCAAACGCGTCAAGTCGGCGGAGATCAGCAGCGTGCCGTGGTGCTGGCGCAGCCGGCCCCGGCTGATAAAGGCGTTGCCGGAGAATTTCTTGCCGTCGGCCAGCAGGTCGTTGCGGCCGGAGCGTTCACAGGGAATGCCGAAGCTGCGGACGGCCCGGAGAATGATCTCGTGCTGGGCCTCCACATCATAGCGGTCCGCGCCGGTGATAAAGGAGAAGTTGAGGTTCCCCCGGTCGTGGAATACGGCGCCGCCGCCGGTGATCCGCCGGACCAGCTGCACCCCGTCGCGCTCCATGGCCGTGAGATTGCACTCCCGCCAGGGGTTCTGGTTGCGGCCGATGATGACGGCGTTTTCGTTGACATAGAAGTAGAGAATCCAGTCCTCGGGCCGGAGATGGTCGAGAAACCACTCGTCCCGGGCCAAATTGTCCCACCCGTCGCCGGTGGGCGCGCGGAAAACGTAGTTTGCCATAGAATCCTTTCTGTGGGCGTAGGGGCGGAGGAATGAAGGGTGAATAGATGCTTCGCTATTCCATGGCCTTGGCCAGCTTGACGATGCGGCTGGTGCCCAGGCGGTCTGCGCCCAGGGCGAGGAACTGCGCGGCGTCCTCCAGGGAGGCGATGCCGCCGGCGGCCTTGATCTTCACATGGGGGGCCACATGGGCCTTGAACAGCGCCACGTCGTCGAAAGTGGCTCCGGCGGTGGAGAAGCCGGTGGAGGTCTTGATATAGTCGGCGCCGGACTGGCTGACGATCTCGCACATCCGGATCTTTTCCGCCTCGGTCAGCTGGCAGGTCTCGACGATGACCTTGAGAATCCGGCCGCCGCAGGCGTCCTTGACGGCCCGAATCTCAGCCAGCAGGTCCTCCCAGCGCTGGTCCTTGACCCAGCCCAGGTTGATGACCATGTCGATCTCGTCGGCCCCGTTTTTGACGGCGTCCGCCGCCTCGAAGCACTTGGCGGCTGTGGTGGAGTAGCCGTTGGGGAAGCCGATGACCGTGCAGATGGGCAGCTTCCCGTCCGCATAGGCTGCGGCGGCCGTCACATAGCTGGCCGGAATACAGGCCGAGGCCGTGCGGAAGCGGATGCCGTCGTCCAGAATGGCGCGAATTTCGGCCCAGGTGGCCGTGGTGCTCAAAAGCGTGTGGTCACAGTGGGAGAGAATGGTCTGTAGGTCCATAACGGCTCCTTTCCAATGATTTGTCCGGTGTGCTTCCAATTTCCGCGGTAGGGGCGCAAGCGTTCTGCACAGGCCGGTGGTGGACGCGGGCCAATTCAGGGCGGATATACAATCCGCCCCTACGGCAGGGATGCCGGCGTGTGCGGTTACTGGGCCATAATTGCCTCGAAGGCGGGGCGGTCCATGGTTTCGTTGGTTTCCAGATACTCGGCCACGGCCAGGAGCTTGTCGCGGTCGGCGGTGAGGAGCTCCTCGCAGCGGCGGTAGGCCCGGTCGATCAGGGCCTTGACCTCCTCGTCGATCTCCCCGGCGATGCGCTCGGAGTAGGCCTTGGATTTCTCATAGTCCCGGCCGATGAAGACCTCGTCGTCGGAGCTGTAGGCCACGGTCCCCAGCTTCTCGCTCATGCCGTAGCGCTGGACCATCTCCCGGGCGATGGTGGTGGCCCGCTGGATATCATTGGACGCGCCGGTGGAGATATCCTGGAGGAACAGCTGCTCGGCCACGCGGCCGCCCAGCAGAGAGACGATTTGCTCGAACATTTCATTCCGGGAGAGATAATTTTGATCGTCGGCCGGGAGACTCAGGGTCATGCCGCCGGCGCCGCCCCGGGGCACAATGGTGATCTGATGGACCGGGTCGTGGGTGGGCAGGTGGTAGATGGCCACGGCGTGACCGGCCTCATGGATGGCGGTGAGCCGCCGCTCATGGGGCGTGACCACGTGGCTGCGCTTCTCCGGTCCGGCGATGACCTTGAGCATGGCGTTCTCCAGGTCCTGGTTGCTCAGGGCCGGACGGTCCTCCCGGGCGGCCAGCAGCGCGGCCTCGTTCATCAGGTTTTCCAGATCCGCGCCGGTGAAGCCGGCGGTGGCCCGGGCCAGGTTGGTGAGGTTGGCGTCGTCGGTGAGGGGCTTGTCCTTGGCGTGGATTTTCAGAATGGCCTCCCGGCCCCGCCAGTCGGGGCGGCCCACGTAGATCTGCCGGTCAAACCGGCCGGGCCGCAGCAGCGCCGGGTCGAGAATATCCTTGCGATTGGTGGCGGCCATGACGATGACGCCCTCGTTCTTGCCGAAGCCGTCCATCTCCACCAGCAGCTGGTTCAGGGTCTGCTCCCGCTCGTCGTGACCGCCGCCCAGACCGGCGCCCCGGCGGCGTCCCACGGCGTCGATCTCGTCGATAAAGACGATGGAGGGCGCCTGCTTTTTGGCCTGCTCAAAGAGGTCCCGGACGCGGCCTGCGCCGACGCCCACGTAGAGCTCCACAAAGTCCGAGCCGGAAATGGACAGGAACTGGACCCCGGCCTCTCCGGCCACAGCCCGGGCCAGCAGCGTTTTGCCGGTTCCGGGCGGGCCCACCAGCAGAATGCCCTTGGGAATTCGAGCGCCCAGGCGGGTGAACTTCTCCGGGTCCTTGAGGAAGGCCACGACCTCCTGAAGCTCCTCCTTCTCCTCGTCAGCGCCGGCCACGTCGGCAAAGGTCACGGGCTTGTCGCTGCCGGTGCCGATCCGGGCGTTGGCCCGGGTAAACCGGCCCATGGAGTTCTGCCCGCCGCCGGAGCGGGACACCAGCAGCACGATGACGTATACCAGGCCGATGCCCAGAATCAGATAGGGCAGCAGGGCGACCCAGTTGATCTGGGTGGCCACCGGGTAATCGTAGGTTTCCAGCAGACCGGACGCATGCTGCGCGGCGATCAGGTCGTCCAGATCCCGATGAAAGAGGTCTATATCGCCGACGTGGGCCGAGACGGTTTCCGTGCCCTCGCCGGACTGGACCTGCATGGAGAGGTCGCCGTCGCTGGCCAGGGTGAACTCCCGCACCGACCCGGCCTGAAAGAGCTCCACGACCTTGGAATAAGGCGTGGTCACGCCGGTGACGCCGGAGAACAGCTGGAATACCAGCAGGAACAAGAGGGCCAAAACCAGCACATAAATCACGGCCCCCGTGGGGTTGATTTTCCGATTCAATGTGGTTACTCCTTAAATTAGCAGTGAATTTGCCGGGGAATGATGTGCGTGAAATCGCCGGCGGCGGTGCAATATGGCTGCGCCATGTGAAATGTCCCTGCGGGACGTGAAATGCCTGCGGCGTTAGAACCGTAGGGGCGGATTATATATCCGCCCAAACGCGTCAGCGTTCCCTGCGCCTCAGTCCTGGTACACCTCAGGCTTCAGGACGCCGACGAAGGGTAAATTCCGGTAGTAGTCCTGGTAGTCCAGGCCGTAGCCCACCACGAAGGCGTCGGGGACGGTGAAGCAGACGTAGTCGGCCTTCAGATCCTCGGTGCGGCCCGTGGGCTTGTCCAGCAGGGTGCAGATCTTCACCGAGCTGGGGTTCCGGGCCTGGAACATCTCCACAATCAGCTTCAGCGTCCGGCCGGAATCCAGAATATCCTCGAGAATCAGCACGTCCCGTCCTTCGATGTCGTGGTCGATGTCCTTGCGGAAGGTCAGCTTGCCGGTGGAGGCGGTGCCGCCCTCGAAGGAGGTGACGCACATAAAGTCCTCCTGGACCGGAATGGTGATGGCCTGGGCCATGGCGGCGTAGAAGGGCACCACGCCCTTGAGAACGCCGACGAGAATCGGGCACTTGCCCCGGTAGTCTTCGCTGATCTGCGCGCCTACCTGCTGAATGCGGCGGCGGATGGCTTCGGCGTCCACCAGCACCTCCTGAATATCGGCCAACATGTCGCGCTTGTTAATCATCTGTCTCTCTCCCTTCCGACGTAAACGTCAAAAGCCAGGCCCGGTCGCCCGGCAAGGCCCGCCGGTCCCAGGCGCAGCCCAGGCCCAAAACAGCTACAATCCCCCGGCTGTCTGCCGCGACAGGCAGCAGATCCCGCCGGGCGGCGGGGATTTTTGCGTCAATCATCCGCCGTTTCAGGCTCTTGCTGCCGCCGGGGCCCAGGAGCCGGTCGCCGGTCAGCCGGGGGCGAATGGTCAACCGAGGGGTTGGTTCCATCATATCACATTTCAGGGCAAAAGTGGACGCGTCCGTCACTTTATTTTGCAGCACCACCGGCCCCTCCAGCCGGACCCGGAGCCCCAGCGACGGCAGCGACGCCGTCTCGCCCGGAGAGAGCGTCACCGGGACAAAGCCGTGGACCGCGGCCTTGGACTCGATGCGCAGCAGGCCGTATTCCCGCCGGGCCACCCGACCGCCGGGCAGATCCACCGACGTGGAGCCGTTGCGCCGGGTCAGCAGAGCCTCCACCGCCGCCACATGGACGGCGGCAGGCTTTTTGCCGCCGATCAGCTGCCGCAGGGCCCGGGTCCGCAGGGCGTCCGGGGCCCGGGCCAGAATTTCGCAGTTCCAGCCGCCCTCCCGGGCGGCCCGATGCAGCAGCGCGGCGGTCTCTCCGGCCAAAAAGGCCTCGTCCTGCCGCAGTATGGCCGTGGAGCGGGCCACTGTGGCGGAGAGGCTTGGATTTTCCCGGCGCAGCAGCGGAATGACATGGTGCCGCAGGCGGTTGCGCAGGGCGCTGTCCGCGCCGTTGGAGCTGTCCTCCCGCCAGGCCAGGCCGTGCTGGTGGAGATATTGCAGAATATCCGCCCGGCTGACCTCCAGCAGCGGCCGGAGAATCCGGCCCTCCCGGGGGGCCATGGCCCCCAATCCCTTGAGGCCCGTGCCCCGGAGCAGATTTAACAACACGGTTTCCACCTGGTCGTCGGCGTTGTGGGCCGTGGCCAGATAGCCGTCCTGGGCGCGGAGAAACGCATAGCGCAGATGCCGGGCGGCCTCCTCCAGGCTCTCGCCGGTCTCGGCGGCCCGCTGCCGGACGTCGCCCCGGCCCACAGTCAGGGGAATGGACCAGATGCCGCAGAGGGCGCGGACAAAGGCTTCGTCGCCGTCGGACTCCGCGCCCCGGAGGCAGTGGTTGAAATGGGCCGCCGTGAGCGTGAAGCCCAGCTCCCGCTGCAAAGCGGCCAGACAGTGGAGCAGCGCCACGGAATCGGCCCCGCCGGATACGGCGCAGACCACCCGGCTCCCCGGCGGCAGGGTCCGCAGAACCGCCCGAACCTCAGGGACCATCATGCTTCCACTCCCGGTCGGAGAAGGTGGTGAACTGGGGCAGCCACTGGAGCTTGACGGTGCCGGTCTCGCCGTGGCGGTTCTTGGCCACGATGATCTCGGCCACGTTTTTCTCCGGCGTGTCGGGGTGATAGTAGTCGTCCCGGTAGATAAACAGGACCTCGTCGGCGTCCTGCTCGATGGCGCCGGACTCGCGCAGGTCCGAGAGCATGGGCCGCTTGTCGGTGCGGCTCTCGTTGGCACGGGAGAGCTGGCTCAGGCAGATCACCGGCACGTTGAGCTCCTTGGCCATGATCTTCAGGGCCCGGGAGATGTCGCTGACCACCTGGACGCGGTTGGCGTTGTTGGAGGTCTGGCCGTTGCCCGCCGAGGTCATCAGCTGGAGATAGTCGATGAGCACCAGGCCCAGATTGTCCAGGCGGCGGCATTTGGCGTTCATCTCCGCCACGGAAATTGAGGGATTGTCGTCCACCCGGATATCGGTCTGGCTCAGGGCAGAGGAGGCGATGCCGATTTTGGTCCAATCCTCTTCGGTCAGGCGGCCGGTCAGGAGCTTCTGGTTGTCCACAAAGCTCTCGTTGGAGAGAAGCCGCATGGCCAGCTGCTCCCGGGACATCTCCAGGGAGAAAAAGGCCACGGTCTTGGCGCTCTTTTTTGCCACGTCCAGGGCGATATTCAGGGCCAGAGAGGTCTTGCCCATGCCGGGCCGGGCCGCGATCAGCAGCAGGTCCGACTTGTTGAGGCCGTTGATTTTGTGGTCCAGGTCATGGAGGCCGGTGGAGAGACCGGGGAACGCATTGTCGGACCGGGACAGCTCGTCCAGCCGGTCAAAGACGTTGACCAGCACCACGCCGATGTGCTGGAGGGTCTCGCCGGCGTTGCCGTTGCGCAATGCATAGATTTTCTTCTCGGCGCTTTCGAGAATTTCCGCCGGGGTGCCCACCCCGGCGAAGACGGTCTCCCGGATATCTCCGGCGGCCACGGCCAGATTCCGCAGCATGGCCCGGTCCCGGACGATCTGCGCGTATTGGCCCACGTTGGCCGCGGTGGGGGTGACCTCCATCAATTGGAGCAGATAGTCGGCGGTTTTCTCGTCGGCTACGCCTCGGACCTTCATCTTCTCCAGCACCGTCACCGGGTCGATGGTCTCGGAGAAGTTGAACATGGTGTAGATGGTCTCGTAGATGTCCTTGTTCTGCTGGAGGAAAAAGTCGTCGGGCCGCACCAGGCCGATGACCTCCGCCACGCAGCGGCTGTCGATGAGCATGGAGCCCAGCACCGACTGCTCCGCTTCGAGCGAATGGGGCAGCTGCCGCTGCAAGAGTTCCTCTTCCATGGCGGTCCTCCTTTCTGAGATAATAAGGTCACCGTAGGGCCTGGCGGAAAGTGAAATCGCCGTTGGCGGTGAAATATGGCTGCGCCATGTGAAATGTCCCTGTCGGGACGTGAAATGCCTGCGGCGTTGTGGACGTAGGGGCGCGCATGGCGCGTCCGCTGGGCCCTGTGTGCAAGGCAGTTCGCCGACCGCACCAGCCAAAGCCTCCCCTCGAGGGGAGGTGGCACGCGAAGCGTGACGGAGAGGTGTGCCGCCGCACAGCGGCGGCGGCGCGGAAGCGCCTTCTGCACACGCCGAAACCCTGTGGGAAGCTTTCGGTGCGGTAACACCTCTCAGGCGCTCCGCGCCAGCTCCCCTCGAGGGGAGCCTGCCCTCTCAGGCATCCGGCCCTGTGCGGGCGGCGCGCTTACGCCTCTTTGATCTCCACGGTCAGGTCGGCCACGACCTCGTAGCCCAGCTTGCATTTGACGGTGTAGGTGCCCACGTTCTTGATGGGCTCGCTGAGGACGATCTTCCGCTTGTCCACGGGGATTTTCTTGGCGGCCAGGGCCTCGGCGATTTCCGCGTTGGTGACAGAGCCGAAGAGACGGCCCGCGCCGCCGCCCTTGGCGGTGACCACCAGGGTCATTTCCTTGAGCTGGGCAGCCAGGGCCACGGCCTGCTCCCGCTCCTTCTGACGCTTCTCCTGGAGGGCCTTGTCGTTCATCTTCATGGTGTTGATGTTGTCGGCCGTGGCCTCCTGGGCCAGCTTCCGGGGCAGAAGGAAGTTCCGGGCGTAGCCGTCGGACACGTCGATCAGCTGGCCCTTTTTGCCCTGGCCCTTGACATCCTGCAATAAAATCACTTTCATGGTATAAGACTCCTTTATTTAACCTTCGTAGAATTTGTCGATGCTGGCCACCAGCTCGGCCAGGACCTCCCGGACCGACTTGCCCGGGACCTGTGCGCCCGCCGTGGCCGCGTTGCCGCCGCCGCCCAGGGGCTCCAGGATCACCTGGACATTGGCCTCGCCGATGGAGCGGGCGGAGATCACCACCCGGTCCCCGTCCTGGTAGAGGACGAAGGAGGTGAGAATGCCTTTGATATTCAAAAGCTCGTCGGCCGCCTGGGCCACCAGGGTGCGGGTGGCCTGATATTCCAGGGCGGCGATGGCGATCTCGTTGCGGTAGAGCCGGGCGGCCTGGACGATCTGGTAGCGGGCGATGGTGTCGTCCAGGTCGTTCTGGAAGAGCTTTTTCACGTCCACGGTGTCGGCTCCTGCCCGGCGCAGGAAGGCGGCGGCCTCAAAGGTCCGGGAGCCGGTGCGGACGGAGAAATTCTTGGTGTCCAGCACCAGTCCGGCCAGCAATGCCTGGGCCTCCATGATCCGGATTTCCTTGGGCTCCACGGCGTACTGGAGGATTTCCGTCACCAGCTCCGACGCCGAGGAGGCGAAGGGCTCGTGGAGATTCAGCACCACCTGCTCGATATAGTCGGCGGCCCGGCGGTGGTGGTCGATGACGGCCACCCGGTTGACCGACTCCAGCAGAGCCAGCGACTCCACCTGGTCGGGCCGGTTGGTGTCCACCACGATCAGCAGCGTCTTGCTGTCGGCGGCCAGCAGCGCGTCCTCGCCGGAGACAAAGAGATTGTCGTATTCCGGGTAGTCCTGGAGCACGGTCAGCAGGGCCTTGGCGGCATTTTTCTCCTGGTCCAGCACGATATGGACCGGCCGGGCCCGCTTGCGGCAGATGCACACCAGGCCCATGGCCGCGCCCAATGCGTCCAGGTCGGCCATCCGGTGGCCCATGATAAAGACCTGACTGGACTGGCTGATGAGCTCGTTGAGGGAGCTGGCGATGACCCGGGCCTTGACCTTGGTGCGGCGCTCGGTCTCCTTGGTGCGGCCGCCGAAGAAATTGAAGTTGTAGCGGTCCTTGATGACGGCCTGGTCGCCGCCGCGGCTCAGGGCCATTTCAATGGAGAGGTTGGCAAAGGCGTAGTTCTCCTGGAAGGAGGAGCCGTCCTTGCCGATGCCGATGGACAGCGTGGCCGCCACGCCCGAGGGGTTGGTGATGGCGCGGATATCGTCGAGAATGGAGAACTTCCCCTCCTGGAGCCGGGGGAGGTCCTTGGATTCAAAGATCAGCAGGTAGCGGTTGCGCTCGAACTTCCGCAGCAGGCCGCCGAGATTTTCACACCAGCTGCTGATGCGGTCGTTGATCCGGGCGTCCAGGCTGGAGATGGCGCTGTCGGGGAGGTTGTTGGTCAGCTCGTCGTAGTTATCCACCAAAATCACCGTGACGATGGGCCGCGTGCGGATAAACTCGTCCCGGACGTTGAACATCTCGGTCATATCGGCCAGATAGAGCGTGGCCAGCAGCAGCGAGGCGTGCTCGTCCTCGGAGCGGATCAGGTTGCCGTAGACCCGGTACCGGCGGCCCTGGAGCTCGATGTCCTGGGGGCACTCGGTGCGGCCTTCGGTGAGCCAGCGGGTGGAAAACCGGGGCACCACGTCCTCCATCTTCTGGTGGAGGAAGGAGTCCCGCAGGCCGGAGATCTGATAAAAGGAGGCGTTGCCCCAGATAATCTCCGAGTCGCTCATCTTAATGACGGCCATGGGGAAGGGCGAGCCGGTTTTAAACGCGGTGCCCAGGGAGTCGGTGGTGCTCTGGATGTAGTGGAGCAGCGCCTTTTTCCGGCGTCCGCTGGCCACCCGGTTGTGGACGAAGAGCAGCAGGATCACCAGCAGCTCCGCCCCGGCGACATAGTATTGCTTCACCCAGACGGCCACGCCTACAAAGAGCAGCAGCACCAGAAAGTAAAGGCCCATCCCCGGCCCCAGCAGCCGGGACAGCTTCTTATTCACATCTGACGCCTCCCTTCCTACATTCCTTAATACTGCATTATACCAAACTATCGCCGGAACCACAAGTGCGTGGAGCGGGTTTATCCGGATCTGCGCCGATTTTTCACCGGCGCGGATCGCCGCCCCGGAGCAGGCGGGATAGGGAAAATCCGGAAGATCTTCGCAAAAAATCATTTCCCCCCTTTACAAACGGAGGAAACTTTGCTATACTCAATAGGCTAATTGATATGCGCTCGTAGCTCAGCTGGATAGAGTGACAGACTCCGACTCTGTAGGTCGCACGTTCGAATCGTGTCGGGCGTACCAAAATGACAGGCTCCTGTGGAGCCTGTCATTTTTACTTATTCCCTATTCCCTGCCCTTAAATCACCAGTCCGCCGTTGACGGCCAGGACCTGGCCGGTGACGAAGTCGGCGTCGATGAGGTAGGCCATGGCCTTGACGATATCCGCCGGAAGGCCGTGGCGGCCCAGGGGGGTCTCCTCCCGCAGCGCCTCCATGGAGTCCGCGTCCACCGAGGCCACCATGTCGGTCAGGACCACGCCGGGGGCGATGGCGTTGACCCGGATGCCCGAAGGGGCCAGCTCCTTGGACAATGCCTTGGTCATGGCGATGACGGCCCCCTTGCAGGCCGAGTAGCAGACCTCGCAGGAGGCCCCCACCTGCCCCCACATGGAGGCCAGATTGATGATGCACCCGGCCTGGTTGCGGAGCATCCCCGGCAGCACCGCGTTGACGCAGTGGTAGACGCCGTTTACATTGACGGCGAAGAGCCGGTTCCAGGTCTCCTCGCCGATTTGATTGATAAGACCGTAGTGGGCGATGGCGGCGTTGTTGATCAGCACGTCCACCGGCCCGAAGTCCCGGAGCCCCGCGTTCACGGCCTCCGGGTCAGCCACGTCGCAGGGGACAGCCTCAGCGCCGGTCTCCCGGGCCAGGGTTTCTGCCTGCGCCCGGCTGCGGTGGTAGAAAAACCGGACCCGATGGCCCTGGGCGGTGAAATACCGGACGGCTTCTGCGCCGATTCCCCGGCTGCCGCCTGTGATTAATATGTGCATCTTATGTTCCTCCCGGGATGGTGCGCACCGAGTCGCGCTCGATGAGCGTGGTGGACATCAGCTGGATGGGCTCGAAGGGCTGGCCGTTCATCATCCGGTAGAGGGTCTCCATGGCCAGACGGCCCATGCGCACCTTGTCCACCCCCATGGTGGTGATGGCCGGACGGGTGTATTCGGAGATCACCAGGTCGTCCAGGCCGATGAAGGAGATATCCTCGGGGGCCCGAAGGCCCAGCTTGGTCACGTAGCGGATGGCGTTGGCGGCGTAGGTGTCGCTGGCGCAGAAGACGGCCGTGGGCCGGGAGGGGCCGGAGAGCATCTTCTCCATGGCGTTGGTGGCGGGCTGGGGGATGTTGTGGATGACCCGCTGGAGCCACTGCGGGCGGCAGGGCACACAGCTGTCCCGGAGGGCGTCGTCGAAACCGGCGTTGGTCTGGCGGTGGAACTGGGCGTGGCGGTCGGAGATCAGAAAGCCGATGTCCCGATGGCCCTTCTGGGCCAGATAGCGCACGGCCCGGTAGGCCGCGTCATAATAGTCCACCTCCAGCAGGGGCACCGTGCCGTCCCGGGGCACGTGGCAGTCCACGCAGAGGAAGGGGAACTGCTCCGCCTGGAGCAGCTGCACCACCTTTTCGTGGAAGACCTGGATGAAGATGACGCCGTCGGCCTCCTTGCCGTGGATGGCGTCCATCAGCTCGCTGCATTCGGCCTCGTTCTCCACCGAGGTAAAGATCACGCTGTAGCCCAGGGACTTGCTCTCCCGGAAGATGCCGGTGAGCACGTCCATGGCAAATAGGTTGAAGAGGCTGAAGTCATACTGCCGCAGCACCACATGGACCGTGAAGCTCCGCTTGAGATTGAGCCGCCGGGTGTGAATGTTGGGGGTAAAGCCTGTTTCGTTGATGATGGCCTGGACCCGCTGCCGGGTGGCCTCGGAGACGCCGGCGCGGCCGTTGAGCACGAAGGATACCGCCGTGGTGGATACGCCCGCCATCCGGGCAATGTCGCGAATGGTCAATTTCTCCATAAATCCGCTCCTTTCCCACGGCTCACAGCCGCCGCATTACTAAAACTATACCGCACTTTAGTGGTGGAATCAAGTGGCAGCAAAAAAACCCTTGACAACGGGCCGCAGCTGTGCTATATTATCTAAGCATCCTAGTGATGCCCATATCGCGGGATAGAGCAGTCCGGTAGCTCGTCGGGCTCATAACCCGGAGGTCGTCGGTTCAAATCCGGCTCCCGCAACCAGATAAAATCCGCTGTTTGACTGAAAAATGGTCAGACAGCGGATTTTTTTGCGCCGCCTCAGATGGACGGCGTCAAGAAAAATTCAACTTTTATGCCGGGGCCGAAGGGGGCGGCCCCGGCGGTACACTATGGAGTGGCGGAAACCGCCGGGGTCAGGGGGCGGGCGGCTTCGTCCAAAAGGAAGACGTCGGCGGCGGGCGTGTAGTAGCCGAAAGTTCCCTCGGGCAAGGTCTTCACTTGCGCACCCAAAAACCGGCCGTCATCGTCGTACGCGGCCGAAATCAAGCTGCCGCCCTGGGGGAGCTGCACAAAATAGGTACCGTCCTCCGCAGCGGCGGCGGTGGCATCCTCTATCAGCAGTCGGTCCACGCGCAGAAGGCCCGCGCCGTACTCGTCGTCTCGTCCTGGCTCGCCCAGATCCTGAGCTGACGCCATCAGCCGTTCCGTGAGCTCCGCTCCGGTCAGCTCCGGCTCCCGCTCCAGGAGCAGCGCCGCCGCGGCAGTCGCCAGGGGCGCGGCGTAGGAGGTGCCGCTGCCGATAATCAGTTCACCGGAGGTGCTCAGAGATGTGATATCCCCACCGGGCGCGGCCAGATCGACGGTGTCGTTATACTGGCTCCCATAAAAGCCGGACGTCCACCGGCTCAGACCCTGCGACACGGCGGCAACGCTGAGAACACCCTCATAGGCGGCCGGATAATACGCCGCCGTCCCATTGCTGTTGCCCGCCGCCGCCACCAGCAGGGCATGCTCCGAGGCCGTTTCTAAGGCTACCTCCATGATAAGCCGATTCTCTTCCTTCAGCGACTGCGCCAGTATCCCGAAGCTCATATGGATGATATCACAGTCATACTTCTTCCAGGCGTCCTCAATGGCGGCCAGCGCAGTATCGAGCGTACCGATGGTGGCGGAAAATGCCTTCAGCGGCACCAGGGTAGCATCGGGACAGAGACCGCAGATCCCGGCACCGTTGTCCGGCTGCGCGGCCAAAAGCCCGGCAATAAAGGTGCCGTGTCCCACGCCGTCAGAAATATCTTCATTGCCGTCCACATAATTCCAGCCGGGCTCGATTTTTGCGGCCTTGAGTTCCGGGTGATCCACATAGACGCCTGAATCCACCAGAGCGATCCGGACACCCTTACCGGTACACCCCACGGCGGCGGGGTAGTCCGCTCCGATGGCCTGCCAATGCCAGCTGCTGCCGCTGTCATTGGGGGTGGGCACGGTAAAATCGCCCAGCAGCTCCACGGTGCAGTTTGGGGCACAGGCCAGCGCCACCCCTTGCTCCACCATGGCTTCCGCTGTCCCGCGGTCTTCTACCAGATAAATCCCGCTCTCCGGCGCCACAGGCGTCAGTTTGTCCGCCGCCAGAAGAGACACCGGGTGTTCCTGCAGCAGCACCAGATAAGGCTCTTCCGGTTCCAGGGCCGCGGCGGGCAGAGCTCCCAGCAGGATCACCGTGGTCAGGATAAGTACGATCATCTTCTTCAAATTATCACCTGTTTCCGATTAACCGGTCGCGTACAGCGGCCGGTTATGCTACCATGTTGCCGCGCCGACTCGCTTCGGCCGACATATGCGAAACCGCTGTTTTAACCACGATCATTTCGCAACAGCCTGAAAATCGAGGAGCAATGGGCAGTTTTTATCACATATGGTCATCATAGCACAGAAATGGGGCGATGTAAAGGAAATTCTTGCCATCCCGCCGCCGCGGCTGCGCCCGGCGGGGTGCATCCGATGCGGCGGTGCGGCCCGGGCGGCTCATAGCCGCCCCTACGAACCCGCTCCCGGTTCACTCGTAGGGGCGGGCTGTATGCCCGCCCGTGCCCGGGTTCCGATTCCTGTTATGCTTCGATGGTTCTCCCGTAGGGGCCGATGCCCACATCGGCCCACTCGAGCCATGTGCAAGGCAGTGGGCGCAGGTGCGTATTGCAGCCCGAAACCCCGGTCACGGACGCGCAATGCGCGTCCCAGCGGGTGCGGGGTATACATCCGACGCGGCGATACGGCACGGGCGCGTTACAGAATAGCAGTCTGCAACGCGCCCGGATGGCTCACCGGTCGGCGCCGGCGATGGTTTCGGCGAAGTAGGTGGACAGGCCGATGTAGTGGGCGGGGTTCATGATCTCGTCCAGGTCGGCCTCGGTGAGCTTGGAATTAACCCGGGGATCGGCCAGCAGCACCTGGCGGAAGGGCCGGTGCTCAGAAATGGCCGTCTGGGCCAGCTCGTAGATCAGCTCGTGGGCCTCCAGCCGGCCGTAGTCGGCGCTCAGGCGCATCATCAGGGCCTCGGCGTAGACCAGGCCGCCCAGCAGGTCCAGGTTCCGGCGGATTCCGTTGGTGTGGATCTCCAGGTCCTCCATCAGCACCAGGGCGCGGCTCAGGGCCGCGTCGGCCAGGCAGCAGCCCCGGGCCAGGAACTCGTTCTCCAGGCCGATGGTCCGCACGTCCCGCTCGTTGGTGCCCTCCATGCAGGTCAGGGCGTCCACCACGACGCTGCGGGACAGCCGGGCGTAGCTGATGATCTCGCCGGGGATAAAGGGGTTGCGCTTGTGGGGCATGGTGGAGCTGCCCACCTTGCCGGGCTTGAAGCCCTCGGACAGCTCGTCCACCTCGGAGCGCTGGCCGTTGTAGACCTCATTGGCGATGCGGCCCAGGGTGCCGGAGAGAATGGCCAGATTGCAAATCAGCTCCACCAGCCGGTCCCGGCTGGTGAACCACATGATCCTGGAATCGCCCAGACCCAGCTCGGCCATCAGCTGCTGCTGGATCTCCAGGCCCTTGTCCTCCAGGGAGGCCAGGGTGCCCACGGCGCCGAAGAAGGAACCGACGAAAATCCGGTCCTTGCTCTGGGCCAGCCGGTCGATGGACCGGTCCAGCTCGTCTACCCAGGTGGCCATCTTGAAGCCCAGGGTGATGGGCATGGCCTGCTGGTCGTTGGTGCGGCCCATCATCACCAGGTCCTTATTGGCCCGGGCCAGGGCCGCAATCCGGTTGCGGAGCTTCAGAGTCTTCTCCTGAATCAGCCCGTAGGCCTCCTTCAGCTGGAGCATGGCGGCCGTGTCGATGATATCCTGGGTGGTGGTGCCGTAGTGGATGTATTCGCCGGCGTCGCCGTCGCAGATGGAGGCGTAGACCCGGATCAGACACACCAGGGGATGGTTGGTAATGGCGTACTGGCGGCGGTATTCAGCCTCGTCGATGAGGCTGACGTCGCACTTGCGGTTGATTTCATCGGCGGCCGCCTGGGGGATGACGCCCAGCCGGGCCTGGACCCGGGCCAACGCGGCCTCCACCTTCATCTGGGTACGGACGGTATTTTCACCGCCGAAGATTCGCTTGCCCACATCCTCGGTCTTGAAGTTGCCGCAGGAGAGGCCCACGCCTTCAAATCGATTCATACAGCATCCTCCTTTGGAGACTCAATAGGCGGGGAAGAACAGGGAGCACCACACCACGCCGGTGGCGCAGATCAGAAGGCCGGGCAGAATGCCGATCTTGATGCAGTCCTTGAGGCTGTAGCCGCCGGCGGACATGGTCAGCGGGATGCCGGGATTGGCCATGGGGGTCAGGTAGGAGGCGCAGCAGCCGATATTGACCAGGCTCATAATGCCCACGGGGTTCATATTCAGCTGGACGCAGACCATCAGGGCCAGCGGCGTGAAGACCTGGACGCAGCCGGTGTTGGAGAGGAACTGGGTGGCGACGAAGCAGACCAGCACGAAGACTGTGGAGATGAGCCAGGGGTTGGTGGAGCCGCCGAGGATGGTGATGATGGCGTCGGCAATGACGTCGCTGGCGCCGGTCTTGGTCAGGGCGGTGGACAGAGGCAGGATGGCGGCGAAGAAGAAGACCATGCCGAAGTTGATGGATTGGAAGGCCTCCTTCTCGGAGAGGATGCCGAAGAGAGTCAGGGCGCTGGCGCCGACGATGGCGACGGTGTAGACCTGGATGCCGATGGTGCCGGCCAGGATCATCAGCACCACCATCACCACGGCGATGATGTAGCAGAGAATCTCCTGGGGCTTGGAGAGGGTGCTCTTCGCCACCTCACGGCCCAGATCATCGCGGAACTCCACCGAGGGCTTGTCGGGGCAGACCCGGGGGAGAATAAAAATACAGAAGAGGGTGTTCAGAATGACGCCGGGCAGACGGCCGATGGTCATATCCATCATGTTGAAGCGGAACTCGCTGCCGAAGGATTCCAGGTAGCCGTTCATCTGCGCGATGGTGGAAGCGCCCATACCCACGGGGAAGAGGAAAATCCAGGTGAGGGCAATGACCATTACGGGGTAGATGACCTTGGTGCGCTTGATGTTCAGCTGCTGGCACAGGCCGGTAATCAGGGGCAGCAGGCAGGCCACGGCTACGAAGGCGTTCATAAACTGGGACATGGCGGCGGCAATCAGGCCGAAGCCGGCGATCAGCGCCCGCTCACTGTGGCCGACGTTGCGGACCAGGCCGACGATGCGCTCCACCAGGCTGGTTTTCATCAGCGCGCCGCTGAGCACCATCATGCAGAGCATAATGGCCACATTGGTATTGGAGAACCCGGCCAGGGCTTCCGAGACGTCCAGCACGCCGGTGATAATCAGCAGCGAGATGATGGTCGCGCCGACCACACCGTAGGAGAGCTTTCCGCTGAGCAGTGCAATAAACGCAAACAGCAGAATCAGCATGGTTATGACGAGTGGCGACATGAAACAATTCCTCCTTTTTCTCTCGGGCAGCGGCGTTCCGCTCCCCCTGGATTAATTACAGTTTCATTATCCCACGGGTTCGTCATAAAGTACAATATTTCTTGGGAATAACGCTATTCTTTTGAGCTATTTTGCCACGCCGCTGCTCCCGCCGCCGCGGCTGGCGAGAAACCGGGGGTAGGTCTGGCGGAGGTAGTCCACGATGCCCTGTTCGTCGGGGGTGAGAATCCGGCGGCTGTTCCAGGCCACGCCCACGGCCACGGTCAGGGGCGGGTCCATGGAGCGCACCGCCACCCGAGGCAGCGTCTGCACCGCCTGGGCCGGGCCGAACATGATGCCATAGCCGTCCTCGATGAGGTTTTGGGCCACCTCCAGCGTGGGGAGAAATTGCTGGAGGTTGACGCTGACCTTGGGCATAAAGCCGGCTTCCCGGCAGGCCCGGGCCACCAGCAGCGAGACCACCGAGGCGTCCTCCGGCGCTTCCAGATTCATGGCGAAGGCCTCGGAGGCCAGCTCCGGGAAGGTGAGCCGCTCCCGCTGGGCCAGAGGCGAGGTCCGGGGCAGCAGGCAGCAGATTTCCTGGGTCTCCAGAGGGAGAAACCGCAGGCCCCGGGGGCGGTCCACGTCGATGACCCAGCCCAGGTCCAGAGCCCCGGTCTGGAGCATCCGGAAGACCTCCGGCCCCGACCGCTCGGCCAGATTGTACAGCAGATGCCGGGGCGGCGCCCAGGCCTTGTCGGCCAGCATTTCCTTGAGCCGGTAGCCGCTCCAGGGCGAGAGGCCGATGCGTACCGGACAGCGCACCTGCTCTGAGAGCCGGGAGACCTCCTCGGCCGCCGCCTGCAGCGACTGGAGAATGGCCGATACCCGCTCGAAAAAGAGCTGCCCCCGGGGCGTCATGGCGATGGGCTTCTGGTTGCGGTCGAAGAGCGTGACGCCCAGCTCCTGCTCCAGCTGCTGGACGGCCTTGGTGATGGACGGCTGGGACACCGAGAGATTTTGCGCCGCCTTGGTGAAACTGCGGGTCCGCCCCAGTTCCAAAAAGTATTCCAACTGTCGAAGCTCCATAGCGGCTCCTTTCCTGTGGCGTTTTCAGAGCGTTTGTTCGGAGGGGATACGGGGGATAGGCTCGCGGCGTTATCCCAGATGGTCCAGCAGATAGCTGACGCCCAGCAGCAGGTACAGCGGGCCGAAGCAGTAGGCCATAAACAGCTCCTGGTGGGCGATTCGGTGGGAAAAGCAGTCGGTCAGCAGCAGCAGCTCACCCAGGTAAGCCACAGCGCCGAGAAAATAGGCCACAGCCTTGAGAATACTGCTGCCGGGGACGTGGATCAGCGAGAGGACAAACAGCACAGCCGCGACGGCCACGGCGGCATTGCGCAGCCGCAAAATCCAATGGAGCCGCCGCTGGTGACGGCTTTCGGAAATCAATTTATCCTCGGACAGGGTCTCTCGGACATGGTGGACCGCACGGTCCATTTCTTCACGCAGATGGGACATCGGGCGCTCTCCTTTCTGGGGGGGGCGTACAGGTGTCTGTTTTCTTAACAACATTATAACAGGTGATGTCCTGGACCACAAGGAAACTGCTTCCAAACCTGGATTTTTCTATTTTTTGACGAAGACCCGCATGAAAAATGTGACGCGGCAGACAATAGCAGCGGGGTGATAGCATGAAAAAGAAGGACAGACCCGTAGCCCATGAGCTGCGGGACCGGCCGGTGCCGCCGGTGAAGGGCGCGGTCACCGACCAGGAGGACGTACTGCTCCGGCCCGAGGGGACCATGGGACCCCGACCCACGCCGAATCTGGATGACACGATTATTTTCGACGGCTGGATGTGACCGGAATCGACCCAGGCGCATAAGATGTCGTGGAGGCAGACGCCTCCGCGACATTCCAAAATGGAGGGTTCCTTATGGCCTGTAATTCCTGTTCTTCCTGCGGCTCCGGCCGCGCCAACATCATTTTCCCCGACTTCGTGGCCAATTCCTGCTGCAACCCCTGCTGCGCCACGTCCTGCAACAGCTGCAGCAACTCCTGCGGCTGCAATTCCTGCAATTCCTGCAATTCCTGCAATTCCTGCAACTGGGGCTGCAACTGGGGCTGCGGCTGCGGCGGCAGCAGCAACGGCAGCGGCAGCAACGGAAACTGCTCTTGCTCCTGCGATACCAACGGCTGCATCTGCACCTGCGATTGACGTAAATAATAAATATGGGGCGGGGAGCAATCCCCGCCCCCAGACTGTCAAAAAACCTCGCTGAAGATGTCTGCGACAGAGCAGCGGGGGAAGTGTGAAGGGGGCAAAAAGCCCCCTTCGCGTTCAATCGACACGTATTTTTAAACTTTTTAGAAAGTTTAAAAATACGCGCAGCGTGGCGAAAAGACTTTTTCGACACGCTGGGGCGGCCTGTATGGCCGCCTGAAAGCCGGTGGTTTGCGCCGCAGTTCGATGGTTCCGCCTCGTAGGGGCCGATGCCCACATCGGCCCGCCAGCCCCCGGGTCCGG
>DSLMC04102__coassemble_872_pt1 | contig 26100 bp, 21 predicted proteins | sample DSLMC04102__metabat2_high_PE_031 | metagenome-assembled genome bin DSLMC04102
CGGAATCACAGGCGGGTCCGTAGGGGAGGGCTTTATGCCCTCCCCTGACCAGCCACGGGAACCACCGGGGCCCGGAACACATCCCACCCGGTCCGGGCGGGGATAAACCCCGCTCCTACGGCGGAATCACAGGCGGGTCCGTAGGGGCGGCTATCAGCCGCCCGTGCCCAGCCACGGGAACCACCGGGGCTGGGAACACATCCCACCCGGTCCCGGGCGGGCGACTAATAGTCGCCCCTACAGCGCTTCGCGCACTTCTTCACTTTTCACTCTTCACTTTTCACTCTCTCTCCCTCTCCCCTCTCCCTCCCCGAGGTTTGACAATGCACCGAGTTTTCGTTATACTTAGGATGTATAACTATGGAAATGTGATCATTCAGACAGTGTGAGGACATTATGACGAAAAAACAAACCTATGGCAATGATTCCATCGCGTCGCTCAAGGGGGCGGACCGGGTGCGCAAGCGCCCGGCGGTGATCTTCGGCTCCGACGGGCTGGAGGGCTGTGAGCACGCCGTGTTCGAGATTTTATCCAACGCCATCGACGAGGCCCGGGAGGGCCATGGCGACACCATCACCGTCACGGCCTATCTGGACCACTCCATCGAGGTAGAGGACTTCGGCCGGGGCTGCCCTGTGGACTGGAACGAGTCCGAGGGCCGCTACAACTGGGAGCTGGTCTTCTGCGAGCTCTATGCCGGCGGCAAATACCAGAACAACGCCGGCGGCGACTACGAATATTCCCTGGGCCTCAACGGCCTGGGCGCCTGCGCCACCCAGTACGCCTCCAAATACTTCGACGCCGTGATCCGCCGGGACGGCTATCGCTACGACCTGCACTTTGAGCGGGGCGAGCTGGTGGGCGAGATGAAAAAATCTCCCGCCGACCGGAAAAAGACCGGCTCCTGCTTCCGCTGGCTGCCGGACCTGGACGTGTTCACCGATATCAGCATCCCCACGGAGTTTTTCGAGGATATTCTGAAACGCCAAGCCGTGGTCAACGCCGGGGTGACCTTCCGCTTCCGCCGGGAGATCGCGCCGGGGCGGCTGGAGACAAAGGACTTCTTCTATGAAAAGGGCATTCTCGACTACGTCACCGAGCTGACCGAGGCCGGGGCCATGACCATGCCCCAATACTGGGAGGCCGAGCGCAAGGGCCGGGACCGGGAGGACAAGCCCGAATACAAGGTGAAGATCTCGGCAGCCCTGTGCTTCTCCAACCAGGTCAGCCGGATCGAGTACTACCACAACTCCTCCTGGCTGGAGCACGGCGGCGCGCCGGAGAAGGCCGTGCGGAACGCCTTCGTCTACGCCATCGACGCCTACCTCAAGGCCAACAATAAATATACCAAGGCCGAGAGCAAAATCACCTTCCAGGACGTCCAGGACTGCCTGGTACTGGTGACCAACTGCTTCTCCACCCAGACCTCCTATGAGAACCAAACCAAAAAGGCCATCACCAACAAATTCGTCCAGGAGGCCATGACCGAGTTCTTCCGGTCCCGGCTCCAGGTCTATTTTATTGAGAACGCCGCCGAGGCCGCCAGAATCGCCGAGCAGGTGCTGCTGAACAAGCGCAGCCGCGAGACCGCCGAGAAGACCCGCCTCAATATCAAGAAGAAGCTCTCCGGCACCATCGACCTGGCCAACCGGGTCCAGAAGTTCGTGGACTGCCGGAGCAAGGACGTCTCCAAGCGGGAAATCTATATCGTCGAGGGCGACAGCGCCTTGGGCTCGGTCAAGCTGAGCCGGGACGCGGAATTCCAGGGCATCATGCCCATCCGGGGCAAAATTCTCAACTGCCTCAAGGCCGACTACGACCGGATCTTCAAGTCCGACATCATCACGGACCTCATCAAGGTCCTGGGCTGCGGCGTGGAGGTCCAGGGGAAGAAGGCCAAGGACCTGAGCGCCTTTGACCTGAACAATTTCCGCTGGAGCAAGGTAGTCATCTGCACCGATGCCGACGTGGACGGCTTCCAGATCCGCACCCTGGTGCTGACCATGCTCTACCGCCTGACGCCGACGCTGATCGAAAAGGGCTATGTGTATATCGCCGAATCGCCCCTCTATGAGATCAACACCAAGGACAAGACGTATTTCGCCTACTCCGACAGTGAGAAGGCCGAGATTCTCAAAAAGCTGGAGGGCAAAAAGGTGACCATCGCCCGGTCCAAGGGTCTCGGCGAGAACGAGCCCGAGATGATGTGGATGACCACCATGAACCCCGAGACCCGGCGGCTCATCAAGGTCATGCCCGAGGACGCCGCCAAAACGGCCCAGATCTTCGACCTGCTCCTGGGCGACGACTTGACCGGCCGCAAGGAGCACATCGCCCAGCACGGCCACGAGTATCTGGAATTGGCCGATATTTCGTAGCAGGCCCGGGCGGGGATAAACCCCGCCCCTACGCGAAACCCGAAGGCGGGTCCGTAGGGGAGGGCTTTATGTCCTCCCGCGCCCCGGTCCTGGCGGCCATTTAGGCCGCCCCTACAATGAATATCCCACATTGGAAGGATTCAATATGCCACGTAAAAAACAAGAAACGACCCACAAGCCCACGCCGGATCGGGTGGAAGGACTGCGGGCCGAGGTGCTGGAGCAGAATATCACCGACACGCTGGAGCTCAACTACATGCCCTATGCCATGTCGGTCATCGTCTCCCGGGCCATTCCCGAGATCGACGGCTTCAAGCCCTCCCACCGGAAGCTCCTCTACACCATGTACGACATGGGTCTTTTAACCGGCGGCAGGACCAAGTCGGCCAACATCGTCGGCCAGACCATGCGCCTCAATCCCCACGGCGACGCCGCCATCTATGAGACCATGGTCCGCCTCTCCCGGGGCTACGAGGCGCTGCTGCACCCCTTTATCGACTCCAAGGGCAACTTCGGCAAGGTCTACTCCCGGGACATGGCCTATGCCGCCAGCCGCTACACCGAGGCCAAGCTGGACCCCATCTGCGCCGAGCTGTTCCGGGACATCGACTCCGACACCGTGGATTTTGTGGACAACTACGACTCCACCCGCAAGGAGCCGACGCTCCTGCCCACCACCTTCCCCAACGTGCTGGTGAGCAACAACACCGGCATCGCCGTGGGCATGGCCAGCAATATCTGCGGCTTCAACCTCAAGGAGGTCTGCGAGACGGCCATCGCCCGGATTCGCCATCCCAACTGCGACCTGCTGGACACGCTGCCCGCGCCGGACTTCCCCACCGGCGGCGAAATTCTCTACGACCCCCAGGAGATGGCCGAAATCTACCGCACCGGCCGGGGCTCCTTCCGCATCCGGGCCAAATGGCGCTATGTCAGGGAAGGGAGCCTCATTGAAATCTACGAGATTCCCTACACCACCTCCACCGAGGCCATTCTCGACAAGGTGGCCGAGCTGACCAAGGCCGGGAAAATCCGTGAAATCGCCGATATGCGCGACGAGACCGACCTCTCGGGCCTGAAGCTGACCATCGACCTCAAGCGCGGGGTGGACCCGGACAAGCTGATGCAGCGGCTGATGCGCTTGACGCCCCTGCAGGACAGCTTCCCCTGCAATTTCAACATTCTCATCGCCGGTATGCCCAAGGTCATGGGCGTCGGCGAGATCCTCGAGGAGTGGACCGCCTGGCGGGCCGGGTGCGTCAAGCGCCGGGTTTACTTCCAGCTCCAGAAGAAGAAAGACCGGCTGCACCTCTTGAAGGGCCTCAAAAAGATCCTGCTGGACATCGACATGGCCATCAAGATCATCCGCGAGACCGAGTCCGACGCCGAGGTGGTGCCGAATCTGATGATCGGCTTCGGCATCGACCAAGTCCAGGCCGAATTCGTGGCCGAGATCAAGCTCCGCAATATCAATAAAGAATATATCCTCAAGCGAATCGCCGACACCGAGGCCTTGGCCAAGGAGATCGCCGAGCTGGAGGAGATTCTGGCCTCGGAGAAGAAGATCCGGGACATCATTGTAAAGGAGCTCCAGACCTGCGCCGCCAAGTACGGCCAGCCCCGGCGCACCACCCTGGTCCACGCCGCCGAGACCGTCCAGGAGGCCGAGGAGGAGGACGTGCCCGACTACCCGGTGACGGTCTTCGTCTCCCGGGAGGGCTACTTCAAGAAGATCACGGCCCAGAGCCTCCGCATGAGCAGCGAGCAGAAGTTCAAGGAGGGCGACAGTCTGGCCTTCTCCCAGGAGGCCACCAACCGGGCCGAGCTGCTGGTGTTCACCGACCGGTGCCAGGTCTATAAGACCCGGCTCTCGGAGTTCGACGATTCCAAGGCGTCGGTGCTGGGCGACTTCCTGCCGGCCAAGCTGGGCATGGACGAGGGCGAGAGCGTCTTCGCAGCGGTGCTGCCCGGGGACTACCAGGGCAGCGTCCTCTTCGTCTTTGAAAACGGCAAGGCGGCCCGGGTGGATCTCCAGGCCTATGCCACCAAGTCCAACCGCCGCAAGCTCACCGGCGCGTATTCGGACAAGAGTCCTCTGAAGGCCCTGTTTCTTTTGCAGGGCGAGGAGAAGGAGCTGGCGCTCTACAGCACCGACGGCCGGGCGCTGGTGTTCTCCACGGCCCAGCTGGCGGTGAAGACCACCCGCAGCACCCAGGGCGTGGCGGTGCTGACGCTGAAAAAGAACCGGCTGGTTGACCGGGCAATCTGGCTGGAGGACAGCACCATCCAGAATCCCACCCGCTACCGCGTCCGCTCCCTCCCCGCCGCCGGCGCCGTCCTCCGCCCCGAAGACGCCCCCGAGCCCCAGCTGTCCCTGTAACTGGCACGGGCGGGCATAAAGCCCGCCCCTACAGACCCGCTTTCGGTTTTCTCGTAGGGGCGGGGTTTATCCCCGCCCGAGACAGTCCGCTTCCAACGCGCTGATTTTCCCCTTCTCGAATCGATACTCCGAGGTGACTTATGAATCGAACCGCTATATTGCGCCAATTGAAAAACGGCCTGCTGATTCTGGTGGGCTGTATGCTCTTCTCTCTGGGCTTCGATCTCTTTCTCGGGCCCAATCAGATCAACGTGGGCGGCGTATCCGGTATCGGACAGCTCATCACCCATCTGACCGGCTTTGGGTCCGTGGCGCTGTGGTCGCTGCTCATCAACGTGCCGCTGTTTCTCGGCAGCATCAAGGGCGTGGGCAAGAAATTTTTTCTGGGCTCCCTGGCCGGTATGCTGGTGAGCAACCTGTTTCTGGCCCTCTTTGAGCGGCTGCCCGCGCCGTCCACCGAGCCGCTGCTGGCTACGCTCTACGGCGGCCTGCTCACCGGTCTGGGGCTGGGCCTGGTATTCGTGGCGGGCGCCTCTACCGGCGGCGTGGATATCGTCGCCCGGCTTCTGCGGCCCAAATTCCCCCACTTCCCCATCGGCCGGATCATGCTCGGCATCGACATCTGCACCGTGGCCCTGACCGGTCTGGTCTTCGGCGACGTCAACAAGGCTCTCTACTCCGCCGTGACCCTCTATGTGTGCAGCACGGTGCTGGACGCCGTGGTCTACGGCCTGGACTACTCCACCGTGGCCCTGGTGATCTCCGACCAGTACCGGGCCATCAGTCAGGATATCACCGACAAGCTGGACCGGGGCGTCACCATCCTCCAGGGGCAGGGCTTTTACTCCGGGCAGGACAAGCAGGTGATCCTCTGCGCCCTGAAAAAGCGCCAGGTGGCCGAGCTCAAGGAACTGGTCATGGCCATCGATCCCCACGCCTTCGTCATCCTCCAGGAGGCCCACCAGGTCGTGGGCGAGGGCTTCAAGCGCTACAGTAAAAATGATCTCTAGGAGGTGCGTCATGGGGCGTTTTACCGCGATATTGCTGCTTTTGCTGCTGCTCAGCGGCTGTGCCGCCGGGGCAGGCGACGAATATCTCTCCCTTTCGCCCCACAGCGGCGCCCAGACCCAGACGCTCGACACCGACGCCGTCACCGTGGAGAATTACCAGCAGCTGAAAAGCGCCATTCTCCGCTTTGTCCGGGAGGGACAGGAGAGCGGCGTCATCCACGTCTACAGCTACGACGGCGACGTGGAGACCGAGCTGGGCGAAGCGGCCTACGAGGTGGCCAAGCTGGACCCCCTGGGCGCTTATGCCGTGGACTATATGACCCACGAGTGCGTCCGCATCGTCTCCTACTATGAGATTCACATTTCCATCACCTTCCGCCGGACGCCCCAGGAGATTGCCGCCATCCAGCCCGCCTCCACCACCACCCAGCTGGTGACGCTGCTCAACGAGGCCATCGACCAATACAAACCCAGGCTGACCGTGCGGATGGGCAGCTATGAGGAGCTGGACTTCCCCGCCCTGGTCGCCGACTACTGCGCCGAGCATCCCGGTACCGTGATGGAGGTCCCGGCCGTGGCCGTCTCCACCTACCCCGAGGAGGGCACGGTGCGGATCGTGGAGCTCAACTTCACCTACACCCAGTCGGCCCAGGCCTTGCGGGATAAGGCAGAGGCCGTGGGCGAAAGCGTGGATGCCGCCGCCGAGTATATCCGCTACCGCGACACCGACCGCGGCAAGGCCGAGCTGCTGTTCACCTATCTGATGGAGCGGTTCACCTACACCACCGGCGAGACCGCCACGCCCCTGTATGACGCGCTTTGCAGCGGCATCGCCACGCCCCAGGGCTTGGCCCAGGCCTGGCAGCTGATTTGCGACCAGGCCGGCGTGGAATGCTACACCGTGGAGGGGCTGCTGGACAGCGAGCCCTATATCTGGAACATCATCGCCGCCGACGGCTATTACCGCCATTTGGACCTCTACCGCTCCGTATTCGAGACCGGCAGCCTGACTCTCCACACTGACCAGGAGATGTCCGCCTATTATTGGACTGCCGAGAACTATCCGGCCTGCGTGCCGGAGCCGGAAGCGCCGCCGGTGGTGGTCCAGCCCGACCCGGACCCTGAGCCGGAGCCTGACCCGGAGCCCGAACCGGAGCCCGAACCGGAGCCGGAGACGCCCGAATCTACCCCTGAGGAACAGCCGTCGGAGGAAACGGCATAAGGAGGAGCTCCATGCGTACATTGAAAATCATCCTATCCGCCATCGTCATCGTGATCTGCCTGGGGCTGGTGACCTTCGCGGGAATCTTCCTGTTCAGCGCCCTGCCCCGGGAGAAATCCGACCAGCCGGAGACCTCGGTCTCCACCGACCCGCCCGTCCAGGAGGAGACGCCGGCGGAGACCCCCTCGGAGCCGGAAGCCAGCGCGCCCGACGCGCCCACGGACCCGGAAGTCCCGGCTGACACGCCGGAAGAACCGGAGCAATCGGAGGACGCGGCAGACGAATTGGCCGGCCATACCGCCCGGATTCAGAACTATCTGGCCGGAATGACCCTGGACGAGAAAATCTGGCAGCTCTTCTTTACCACGCCGGAGTCTCTGACCGGCGTGACCACGGCGACCCAGGCCGGAGACACCACCAAGGCCGCCCTGGCGGAGCGGCCCGTGGGCGGCCTGTGCTACTTTGCGGCCAATCTGGTGGACGCGGACCAGACCCGGACCATGCTCCAGAATACCCAGTCCTATGCCAAGACGCCGCTGTTTCTGGGCGTAGACGAGGAGGGCGGCCGGGTCTCTCGGGCGGGAAGCAACCCGGCCATGGGAGTCACGCACTTTGAGGCCGCCGCGGTCTACGGCCAGCGGGCCGACATGGCCGAGGTCTACCAGGTGGGCAGTACCTTGGCCCAGGAGCTGGGAGCCCTGGGCTTCAACCTGGACTTCGCCCCGGTGGCGGACGTGGTCACCAACCCCAATAATACCGAAATCGGCGACCGGTCCTACTCCAGCGACCCCCAGGTGGCCGGAGCCATGGTCTCGGCCATGGTGGACGGCCTCCAGCGGGGCAGCATGGTGTCCTGCCTCAAGCACTTCCCCGGCCACGGCAGCACCGGGACCGACACCCATGAGGGAAAATCAGTCTCCAACCGCACCCTGGAGGAGCTTCAGGGCTGTGAGTGGGTCCCCTTCCAGGCGGGCATCGACAAGGGCGCGGCCATGGTCATGCTCTCCCATCTGACCAATGAAAACCTGTCGGACCTGCCCTCGGACCTGTCACCCGAGGTGGTCTCCCACCTGCGGGAGGACCTGGGCTTCCAGGGCATTATCATCACCGATTCCCACCAGATGGGCGCGATCACCGACTACTACGACAGCGGCGAGGCGGCGGTGCTGGCCCTCCAGGCCGGGGTGGACATGATCCTGATGCCCATGGACCTCCAGGCCGCCTTCGACGGCGTCAAGGCCGCCGTGGAGGCCGGAACCCTGACCGAGGCCCGCATCGACGAGAGCGTCACCCGGATACTCACCGTCAAATACAGCTTTGGTATCCTGAATCTCCCCGACTAGACCGATTTTTGTGATTTTTGGGGCGTGCTGCATTGCGCAGCACGCCCTTTTTGTGCCTATTGACTGCTGCTGCGGACCTCCAGGTAGTAATGGGGCTCCGACATATCCAGGGGCACGGTGCGGATTCCCGCCTCCAGGTCAAAGCCGAAGTTCTGCCGGACGATCTCGATGAAGCCACGGTCCTCCAGGGTGGCCCGCTGCTCGGTGCAGGTCAGGCAGGAGCCCAGGGCGGTCACCAGGTCGTAGCCGTAGAGGCCCTGGTTCCCCCGGTCGATGCAGTAGAAATCATAGCTTCCGGCTTTTTTCATAGCCGCGGTGAGGTGGACGCTGCCGCCGGCTGGGACGGTGACCTCCGCCGCCAGCCAGCAGACCCGATCGACGGACTGCGCATCCGAGGCCACATCTCCCAGCCAGCCGGTGCTGTAGCGCTCGGCAGGATCGTCGGACAGGAGGCCGTGGGCCAGCAGATGCTCCAGGAAGGCCCGGTAGTAGATCTCAAAGTCCACCGCAGGCGTCTCTTCCGGGAACGTCTCGTCGCAAATTTGTGCCGCAATTTCCCGCAAAATCGTGTCCAGGTCGCTCTCCTGCCGCTCCATCGTGACGCCGCAGCCCTCCAGGGGCGGGGTGTCCGGTTCGGTGCCGCCGGTGACGTAGCCGCCGATGGTCATGTTTTGGATGTCCTGCCCCAGGACCACCAGGTAATACGTCCGGTCCTCACGTTTCCCTGCGTGAAGGGAAAAGCCCTGAATCATGGTCCCCGCCTCCTGGTCGTACCGTCCGGCGTGGAAGCCGTAGCTCAGCACCGTGGTCTCGTCGTAGTCCAGGTCAAAGGCCACCCGGATGGAGGGATTGGGGGCCTCGGCATCGTCGGCCTCGGGGCCGTAGGGGTCGGTGAACCGGTAGACCGTCACCGGAATGCCGCTGACATCCGGACCGTCAGCCAGGGCGTTGGCGAGATACGTGCCGTCATTCAGCAGGGCCCCGTAGTCCTCCCAGCTCTCGGCGTAGTCCAGATTCTCGCTGCCCGCCGGGTCGCCCTCCAGGAGGCTCTGGCCGTAGACGCCCTCGAAGCTGCCGCTGTAGGCCCCGACATACAGCTCCGTCTCCAAGGCCGCGCCCTCCAGGGTCAGGGCGGGCATATAGGCCTCCAGTTCCAGCAGGCTGGCCACGAAGGGATAGAGCACCGTCACGGTCTGATCCGTTTCCGCCTGATTGCGCAGGGTGTAATCGTCCGTCACCAGAATATCGGTGTCCGTCTTCCAGTAGCCGCCATCTTTATGCCAGTCTGCCTCGTGCCACACCGGCTCCCAGGGGGCGAAGTCCAGGGTGATCTCCCGGGCGGCGGTGATGGCCGCGTTCTCCCCGGCCAGCGTCAGGGGAAACACCGGCCCGGCGTAGGATAGAAAGGTAGTGGCCTCGTCGTGGCCGCCGCCGCCTGACTCGGCTCCAAAGGGCACGGAGATGCGGCCGCGAAATACCCCCACGCCGAGAATCACCAGGGCCAGGCAGGCCGCCAGGGCCGCCCAGCGCTTCCAATGGATGGTTCTTCGGGGCGGCAGTTCTGCGGCGGCGTCGATGGGCCCGTCCTGAATTTCGGTCAGGGCCTCCAACAGGCGCTCGCTCTGCTCGCTCATAGGATCACTCCTTCCTGTTCCAGGGTCCGGCGCAGCCGCTGCCGCAGCCGGTAGAGCCTGCCGGTCAGCTGCTGGGGGGTGTACCCGCTCCGCCGGGCCAGCTCCTCCACCCGGTCGCCGTACCAGTAGCGCCGGACGAAGAGCCACCGGTCCGCCGGGTCCAGCCGCTCCAGCCAGCGGTCCAGCACCGCCGCGATTTCCCGGGTCTCCCAGACCTCCTCGGCGCTGGGCGCGGGCGGCACGCAGTCCTCCAGCTCCAGGGCCAGGGTCTCGAAGCCGCCGCCCCGTTTCTGGCTCCGCCGGGCCCGGTAGCGGTCGATGGAGAGATTCCGCACGATCCGGACCAGGTACGCCCGCAGAGACCCGGGCCGCTGGGGCGGCATGGTGGTCCAGGCCCGGTGCCAGGTGTCGTTGACGCACTCCTCGGCGTCCTCCCGGCTCTGGAGAATATTCCACGACAGACTCCGGCACAGCCCGCCGTACTTCTCCTCCGAAGCCCCAATGGCCCGCTGGTCCCGCTGCCAGTAGAGCTCCACAATCACACCGTCTTCCATGGCGCTCCCTCCTTTCACTTTCTTAGACGGAACTTCCGCGTCCATATTCGCCTATGCCAGAAAAAAGGTCCCGGTTTTTGCACCGGGACCTCTGCGAGAGAACTTATTTCGCCTGCATGGCGCGGTCGATAGCGGCGGCGGCTTCCTTGCCGGCGCCCATGGCCAGGATGACCGTGGCAGCGCCGGTGACGGCGTCGCCGCCGGCGTAGACCTGGTCGCGGGTGGTCATATGATCCTCGTTGACCACCAGGCAGCCCTTGCGGTTGACCTCCAGGCCGGGGGTGGTGGAGCGGATCAGGGGGTTGGGGCTGGTGCCCAGGGACATGATGACGGTGTCCACATCCAGGACGAACTCGCTGCCCTCCACGGGGATGGGACGGCGGCGGCCGGAGGCGTCGGGCTCGCCCAGCTCCATCTGGATGCAGGTCATGCCCTTGACGCGGCCTTCCTCGTCGCCCAGGATCTCGGTGGGGTTGGTGAGGGTCTTGAAGATGATGCCCTCCTCCTTGGCGTGGTGCTGCTCCTCCAGACGGGCAGGCATCTCGGCCTCGCCCCGGCGGTAGACGATGTACACGGTCTCGGCGCCCAGACGCTTGGCGCAGCGGGCGGCGTCCATGGCCACGTTGCCGCCGCCGACGATGGCCACGGCCTTGCTGACGATGATGGGCGTATCGCTGGGCTCCTCGTAGGCCTTCATCAGGTTGACCCGGGTCAGGTACTCGTTGGCGGAGTAGACGCCGCGAAGGGCCTCGCCGGGGATGTGCATAAACATGGGCAGGCCCGCGCCGGAGCCGACGAAGACAGCCTTGAAGCCCATCTCCTCGAAGAGCTCGTCGATGGAGAGGACCTTGCCGATGACCATATCGGTCATGACGGTGACGCCCATGGCCTGGAGCTTGCGGACCTCGTTGGCCACGATGGCCTTGGGGAGACGGAACTCGGGGATGCCGTAGACCAGCACGCCGCCGGCGGTGTGGAGGGCCTCGAAGATGGTGACCTCATAGCCCTTCTTGGCCAGCTCGGCCGCGCAGGTCAGGCCGGCAGGACCGGAGCCGACGACGGCGACCTTGATGCCGTTGGACGCGGGCTTTTCGGGCATGGCGTTGACGTTCTCGCGGTACCAGTCGGCGACGAACCGCTCCAGGCGGCCAATGGCCACGGGCTCGCCCTTGACGCCGCGGACGCACTTGCTCTCGCACTGGCTCTCCTGGGGGCAGACGCGGCCGGAGAGGGCGGGCAGGGCGTTGGTGGAGGTGACGATCTCATAGGCGGCCTGGAAGTCGCCCTCGGCCACCTTGGCGATGAACTCGGGGATATGGATGTTGACGGGGCAGCCCTCGACGCACTTGGGCTTCTTGCACTGCAGGCACCGCTTGGCCTCTTCCACGGCCATTTCGGCGGTGTAGCCCAGGGCGACCTCCTGGAAGTTGTGGTTGCGGACGTTGGGGTCCTGCTCCGGCATGGGAGTCTTGGTCAAAGTCATATTAGCCATGTTCTACTCTCCTCACTTGATGAGCTCTTTGCCGAGCTTCTCCAGGCGGCACATATGGGTTTTATTGGTTTCCGCCTCGCGGTCGCGGTAGACGCCGTTGCGGTTCATCAGCTCGGCGAAATCCACCTTGTGGCCGTCGAAGTCGGGGCCGTCCACGCAGGCGAACTTCACTTCGCCGCCCACGGTGACGCGGCAGCCGCCGCACATACCGGTGCCATCGACCATGATGGGGTTCAGGCTGACGATGGTCTTGACGCCGAAGGGCTCGGTGGTCTTGGAGACAAACTTCATCATGGGGATGGGGCCGATGGCCAGGACCTCATCGTACTCCCGGCCGGACTCCAGCAGCTCCTGGAGCTTGACGGTGACGAAGCCCTTCTCGCCGTAGGAGCCGTCGTCGGTCATCAGGTAGAGGTTGTCGCTGGCGGCCTTGAACTCGTCCTCGAGGATGACGATGTCCTTGTTGCGGAAGCCGACAATGACGTCCACCTCCACACCGGCCTCCTTAAAGGCCTTGGCAGAGGGATAGGCAATGGCGCAGCCCACGCCGCCGCCGACGACGCACACCCGCTTCATGCCCTCGACCTCGGTGGGCTTGCCCAGGGGGCCGACGAAGTCCAGCAGATAGTCGCCCTCGTTCATCTGGCCCAGCATATTGGTGGACAGGCCCACCTTCTGGAAGATGATGCTGACGGTGCCCTTCTCCCGGTCATACCCGGCGATGGTCAGCGGGACGCGCTCGCCCCGCTCGTCGATGCGGAAAATGATAAACTGGCCGGCCTTGGCCTTACGGGCCACGAAGGGCGCCTCGATCTCCATATAGGTGACCGAAGGGTTCAGCTCCTTCTTGCACACGATCTTGTACATGATGTTTCCATCCCTTCCTTGAGCGCTCCGGTTGAACGCCTGTTTTTCATGGTGATTATACCAGTATTCCGGAAAAAAGTAAAGGAATACCGGGCAATAATTTAGACAATCAGTCGGATATCTCCGCTCCGGCCCGGTGGGCGATCAGCTGGGCGGCGATGGAGACGGCGATTTCCGCCGGCGTCTCGGCGCCGATGGCCAGACCGATGGGCGAATGGAGGCTCTGAATCCGGGCCTCGTCGATTCCGGCCTCCCGGAGCTTGGCCTGGGTATAGGCGACCTTTTTCCGGCTGCCGATGCAGCCGACATACCGGGCCGGACTGCGGAGAATTTGCAGCAAAATCTCCAGATCGGCCTGGTGGCCCCGGGTCATGACGATGGCATAGTCGTCGGCGGTGAGGGTCAGGGCGTCGGACAGGCGGAAGAAGTCCGCCCGCACCAGGGCCCGGGCCGTGGGAAAGAGGCCGGGAGAGAGGAATTCAGGCCGCTCCTCCACCACCGTCACCGCGAAGTCGATCCGGTCCAGCACCGGAGCCAAGGCCTGAGACACGTGGCCGCCGCCGAAGAGGTAGACCATGCCGGGCCGCTGCAAGGCCACGGAGAACCGGCCGCCGTGGACGCCGGGCTCGCTGTGGTCCGAGACCGCCGCCCCGCCGCCCTCGGTGAGGGTGAGGAACCGGCCGGCCGCCAGATCCGGGATTTCCGCCGGGGGCAGATAGGTGAACCAGACGGTCACCTGGCCGCCGCAGACCATGCCCAGGTCCGCCGCGCCCTCGTTGGTCAGGCGGTAGGTCTGCTGGGTGAAGGTCTTCGTCTCCAGCACCCGCCGGGCCTCCTGCTGGGCCTCGTACTCCACCAGCCCGCCGCCGATGGTCCCGGCGAAGCCGCCGCCGGTCCAGACCATCATGGCCCCCGGTCCCCGGGGCGCCGAGCCCCGGCGCTCCACCACGGTGCAAAGCACCGCCGCCTGGCCCGCTGCCCGGGCCGCGTCCAATGCCGCTTTGATCGTATCCATGCTGTCGCCTCCTAACAGAGAAGAGTGAAGAAGTGCGCTGCGCGCCGTAGGGGCGGCCTGTATGGCCGCCCGGACCCGGCTGCGTTATGCTCCGGGCCCCGGTGGTTGCCGGGGGCTGGTCCGGGCGCATATTTGTCGTTGGGGCGATGATCCCCGTCCGGAAATCTGCGCATTTATTGTACCACTGCTGCCGCAGCGGTTGCAACCAAAACAATTTCCTGGTACAATGCCCCTGAGGGAATATTTTCAACAGGCAAACGGTGTGTGCCTGTTCCAATCGAAAGGAGACTGGAACTTGTAATGAACATCAAAATCACATCCGACTCCACCTGCGATTTGAGCCGGGAACAGCGCAAGCGGTATCAGATCGAACTGGTGCCTCTGGCGGTGGCCATGGACGGCCGGGACTGCCACGACGGCGTGGACATTGAGCCCGAGGACATCTATGCCCACGTGGCCCAGGGCGGCAGCCTGCCGGTGACGGCGGCGGTCAACGCCGCGGGCTATGAGGCCGTCTTCGCCCGGTACGCCGGGGACTATGACGCGGTGATCCACATCAACATCAGCGCAGAGTTTTCCTCCTGCTATCAGAACGCGGTGCTGGCCGCTCAGCAGTTCGACAACGTCTATGTGGTGGACAGCCGCAATCTCTCCACCGGCCACGGCCTGGTGGTGCTCCGGGCCGCGGAGCTGGCCGAGGCCGGGATTCCGGCCGGGCAGATCGTCGAGACCCTCCGGGCCATGACCGGCCGGGTGGACGCCAGCTTTATTCTCGAGCAGCTCAAGTACCTCCAAAAGGGCGGCCGGTGCTCGGCGGCGGCGGTGCTGGGGGCCAATCTGCTGAAGCTCAAGCCTTGCATCGAGGTCCGGGACGGCAAGATGGGCGTGGGGAAAAAATATCGCGGCAGCTTTGCCCACTGCCTGGAGTCCTATATCACTGACCGGCTGGCCAACCGGGACGATCTGGACCTGCGCCGGGTGTTTATCACCCACTCGGGCGTGGAGCCGGAGATTCTCCAGCTGGCCCTGGACACGGTCCGGCGGCTGCAGCCCTTTGAGGAGGTCTGCGTCACCACCGCCGGCTGCACCGTCTCCAGCCACTGCGGCCCCGGCACCATCGGCGTGCTGTTCGTCCGCAGGGATTAAGTTCTGTTGAAGGATTGCGGGATCAACGGGGCGTGCTGCGTGCAGCACGCCCCGTACGTTTGTCACGGGAAAAACAGGGACACCAAGAAGTCATACAGCCCCTGGTCGTCGGTGGTCCAGACAGAGGACGCCGCTGCCTCTCCGGTGTGCCAGGTGATGGAAATTTGCCCGGTTTCCCCCACTGCCAGCGCTACCGTCTCGCCGTGCTCCGTTGGCACATAGATTTGAATGCAGGGAACCGGCAGCAGGCGGCTATCTGCCGCGCGGCGGCACTCCGCCGTGGAAAGCCGCGCCCGCAGCGCCTCCAAATCTGCCTCGCCCTTCCAGGTCTGGGCGGGGTCCTCTCCGTCCTGGATATAGGACTCCGCCAGAATCGGATTTTTCCACGTCTCGGCTCCGCACAGGTCGAAAAGCGTCTGCGGCCGGGAGAACCAGAGCCAGAGGGCGCAGACACACACCGCTAAAACCGCCAGAGCCAGGAGGATCACCAGCCGGCGCTTTTGAAGCATTTTATAACGGGTTTTCGCCATATATTTCCACCCTTTCGGCTTCATTCATATACGAATCATGGGAGATGATAACGAACAGAGATCCGATGGGCCGGAGCCGTCCCCACCGCCGGCGGGCCTAGACCCGCTGCCACAGCAGGCGGCAGTCGTCGAAGGCCGCCGTCACCCGGCCGCCGTCCAGCAGCCAGGCCAGATAGGATTTCACGGTGCTGCCCACCAGGACGTACTGCTGGAAGTCCATGGTCAGGTGATACCGCTGGAAGAGCCGCCGGAGGACCTCTTCAAAGACCAGCGGTTCCGCCAGCAGGTCCAGCAGATCCTCGGCCACGGCATAGACCTGGTCCCGGTTATACCGGGCCAGGGGCGCGATATCCTCCGTGGCCGCGGCATGGGCCGGGACAAACAGCGCCGCCTCCATGGCCGCCACCCGGTCCAGCGTGTCCAGGTAGGCGGCCACGTCGTAGAGAAAGCTGACCCGGTACTTCTCCAGGGTCTCCCGGCTGGACAGGCAGTCGGCCAGAAAGACCACGCCGTCTTCCGTCCGGTAGCCCACCATATCGAAGAAATGGCCCGGCAGGCGAATGACCTCCAGGGGACAGGCCTTGGGGTCCAGGACCTGGACGTCGCTGGGCTGGGCCAGCAGGAACTTGTGCCGCAGGGGCTTGGGCGGGCAGCCGCCGTAGAGGAAGGACGGCTCAAGAATCGGGTCCCGGGTAAAGGCCGCCTCCACGCCGGGCGCGTAGACCGCGCAGCCGGTCTGCCGCTGGAGGTACTGGTTGCCGCCGATGTGGTCGGCGTTGGAATGGGTATTATAGATGGCCGACAGCTTCAGCCCCCGGGCATCCAGATGCTGCCGGACCTTCCGCCCGGCCTCCTTGTCGCTGCCGCTGTCGATGAGCGCCACGGTGTCGCCGGTCTGCACCAGACCGATCTTTGCCGGACTTTCGATATAATAGGTGTGTTCCGCCGCCTGAATCAGCTCGTACATACGTCCGCCTCCCGACTGAATTTTCCTTATCATACCACAGCTCGGGCTCCGGCGCAAACCCCCGCCGCGTGTCGAAGCAGTCTTTCGGCACGCGGCGGGGGTGATCTGTCTATCTTGACCGGCTACCGGTCCCACTTGTCGCACAGGGCGGTGACCTGGTCGGCGAATTTGGCCAGCTCCCGGTTGGCCAGACCGCGGTTCTTCTCGATGACGTTGAGCAGCCGGCGGCCGGCCTGGTAGAGCCGCTGGAACACGGCGTTGGTCCGCACCGAGACCTTCCGCTTCTCCACCTTGGTCCGGAAGCCCATGCTGACCCACTGCATGGCCTCCAGGTCGAAGGCGCTGCCGTTGTAGGGGGCCTCGGCGTCCATGGAGAGCTTCTCCCGGATCAGCGCCGCGAAGGTGTCGGTGACCGTATCGTCGCCGTGGTTGACGAAGACCTTCTTCGGCTTATAGGTCATGGCCGAGAGCCATTTGAGGAGCATACTCTGGTCGGCGTGGCCGCTGATGCCGTCCATCTGCTCGATCTTGGCGTTGACTTGGATTTCCTCGCCGAAGAGCTTGACCGAGGAAGCGCCGTTCAGCAGCTTCCGGCCCAGGGTGCCCTCGGACTGGTAGCCAACGAACAGAATCGTACTCTGGGGCCGCCAGAGGTTGTGCTTCAGGTGATGGCGGATACGGCCCGCCTCGCACATGCCGCTGGCAGAGAGAATGACCTTGGGCTCCGGGTCCAGATTGATATTCATGGAGTCCTGGCTGGTGATGGAGGTCCGCAGGCCCGGGAAGTGGATGGGGTCGATGCCCGCCGCCAGCAGGTCCAGGGTCTCCTGGTCATAGTACTCCATCATGCCGCCGGAGTAGATGTTGGTCGCCTCCACCGAGAGCGGCGAGTCCACATAGACCGGGAAGCCGTCGTGGCCCTTGATTAAGCCCTGCTGCTTGATCTCCCGCAGCAGAAACAGCAGCTCCTGGGTACGGCCCACGGAGAAGGCCGGGATCACCAGGTTGCCGCCCCGGTCCAAAGTCTCCTGGAGAATCCGGGTCAGCTGCCCGGTGTAGTCCGCCCGGGGGCCGTGGAGCCGGTCGCCGTAGGTGGATTCGATCATCACATAGTCGGCCCCCTTGGGCAGCTGGGGGTCGCGGATCAGGGGCCGGTCCACATTGCCCAGGTCGCCGGAGAAGAGCAGCGTCTCAGTCTTCTCCCCCTCGGTCACGGTCACGGTGATGCTGGCCGAGCCCAGCAGGTGTCCGGCGTCCTGGAAGGAAATCGAAATACCGTTGAGAATGGGATAGGTGGGGCCGTAGGTGCAGGGCCGGAACAGCCGCAGGGCCGCCTGGGCGTCGGCCACGGTATAGACCGGCTCCACCGGGTCCGCGCCGGAACGCTGGGCCTTGCGGTTGCGCCACTGGGCTTCAGACTCCTGGATATGGGCCGAGTCCAGGAGCATGATGCCGCAGAGCTTGGTGGTGGCCTCGGTGGCGTAGATGGCGCCGTGGAAGCCCTGCTTCACCAGGGCCGGTATCATGCCGGAGTGGTCGATATGAGCGTGGGTCAGCAGCACGCAGTCGATTTCCCCGGCAGCCAGCGGCAGCGTTGGGTTCTCATAGAGATCAACGCCCTGCTCCATGCCGTAGTCGATGAGAATCTGGCGCCCCGCCGCGGTCAGCAGCGTCCGTGAGCCGGTGACCTCATGGGCCGCGCCCAGAAATGTCAGCTTCATGGCAATGCTCCTCTCTTGGTAAGATACCTCTAGTATAGCGCAACTGCCGCCCTTTGACCACGGGGTATTTGTGAATTTTCTTGGGCATCACCGCACAATTGTGTCTGCGGCCTTCGCCCAATCTTTTGCCCCATCCGTGCAGTTATAAAAGGGGGAAATACATACAGTATTCCCGCCCTTTTATAACTTTCGTATGAGGCAAAATCTTTGGCCGAATGCTCTTGCCAAATTGTGCGGTGCTGCCTTGACATTTTCCTTCCGCTGCCCTATGATTTTTGTAAACCATCACCAGGAGGGACTGCGATGAATTTCCGATGCACCCGCTGCGGAGCCACCGCGCCTGTGGACACCCGCGCCTCACACTGCTCATGCGGCGGCCTTTGGCAGCTGGACTATACGCCTCCGGCCTTTGATCTGGACCTGATAGACCGGTCGGTCTGGGGCCTGTTCCGCTACCGCCGCTTCCTGCCCCTGACCGGCGATACCTGGCGGGACGTGACCCTGGGCGAGGGCATGACGCCCCTGGTGGCCCTCGATGAAGACGTGCTGCTGAAAATGGATTACTATATGCCTACCCTCTCCTTCAAGGACCGGGGCGCGGCGGTGCTGGTGGCCCATATGAAATCCATCGGCGTGGAAGCCGCCGTCCAGGACAGCAGCGGCAACGCCGGCAACAGCGTGGCGGCCTACTGCGGCCGGTGCGGCATCGCCTGCGATATCTACGTCCCCGAGGGTACGTCGCCAGGTAAAATCGCCATGATCCAGGCCCATGGAGCCACAGCCCATGTGGTTCCCGGCAGCCGGGACCACTGCGCCGATGTCTGCCGGGCCCAGGTGGAGCAGGAGGGGAAATACTACGCCAATCACGTCTACAACCCCTTCTTCTACCAGGGAACCAAGACGTATCTCTACGAGGTCTATGAGCGGCTGGGCCGGATTCCGGCGCATCTCTTTGTGCCCCTGGGCAACGGGACTCTGTTCCTGGGCGTGGTGCTGGCGCTGGAGGAGCTGCTGGCGGCGGGCTGCATCGACCATTTCCCGAAGGTCATCGCCATCCAGAGCGAGCGGTGCGCCCCCTTTGTGAAGGCCGCGGCGGTCCACAGCCCCGACCCCGCCCCGGTGACGCCCACGCCCACCATGGCCGAAGGCATTTCCATCGGCGTGCCCATGCGCGGCCGGGAGATTCTAGAGGCCATTTACCGCTACGACATGGACCTGATTACCGCGCCGGAGGACCGGATTCTGGAGGCCCGGTCCTACCTGGCCCGCCGGGGAATCTACTGCGAACACACCACCGCCGCCAATCTGGCCGCCTACTGGCACTACTGCGACACCCACGGCAAAACTCCCGACAGCCTCCTGACCATGTGCGGCGCAGGCCTGAAGTCCGACCATTGAACCAAACCCCCGGCGCGAATCGGAACCCGGCACGGGCGGGCATAAAGCCCGCCCCTACGAGGAAACCGAGAGCGGGTCTGTAGGGGCGGATTGCATATCCGCCCGTGCCGCACCCCCGCGTCGGACGCACCCCCGCCGAACGCACCCCGTAGGGCGGGGTGCCCACACCCCGCCATGACCAGCCCCCGCAACCACCGGGGCCCGGAACACAATGCACCCGGTCCCGGCGGCATGTGGGCATGCCGCCCTACGCCCACTGCGGTCATCGGAATACCTTGCACACGGGGGCGGCGGACGGAACTCTCGAGGCCCGCCGCGAATCGGGACCCGGTTCGGGCGGCCATACAGGCCGCCCCTACGAGAAAACCGAAAACGGGCCCGTAGGGGCGGATTGCATATCCGCCCGTGCCGCACCCCCGCGTCGGACGCACCCCCGCCGAACGCACCCCGTAGGGCGGGGTGCCCACACCCCGCCATGACCAGCCCCCGCAACCACCGGGGCCCGGAACACAATGCACCCGGTCCCGGCGGCATGTGGGCATGCCGCCCTACGCCCACTGCGGTCATCGGAATACCTTGCACACGGGGGCGGCGGACGGAACTCTCGAGGCCCGCCGCGAATCGGGACCCGGTTCGGGCGGCCATACAGGCCGCCCCTACGAGAAAACCGAAAACGGGCCCGTAGGGGCGGATTGCATATCCGCCCGTGCCGCACCCCCGCGTCGGACGCACCCCCGCCGGCTCCTACATATATCAAACACCGGCCGCCCTGTTGGGCGACCGGTGTCAGCGTGTCGAAAAAGTCTTTTCGCCACGCTGGGCGTATTTTCAAACTTTTGAAAAAGTTTGAAAATACGTGTTGATTGAACGCGAAGGGGGCTTTTTGCCCCCTTCACACTTCCCCCGCTGCTCTGTCACAGACATTTTCAGCGAGGTTTTTCGACAGTCTGACACCGGCCGCCCTGTTGGGCGACCGGTGTATTTTTGCAGTCTGAACTTACACGGTGGGCTGGTTGGCAGCTTCGATGATCTTGACGAACTTCTCGGGAACCAGGGAAGCGCCGCCGATGAGGCCGCCGTCGATGTCGGGCTGGGCCAGCAGCTCGAAGGCGTTCTTCTCGTTCATGGAACCGCCGTAGAGGATGGAGGTAGCCCGGGCGATCTTGGCGCCGTAGAGCTTCCGGATCACGGTACGGATGTGCTCGCAGACCTCCTCGGCCTGCTCGGGGGTAGCGGTCTTGCCGGTGCCGATGGCCCAGATGGGCTCGTAGGCAATGATGATCTTGCGGATCTTCTCCTCGGCCACGCCGTTGAGGGCGGCCTTGATCTGCATGGTGATCCACTCCTCGGTGATGCCGATTTCCCGCTGCTCCAGGGACTCGCCCACGCAGAGGATGGGGATCAGCTCGGCGGCCAGAGCAGCCTGGACCTTGGCATTGATCTCGGCGTCGGTCTCGCCCATGGCGCGGCGCTCGGAGTGGCCGATGATGACGTACTTGCAGCCGGCGTCCACCAGCATGTTGGTGGCAATCTCACCGGTGTAAGCGCCGGAAGCGTTGGCGTTGCAGTTCTCAGCGCCGATGCCCACGCGGGTCTCCCGCATGGCGCGGACGGCGGCAGGGATGCAGACGGCGGGCACGCAAATGGCCACATCGCACCAGCGGCCCTTGGGCATCATGGCCTTGAACTCGGTCATAAAGGCCTTGGTGTCGGAGGGAGTCTTATTCATCTTCCAGTTGGCGGCAATGACCGTCTTGCGATACTTTCTGTTCATGGGGCTTGGTCTCCTATACTATAGTCTATTTTAATTTTGATGGATCTTCTTACTTATCCTGCAGGCAGGCGATGCCAGGCGCGGCGTCGAAGGCTCCGCCTTTGCGCGGGGGCCCCGGGAGCTGCCCGGCAGGGCAGCGGGTCGGGAAACCGCCCCGGCAAAACGCTGCGGCTTTTTACTTATCCTGCAGGCAGGCGATGCCGGGCAGCTCCAGGCCTTCCAGGAACTCCAGGGAAGCGCCGCCGCCGGTGGAGATATGGGTGATCTTGTCGGCGAAGCCCAGCTGCTCGCAGGCAGCCGCGCTGTCGCCGCCGCCGACGATGGTCACGGCGTCGGACTCAGCCAGAGCCTTGGCCACGGCGATGGTGCCCTGGGCCAGGGTGGGGTTCTCGAACACGCCCATGGGGCCGTTCCAGACGACGGTCTTGGCGGACTTGGCGGCCTCGGCAAAGAGCTTGCGGGTCTCGTCGCCGATATCCAGGCCCATCATGCCCTCGGGCATGGCGTCGGCGGCCACGTTCTTCACTTCGATCTCGGCGTCAATGGGGTTGGGGAAGGAAGCGCCCACGTAAGTATCCACGGGCAGCAGGAGCTTGACGCCCTTGGCCTCGGCCTTGGCCATCATTTCCTTGCAGTAGTCGATCTTCTCGTTGTCCAGCAGGGAGGAGCCGACGGAGTAGCCCTTGGCGGCCAGGAAGGTATAGGCCATGCCGCCGCCGATGATGAGGGTATCCACCTTCTCGAGGAGGTTATTGATGACGTTGAGCTTGTCGGAGACCTTGGCGCCGCCGAGGATGGCGACGAAGGGCCGCTCGGGATCGGCCAGGGCCTTGCCCATGATGCCGATTTCCTTCTGGATCAGGTAGCCGCAGACGGCGGGCAGATAGTCGGCCACACCGGCGGTGGAGGAGTGGGCGCGATGGGCGGTGCCGAAGGCGTCGTTGACGAAGATATCGGCCAGGGAAGCCAGCTTCTTGCTGAGCTCGGGGTCGTTCTTGGTCTCGCCCTTCTCAAAGCGGGTGTTCTCCAGCAGCATGACCTGACCGTCCTGGAGGGCGGCGGCCTTGGCCTGGGCGTCCTCGCCGGCCACGTCCTTGGCCATGATGACAGTCTGGCCCAGGAGCTCGCTCAGACGGTCGGCCACGACCTGCAGGCTCAGCTCGGGCTTGTACTCACCCTTGGGCTTGCCCATGTGGGAGCAGAGGATGACCTTGGCGCCGTGCTTGACCAGGTACTCGATGGTGGGCAGAGCGGCCACGATACGCTTGTCGCTGGTGATGACGCCGCCCTTGATGGGAACATTGAAGTCGCAGCGGCACAGTACGCGCTTGCCGGAAACATCAATATCTTCCACGGATTTCTTGTTGTAGTTCATGATGGTTGCCTCCTCAAAAAACGTCATGGATTTTTTACCAGGAAGTCATGGAGCCCTCGCCCAAGAGGTGCGGGAACTCCAGCTGCCGCAGGGCCTCGAAGACCGCCACGGCCACAGAGTTGCTGAGGTTCAGGCTCCGGGCCTCTGCCCGGATGGGAATGCGCAGGCATCGCTGGGCGTGCCGGGCCAGAAGTGTCTCGGGAAGCCCGCGGGTTTCCTTGCCGAACACCAGGTAACAGTCCGGTGCAAATGCCGCCTCGGCATAGGACCGGGGCGCCTTGGTGGAGAAGAGCCAAAAGTCCTCCGCGCCGGTACGGGCGAGGAAATCCTCCCAGCTTTCATAGACCTTCACGTCCACCAGGTGCCAGTAATCCAGCCCCGCCCGCTTGACCGCCTTGTCCGAGATATCAAACCCCAGGGGCTTGATCAGATGGAGCACGCTGCCGGTGGCGGCGCAGGTTCTGGCAATGTTGCCGGTGTTGGCCGGAATTTCCGGCTCCACGAGCACAATGTTCAGCATTCTATCCAGCGTCCTTCTTTCCTTTGAATATTTTAGGCCAAAAAATTGTGAATTGCAACTAGTTTTTCCGAGTTCATGCAATTTATCGCATATTTCCAATGCGGCACGGGAAAATGGCGGGGGAATTTGTGAGAAATACCGAAACCCATTCCGATTGGTCGCGCAGATTCCCGGTGGTTCTGCCAGTTTTTCCGCAGAAACAGGTGGTTTTACGCCAGCTTTTCCCCGGAACCCACGATCTTGCTCAGTCCGGCGGAAAATTCGTCCAGCCGCCGGGCGATGCCGGGGGCCCGGAGGGCGTCGCCGGGGTCATGGGCCGTCTCCAGCAGCAGGGCCCGGGGCGGCAAAATCAGGCCCCGGTTGAGGCACATGGCCCCCAGCAGCTGCCGTGCCACCAGGTCGCCGCCGGAATAGCCCGAGGCCACCACCCCGGCCACGTACTTGGTCCCCAGGTCCTGCTGAACCACCAGGCCGGTCATCCGGTTGATGAGGGCCACCAGATTGGCCCCCAGGGCGTCGTTGTAGTTGGGGCAGAGGAACAGCAGCAGGTCGCTCTCCAGAATCGCCGGGAAGACCTCCTCGGACAGGGGCCCGCCGTAGAAGCAGGTGCTGTTCTGGGCGAAGTGGAGGCACTGGTGGTAGCCGCAGCCCCGGCAGTCGTGGACCGTGCCGTTGAGCAGCCCGATTTCCCGGACGTCACAGCGATCCGACAGCCGCTCGAGAACGGCCCGTCCCAGGGCCAGGGTATTGGACCGCCGCTGGTCCGAGGCATGGAGCATCAGCACCCGGGGCCGGTCGAACCGGGGCGGCGCGAAGGTCTCCAGCCGGGCGGCCAGCTCCTCCACCCGGCGGAAATAGGTCTCCTCCCAGCTCAGGCCCCGGTTGGCCGCCTGGATATGGTGGTTGTAGAGAGAGCCCGTGGCCTCCACCAGCGCCCTGCCGGGGAGACAGGCCCCCGCCATGGAGCAGGCCAGGGCCAGGGCCTGGGCCGAGGACTTGGTATAGAGCTCGCCGGACCCGTCCGCCACCATGGCCGCCGCGGCCCCTTCCAGCGCGCCGGGCTCCGTCCGCAGCCGCCGCAGAAGGGTGAAGAGCGACGGATCGGCCCCGGCCTCGTCCACGGCCAGGGTGAAGAGGAGCCGCTTGCCGGTGAAGTCGTCCTCCGGCGAAAGCCGGGGCAGCGCCAGGGATTCCAGGGCCCGCTCCAGCCTGGGATTGGTCCCCAGGGATACCCGGTATACCATCTCAGCGCTCCTCGGTCAGGTCCCGGTAGGCCTGCTCCAGCCGGGCGAAGAGGTCCGGGTGGAGGGGCTCCCGCTGGGTCTGGAGGCCCAGGGCCGTGAAGCGGCTGCGGCAGCCGAAGTAGGCGCTGCCCAGGGGCACCGCGCCGTAGTGGTACTGGCCGCGCACCAGCTGGAGCAGGCTGACCGCCGCCGAGCTCAGGGCCGGGGCAATATAGGGCTTGAAGCCCAGATCCCGGACCCGGAGATTAGCCTCCTTGGCCAAGGTGGTGAGCCGCTGGGAGAGGTCCTCGTCATAGCCGTCGTCGGGGCGGTTGGCCACCACCAGGCCCGCGCCGTGGGGACCATAGGCCCGGACCGCCTGGAGGTCCAGGTCCATATCCTCGGCATAGTAGCGCGCCCGGGCCGCCATGACGCCCAGGCCAAAGCCCTGAATCTGCTCGGGCAGCAGGCCCTGCCAGTCGTAATGGCCGGCCTCGCCCCGGTTGCTCTCCAGATAGACCGCCCGGGCCAGCAGGTCCACCGGGTCGGAAATCTGGCAGAAGAGGCCCTGGAACCGGGCCGCCCGGGCCCGGCGGGCATAGGTGGCGATCATAGCCCGGTTGGCCTCGTACTGGGCCATGCGGACGTCGCCCTGCTCCTGGCCCACCGGCGGCACGCCCTTGGAGGCCGTAAAGAGGAAGAGGTCGCAGTCGAACAGCTGGTCCTCCCGGCAGAGGGAGACTTTCGGCATGGCCGCACCGTCCAGGGACAGGACCTGGTTCAGCTCCAGGCAGTACCGGCGGCCCAGCTTCTCATTGAAGTCGAAAATCCGAATCTCCTCGATCTCCCGGCCCAGGAGCTTCAAGGCCGTCAGCACCGTGCCGCCCACGTCGCCCAGGCCCACCAGGGTCAGCCGGAGCCGCTGGGGCTTGGGGGCGAACCAGGCCTCGGCGAACTCGTAGCCCCGGGGAAAGGCCGTGTTGAGCACCGCCGCGCCGTGGGCCTGTACAAAGTCCTGGAGATCCCGGGGCACGTCGTCCGGCGCGGGCTGGGGGACCAGCGCCGCCGGTCCCTCGGGCTCGGTCAGCTGGCCCAGATCGTCAATGGCCCAGAAGCCGCGGCTGTAGAGGGGGTCCCGCCGGACCAGAATCACCAGCGGCGCCGCCGGATGGCGTACCGGTACCGCCCCCGCCGGGAACGCCCCGCCGAGAGACACATAATAAATCCCATGTTTTTTGCGATATTCCATAGGTTCTCCTTTCTCATGGGCAGCCATCCCATGCATTCCCGACATAGGGGGGATCGGTGGGACTGCACCGTAGGGGCGGATTGTATATCCGCCCTACCCGGCCACAGCAACCACCAGGGCCCTGGCCAAAACGCACCCGATGCCGGGCGGATATATAATCCGCCCCTACGCCCCCGCTTCCGGTTTTTCGTAGGGGCGGCCTTTATGGCCGCCCGCAGACTGTCAAAAAACCTCGCTGAAGATGTCTGTGACAGAGCAGCGGGGAATGTGTGCAAGGGGTTAAGACCCCTTGCGCGTTCAA